>Ga0078972_1007629_pt1 | contig 23821 bp, 19 predicted proteins | sample YelNatPaOPGAMG01_FD_67568 | JGI IMG/M metagenome (GOLD analysis project Ga0078972, IMG submission 67568) | Hot spring thermophilic microbial communities from Obsidian Pool, Yellowstone National Park, USA - OP-RAMG-01 (SPADES assembly) (version 2) | ecosystem: Environmental > Aquatic > Thermal...
GTCCTCTTTCCTCGGATTGACCGCCAGGTCCACTCCAAGCCTCTTCGCCAGCTCCAGCCTGTAGTCTAGAACATCCGTCATTGTTATGTGGCTTGCCCCCCCCCTCCTTGCAACTTGCGCTATCTGCAACGCTATCGGCCCAGCGCCTATGATGACAACTGTATCTCCAGGCGATATGCAAGCCCTCCTGACAACATGCACCCCAACGGCTGTTGGTTCGAGAACTGCCGCTTCCTCGTAGGAGAATTTTTCAGGGGCTCTGTAAACACGCCACTCGGGCGCTACCATCATTTCAGCAAACGCCCCATCTGCGTGCACACCCAGGAACCTGAGCTTCTTGCATATGTTGTGCCTTCCGGCCTTGCAGTTGTGGCATTCGCCACATGAAAGGATCGGCTCAATGACAACCCTTTCCCCAGCCCTAAACCTCGATACTTGGTCTCCAACCTCTGCAATATCACCTGAGGCCTCATGGCCCGGAATCCTTGGTGGAACAACATCTGGGCGATTTCCACGTGCCATCTCCAGGTCGCTTCCGCAGATCCCTGCAGCCCTGACCCTTACGAGCACTTCCCTTGGTCCAACTGAGGGCTTGGGTACATCCTTCACAGTAAGCCTTCCAGGACCCTCGTAAACTATGGCTTTCAATAGCATCTCCCTGCACTAATGTTTGACCATCTTGGCAAGGGCTGAGATTCCTGGATGCGGCTCGTCTCGATCGACGACAACATCCAAGACAGTTGGTTCATCCGATTCTATGGCTCTCCTAACAGCAGGCTTGATTTCGCTTGGCTTTTCGCACCTTTCGCCTCGAACGCCACACGATTCAGCAAACTTCACGAAGTCCATGTTATCTGTGTCAAGTTTGACATACTCCTGAAGCTTGCGCCCTGGCATCACCATCTGTCTGTGCCTTATGGCTCCGAGAGCGCCATCGTTCAAGATGAACCAGATGACGGGCACGCCATATATGTCAGCTGTCTTCACATCCTGGCAGTTCATCGAGAAAGAACCATCTCCAAGTATCGTTACCACAACCTTGTCGGGAACCGCTATCTTCGCTCCTATGACCCCGGCTGTCGTCCATCCCATGTGCGTGATTCCATCAAATATTATCGTGCGTGGAATGTAAGCTTGGAAGAACCGCTCGGTCCACATGCAGTTGTTTCCGCAGTCTGTGAAGACTATCGCATCCCTCGGTAGTGCATCTCGGAGCTCCTTCAAGGCTCGTTGTGGCTTAACAGGAACATTGTCCGAGAACATCGCGGGCTCCGAGTAGTACTGAAGCTCCTTCTTGAAGCGCGAAAGCTCTGCCAATCTTGGGTGTTTGGACCTTTCCTCTCCTCTCAGCAATCTCTTGACCTCCTCCACCATGTCGAACAGGACCATCTTCGCATCTCCGACGATCCCCACCTCGACCGGGTAGACCTTTCCAATCTCCTGGGGATCTATGTCCACCTGGATTATTTTTCTCCCGCCATAGTCAGGTTTCCATCCGATGGTTGTCATTTGGCTGAAGATCGCGCCTACACCTAGAAGCACATCAACATTTTCAGCTGTCAGGTACTTGTCTGCTGTTTCGTGGCCCATTGAGCCAGACACTCCAAGGGCGAGCAAGTGGTCTTCGGGAAAGGCGCCCTTTCCCCTGAATGTCGTTGCCACTGGAGCAGCCAGAAGCTCTGCCAGCTCCTTCAGTTCGAGGGATGCCCCTGATTCGATGACACCCCATCCGGCAAGGATCGCAGGGCTCTTTGCGTGCACCAAAAGGGCTGCGGCACGCTCGATCAGCTCTGGATCTCCTCTTTCCCTGCAACTGGTCCTGCACTCCCTAGGCTCTGGAAGACTGGCCTCCACGATCTCCCTCTGAACATCGACTGGAATCTGGATCTGCGCAGGGCCCTTCCTTCCGGTCAACATAGCGCTGAAAGCTCCCTTCATCGCAGTCTCGATCTCAGATGCACGATCTACAGTAGCTCGCCACTTGACGCACCCTTCGAATGCTTTCTGCTGCGATATCGTCCTGGGGCCCCAGCCCGAGGAATCTTGCCATCCCCCTCTCCCCCAGCCGTCCGTCGCTGTCTCGCCGCAAATCGCCAGGACTGGAACTGAGTTCATATATGCGACATCGAGCCCTGCCAAAACATTCCAAGAGCCTGGGCCGCTCGTAGCTGTTACTGCACATGGTTTGCCGCTCGCCAAAGCATATCCAGTTGCCATGAAAACCCCGTTCTGCTCATGCTTCACGAGTATGAATTTCAGCTCTGGCACTTCGTGGAAAGCATAACAGATCTCGTCGTTTCCCCCTCCTGGAACACCGAAGACGCAATCGATCCCTTCAGCTTTGAGGTACTCCAGTATGTATTTCGAGCAGGCCATCTTTTCCAATTATTATCTAACAACCTTTTGAGAGAAAAAAGACCGGATATAAGGTCTCGCATACTTAATGCGATCTGAAAAACCGACATGACTAAAAATCGAGAGGCAGAGCTTCTTGATCACTGGCAGAGCTTATATTGAAGGCAAACTTTGCCAAGAACGCCCATGATTAAGTTTGGAATTGTAGGATTAGGCAGGGGATCTGCTTACTTCTCCCTCAACCATGTCGAAGGTGCTAAGGTCGAAGCGATATGCGACATAGACAAAAAGCTGCTCGAGGAGTGCGGTAAGGCTCACGGAATTCCAGAACGTTACACAAGTTACGAGGAGATGCTCGATTCCGACATCGATGCTGTTGTGGTGGCAACTCCCATCTCCCTTCATGCGCAGCAATCGATCAAGGCTTTGGATGCTGGGATGCACGTTTTGTCAGAGGTTCCGGCTGTGGCAAAGATCGAAGAATGTAGAGCATTGGCAGAGGCTGTTGAGAGGAATGGCAAGAAGTACATGATGGCCGAGAACTACTGTTACATGAAAGAGGTTGTGCTCCTGAAGGAGCTCGTCGCAGCGGGCAAGTTTGGGGAACTGTACTTTGGTGAGGGCGAGTACATACATGATTGCAAGGAGATGTTCCGCTACCCTGATGGCACACTCACTTGGCGGGGCCTCTGGGCCTATGAATCGAACGGCAATGTCTACCCAACCCACAGCTTAGGGCCCCTCTACCAGATGTTTGGCGAGAGGGTTGTATCTGTCGTCTGCCTTGGTTCTGGAGTGCACACGATTCCAGGCACAAAGCTCGAGGACTCAACATTGACACTTTGCAAGACAGAGTCTGGAAAGCTCCTCAAGCTCCGCTTCGACATAGTCTCAAACCGCCCACACAACACATGTTACTACTCCCTGCAGGGTACGAAAGGATGCTATGAGGCTCCCCGTGGCCTTGGGGACGACCACAAGGTCTGGTTTGCCGATGACCACAAGAGATACGAGTGGAGGCCGCTCAGGGATTATGAGGAAAGATTTCTTCCAGAAGAATGGAGGCACCCTCCTGAAGAAGCCATGAAGGCTGGTCACTGGGGAAGTGACTTCTTCGTAATGAGGGACTTCATCCAATGCGTCCTGCAAGACAGGAAACCTCCGATCGATGTCTACGATGCATTGAACATGACAGCGCCCGGACTGGCTTCACAAGAGTCGATCGCGAAAGGCGGAGCTTTGGTTGAAGTTCCGGACTTCAAGTGACACGCGGCTCCTTAAAACGATTTAGCCAGGCTCAGCAGCCTGAAAGATTGAGCCTCAATGAAAAGAAGCACGCATTGCGGATGACAGCAAATGTATCAGCTGAGAAACCAAATTTGATTTTTCCAGAATAATTTTTCAAGATTTTACTATTTTTCGTTAATGAGTTCGAGAATCTCAGAAGCTGCCATTTCAACTGCTCTCTCTTTTCCTATCGTGTTCTTCAGAAAAATGGGAGGAAAAAGCTCCCTCATCACCTATTGTTGCAAAACTTGCTCCGAGACCATTCAGGTGAATTTTAGAGAATGAATAACGATCAAATGCCAGAGATTTAGAAATAGGCCCTGCATCTGCTTGCCTTCCCCCTTAAGGGGCGTCGTTTTTCAGGTAATGCCTCTTCAATATATCTCGTGGAATAGGATGCCTTCTCAGGTTGAGAACACGGATTTGGAGCCATACATTGGATTCCTATCGCCCGTCAAACCCAAAAATCAAAATATCGACTTTTGTTAATCATTGCGGTGGAAAAAATAGGAAACTACGTCCTTACGGTCGACGAGGGAACGACGAGCGTAAGGTCCATTGTTTGGGATTCGGAAGGAAAACAGGTTTCGTCGAGCCAGGAGGAGATAACCCAGATCTATCAGCGCCCCGGTTGGGTGGAACAGGACCCATCCGAGATATGGCATTTGACACTCCGGACGATTGAAAATTGCATAAGCATGGCAGGCATCTCTGCTGAGAACATTTCCTGCATTGGCGTGACAAACCAAAGGGAGACCACGATACTTTGGGACCGGAGAAGCGGCGAGCACGTTCACAACGCAATAGTTTGGCAGGACAGGAGAACGGCAGACATGGTGGAAGAGATAAAGAAGGAGCAAGGAGAGTTCCTTAGAGAGAGGACAGGCCTTCCGCCCGACTCTTATTTCAGCGCGCCAAAAGTGAAGTGGATAATAGAGAACTTTCCAAAAATCAGGGAAAGGGCAGAGCGTGGCGATATCTGCTTTGGGACCGTCGACTCGTTCCTCATCTGGAAGCTGTCTGGAGGCAGGGTGCACGCCACAGACTACTCCAACGCCTCAAGAACGATGCTTTACGACATACGAAAACTCGCCTGGGACAAGGAGATATTGGAGCTTCTAGGGATTCCTGATGGAATCGTCCTTCCGGAGGTGAGGCCTTCCAGCTTCGTTTATGGCAATGCAGACAAAAGCGTACTTGGAGCCTCGATCCCGATATCTGGAGATGCTGGTGATCAGCAGGCAGCGCTCTTCGGGCAGGCATGTTTCGAAGAGGGAATGGCAAAGTCAACGTATGGAACTGGAAGCTTCATCCTCATGAACACGGGCGAAAGGCTTTGCAGGTCGAAAAACCTCCTTACGACCATTGCTTGGGCCCTCGATGAGGGTAGGCCTAGCTATGCCCTAGAGGGAAGCATATTCGCGACCGGCGCTGCAGTTCAGTGGCTCAGGGATGGAATTCACATCATATCGGATACGTCAGAGACCGAGAAGCTTGCGAAATCAGTTCAGGACAACGCGGGTGTTTACTTCGTCCCTGCCTTCGTTGGCTTGGGTGCCCCACATTGGGACCAGTACGCGAGGGGTCTGCTCGTTGGCCTGACAAGGGGAACGGGTGTTGCGCACATCTGCAGAGCAGTTCTGGAATCGATAGCCTATCAAGTTAGGGATGTCATCGAAGCAATGCGCTTGGACTCTTCAACAGAAGTTAGGCAGCTCAGGGTTGATGGAGGGGCTTCGAGGAACAACTTCCTGATGCAGTTCCAATCAGACATAACGGGAATCGAGGTTGTCAGGCCAAGGGTTACGGAGACAACATCGGTTGGAGCTGCGTACCTGGCAGGGCTTGGTGTTGGAATTTGGAGAAGCCTTTCAGAATTGAAGTCGATGTGGAAGTCTGAAAGGACATTCAGGCCTTCAATGGGGGAGGAGGAGAGGGCTAGGCTCCTCGCCTGCTGGAAGGAAGCTGTGAAAAGGTCGATGGGTTGGGCCAGGGTGTTACCTTAGGTTGGCATGCAGGATAGCCATAATCGGTGCTGGCATCGTTGGTTCAGCCGTTGCAAGGGAGCTGACCAAGTACGAGGGACTGGAGGTTTGCATCGTTGAGAAGGAGGCGGATGTAGGATGGGGTGCGAGCAAGGCAAACACAGGCATACTACATTCTGGTTACGACGACGATCCAGGCCAATTTCCAAAGAGAGCTAGGCTTTGCAGGGCTGGCAACGAACTATGGCACAAACTTGCCGAGGAGCTCCAGATTCCTGTTAAGTGGTGTGGAGCACTTGTCCTTGCGTTTAACGAGCATGAGAGGAAAGTGCTTGCAGACCTTCTGTCAAGAGGCAAAATCAATGGCGTTCAGGGGTTGAGGATCATTGAAAGAGAAACCATCCAAGAGCTGGAAAGTAATGCTTCGCAGGAGGCGGTTGAAGCACTCTGGGCACCTACAAGCGGCATAATATCTCCATACGAGGCTACCATTGCGCTGGTCGAGAACGCTGCCGAAAATGGCGCAAAGCTCTACCTAGAAACCGTTGCGAAAAAGATAGTTGTGAGGAACCGGAGCGTCGTTGGCATCGAGACAGATCGAGGATTCCTTGGGGCAGATTTCGTCATAAATGCATCTGGCATCTTCGGCGACATTCTCTCAAGAACAGCTGGAGTTTCAAATTTTTCAATAAGACCAAGGAGAGGAGAGTACTTCCTTTTCGACAGGGACTCGAAACCAAAGGTTGGGATGACACTCTTTCCAGCACCTCGACCTGAGACCAAGGGTGTTGTTGTCACGCAGACAACTGACGGGAACCTCCTGGTAGGACCGAATGCAAAGGACCTTGAAGAAACGGAGAGAGAATCGACCCAGACGACAAGGGAGGGGCTTGAGGAGGTTTGGAAGGAAGCCTCGAGGCTTGTAAGGGGTCTTCCGCCAAGAGGTGCGGCGATGAGGACCTTTGCTGGATTGAGGCCAGAGCCCAACAAAGGAGATTTCATAATCGAAGCATATGAAGAGCCATCTGGGCTTGTCAATTGTGTAGGCACAAGGTCTCCGGGCCTAACGTCGGCGCCAGCGATCGCGAAGGAGGTTACGAAACTCTTGGTGGAGAGGGGCACTAGGTTGGAGAAGAAGCGGGCATGGGTGTCTGAGAGGAGGGCGATGACGAGGTTTCGGGAGCTTTCTTCGGTTGAAAAGGACCGCCTGATCTTGAAAGACCCAAGCTATGGCAAGATTGTCTGCCCTTGCGAGACCGTCACCGAGGCAGAGGTCAGGGAGGCCATCAGAAGGGGAGCTGGAACGCTCGATTCGATAAAGTTCAGGACCAGGGCCGGGATGGGCCGATGCCAGGGATCTTTCTGCCTTGCAAAGTTGCTGATCTTGTTGGAAAAGGAGACTGGCAGGAGAGTAGAAGACATTACGGCCAAAGGAAATGGTTCGAAAATTGTTGTCGGAAAGGTGAGGCCTGAGCATGGGACTGAATAATGTGGCTCTGACCGGATCGGGCATGAGCATGAATACGCAAGGCCCTCACTTAGGGTGGATGCATTGAGGGAGTACGAAGCGGATGTTATAGTTGTGGGAGGGGGACCCGCTGGCTTGGCTGCAGCCTCCTCATGCAGAGAGGCTGGTCTGAAAGTGCTGTTGGTCGAGAGGGAGGAAGTGCTTGGTGGAATCCTGCCCCAGTGCATACACACAGGATTTGGAATCTTGGAGACGAGTGAAGATTACACTGGGCCGGAGTTTGCGGAGATGCTTGAGAGGAGAGCCCGGAACCTCGGCGTCGAGATCCTGCTCAACAGCTATGTAACTCAATTGATCTATGCAGATGGAAAAGGAGTGCTGCTCGAGGCCATAAGCCCCAGGGGAGTTGAGAACATGAGGGCACGCTCCTTGATCTTCTCTACAGGTTGCAGGGAAAGGAATGCGTTCGAAATTGGAATTACGGGAGACAGGCCTGCAGGTGTGATGACCGCAGGCACAGCTCAAGCCCTCATGGACCTGCATGGACTTCTTCCAGGAAGGGAGGTGGTTGTCGTAGGTTCCGGGGATGTTGGGCTCATCATGAGCCGAAGGTTCGCACTGGAGGGTGCGAAAGTGAAGGCGGTGGTCGAGATATCGCGCTACCCTGGAGGCCTTACGAGGAACGTCGTCCAGTGCCTCGAAGACTTTGGAATCCCCCTGCTTCTCTCGCATGCGGTCGTAGAGGTGAGGGGGAGGAAGAGAGTTGAGTCGGTAATCGTTTCGGAGGTGGATGAAAGGCAGGCTCCGATTCGGGGCACTGAGGCAGAGATAAAGTGCGACATGGTTGTCGTTGCAGCTGGCCTGATACCAGATGTTGGTCTGCTAGAAAAGGCAGGTGCCAAGATAGATCCCTCAACCGGCGGGCCGGTCGTGAATGAGTTCCTCGAAACATCTTTGCATGGTGTCTTCGCCTGCGGGAATGCGCTGGTCGTCAACGACCTGGTCGACCATGCCGTTGAACAAGGTCGGCTTTGCGCGAGATCTGCGAAGTCTTTCGTCGAGGGAGCATTGGAGAGGCCCGATGTCTGGAAGATGGCATTACCTGGAGAAAATGTCAAGTTCGTAGTCCCCCAAATTTTCAGCGGAAGGAGAGAAACGACCTTCTATGCAAGGGTGAAAAGCCCGGTAAGAGATTGCGCACTTTCATTCAAGGAAATTGCGAAAGAGATCGGAATCAGGGCGGCCATGCCAGCCGAGATGGTAAGGGTCAAAATTGAAGGCACCCATCTCTCAAGTTTGGGTGGAACTTTGACCTTTGAGGTGAGGAGATGGCAGAAAGGAAAGTAAGTGTAACCTGTATAGTTTGCCCGGTAGGGTGCAAGATCGAGGTCGACATATGTAATGGGAAGGTTGTAAATGTGGAGGGCAATGCCTGCATCCGGGGCTTGAACTATGCTAAGGAAGAGTGCACCTCCCCCAAGAGAGTCCTCACAACACTTGTTTCAGTCAAGGGAGGAAATTTGCCTGTCACATCCGTAAAGACAACGAAGCCGATACCAAAGGAGCTAATTGGCAGTGCGCAAATGGAGATATCGAAGATAACGCTTGCAGCACCTGTCAGCATTGGAGAACTGGTCCTGAGAAACTTATTGGGTACAGGTGCAGATGTCGTCGTGACAAGGAGCGTCAGGCCAACCGAAGCAGAGCGTGGGTGTGGGTGAAGGTCCTATTCGAAGCCTCCAAAGGACTACTGGTTTATAGCGCGCTATAATGCCGACGGAAACACTTCTGAGTGAAGAGGTGCAGCAGGAACTGTATGTGTGCTACAGAAGCTTTTTGAGGCGCAAAATTAGAAAAGTTTTATATAAATAAAGAAAGGATGAGCCGGCTTAGGGAAAGGTGCAATTTAATGGGTACCGAAAAGTCTGAAGTAGCTGTTGAAAGAATACCTTGGGTACAGATACTTGTCCTTACCGTTTTGATCAGCTTCTTAGGGCCGGTTTATACGTGCATGCAGCCTAACGGCGCTTGGTACGCAATTGGCTCTATTGCTTGCAAGCTCGTCGTCATGGTACTTCCCCTATTGCTCATCATAATCGCAAGCTTGTTCGGAAAACTGTCTGGTAGGAAGTTAAGCATGGCCTACTTCACTTACCTCTACTCGATGAGCACAGCGCTGCTCAGCTTTACGTCTTATGACGAATTCCCGATTGGGCGAGGTTTGCCTCACTTCATCTACGACAGAGTGAACTTTGCTCCAGAGGTCCTTCCATGGTCCACGCTTTTAGTTCCTCCTGCCGAGGTAGTCGAACCGATGATATCGGGAGGCGCACCAGTCCAATGGGGCGCGTGGCTTCCCACAATGATCTGGTGGGGCATATTCTTCGCTGCATGCGGATTTTTTGCACTTGGCTGGGGCGTCATATGGAGAAGGCGCTGGATCGATGTTGAGAAGGTCCCATTCCCCCACACGAGGATTGCCATAGATCTGATCGAAAAAGCCAGCGGAGATAAGCCGCTCAAGGAAAGGCTCGGGCTTCCTTTCATAGTTGGCATAATAGCTGGGATAGCGTACCAGATACCTCTACTTTTGGCATACATGTTCCCCTGGTTCCCGGACATCTACGGCTGGAGGGTTAACACCTGCCTCATGGGCACATACTACCTCGACTCATCCTCGCCACTAGCCTCAGTTGCCGGATTCGCACAGTTCAACAAGAACCCAGTTTTCGTTGCGGTCCTCTACATGGCTCCGCTCAATGTCCTTCTCGGAGGTTGGATCTGGTACCTGGTCTTCGTCGTACTCATGCAGATAGCATACCAGATGGGCTACTACAGCGGCATACTTGAGATGGGCGGATGTGGCCGAGTCTGGTGCGGGACTCAAGGCTACAGGATAGGCGAGCCATTCAAGTGGGACGTATTCACTACCGCAGGCGTTACGTGTGGCATCTTCATCTCCTACGTGCTCCTAAACAGGCATTACGTGGTTGAAACATTCAACGCTGCAATGGGCAAGCTGAGCAAGGAGAGGCTTGACGAGTTGGACAGGAATGAGCCTTTGTCATACAGGAACGCCTACGCAATGATCGCAGCCTCAGCAATTCTGATAATCATAACACTAATGGCAGTTGGAGGGGGCATAGTAGCGGCGCTGACAATGATCGTATTTTATGTCGTGGTGAACTTCGTCCAGGTGAGAACTTACGCTCTGGTCGGCTATGTCGCGCCAGCTGGTTCAACGTTCGGAATCGGCTGGGTCAAGACGGCGTTAGGCACTCCAGCTGAAACCAAGGATTGGTATGTCTCAACCTTCTTCTCATACGGACTGAACTGCCAGCCTGTAGGGGGCGGAGGAAACGGCTTCGCCCTGCTCTCCTCGTTGTCATCATACCAGATGGCCAACACATACAAGGTGTCTACCAAGAACGTCTTCAAGATCCAGCTACTGGTCGCGGCGATTGCGCCCATAATCTCCGTTGCTGGAATGGTCTGGGCGTTCTATACATTCGGCCAGAACAGGATGCCTTCCGCTGGCGGTTGGTCGCTCTACGAATACTATTCTCCAACCGCTCTGGAGCGCCGCCCAGCCTACGATCCGTGGTGGCCTCACATGATCGCTGGCATAATCTTCGCGATAGGGCTCAGTGCACTGCACGCGCGCTTCGTCTGGTTCCCACTCGAAGCTTTCGGCTTCCTTCTTGCAACTGACGGCCATGCTCTCATCGAGGGTCTATGGACGGTTTGCCTTGCAGCTTGGGTTCTGAAGACCATAACGCTCAGGATTGGAGGAAGCAAGCTTTACGAAACCACGGGAATATCTGCGGCTACAGGTTTCGTAATAGGAGTTGTCATCTCAACTGTGATTGGTGGAATGCTGTTCGTGATAAGGTTCTTCGTACCCTTCTAAGCCATAAACCATCTTCCCCCCTCTTCTTTATCTTTACAAACGTTGGGAGTAACCCATGCCAAAAGGATAATATTGCAAGGAAAAACGATTCCCTGGGAATAATAGATGCTGAGGGCGGACGAAGTAAAGGAGTTTGCGAAAAGGCATGGTGCAGACCTCGTTGGAATAGGGTCGATGGACAGATTCGAAGGGGCCCCGGCGCAAAACGATCCTAGGTATATCTTCCCAGAGGCGAGGTCGATCATCGGCCTTGGTTTCCGCATCCACAGGGGCCTTCTAAGGGGAATAGAGGAGGGCACGTACTTCGCTGGCTACCCATCGATGGGGTATGCAAGCATCAACGACGTTTATGCACCAATCGTCCTGAGGGAGGTTGGAAATCTTCTCGAAGACAATGGCTACGAAGCCGTCTTGTACCAGAACACAAGCGTTAGGCTTGGGTGTGGCGTGGGAAAGCGCGTCTCTCCAGACAGGCCGAAGCCGGATGTGTTCCTTCATTTCCGGATCGCAGCTGTGATATGCGGAATGGGGCAGATAGGTTACAGCAAGCTTTTCCTTTCTCCAGAGTTCGGCCCACGCCAGAGGCTGGCTTTCGTTATCACCGATGCACCGCTCGAGCCCGACCCAATCTTCGATGGTGAGATGTGCGACAGATGCATGATGTGCGTCAAGGAGTGCCCTGCTGGTGCTATCAATCCAAAAAAGACCGTTAAGGTAAAGGTAGCGGGCAGGGAGCTTGAGTGGGGAGAGCTCGATGTCGAAAAGTGCAGTGCTGTTTACCAAGCTGGAACCCCAGAGTACAGCCCATTCATGACGGACGAGGTCGCGGAGGTCATAAGGGAGGTCGTGAGCCCAGATAGAGAAAGAGAGCAATCGAAGCTTGATCCAAGAACGGCAGACATTTGGGGCTACTTAAGGGAAAACATGCAGTATGTGCGCAACGCCTGGGAGAGTTACCACCATCCCTCGACGATATGCGGAGGAAGGGGCTGCATACGTGCCTGCATGATCCACCTAGAACAGGCTGGCAAGATCAGGAACACTTTCAAAAGTCCATTCAGAAGGCGCGAACCTTGGAGGCTCGATTAGGAATCAGCTCGAAGCTGGCTTGCACCATCAGCGCCTAGGGCGGTAGATTGCGGCAACGATGATCAATGCCCCAAAGATGATCAGTATCAGCGGCCAAACGCTTGGCATGTTCGGGATCAGCTCACCTAGCAAACCGAAGATTCCGATGAGAATTATCGCAACGCCAACGAAAGGCATGAACCAAGGCCTAGGTAATCCGAAACAGACATCCTCATCTCCAACCATCAACCAATGGAAAGTATTGCTGTAAAATTCAATCAATACAGTTCGATCGATCTTCGCAGTATGGCATTCTTTTTTGAACAAAGCTCTCAAGTGAATTTCTCCATGCCTGCTTTTAACATTCATCTCGCTCCATGCAGCCCTATAAGGAAGAAAACGGATACACTTGCTATGCTTCGGTCTTTCGAAATGCGGATTCAAGAGCTTCTGCAGCCCTGCCAGGCTCTGCACTGTGGCCCTGCCGCCTCAAAGCCTCCTCTAGAGCACTGATCGTGAGCACTATCTCTCTCTTCGAAACAATCCCCATCGACCCTATCCTGAACGTTGTCCCCCTTAGCTTACCCATGCCGTCCGCAACAACGACGCCATACTCTTCCTTCATCGATCTCCTCAAGGTGGAGTTGTCGATCCCGCTTGGAACTTTTATCACGAGCACTGTGTTTGAACGGTACTGGGCGCTCCTCGGGAAAGGTTCGAGTCCAAGTGCCTCAATGGCCAAGTATAGAGCACGAGCACATTCCTTGTGCCTCCGTATCCTGTTTTCGTACCCCTCTTCCTTTAGAGCTTTCAAAGCTTCATTCAGGGAGTAGAAGAGGGGAACCGCTGGAGTGTATGGAGTCTCTTTCCTCTTGTGGTACCCCCTGATTCTAGCAAGATCAAAGTAGAAAGATTTGCTCTCCGACCTTCTCTTCTCTATAATTTCCCAAGCTGCCTCGTCCACAGAGATCAAAGAGAGCCCAGGAGGTGCTGCCAAGCACTTCTGGCTCGCTGTGAAGCAAACGTTCACTCCCCATTCGTCGTTTTCAAGTTCCTCCCCGAAAAGGTCAGAGATGGCGTCAACAACAACGAGGATTCCTTCCCTCCTGCAAAATCTTGCAATCTCCCTCAGGTCCCTCGCCGTAACTCCAGTAGAGGTTTCGTTGTGCACTAGGAAAAATGAATCGATGCCCCGATTAAGGTCGATTGCCTCCTTCACCTGCTCGATCGTCGGAGCCTCCCCGTATGGGATCGACATCTTTATGGGCACTCCCCCAATTCTTTCGATGCTCGTTGCCAACCTCTCCGAGAACTCGCCATTAATTGGGACAAGGACCTTGCTTCCCTCCTTAACGAAGTTGGAGACTGCGCACTCAGCAGCCCCTGTCCCAGATGATGTGAGCGGAAGAACATCGTTCTTCGTTCTGAAAGCATACTTTAGCCCCTCTTGGATCTCGTCGTAGAGCTTGTGGAACTCCTCACCCCTGTGGTTGATGATTGGCCTGGACATCGCCTGCAGTACGCGCCATGGTACATTCGTGGGGCCAGGTATCATGAGCAAAGACTCTGTTGCCAACACATGGCACCTTTCGGGACAATGTCTTAGCCTGTCAAGATAGGTCTTACTGATGCATTTAGAGTACAGGCGTAGCAATCGTTATAGAGCCCGAGGAAGATTGGGTAGGCGGTTCCATTCGGGAATGGAATTTAAGAAAGAATTCAGAAATCCTGGAAAGGACTTCAGGGGAGCACCTTTCTGGTCTTGGAATGACGAGCTGGAGAGCTCTGAGCTCTGCCGACAAGTTAGGGAGATGAAGCGCGCAGGTCTCGGAGGTTTCTTCATGCACTCTCGAATCGGGCTGATAACGCCCTACCTCTCAGATGAGTGGATGGACAGGATAAGGGCGGTCGTTCGTGAATCCAAGAAAGCTGGAATGAATGCATGGCTCTACGATGAGGACAGGTGGCCGAGTGGCTTTGCTGGTGGCATCGTGCCCGCGAAGGGTTTGGAGTACAGGATGAAGAGGGTCGAGTGCGAGGAGATGCATCCTTCAAGCCTGGAAGAGGTTTTGAGGCGCGAAGGCATCGTAGGAATCTTTGCATGCACGAAGGAAGGGGAGAAAGTAAGGGAATTGGAGAAGGTTGAGGACAGGATGACAAGGGTTGCTGAAGGAAAAACTCTACTGGTATTCAGCAAGAAGGTTGCCGAGAACAGCGAATGGTACAACGGCTACAGCTACATAGACACCCTGAACCCGAAGGTGGTCGATGCTTTCATAGAATCGACCTATGAAGCATACAAAAGGGAGGTCAGGGGCGAATTCGGCAGAACTATACCAGGGATATTCACGGACGAACCTAACTTTTCAGAATGGAACGGAAGGGCTTTCATACCATGGACAGAGCTCCTTCCAACGATTTTCAGGGAAAGGAACGGCTACGACCTGCTTGAAAATCTTCCAAGCCTCTTCTACGATGTTGGAGAGTACATGCGCATCCGAATGGATTTCTGGAACACGGTAACAGACCTCTTCTTGGAATCTTACTCGAAGAGAATATATGAATGGTGCGGAGCGAATAAGTTGTACTACACCGGCCACTATCTCTGCGAGGACAGCCTCACGATACAGACGAAGTTCATAGGTGCCGCCATGCCCCACTATGAGTACATGCATGTTCCTGGCATAGATCACCTTGGAAGGAACATTGAAAACCTGATAACGGTCAAGCAGGTGAGCAGTGCGGCCCACCAACTGGGAAAGAAAAGGGTACTGTCTGAAACATATGGATGCAGCGGCTGGAACATGAGCTTCGAGGACCAGAAGTGGATTGGAGACTGGGAGTACGTCTTGGGAGTAAACCTCCTAAATCAGCACCTTTCGCTTTATTCGCTCAGGGGATGCAGGAAGAGAGATTACCCACCTTCGATAAACTACCAGCAGCCGTGGTGGCAACATTACAGGCTTGTCTCAGACTACTTCGCCAGGCTCAGCTACATGCTCACCAGAGGCAAGTTCCATTCGGACATACTTGTCATTCATCCCATCCAGGGTGCTTGGTCCGTCTACAGTCCAAGGGATACATCTAGAACCGACGAGATAAACAAGAACTTCGTTTACCTTAGCGAGTCGCTCTGCAGGATCCACAGGGACTATGACTTCGGGGACGAGAAGATAATTGCTAGACACGGCAAGGTTTTGAGGGGCAAGATCATCGTTGGGGAGATGGAGTACAAGCTCGTCATCGTTCCTCCAAGCTCTACGCTTAGAGCGAGCACACTCAACCTGCTCAAGCTCTTTGCGCAGGGTGGTGGAAAGATTGTATTCGTTGATCCAGCTCCGGAGCTCGTGGACTGTCAAAGGAGCGAAGAGTTAAAGAATTTGATAGAGTCGACAAGGAGGATACGGTGCGACAAAGACCTTCTAAGAAAAACTCTTGACGAGATTCTGCCAAGCGATGTCGAAGTAGTGGATGAGGATGGAAAACAGATAGAGCCGATATACTACCAACACAGGATAGCGGGTAAAGCACACATCTATTTCTTCGCGAACACAGACAGATCCAGATCCTACGATGCAACTATAAAAATCAGGGGAGAGGGCAAGGTTGAGGAGTGGGATCTTCTGAAAGGCTCAGTCAGGGAGGTGCCGTGCAGGAAGGAAAATGGGCAAACAATCCTGAAAAAGCTCTTCCAGCCGACAGGGTCTGCGCTTTTCCTCCTAGACACATCAAAGAAGGCAACCAAGAAAGCAGAACCGAAGGAGAGAATTGTATCTACAATAAATTTGAAGGACGAGTGGAAGGTATCTAGAAAAGATCCAAATGCACTTACGCTTGATTACTGCCAGTACAAGGTCGAAGAAGGAAAGTGGAGCGATAAATTGCCCGTCTGGAAGGTGCAGCGCGAAGCTGAAAAGATAGGTAGTAATTTTTCAATCACCCTCAGGTATGCATTCAAGGCCGAATTCAAGAAGAGGCACGGAAAGATCTTCGTGGCAATGGAGACGCCTGAGAGATTTTCGATCAAGTTCAACGGGAAGGAATTGAAATACAAGGAAGCAGGATGGTGGACAGATATAAGCTTCAAGAAGATAGATATCACAAAGCTTGTTGAAAACGGGGAAAACATCTTGGAGGTATCCTGCACATTCAGGAGGCCTACGGTACCAGGAACCCTAGTCTTCGTCAAAGATGGGACCGAACTTGAAAGCGTATACATTATCGGAGATTTTTCCGTCAAAAAGGGGGGCGAAGGCTTCATCTTGACCGATGAAACCAACATGGTAAATGTTGGAGATTTGGTACAGCAGGGATTTCCATTCTATTCTGGCACTATAGCATATACCCAAACTGTAAATTTGAAAAAAGGTGAGAAAACGTACATAGAGTTCGAAGACCTTGATACTATAGTTACGAGAGTTGTTGTGAATGGCAAACCAGCTGGCACAATTCCGTGGAAGCCTTACAGATTGGAAATTTCAAAATTCGTCAAGAAAGGGAGAAACACCATTACAGTTGAGGCTGTCTCAAGTTGCAGAAACCTTCTTGGACCTCACCACCACAGAGCGGGAGAGCTGTTTTCCGTTGGCCCTGGAAGCTTCTCGGATGAGGCCAATTGGACGGACGAGTACAATTTCGTAAAGTTCGGAATAGGAAGAGCGAAAATAGTGCAAGTCAAGATCGAGTAGGATATCTCAGATTCAAGTAAAGTCAGTACCTTCAGATGAGTTCGTCCCAGGGATAAGGAAGCAGATCCCTAAGCTTGAAAGATCTGTTTTTACCAGCTATTATCTCAGTATCCAAATTTGATTCGTGAATTTGGTGAATGAGTTCCCTGCACCTTCCGCAGGGCAACACGACCATTCCGTCCTCAACAACAGCCACGATCTTTTTAATTCTATGTTCACCTTGAGTGACCATCGCGGCAATTGCGCTGTGTTCAGCACAGAACCCAATGCCTGAACAGGTGTCGATGGAAACACCCAGGTAGATGTTGCCTTTTTCAGTAACCAGAGCACATCCAACTTCCCCAACATTGAACCCATGCCTAATCTTTCTAGGTCTTACTACGGATTTCGCTCTTCGAATCAGCTCTTCATCTGTTATCGAGTCCATAATTTTCATTAAAAATCCTCACTTTTATAACTTCACATTCGGTGAACTAAAGCTCATAATACAAGCAGAATGGAATAGAAACTATACCGTCCCAAGATGATAGGCTAGGAGTTTTTGTTTATGAGCAGCTCAGGCTCCTTAAGGTTTAATCACTTTCATCGATGCAGAGTGCTGGTTTCAGTGTCCATGTCTGGAGCTTTGCCAACCTTACGAGAGAAGGAGCGGAGAATCCTTTAGGAAATATCGACCACCTCCAGGCATCCCTAGCTCCATCTTCACTAACATACTTGGCAATATCGAGCTCCCCCTTCCCGATACTCACTTTGCTAGGAGCCATTTTCTCCTTCGCAACATAACTAAGAACGGATGCAACGGCCTTGAAATGTGACTCAGGACTGAAAACCTGCCCACCGACCTTCACCTTTGATGGAATCATGCCATTTTCCTCTACAAATTTGGAAACTTCAGTGCAACTTTCAGCAAAATCTTTCCAGCTAACTTCCGCGCTATCTATTTTTGAATTGAACTCTTCTGTTGGTCCAAGTACTTTTCTTGCATATGCCTTTTCAGGAAGGCGAGCCTCAGAAGCGAAGCCACGAAGGAAAGAGGCGGCGAGGTAGAAAAGCTCTGCAGGTGAAAGAGCATATCCATCACCCACGTAGAACGTTATCCTGTCATTGAGTGAAGAAAGCGCCTCGAGGAGTTCTAAAAGTGTTATGGGCCTTCCATCCGAAAGGTCCCGATAGATGCTCAGGGCCTCGTTGGCCGTTATGACCTTTACGCCAGGGTATGATACGACATACCGCACAAACTCTGAGAAGTCTCTGTATCCGGCTTCTGCCATGCTTTTTCTTTTCATACGGGGCAAAACGAATCCATTTTGCGGATTTTTCCCATTGCTGAAGTTCACCCCATCCCAAAACTCTTCAGTAACAAGCGTGCATGGATGGTTGTAGATGCTGACAACTCCACCTCCTTCCCTTTTCAGCCTCTCGCAAATCTCCCTAAATCTTTTACAAACCTCCTCCAGAAAACCGGGCGTTCCTAACTCAAAGTTGACCGAGACGACATTTGGTCCCAGATTCAGGATGTTCAAAATGCCGCAATACCAGAAAGGTCGGTCATTCAGACCTATGAAGGAAGTTTCATCCAAGTAAACGGGAATCTGCCAGTCGATCAAAGCACCATATACCTGAGGAGCCCAAGCTCCGCCCGGCTGTCCATAACAGGATGGATTTACGCCGAAGACACGCCTGATGTCCTCCACACCCTTGCCCTCTCTCCTCCGAAACTCCTTGACCCCCTCATTCCAATCAAGATCTTTCAAATATTCAGATATGACCGGGTGCAAGCTGTGGTAGTCGCTATGAAATCCTATCTCGTGTTTTGCAAGCGCCGATATGACGTCCTTCCTGCCCCTTCTTTCGATGACTCGAAGCTTTTCACCCACTAGCTTGAAGACACCCCGAGCACCATTTTCTTCAAGAATCTCCGCAAGCCTCTTGACGGCATCATCGGCCTCTGGTGTCACGTAATCTTCGACATCAAACCAAAAGATAACATAGATACATTGTTCCATGCGACATACATCTGCATCACCAGCTAATGACTCTTTCCCAAAATGTTGATTAAAGCTAGAAAACTTCCATATTCTAATGCCTCGAAGCAAAGTGGTTTAGAGCCACAGCTAAAACCACTTCTCAAAAAGGGATCGAAAACAGAATAATTTTCTAATTGTCAAAAAATTGTATATTGGGTCAAATGTTTTGATGGTATCGCAATAAAATTTCTCATAGCTCGCTAATCTTCAGGTGATATATCCTCTAGTGTGCGAAATGTGTCTTTAGTTGAGAGAAGCTTGCATCTAATATAGTTCAGATGTTTTTATCGTTGAGAGTTCCTTTATGTCTTCAAAGTGCTTCTCTTGGTCAAGCACGACAACCGGAACATCTCCTTTCTCTGAAAGTCGGAGTGAGGTAGCTGCAGCTGAGAGATCTCCCCACGGCTTGTCATAATACTTCAGCTTCAGCAACCCCAGCTTCACGGTGGTGGCCTCATCTTGGACTATTCTGAGTGTTGCGTAGGCTGACCTGATGACGGTCTCGGGCGCGATGTCGCGTACCAGTAGCCCAGGCTTCTCTTTTCTAATCAAGCTTATGACTCTATATGCTTCCGCTAAGTTATTGGGATGCATGTAGATCTCAAGTTCGCCTCTCTCGTGCCTTACCAAAGCCTCTCGAGCATTGTCCGATCCTCTTTCCCGAGTGAATAGCAGCAGGAACGGTCCAGCGTCGAAGACTAGGCGCTTCAACGTGAATTCTCCTTAGGCATTATTTCTCTGGACCTTCGCCTCTCGGCCTTGAGTTCTTTTTCGCGCTCCTCCAAGAGTATGTCAGAAGTTTTCGCCTCACCCATGAAACCAAAAAGCTCAGGGAGCCTCGGAGCGCGTTCTATCAACAGTGTTGTTTCTTTCAGGGGTCTAATAATGATCTCCACCCCTTCATTAAACCCATACCTCTCACGAATCTCCTTGGGGATCACGACCTGACCCTTGGCCGAAATCTTAGTTCTATATTCCATCATAAACGCTCCTTTAATTAAATTAATCTTAAAATATAAGTCTTACGTCTTACGTAAGACAATTTTCATCAATAAGCCTGTCCATCAACTCCTACCAGATGTTTAGCTAGAGGAGAAAGCTTCTTCAGCTGCCTGCATCCATACTTTCCCGGTTCTTTTTTCCTAAGAGCTTAAAATCTCTTGACTGAATTCAACAACCATAGAAAAAAATAGAGCTGCATATGGTCTTGCCCAATATCCTCCTGTCCCTGGAGCTGTATCGGTCGAAGGGATTGTGAGTTAATACATAAATTTAAAATGGGAAGAGCTAAGGAAGTTAGATAAAAAGAATGTAATTTTGTAATCGAGCACAAGCATATCTAAGGCTTTATTACCCATCGTAGTTACTAGGTTTAATGCCCTTGGGCATCTCTTCGATCTGGCAAGATCCTGACAGAGTTAGGGAATTTGGCAAAGAGGATATTGATGAACTTTTACAAGATGCCCTTGAGGTTTTACGTAAAGAACGCAATCTGCTTCGAATAGATAGGGGCAAAATTCTCTTTGTGGGAGACACTCACGGCAACTTTTCCGCCACAAAGAGTGCTTTCCGCATATTCTTGAGCGGAGGATTCGAAAAGATAGTATTTTTGGGAGACTTCGTGGACAGAGGCGAGGAGCAGCTCGAGAACATCAATTGCGTTTTGAGCCTTAAGCTGGCAAATCCGGAACAGGTTTACCTTCTGCGCGGAAACCACGAGACCATCTCGACGAACTTAAGGTACGGATTCTTGGGGGCCGTTACCGAAAAACTTCCTAGGAGTTACTTCGAACTTTATAACCGCGTCTTCTCCTACTTTCCTCTTGCTGCCATAACTTGGAACGGCATCTTCGTTGTGCATGGCGGGATAGCAAAGGGCCTGGAGAGGGTTGAAGAGATAGACAGCCTGCCCAGGGGTGAGCTGGAGCCAAGCAGCGAAACAATTCTGCAGCTTCTTTGGAACGATCCCTCAGAGGATGTTGATGGATTTGCTTTCAACGACCAGCGGGGTGGCTTCTATTACTATGGTAGGAGCGCATTTGCAAAGTTCATGGACGAGAATGGTCTGAAGATGCTTCTGCGGTCTCACGAGGTTTTCGAAGATGGATTCAGGTACTTTTTTGGCAGAAGCCTTCTCAGTATTTTCTCTTCAACCGGATACTGCGGTTCTCCAGTAAGGGGTAAGGCAGCCCAACTTACAAGTGACGAAGAGGTAGGCCTTATAGATATAGCCTAGCAATAAGTGGCACAAAGCCACTTGGAATTCTCCTCATCCTAGAAGCTTGCAGGCGAGTTTTGCCGTTCTTTCCCCAAGTTCCTCACAAAGCTTCCTGGTCTCTTCATCTGGCTTTCCAACGCTCGCCACCCCGTAGTGCTTGTCCGAACTATTTCCCTGAACCACCATTCCATGCACGAGCATGACATGCAATATTGAAAGAATGGCTGTTTCAGCGCCGGTAGCAGTTCCTCCTGCAGATGCGAATGCAGCACCAACCTTCCCCTCGAGCTGCCCATGTATCGCGACCGACTCATCAAATACTGCCTTCAGCCTTCCAGACATCTCTCCATAATAGGTTGGCGATCCAGCTATTATCGCATCGTAGTCCTTAAGCCTCTTCGCATCGAACCCCTCAGCTTTATTGACATCGACCTCAACTCCTTTAACCTTTTCAGCTCCTTGTGCTACGGCTTTGGCCATCGCCTCGGTGTTTCCAGACCTTGAATCGTAAAGGACCAGCAGCTTCATGGCTCCCACCATGCTGCCGACTTAAAGATAAAAATATCTGGTCTGAGCAGAGCCCACTATGGCCGAAGGCTCAGGAGTAAGGCGATTCACGGTAAGTGACCTTAGGAAATATGCAGCTCTGGCGAAGATCAAGCTGGAAAGCAGCGAGGAGGTTCGACTGGCTTCAGAGCTTGGGGACATACTGGGCTACTTTGAAAAGATCAAGGAAGTCGATACTGCAAATGTCGAACCCACGTACAGCGTGGCAGGTGCCGAAAACAGGTTGAGGGAGGATCGCCCCGGAGCCTGCTTGAGCCAGGAAGAGGCCATAGCGAACACAGGAGAGAAGGAGAAGGGCTACTTCAAGTCTCCAAAGGCCTTCTAGTGAAATCTTTTGGACACCCTCAGCACGATCCTTGACATCAAAAATGGGAACTTGACAGCTACAGAGCTTGCAGCTAGGGCGATGGAGGCTATAGAGAGGAAGGAACCTTCCATACATGCTTTCATAACGGTTGCGGAGAGCGCTTTATCTGCGGCGAAGTCGATCGACAAAAAGATCGCCCTAGGAGAAAATGCTGGCCTGCTCGCTGGCTTGCCGATAGCACTCAAGGACAACATCAGCGTAAAGGGGATGCGAAACACATGCGGATCGAGGATGCTGGCAAACTACGTCCCTCCGTACAATGCAACCGTTGTAGAAAGACTGTTGGCCGAGGGTGCGGTAATATGTGGCAAGACGACGATGGACGAGTTTGCAATGGGCTCGTCGACCGAGACCTGCTTTTTCGGCCCAGCGCGCAATCCTTGGGACACTTCGCGGGTTCCCGGGGGAAGCAGCGGTGGTAGCGCTGCAGCTGTCGCCTCTGGAGAGGTCCTCGCAGCTTTGGGAAGCGACACGGGCGGAAGCACTAGGTGTCCAGCTGCCTTCACCTCCACAGTAGGTTTGAAGCCGACATATGGGAGAGTTTCGAGGTGGGGGCTCGTTTCTTACTCCCACTCCCTGGAGCAGATCTCACCTGTCGCTCCCGACGTCTTAGGTGTTGCAGCTCTGTTGGGTGCTATCTCAGGATTTGACAGCAGGGATGCGACAAGCTCCGAACTGGAAGTCCCTTCCTATGTCGAGGAGGCAAAGGTGCAGCCCGGGAAGTTCAGGGTGGGCATCGTCAAGGAGTTCTTTGGTGAGGGAACTGACTGGAAGGTAGCCAGAACCGTTCGTGAAGCTTTGGAAAAAATCAAGGAGTTGGGAGGGAGCTTGGAGGAAATATCGCTTCCGTCCCTGAGGTACGCTTTGCCAACTTACTACTTGATAGCGATGAGCGAGTGCTCTAGCAACCTTTCGAGGTTCGATGGACTGAGATATGGCTTCCGCCTGGAAGCGAAGCCAAACGAAAGTTGGGATGAACTTTTTTCCAGGACAAGGGCGATTGGATTTGGAGAAGAAGTGAAGAGGAGGATAATCCTAGGAACGTTCGCCCTATCCGCAGGATACTACGATGAGTGGTTCGTGAAAGCCGCGAAAGTAAGAACAATCATAATCAGGGACTTCTTGCAAGCATTCAAGTCGTTCGATGTACTCGCAGGACCAACGATGCCCTGCTTGCCGTGGAAGATAGGAGAGCTTGCAGATCCCCTGAGCGTTTACAGGATGGACATCGACACCGTAGCGGTAAACCTAGCTGGGCTCCCTGCCATCAGCATTCCTGCCGGGTTTGCGGATGGGTTGCCCGTCGGCCTTCAGCTCATCGGCAAGCACTTCGATGAGTCATTCCTGCTCAGAGTATCTTATGGCTATGAGCAAATTACGGAATTTCCGAAGAATATTCCGGTCAACTAGCTCAGCTACTATTGCTCCGATTTACCATCCCCTGCTTGATTAGATATATTGAAAGTCATTCTCTTCCTCTGCGAAAATCTGGAGGGGGAACCCTTAAGCTGTTGGAAATTACCAAATGCGTCGTAGAGAGTTGAAGGCTCTCGGAGTTGATATTGGAACTACAAGCGTGAAAACGGCAATTCTGGATACTGAGAATGGAATTATCGATTCTTCAGCCGTTGAAACCTCAGACCTGATCAAACGCCCCCAGCCAAACTTTGCCGAGAGGGACATAGATGAGATATGGAAGAGGGTTGTGAGCTCAGTTCGTGCACTAGAACATGTGCGGAGCGTGGAGGCAATATCTGTTGATGCTACGAGCGGAACGGTCGTTGCCGTCGATTCCAAAGGTAAGCCCCTATGCCCAGCAATACTGTATGCGGACAAGAGGTCCACGAAGGAGGCTGGCGATGTTCTTGAAAGGAGTGAAAT
>Ga0078972_1007631_pt1 | contig 23809 bp, 23 predicted proteins | sample YelNatPaOPGAMG01_FD_67568 | JGI IMG/M metagenome (GOLD analysis project Ga0078972, IMG submission 67568) | Hot spring thermophilic microbial communities from Obsidian Pool, Yellowstone National Park, USA - OP-RAMG-01 (SPADES assembly) (version 2) | ecosystem: Environmental > Aquatic > Thermal...
CCTTCAATATTAGGTCTTCATTTTCCAGTTCTCCACCGGTTGTGTGCCCGATTAGTCTGAGTTGGCTTGCAGCGTGTTTCTTGAACCTATTCTCTATCGCTCTCAGAATTGAATCACATATTAGTGTGTCCTTCGAGAAGGACTCCCCTCTATAACTCAGATACAAAACCAACAGTTTCACATCCTCGAAACCATAACCACTGTCTAGAATGTCTTTTTCAAGTTTGTCGAGAACCGTTCCGACTAGTTTCTGGGCTCCTTCTGGGCTGTTCCTTCTTCTCAGCTCCAACTCCCTTTGTTGGTCAGTCTCCAACTCATTCATAGTGTGCGCATGGCCTGCAAAACTTAAAAAGAAATCATTCTCGTCCATTGTACCAATCCATCTAATACTTCAACTATGCAAGAAACAACGAGTACCGAACCTTTAAGTCTTTTCGTTTTGGGATAGAAACTCTATATCCTCCTCCAAATTTAACTAGCGTGATATTGAAAAGAACATATACATCAAAGCATGCGCGCGCGGCGAGGCGAAAAACTTGGCCGAGTCCTTGGTGGCCTTGACAGAAACAAGCGGAGAAGAGAAAAGCGGGCTTGCGGGAGCCACAGAGACTAAGCAAGCAGACGTTAAGGGTAAAATCATTGAATACGCGTGGTGGATGCAGAAGCAGGGCTATAGCCCCGTAACAGTTGAGTCTAGAATAAAAAAGCTAACGCGCCTATCAAGGCTTGGTGCAGATTTGCTTAACCCGGAAAGCGTGAAAGAAACAATCGCAAAACAGCCTTGGAAAATCAGCACAAAAGCGAATGTTGCAGCCATATACGGTTGCTTTGCAAAACTTCACGGTTTAACATGGGAACCTCCAATTTACAAGCCCAACTATGAAATGTCATTCATACCGAGGGAGGCGGAAATTGACCAGCTTATAACTGCATGTGGAAAAAAGCTTTCAGCCCTACTACAACTGATTAAGGAAACAGGCGTAAGGATAGGTGAAGCTTGCAGAATCCGATGGATTGACTTAGACCTTGAACAGAAAACCCTCAGAGTTCAAGCTGAAAAGAACAGTAAACCCCGCATATTCCACATATCAGACAAGCTTATATCAATGCTGAACATGCTTCCAAAGGAAGGTGAACACCAGTTCAATGTCAACGCCAGAATATTGGAGACAAGCTTTAGGATGTTAAGGATGCGTTTAGCAAAGAGGCTTGGAAATCCACGACTGAAAAACATAACCTTCCACACCATACGTCACTGGAAAGCTACAATGGAATACCACAAGACAAAGGACGTACTTCACGTTAAGGAGCTTCTAGGCCACAGAAGCCTTGACTCAACACTCATTTACATCAACATTGAAAGGGCTGTATTTGGAAGCGACTGCAACGACGAGTTCCACGTTAAAGTCGCAAAGGCACCAGAAGAAATTAAGACGCTGCTTGAAGCAGGCTTTGAATATGTATGTGAAAAGGATGAGCTAATGTTCTTCAGAAAACGCAAATAGGCTTAAATGCAGCTACAGTATGAGAGTCAACTGAAAAATATGAGAGTTATAGCTGACTTCCACATTCACGGCAGATACAGTCGCGCCACAAGCCAGAACATGTGTATAAAAGAGATTGCCAATTTCGCAAAAATAAAAGGTTTAAATCTTGTGGGTACCGGAGATTTTACGCATACAAAATGGCTGCAAGAGCTTCAAGAAGCATTAATTCTAGATGCAGACTCTGGCTTGTATAGAGTTGCAAGTAATCCAGAGTTGCCAGTATACTTCATTGTAACAACAGAAGTGAGCACAATATTCACTTATGAAAATGAAATCAAAAAGGTGCATCATGTGATTCTAACGCCAAGCGTCGAAACAGCCGCCCAAATCAACGATAGACTAGCCAAATATGGAAGCTTGAACGCTGATGGGCGGCCTACACTGAACTTGGATGCTCCGCATCTTGTTGAGGAGGTTATGGAGGTATCAAATGACAACATGGTTTTTCCAGCGCACGCTTGGACTCCATGGTTCAGCATATTCGGCGCATTCAGCGGCTTCAACAGTGTAGAAGAGTGTTACCAAGATATGACGAAGCATATATATGCCTTAGAAACGGGACTATCCTCGGATCCGCCGATGAACTGGCGACTAAGCAAACTTGACAAATTCGCGCTAGTTTCAAACAGTGACAGCCATAGTTTTTGGCCATGGAGAATAGGCAGAGAAGCCAATGTCTTTGAACTTGACAAGCCAAGTTACTACGAGATTTTAGATGCTATACGCGCTAAGGATACTAAGCGTTTCAAGTTTACAATCGAAACAGACCCAGCCTATGGGAAGTATCATTGGACTGGGCATAGAAACTGCAATGTCTCTTTTTCTCCGCAAGAAGCCATAAAACTTGGTAACATTTGCCCAGTGTGTCGCAGAAAGCTCACAAAGGGTGTTGAGCAACGTGTCGAAGAACTTGCTGACCGTCCATACGGATTCAGACCTAACGGTGCCATTGGCTTCATGCATTTGCTTCCGCTTTCAGAAATCATAGCAACGGTCTTGAGGGTTGACTCCCCATCTACGCAACAAGTTTGGAGCATTTACAACAGGCTGGTCGGGAAGTTTGGCGACGAGTACAGCGTGCTAATTGACGCTTCAAGGGAAGCCCTAAGCGAAGTTGTTGACGCAAAAATCGCCGAGGCAATTGTTAATGTTAGGGAGGGACGCGTGAAAGTTAGACCCGGATACGACGGGGTTTATGGTCAACTCATAATTTTCGACGAGTCAACCAGAGAGAAGGTTTTTTCTCAAAGGGTTCAACAGTTGAATCTTACAGACTTCATGTAGAGCGCCTAGTTTTCATGCTTTTGCTGTATGTGTGTTAAACAGGCATACGACAAAGTTTATAAAGTCGTAATATACACGATAATGTGTGGTTCGCCATGGAAAACAAAAAAGTAAATAAAATCTCAAAAATCGTGGACCATGTCCTCAAACAAGTTTTTGGCGAAGAGGCTACACTCCTAATATACAAGTACTTGGAAACAAACTATAATGTTAAGCAAGATGAAATAGCTGAAAAAATTGAAGTTTTCGCAAAGGGTCTTGAAAACTTCCTAAGCTCAGGGGCATACGTTGTTGAACGTAAAATTCTGGAGGATATCTATTCAAGTTATGGCTTGCTACGCAGACTGGAACTTGAAAAAGTGCATGAGGAATATGACTTCGCAAGCCATGTTAAGCTTCTTATGCGAAATGCATAAAGCTACTATTTTTAACTTAATTTTGGTCAAGCCTATAGAAGCCGAGTTTGATGCAATAGCTTTATAACTTGTATCATGGATATTCCTTCCCTAAACTATGTCGGAAGGAAGGTGCTGTTTGAAGGATAATTTAATTAAGGTTGTAAATAAAGCTCAAGAACTTGGCGCTGAGTACGCTGAAATTCGTGCTCAAGAGCTTTTTAGGACAACACTTACCATTGAAGAGGGACGTGTCGAAGCCGCGCGGCAGGGAATCGAGAACGGCGCAGCGATAAGAGTTATTGTTAATGGCGCTTGGGGTTTCGCTTCTGTTGGAAGCTTTGACATTAAAAGTCTCTCCGATGCAGTTTCTTCCGCATGTAAAATGGCTAAAACTGCAAGTTCCAAGCTAAGAAATCCTATAAGGCTCGCAAAAACAAAAGCTGTAGAAGATAAGGTTTTGACAAAGCCGCGAAAAGACCCGTCGAAAATTCCAGTTGAGGACAAAATAAATTTGACATTGGCTATAAACAAAATGATTTTAGGCTACGACAAGAGCATTAAAACATGCACAATCGATTACCTAGACATGACTGGAAGAAACTACTTCATAAACAATGAGGGCACATGCATCGAGCAAGACAAACTTTACATTTGGTCAAGAATAACCGCCACGGCAAAGAAGGGTGAAATCTTCTCTTTCAGCCGAGAAGAAATAGGTTCTACATCTGGCTATGAAATATTTGATGTGGAAACTCCAGAAATAGTTGGCGAAAGGCTTGCAAAACGTGCAGTAGAACAGCTTAAAGCAAAGCCTCCAAAGGGCGGTACTTTTCCAGCAGTTTTAGGACCAAATGTTGTCGGAGTATTTGTCCACGAGGCTTTTGGGCACCTAGCCGAAGCAGACCTTACACTGTCGGGTTCAATTTTATTGGGCAAAATCGGGAAGAAAGTAGCGTCAGACATCACAACAGTATATGATGATGGCACAATAAAAGGCGCTTTCGGCTCATTCAAGTATGATGATGAAGGAATTCCAACGCAGAAAACTCTGCTTGTGAATAGGGGCGTTGTAGTCGGGCTCATGCACAGCCGAGAAACCGCACATAAATTTAATGTGCAGCCCACTGGCAACATGAGGGCTGAAGATTTTCGAGTTGAACCAATAATTCGCATGCGCAACACGTTCATGGAACCCAAAGATCACTCCTTTGAAGAGCTGGTTGAAGACATAAAGTTCGGATACTACCTCAAAAGCTTCAGGGGTGGACAAGCGAATTTAGATGGCACTTTTCAGGTTGGCATTCAAGAGGCCTACGAGATTGTTAATGGTGAACTAGGCGAAGCCATTCGCAACGCTTCAATAAGTGGCAACACGCTTGAAACTCTTTTGAAGGTTGATGCTGTTGGGAAAGACTTTGAACTTTGGCCAGGCAGATGTGGTAAGGGTCAAACCGCTTTTGTTTGTGATGGTGGTCCTCATATCCGAGTGAGGGAGGTGCTTGTTGGTGGTAGCGCTTAAAAAGGATGAAATTCAAAGCTTGGTCGAAGGCGCAGTTGAGTTTGCCTTAAAGGCGGGTGCAGATGAAGCAGAGGCTTTTGCATATCAGGGGTTAATAGCTAACGTTATTATAGAGCGTGGACAAATTTCGCGAAGTTCCCGCATTGTTGATAGGGGGATTGGTGTCAGGACCATACTTGACAAGGCTGTGGGTTTTGCTTACACAAATGTTTTAGAGAGTAGAGAAGCGATTGAAAAGACTGTTCAGAACGCCTTAAAGACGGCTAAAGCAAGTAAGCCCGATAAGGATTGGCGTGGTCTCACGTCAAAGAAGCCCCAAGTTTCTGTCGGAAACATTTATGATCAAAGGATTACGGAGTTGCAATCTGAGGATTTGGTAAATTTAGCTTCAGCGATGTTAGACGCTGCTGAACAGACGGACAAGCGTGTTTTTCCAATAGAAGGTGGAGTTGGCACCTCTGAACTAGTAACTGCTATTGCTAACTCAAACGGTGTTGCGTGTTTTGACCAAGGGACGGTGATTGAGTGCAGTCTAGCCACGGTGGGGCAAGAGGGCGGCGATGTGACGCCAGTATGCTTCGAGTTTAACACTGAAAGAAGCTATAAAATCGACCCAGAATGGGTTGGGCGGGAAGCTGCAAGGCTTGCGGCGTCAGCTTTAAAGGCTAAGAAAATTGAAACAAAAAGCGCGAGGGTTGTGTTTACGCAGGTTGCGTTTCATGAGCTTTTATATTATACCTTGGTAAATGCTGTTAAAGCGGATTATGTGCAGAGAGGCCAGTCTGCGTTAAAGGGTAAAATTGGTGAAAAGGTAGCCTCTGAAATTGTGACAGTTTATGATGATGGTCTACTAAGTGGTGGTCTCCGTACATGGAAATTTGACGGTGAAGGGGTTCCGCAACAGAAAACTCTGGTGATAGATAGAGGCGTTTTGCGCAGTTTTATCTATGATAATTATACGGCGAAAAAGGAGGGGCGGGAAAGCACCGGAAACGCTTTTAGGGCTGGATACTTATCAACGCCGTATGTTGATGCGACAAACTTTCATTTCATGCCGGGCAAAAGATCTCCGGAAGAACTCATAAACGGGATAGCTGATGGTTTACTTGTTTATTCGTTGCAAGGAGCGCATAGTAGCAATCCGGCAAGCGGCGAATTTTCCGTAGTGGCAACTCCGGCGTGGAAAATTAAAAATGGTGAAATTGTGCATGCTGTTAGGGGAGCTATGTTGGCTGGTAACGTCTTTGAGTTACTAAAGAGCGTATCGGATTTGGCTAATAACGAGAGAAAAATTGGTCAACTTGTTGCGCCGTGGGTGCTTGTAGAAAGCGTTAAAACTATAGGAAAATAAATAACCGAGTCTCTTGTTATGCGCATAAAAAGAGGCGAAACTGTTGGGCGGAAAAATTAAGCAAAGTTTGCTAAAGTTCAACACTCTTCGTAGAATAGTGCAGTTCATCTCATTTATCCTATTCAGCACAGCAGTTTTCAATGTTGGCACATCGCTTTTGCTTCCCATACTTTGGACTTGGGGTTTACAGCAAAATGTTGTTGGTGATGCCTTCACTGCTATACAGCTGATGCTTTATGATGTCGTTTTTCCATGGTTAGCCTTTGCCTCATTCTTGGTTGTAGGCGTGCTGCTCGGTAAGTCCCTATGCGGTTGGATTTGCCCCTTCGGCTTTGTCCAAGACTTGTTAAGCTTCATAAAGCGCAAGAAAGGAGAAGTCTCACCGCGAACCCATGAGAGCATGCTTTACATAAAATACTTTGTTTTAGGCATAGCTTTATTCATCAGTTTTACGTTTTCTGCTGCGAAACTTGCTGGTGTTCAACGAAGCTACGAAAATGCTTTAGGCGTTTTTGCGCGCGCACCATTTACAACAATAAGTCCAGCTGAAACTCTTTTTGGAACGATGCCTAGAACAATTCATGATTTTCGTACAAGCACCTCAGATGCACTCTCTCTACTCGCAGGTTTACCGCCGCTTTTCTGGATTCAAATTTTTATTATGGTAGGCGTCATAATTTTTGCGGTTTACGTCCCAAGAGGCTGGTGTAAATATCTCTGTCCTCACGGAGCAATTATGGCCATAATGAATAGGTTTAGCTTTCTAGGTTTGCGTAGGGATTTAGCTAAATGTGTTAAGGGCGAGTGTCGCCTTTGCGTTGAGGCTTGTCCGATGCGTGTTAGGATTTTAGATTTGCCTTGGGAGAAGTTCAGCGACCCAGAGTGCATCTACTGCCTAAAATGTGTCGACGCATGCCCAAATGGCGCAATAAAATTAAAATACCCGTAAGGTCAAGCCCAAGCGCTTTTTGAATACTCTCCCAAAACAACCTCGTACACGCTCTTCGTTTGGTTGGCTATCTCGTTCCAGTTGTAGTTTTCCCTAACTTTCTTGAAGGCATTAGCGCTTATCCAATGTGCATACTTCTCATCAGTCAACACTTTTATTATTCCCCAAGCAAGCGATTCTGGGTTGTTTACGTAGACTTTAACCCCATCAACATCATGCTCAACTATTTCGGATAAACCACCAGTGTCCGAAACCACTACTGGGCTTTTCGCTGCCATAGCCTCGAGGGCAACTATTCCAAAAGGCTCGAAGAGTGATGGTACAACGGAAACATCTGCGCACTTCTGCAGTTTTCGCAGCGTTTCGTCATCTAAAAATCCTGTGAAAAGCACCTTGTGGGACAATCCCATAGTTCTAATTAAATCTGAAAGTTGCTCCTTCATGTAACCGTTCCCTACAATTATGAATTTTGCGTTAACCTTTTCCAAAACCTTCGGAACGGCATTCACAAGCACGTGAACGCCTTTCTCATAAACAAGTCTCCCAACAAAGAGGACTATTTTCTCTTCTGGCAAGGCAAATTTGTTTCTAAACTGCCTTAGGCTTTCCGCCTCATTTTTTAAGTAAACATCAAGGTTTACGCCGTTTGGAACCATGACAAGCTTGTCTTCTGGAAGTCCAAAAGCCCATTTGACATGCGAGATCATATAGTCGCTGCAACATATAACTTTCCATGCTTCGTATGTCAGCCATGCTTCTGTTTCGTGAATCATACGTTCATAATCAAAATGTATCCCGTTTCTCCGCCCAATCTCGGTTGAGTGAATTGTAGCTAAAAGAGGTTTTCTAAAGACGTGCTTTAGGCCTATTCCAGCATTAGCCACAAGCCAGTCATGAGCATGTAAAACATCAACTTTGCCGCCTAAACTTTTGACTAGGGCTGCGGCCTCTTTTTGCATGTTAACATTCATCAGGTAAACCCATGTTGCAAAGTCTGGAGATGGATTCTTATAGGAATCCACCCTAAAAACTTCAACACCGTCTAAAACTTCATGCTGAGAAGCCCCTGGAAAATCGCATGTAACCACATAAACTTTAACGCCCATTTTTGCCAAACTTCTAGATAAGTTGTAAACATGAGGTGAAATTCCACCAATAATTCTTGGCGGAAATTCCCAAGTAAGCATCATAACAGTCAAATCTCTCATTGGGTGGTCTCACCTCTCGCCACTGCACAGTAGATTTCTAAAATGTTGTTAAGCTCACCCTGAGGTTTCGGCTGGACAACGTCTATCTTTTCTAATGGAACTTTGTAAATCCTAAAAACTTCGTCTTGCATCAACTTGGATTTGACGATAAGCTTCTTTGCCTCATACATTCCAAGCCACTCAATACTTTTAATAGCCATGTTAAACGGCGAATTTGCACCATGTGAGCGGTGCTCTTCAAGGCTTTCAACAGAGTAAATGAACGGTATACCAAGCGCCTTTTTCAAGGTAACCGCGGCTGGTATGAAATGCCAGTCATGTGCATCTATTAAATCCACTTTTCCATCTGTTCTGTAGTAGATTTCTGCAGTTGCCCTCTCAACTTCTTGGTTTAAAGTTAAAACCCATGTGAGGACACCTATGTGTGTGCGAACAGGGTTTGTAACTCTAAAGATTTTAGTGCCGTCTGGTTCAATAGATTCTCCTATTAAATAGTCATGGTAAGTGACCACGTGAGTTTCTATTTTGTTTTTTGTTAGCTGGGTGGCAAGCTCTTTGACGTAATGTGCAAGTTGTCCAACCACTCTTGGCGGGTATTCCCATGAAAAAATTATTACACGCATCGCTTTTTCACTATGTGAAAAGTGCACAGACCTTTATTATCCCACGTCCAGTCAAATAATAACGCTTTTTCCCATCGTTGTCCATGAAGCTTTCCACAAAGCCTTCCACCTTATAGTTATCCAAGGTTCTTTCAACCTCGCCGATGTCGATTTGTAAAACCTGCGCTAATTCTTCACTTCTTCTCGCCAAATCTGCGGCAGTGGCGCATAAATTGTGTAGTGTCTGCAAAATTTTTTCTGAGACTGGGAGTTCTTCCCTCAAATTCTCACCTTAAACGCCTTGGACATAGTTTATTCGTCCCCTTATAAATGCATGCACCTCGCATTTCAGAAGCATTTTGTTGCTGTCTGTGCCTGAGATTTAAGGACTTCAAATCTTTCGCTTGCAGTCTTGATTAGCGCTTTTCTCAAAGTTTCTCCCCTAATTTTTTCAGCCCTAATTTTTTTCAGCTTGTTAGCTAATGGCTTATCATGAAGTGATTCTTCAATCCACTCTTCAAAATCTCCACGGCCACTGTGAAATTCGATTGATTTTACGTCAACCTTTTTAAGGGCCTTTATAAAACCCTTCAAACTCCAAGCCATAATTCCAGTAAATTTGTCTTTTCCAACGCCGGTATAGAACAGGAATGGTTCATTTGCAACTAGAATGGCAAGTTTCACTCTACTTTCAAAATCCAATGCCACAGCTTCTGCGGTTACAAAAGCATCTGTCGGCGAGTTAAAAGGGCTAAAGTAGGAGTGGACTTCCCCAGGTCCTCCGCCAGCCGTGAACATGTAGTATAAGTGATCGCTTGTTTGTAGATACCTCCATATTTTCAAGAAGTCCTTGTCTTCAGCTTCTCTTATCAATGGTTCAATTCTTTTTATGCTTGTGTAATACGCCCACTGCATAGTGTTTCCAAGCCAGCAGCTTGCATCTCTCTCCAAATCAGCCCATGAAACAGTCCCGCCGAGTTCTGGAACATCTATTTCCCCGGAAGGCTCATACCTTTCTATAACTTCGGATGGCGTAGCCATGCGGAGGTGCGACCACTTCAGAATTTCTGCTGGTAAGTGTTTTAGAAACTCGTGTATTCCTGTTTCTGGCCAGTGGTGTTCGCCGAAGGTTTCATAGTCTGGGAAAATGTTTATGCATTGTCCTGGAGTTGCTGCGAGCCAACTTGCATATTTATCTGCTGTTAGTGGCCATTCATTCCACCATCTTGCTGAGAACCTAAACCCTATGTCGTCTGTCAGCTTGTAATTTCTTAGCAGAACCTTGATTTTTTTGCAGTTTTTTGGCTTATAGAGATAGTTGGGCGATTTTTCATGCAGTATTTTTTCCGCGCCTTCTGTGAATATTCCCTTATAACCCATGTCCTCGATTGTTTTTGCTATGGCGTTGTTATACAAGAGTTCTGTATTTTCAAAAACTGTTGGCGTATATTCAAGCAGTTCTTTTACTGCTTGCTGGTGCATCTTCACTTGTTCGATGAGTTCTTCTCTTTCTGGATATAAGCTTGCCAGCGAATGGTAGTAAGTTTGGCTTAAAAATTCTACGCAGCCTGTTTCTGCGAGTTGCTTAAAGGACTCTAAAAGGTCTTTGTTGAACATTTCACATTGTTCTAAGAAAATACCTGAAATGCTGAATGAGACTTTCACTTGTTTTTTGTTTCTTTTATGTCGGTCTATGAGTTCAAGTAATATCTGGTTTGATGGAAAATAGCATTTTCTGCATGCTCTATTGAAGACGTCCCTGTTGATTACGTTGTCAAAGTAGTAGTCAAATAGTTCTCTCCTCTTTACATGCTTGAATGTCTTGTTTTCCCAAAAAAAACTCCTCTTCAGCCTATGCGGTTGGTGAACTTCAAACACGAACACTATATCTGTCAAAGCCTAACCTCTCTTATATTTTATCGTCTGTGTTTATTTTTAGTTTGCTGCGATTTACACCATTTTTAGTAGTTTAGGTATAATTCAAATTTAGTCCAGATTGAAACGTCGTTCTTAAATGGAAATATATAGATGTCCCAATACCGAAAGGGTAGAATGAATGCAGATTGCAGATTTAGTGGAGAATTAGGATGTAAAAAGGGAAAATTGGAGTACTAAGTTTTTCTCGTGGCGGCTCGTTCCAGCGCCACAACGCCTGGCAGCTTTTTGCCCATCAGAAACTCTATTAAGGCTCCGCCAGCAGTGCTCACGTAGGATATTTTATTTGCTAACCCGAGTTCTTGCAATGCTGCTATTGTGTGTCCTCCGCCAGCTAGAGAGAAAGCCTTTGAATCTGCAATTTCCTCCAATATCTTTTTTGTTCCAAATATAAACTCGCTTCTTTCGAAGACGCCCATCGGTCCGCTTACAACTATGGATTTAGCATTTCTAATTATCTTGGCATATTCGTCGACCGTTTTTGCTCCGATATCAAACATCGGATAGTTTGTCGGCAAATCGTTTATGGAGATCTCCTTTCTCTTTCCATTAGTCTCCACAGCAACATCAACTGGCGTCTCTATCTTCTTCGGATATTTTTGCATAAGCTCTTTTATTCCAGGTAGCAAGCCCATAAGCTCTTTCTTTTCTAGGAATTCCATGTTCGGCTTGCCGAGGTTAACGCCCTTCGCCGCCAAGAAGAGTTGACCGATAACTCCTCCTGTAAGTATGAAGTCTGCTATGTTGTTGCCTAAAACATATCTCGATATTTCTAATGAATCGTCGCCTTTTGCACCGCCCAAAACGAAGACACATGGCTTTTCAGGCTTTTCAAGGACTCTGCTTAGGGATTTTAACTCTCTTTCCATTATGCGTCCCGCAACACTCGGCAATACTGCCGTGAAGCCTATAATTGAGACATGTGCTCTATGGGCTGCTGCAAAAGCGTCGTTTACGAAGATGTCGGCCAGTGGAGCGAGGTTTCTAACAAGCTCTGTTTTTGCATGGTCTTCTGGTGTTCCCTCTTTTGTTTCTCCAGCAAAGTTTCTAACATTGTCTAGAACTAGGATTTCGCCTCTCTTCATGTTTTTAATGGCTTTTTTGGCTTTTTCTCCAAAGACGTCATCCACATATTTTACTGGTTTGCCGAGAACTTTTCTGAGGATTTCAGCGTGCTGCTTTAGCGGTATGAAGTCTGGGTCGCCCCTTCGTCCTTGATGAGCTAAAATAACAACTTTTGCACCTTTTTCCGCCAGCTCCTTTATTGTCGATTCGCCGTGCGCCCTAATCCTCGAATCATCTAAAACCTTTTTGCTTTCCGGGTCTACCGGGGAGTTAAAGTCAACTCTAACAAGTACAACCTTATCTGCAACTTGAACATCATCTAAAGTCAAGTATTTCGCCATTTCAAATCCCTCTGAAATAAAAATGGGGGAAGCACGTTTAAATTTAAGCGTTAGAGTACTAGAAGCCAGCTTTCTTGCCTATAAGCTCTATCAGTTCAACCATTCGACAGGAGAATCCCCACTCGTTATCGTACCACGCGAACACCTTGACTAGGTTTCCAGCGACAACCATTGTTGAAAGCCCGTCAACTATGGCAGAGTACGACGTATGGTTTACATCGCTTGAAACTATTGGTTCTTCTGTGTACGCCATTATCCCCTTCAATGGTCCTTCTGAAGCCTTCCTAAACGCCTCATTAACTTCTTCTCTTGTCACATCCTTCTCTAGCACTGCAGTTAAGTCAACTATGGAGACATTTGGAACTGGGACACGAAGCGCTATTCCATCGATTCTTCCTTTCAGTTCTGGGAAAACTAGGGCTGATGCTCTTGCAGCTCCAGTTGTTGTGGGTATTATGTTTATCGCTCCTGCCCTTGCTCGGCGAAGGTCTCTGTGAACCAAGTCTTGTATTCTCTGGTCATTCGTGTATGCATGGGCTGTCGTCATCAGCGCCGATTTTATCCCAAAGTTTTCATGTAAAACTTTGACGCATGGTACAACGCAGTTTGTTGTGCATGAGGCGTTTGAGAGAATATTGTGGCTTTTGTGGTCGTATTTGTCGTGGTTTACGCCCAAAACTATTGTTATATCCGGGTTCTCAGCAGGGGCTGAAATCAAAACTTTTTTTGCTCCTGCTTGTAGGTGTTTTGAAGCGTCTTCGCGTTTCGTGAAAAGTCCTGTAGATTCTACGGCTAAGTAAACATCTAAACCTTTCCATGGCAGTTGCGCTGGGTCTTTTTGCATTAAGACTCTTAGTTCTTTGCCGTTTACTATGATGCTGTTGTCTTTGGCTTGAACGTCAGCGTCAAACCTTCCATGTACAGAATCGTACTTCAGAAGATGTGCAAGTGTTTTTGCGTCTGTTATGTCGTTTATTGCAACGAAGTCTATTTTTGCCTTCCTTTCAATTGCTGCTCTGTATAATAACCTTCCAATTCTTCCAAATCCATTTATCGCTACTTTTATCGCCATTTAAACCACCTTTATGTTATATTTGCTTTAAATACCAAATTTGCTAATTAATTTTTGCGTCACCTAAGCTTCATTAGAACCATTTCAGCAGCCAAAACGAACGGCTCCCAAGTTTCGCAAAGTGGAGGCGCATAGGCGGTGTCCGCTTTTGCCAACTCTCGAACAGTCATATTCTTTTGTATAGCCAAAGACATCGCGTTAATGCGTTGCGTCACTTCCTCACCGCCAATTATTTGGGCACCTACAACCTTTTCTGACTCCTTTTCAACGACAAGTTTGACTTTTATTGGCAACGCGCCGGGATAGTAGTCAGCCCTAGTTTTTGAGGAAATTGTCCCAGTAACAGTTTCAATTTTTGCTCTTTGCGCTGCATTTTCAGTTAAACCCGTAGCACCAACATCCACGTCAAAAAGCCTCGTCACGGCAGAGCCTAAAACTCCAGTGAACAGCGCGTAGCCTCCAGCAGCGTTAACTCCAGCAACTTTTCCATGTCTTACAGCCACAGTACCCAGCTGCTGCAGGGCTGGCTTTTGTGTAATTATGTGTGTTGATTCTGCGCAGTCGCCGACAGCGTATACGTCTTTTGCGCTTGTTTCCATTCTGACATTTGTTTTAATGGCTTTTGTTTCTCCGAGGGCTATACCTGCATTAACGGCAAGCTGCGTGTTTGCTCTTACTCCGAAGGCGCTTATGAATAAGTCCGCATTAATTTGCTCGCCTCCAGCAACAATGCCAGTCACCTTGTTGGTTCCGAGAAATTCTTCAACACCCTTTCCGGTTAGAATGTTTATTCCCTTCTGTTGAAGCATCTCCTGAACCACTTTAGCCATGTCTGCGTCCAGCATTTGTGGCAAAATTTGCGGCAGCATCTCAACAACTGTTACATCTAAACCCCTCTCCGTTAGGGCTACAGCTGTTTCCAAGCCGATTAAGCCAGCACCCATAATTACTGCTTTCCCTGCCCCTTCTCTAACAGCCTGCACAATTTTTTCCCCGTCCTCTATGGTTCTAAGCGAATGAATACCAGCTTTCTCCTTGCCTTTTATTGGTGGAATAAAAGAGCTTGCGCCCGTCGCTATGATTAGACTGTCATAGGCGAGGTTTTCACTTTTGCCATTTTTATCTATGGTTTCGACGTTTTTTTTGCCTGTATCTATTGCTATGACCCTTGTTTCTGTTTTAAGGTTGAGTTTCATCATTTGAAAATATGATGGGAGAAAAACGATGAGGTTTTGGAAGCTTGGTATTTGTCCTCCTATTACGAATGGTAGTCCACAACGCGAATACCCAGCGTATGTTTCCTCTGTAATCAGTGTAATATCTGCGGTTCTATCAGTTTTTCTTGCCGCAGAGGCTGCGTCCACACCAGCAGCGTGAGCTCCGATTATGACTATGCGTCTTGGCATCGCCTAATCCTTCTATTTGAGTAGACTTTTATGCCATTCAACCGCCTTACTGAAGTCCATTATGTTTGCTAGTTCTGCTTGAAGATTTGACGGCTTTACCAGCAGTAGCCAACCCTTCCCGTATGGGTCTTCGTTTAGGATTTCTGGTTTTGACTGAACTTCTGTGTTAACTTCTAGGACTGTTCCGCTTATCGGCGCGACAAGGTCTGAAACTGCCTTTACAGACTCGACTGTTCCATAAGGCTCGTTCTGTTTTATTGTTGCTCCCGAGCTTGGTAGTTCCGCATAGACTATTTCGCGAAGCTGCTTTTGTGCGTAGTCCGTTATGCCGATGCGCACTTTGTCCCCCTCAATTTTTGCCCACTCAAAATCCTTCGTGTAGTAAAGTCCTTCTGGCACATCGTATCCGTCAACTTTCACCATACTTGTTCACCTCTTAAGTAGTTGTTATTCTTTCGCGCTTCAACCTTTAAAAATTAACTGTTATTTTTGCGCTGTAGGTAGTTGAAAAGATGAATTATCGTTCCCTTTTTCCCTTTATATAGTCTTCAACCCACTCCTTCGCTGTTGGGTCTGGCACTTGGACTGGTGGATGCTTGAAGGCATATGAGGATACGCTTATGAGTGGCCCTGAAATCCTGCGGTCTAAAGCTAGCTTCACAGCCCTTACAACGTCGATTACGACTCCAGCGCTGTTAGGCGAATCTTCAACTTCAAGCTTAACAGTTATGCTTAATGGTCTGTCACCGAATTTTCTACCCTTAAGCCATATATAACATATTTTCTTATTTCCCAGAAAGTGTACATAGTCTGATGGTCCTATGCGCGTTGGCAAGTCGTATGGCACGAGACTTTTAACGGCTTCTGTTTTGCTTATGCGCTTAGTTTTTAAGCGCTCTTCAACAGTCATGTTTAGAAAGTCCGTGTCACCTCCAAGGTTCAGCTGATAGGTTTCATCAACTATAACACCTCTATCCACACATAACCTCACCAAGTTTCTGTGCAGAATAGTTGCGCCTACTTGGCTTTTTACGTCATCTCCAGCTACTGGCAGTCCCTTTTCATCGAACTTTTTGCTCCATGCTGGGTCTGAGGCTATGAATTCTGGCATGCAGTTTATGAAGGCGCATCCAGCGTCCAATGCAGCTTTGGCATAAAAACGCGTTGCGTTCCAGCTTCCCACCGGCAAATAGTTTATGAGAATCTCGGCTCTGGCATCCTTCAAAACCTTGACGACATCCGCTTTTTGGGCTTCGCTTTCATCATAGGCGTTGAAAGTCTTTCTCATGTGTTTGGCAACGCCGTCCAATATCGGTCCAGGAGAAACCATCACGCCTAACCGTGGGACGTCTGCAAATTTTACGGTGCAATTCGGCTTAGTGAATATTGCTTCAGACAAGTCTTTTCCAATTTTATTTTTGTTCACGTCGAATGCTGCAACGAACTTCACGTCTCTTATGTGGTATCCGCCAAAGCTAACATGCATGAGCCCTGGAACAATGGAGTTTTCGTTCGCAGTTTTGTAGTATTCCACTCCTTGGATTAGGGCTGATGCGCTGTTACCAACGCCTACTATTGCAACGCGGATTTCTGGCAAGCATAACCCCCTCTTTTTTAGTGGATGATTTGTCAATGCTTTAGGGTTTAGTGCTCTTTAACCTTTTCTAGGCATAGCAAAGTTAAAAGGGAACTTTAAACGAGAAAGGCTCATAAAGGGTGATCGGTGACGCCGCATGAGTGAAGGTAATGTAGAAATAAAATTTGAACCATTTAAAGAAATCGTGATTATGGAGCGTAACTTCTTTCCAACCACAGACGATATTGCAAGGTTCGTTTCCGTTATTGCTGGAGGAAAACCAGCTGGGCTTTACTGGGCTGAAGGCATAGTTTTCCTATATTTCCCGCTTCCAGCGTCGACTGAAGCTGCTGCAAAGGCGCTAATTGAAGAAAACAAGGTTTACTGGACTTTTGTAGGCTATGCCTTTATGCCAAAATATCAACAGACAATTGAAACAAAAGAGAAAATAATCGTTCCAGTAATTGACATGTCCTCTAATCCCATGTTCAGAAAGGTTGCAAATTGGCTAAAAGAACAAAAATGAACGCGATACAACTTAAAGGCATAGTTTTCTCTGGGAGCGGTGAAGGCTCAAGCTTCATTGAACTTCCATGGGTTAAGACGCAGATAGCTGAAAAACTAGGTTTCACTCCGTACAATGGTACATTAAACATGAGGCTAAATGAAAATAGCCTAACCCTTAAAAGACACTTTTTAAAAAGGGCGAAACCGATACAAATATCGCCAGATGAGGGCTATTGCCGGGGGAAATGCTTTCCAGCAGTTTTTATGGGCAAACTGGAATGCGCAATTGTTGTTCCAGAGGTTAAAGATTATCCAGACGATGTTATTGAGATTATAGCTTCCGTGAATTTGCGGGAGAAATTTAAATTCAAAGATGGCGACATCGCAAAAGTTAAAATTTTGCTCCGCTAGCTCGTCTTTTCGCGTACTCAAGAAAGTTTTGTATGTACTCTTCTAGGCATTTGTTCTTTTTCAAGTATGAGCCGTATCTCACAAGGGCGTTCATGGCTCTTGCCGCATCTTCTGGAGATGAATAAGCGGGTATTCCAAGCTTATCAAACCTAAAACGCGTGTGCAATGCCATCTCGGTTTCGCCGATGTCGCATGCAACAATTGGTTTTTCATATTTTATGGCCACATTTGCCACCCTGTCAATGTAGTCCTCTTGCAACGTTGGCATGTGATGTAAACCAAGCAGTATTATGCCGTGAATCTGCGGGTCTTCAAAGAGTATTTCGGCTGCCAACTCGAACATCTCTGATGTTCCAGAGCCAGTTATGTCCACCGGGTTAAGGTTTGTTGCAAATTTTGGCAGTTTTCCCTCAGCCTTTAACTTTTCAAATTTTTGAATGGTCTCCTCGGAAAAACGTCTAACAAATAATCCTAGCAGTTCGCATTCATCAACAGCCATTATTCCAGGACCACCAGCATCCGTTATAACCCCAATGTTATTTCCAGCAGCTGGCGGCTGCATTGCCAACGCTTTTCCAGCATCAAAAAACTCCTCCATGTCTTTCGCTCTTAAAATCCCAGTTTGAGAAAATGCAGCATCATAAATATTGTCTGAGCCAGCTATTGCTCCTGTGTGTGATGCTGCAGCTCTGGCTCCAGCTTCTGTTCTTCCAGATTTAAGGGCTACTATCGGCTTAATTTTCGTAACTTCTTTTGCCGCCTCAATGAATTTTCTTCCAGATTTTATGTCTTCAACATATAGCAGAATCACTTTTGTTTCAGGGTCGTACTGCAGGTAATTGAGCATTTCAGCCTCGTCAACGTCGCATTTATTTCCGAAACTCGCAAATTTGCTTATGCCTATCTGTCTTCCAGTCAAATAATCTAATGCTGAAACTCCAAAGGCTCCACTTTGTGTGACTATTGCAATATTTCCAGGCATTGGGCGTGGAGTTGCGATGACCTCTTCTCCAGTTGTTAAAACCTTCGTCTCTGGAAGGAAAAGCATGTCCACGCCGGTTTTTGAGTCGTAAACTCCCAGGCAGTTTGGACCCAAGACTCGTATTCCAGCTTTTTGAGCTATGCTCACAACTTTGTTTTCAAGCTCACGGTTGCCAATTTCAGCGAAACCTGAACTTATTATGACGACAGCCCTAACCTTTTTTGAGGCTGCCTCTTCCATTATCTGTGAAACAACCTGCGCGGGAACAACAACTACGACAAGCTCCAGTTCTCCTGGAATATCCTTCACTGAGTGGTAACATTGAAATCCGAGGATTGAATCTTCATGAGGATTAACAGGGAAAACCTCTCCTTTAAAAACGCCTCTCCTTTTGTTTTCGACAAAGTTTTTAAAAATCACGTGTCCAGCCTTGTTTATCTTTTTCGTAGCTCCGACAACAGCGACAGAACGTGGACTAAAGAAGGCATCTAATCGTTTTATTGCCGCTTTCATTTTTCCACCTTTTGCCTTTAACAACCACTATTGGTTTATGTTTTACTGTCTCAAGCATCTCCCAACTAACTTCAGTCAAGCCAACTTTGAACTTTTCAGCCATGCCCCAAACAGTTGACCCCGCGCCAAACCCCCTCGCTCTGTTCGCCACATCAGCAATTTCTAAAGCCTCATCAACCGATATCACGTGTTCAGATATGGCTATTGGTGTAGCTCTCCTTCTTAGTTTAAAGAGTCTTCCAACAACGTAGGCGGTGAAGGTATATGAATGTATGCCTTCCATAGTTTTTTTGCGGTGTGTAAAATGGAAGTTTCCTAGGGAAAATGTCTTGTCGGTGTCCGAAATCATCACAAATACTTTCTTCTTTAATCTTAGGCGTATCTGCTCTCTGATTTTATGAGCTATTTCGTCCGCGTTTTTTAAGGGTAAACTCACGTAAGAATAGGGTAAGTTACTTCCGTCGATGCCACCTTCGGAGCCGAACATTAAAGATTGTAAAAACCCAACATGTTGCAGTGCGACTTGCTTATGGCGACCCCCCTCCTCCAGCGGATATTTACGGATATTCTCAATTAAACGTCTCCTAAACATACAAAGTGGACCTAAAAAATATCCCCATACTATGCGCATCCAAAACCACGCAAAAATCTTTATCATCAAGCTTGGCTTAACCTCACCTTCATCAATAATGTTATTTGAAGCTGTTGAAATAGCCTTTTCCGATATTACAACGAAATCGCCGTCACTCAATTTTCCATCAAGTGCTTTGATGATTTCTTCCACATAATCTGTTCCAGGTCTCCAATAGCGCGTCGTGATTGCTAACGTTTTGTATTTTCGCATTTAAACCGCGCTGGCTTCCGTTGGCTTAAAGGCTTCTGAAATGTTTCTTTATCTCTTCAATGTTGCATTCTGGCGGTTTCATTTTGCCTTCTGGGCAATATCCAAATTCAACGCATGTGGGTCCAGTATTTTCAAAAAGTGCTGGCGCAGCCTTTCTTGCTTGTTTTAACATTTCAATTGCCGCTTCTCTTATCTCCCATTGGGCACGGTTACAGCAGCGTAGGTTAAAGAAGTGTCGCAGTTCACGGGCGTTCATTGTTACAACTATGTTTGTTTTGGCAGCGTTTGGAAGGATGAACCTTGCATCCTCTTTCGAGATTCCTATTTCCAAAAGTTTCTGGTAAGCCTCAGAAATTTTCTCTAGGGCATTGTCAAAAATTTTCTTTGCTTCGGTGTTATTTGCTATGCATGGTGGTGTAACGAACTTTTCCAGCGTGTCATATGCCACGTAGCGTTGGCTTTGTTGCGTATAAGATGCTATGCGGTGCCTGACAAGCTGATGTGTCATCGCTCTTGAAACGCCTTCGATGCTGAACGTGAAGGATGCGTGTTCTATAACTGACATGTGACCGTAGCTTGTAACTCTACGGATTATGCGTTTAGCTGTCTCTAAATCCATTTTCTCAAAAATTTCAGAGGGACTTCCGCTTTTTGTTGATGTTAATGCTGCGGCTCCACATAGAAGCTCTGCATCCATAGTGTAGCGGAGAAGTTTAACCTTCAAATTCACGCGCCTCACGGTTTCTTAAGGGAAGGTAATAAATTGCTTTGTGTAAAAAAGGGTTTCGGAGGAAAGGTTTGCCTAGAATTAAGCGTGCTGTTGACTGTATAAATGCACTATGCTCAAGCGAAAGCGAAGCGAAAAGCATGCTTGGCAATGCACTGAAGCAACGCTATGAGAGGTGGCTAGAAACCCTAAATTTGCAAGATTTTCTACGGTTTATCGAAACAATAAAAGAAAATAAAGATCAAATCGGCGTTCCGCAGTTTTTCGGCAAATTTCGTGCATGCACATTCGAAGAATGCGTTTACAGATTAATAGTCACAAAAGTTGACATTCCAGAACACTTCAATTGTTTTGGGGCGAGAAATGCATTGTTTGGCGGGAAAGTGGAAACGTATATGTCATGGAGTTCGACGTTTCCATAGGCAAAAAGGCAAAGAGCTTCGTTGAGCCAGTCATGGTTTTTGAAGCAAAGGTTGAGTTGGACTCAGCGCGCTTAAAAACAGCATTAGCCTCATTCGTGCTCTTGAAACAATGGAATCTGAAGGCAAAATGCATTCTAGCTTATTTGATTAGGGATGTTGACATTGCTTTGCTTAGGCTGCCAGACAATGGGCTGATGGCATATTCCAGTTTAGCCCAAAAACGGCGAGGTAGGGGGTTTTGTTGAATTTGTCAATAAAAGTTTAAGTGAATGCTAAATGTGGGCGTAGACGCGGTCGCTTGTGTATCTTCCGCTTTCCATTTCCATCTCAATTTCCCGCAGCAATAATATTCGCTTAAATGTTGGCGGATGCGTTGCAAACCAGGTGTTTATTTTCACCCATGCAGACTTCGCTTCTTTCTCCATGGCAAGCTCCAACTCTCTCTCATCCAGCACACCATCCCTGTCCAAATCATACTCCTCCTTTTTCTCCATTATCATTTGCACTTCCTGCTTAGCCATTGCTGGGTCTCCAATGTAGAAGGCTCTTGCACCAGACGTTGGTTTAGGCGAAAGTGACAAACCGTAAGTTATTTTTGCCAATGCACTCTGCAGACTCCTAGGCGAACCAGTCACGTATGCGGAATAAGCATCTGCATAATGTTCTCTAAGTCTGCTCAACCGCATTACACAGAATAGCGAAATTATGTAGACTATGTATGCGATTATTGCAACTGCGAAAAAAGCCGCCTTTATGTTTCCCTCCTCCTTTTCCCTAGAAGAACCAGCGTATCTTGCGGCTTCCCATGTTCCCCGCGCAATCAAATATGCAAGTAACGGCAATGCTGAAAGAACGGTCATAACCACGTAATCTTTATGTTTAATATGCCCCAACTCATGCCCAATAACGCCTTTTACCTCATCCTCATTAAGCTTCATTAAAAGACCTTCATGAACTGCCAAAGTGGCGCTTTTGGTGGTTCTGCCAAAAACGAAGGCGTTAGGCGTGCTGTCTGGAACTAAGGCGAGCCTCGGCATCGGAATTCCACTCTTATCCGCAAGCTCCTTAACAGAGGCTTCAAGCCAAGGATTTTCTCCAGGCTTTAAGTAGTGAAGCCTCGTTGAACTCTCAACAATAACTGGTCCTATAAGATACTGAAACAGAATGAATATGATGGTACCTAAAACCGCCCACTCCAATGGAAAACTGAAGATAAGCATTATAGCAGACAAAAAAACAGCAAAAATCAAAGCTACCAAAAAGACTGAAGTTCCCATCGCAAGCCGCAATTCAACAAGCCTAGCCATGAAGTCTCTCCATAATCACTCACATGACAAAAACAACACAAATTAAAGCTTTCGTTACACACATCGAAACAAATTTTTATGCTCCGGCCGGGATTTGAACCCGAAACAGCAACTTATAGAGATTTCCCCCGCAAATTCCCCCTTTTTTAGTGTTTCCTCGTAAAGTCGTTTGGAGGTGAGAAAGGTGGAAGATGTAAAGACGGTTAGATGCCCTGAATGCGGCTGCGACCGAGTGTACAAGGACGGTGTCAGATACACGCGCCACGGAGAAGTTCAAAGGTATCTATGCCGCAATTGCGCATACCGATTTTCATACAAGTAAGCCTTAAACCTCACGCAAAACTCCCTCTTTTTTCTGTTAACAGCGACTAATGGAAAATTGCTTTAATTAGCTTAGCGCGATTAGATCTTCCCTCATTCTGAAAAATCAAAAATAAATTTCTATGTCTTAATGAGAGTTGAGAAGTTTTATTAAGTAGATGGGAAATAGTAAAAGCAAAAGTTTATGGAATAAAATGTGATTGTTGTGAAAATGGCAACTTGTACAACCATTTTATGCATTGCGTTATTATTGGATGCTTTAGTGATTTTTGACGGTTCGCTATTTATTCATATGGCGCAAGCTGTTGGGGAGAATTTTAGCTTGTTAGATGTTGAGCTGATTCAAGTTGTTAGGGACGCGAAGCTTTTGATTACCGATAAGCCTACGGCGTTTCGCATCCATGTTTATAGCACATTTTATTATTCTTACTTTGATGTTAACGTCACATACGATTTTGGTTCACGATGGTTCCTTTCCAGAAATATTCCTATAAAACCTGGAAACAATTGGATTTACATTCCAGGAGGGCCGGTAATATATGACTCTGGACAGAGTCCATTATGGGGGTCCACTACGTGTGTTAATTGGACAAGAGCAGGATTTGATGACAAGATTGAAGTGGTTATTGATCCGTTTAATGAAGTGGATGAGCTTGATGAGACAGATAACAGGAAGACGATATCAGCAAGATTTGTGGATACAAAATGGCTCAGAATACTTGTTGCCCCCCTTGGATGTGATCCAACTTGGTGGTATTCGGATCTTTGGGACAACATACAATTTCTTGTAGACACGTACCCGGTTGCGCCTAAATTTAACAGATTTAGCTGGTCTATGTTATCTCCTATATCATATAACCGTGACATCCCCTTAGATGATTACGCCAGATATCTGTCAACGCAGGCGCGAATTCTGCGCTATGATCGGGTTGTGATTGTGGGGTATTGGCCGAGCGCGATGTGGAGTGGAAAAGCTATTGGCATGGTGAGGGAACCAGAGGATCGTGTTCCAGTAGTTATTAATGAGGATTTTTTGAGGCGTGACGAGGCGTTGGTGGCTCATGAAATTGGGCATACGTATTATCTTTGGCATCCCCATGACATCGGACCACCAGTCTATGAAGCTACACGCTACTGTGTGAGGACCGGAGAATATGAGCAAACAGTCGACACTTTCATGAGCTACAATCCTGGTCCATGGTGGATTGACAAAGGACGTTTTGATTCGGACTCGAGAACATGGATTGACCTAACTGGATGTGGCACTGAAGTTGAGGGGACATGGCAATGGAACCTCTTTGACCAGTTTGTAGAACTTGAAGTCCCAAAACCTGTGTCGATTATTGTTATGGGAGGCTTGATATTTTCAAATAGGACAATCAAGCTTGACCCTTGGTATCTTATACCTGAAGGAACCCCTGACCTTTTACCGCAAGCTGTAGCCCCTCAAAAGGGGGACTACGGAATATTTATGTTAGGCAAAGACAGACAAGTGCTCAGTCAGCTGAATTTCAATGCGTCC
>Ga0078972_1007632_pt1 | contig 23806 bp, 27 predicted proteins | sample YelNatPaOPGAMG01_FD_67568 | JGI IMG/M metagenome (GOLD analysis project Ga0078972, IMG submission 67568) | Hot spring thermophilic microbial communities from Obsidian Pool, Yellowstone National Park, USA - OP-RAMG-01 (SPADES assembly) (version 2) | ecosystem: Environmental > Aquatic > Thermal...
ATTAAACCCCTCCATTCCTCGATTCGAGGGCGAGCTCGATCACTTCCTGAGCGGCGCCCCGTCGCTCGTCGATGAGGGCTCGCAGGTGCCGATCGTTGGCGATCCACTCGCTGTAGGCCTGCGCCTCGTCCTCGCTGAGCCGGCGGTTCACGGTCCTGGACGCGACCTTGGCCGTGAGGTGCCAGCAGGGACCGTGCGGGCGAGGAGGGTCTGCCATGCAGGCGGAGTTCGGCTTGCCGCAGCGGTGGCTTCGTCGCGCGAGGCTCCCCGAGGCGACGACACCGACGTCGGCAAGCTGGGAGGCGAGCGCCTCGTCGCGCGCCATGCTCGCCCGAAGGCGACTCTCGAGGCTCTTCGTCACCACCTCGCCATCCTCGCCTGCTCGCTGGTGGCGAGATCCACCACTTGGGCATCGAGAGTCGCAATGCTCTCGTCCGTGTCGACGAAGAGCAAGAGCAAGAGCAACATGACTAGGACAAGGAGCGCTCGGCCGCCTTCCTCGCCCGGCACCTCGTCAACCGCTGGCGCATCGAGAACACCCTCAAGTATCTAAAGGACCACCACGGCATCCACTGGCTGTGTGACGACGAGATGGATCTCCGCCCCGACACGACCGCCGGCACGAACCCGAAGCGCTCAGCAGCGCGGGCCGAGCTGAAGGAGAAGGAGGCTGCCGTCACCGCGCTCGAGCGGTCGATCGGAGCGACCACCACGAGCCCGAGCGACGACCTCTCCGAGACCAACCGGGAGCTGCATCGTCTCCAAGACGAGCTTGCTATCGCGCGCAAGGCGCGTGACGCCGCAGAAGAGGCACTCCGCCCGGTCCCGGCGAAGGTGCGAAGGAACGAGATCGACCCCTCGGCCAAGGTCGCCTCACCACGGCTCCATCACCGTCACGCTGCGCCCGCCCGACGCACCGCGCGTCGCCCGGGCCCTCGGCCTGCTGTGCGACCAGCTGAACGCCAACCCGCCGGCCATGACCGGCGACCGGCGCCCGATCACCTACGAGATCGTCGGCCGATCTTGACCACCCTGCGGAGCGTTACTACCCGAGATCTGAGCCTGCGACTAGCGCGAGCCTTCTGCCTCGTAGACCTTCGCGGCGAAGCCCTCCAGTGCGGTGTCGCAACGAGCGACCGCCGCGGCCGCGTTGGGGCCTTCGGTCGCGCCGAGGGAATCTCGGGCCTGGACCTTCGCGAGCCAGTTCTTCAGCTTCGTGAGGTCCTCGTCGTTCTCCTCGAGCTCGGCATAGGTGAGATGCTCCGCTGCGATCTCTTTCGCTATCTCTGCCTCGAAGTCGTTGCATCGTTCGACGATCTCGATGTACTCCTCGTCGCGAGCGCGGTTGTAGGTCCCGGTGACCTCCAGCTGGCCGGCGACGATCTCCCGACCCACCAGGTAGCCGACCCCGCCAAACCCGACGATCTCGCGCTGCAATCCACGAAGCGCCCGCTCAGCCGGCGCCGATGCCGGCAGCGTGGCGACGCCGTCCTGCAGGTAGACGGCACCGAGAGCCTTCAGCCGACGCCAGACCGTCGCCCGAAGACGCGCCGGCTCGACCGGAACCTTGTACACGAGCACCAGCCAGGCAACCTCGTCGGTCATTGCTTGACGTTACGGCGCGACGCGAGGGTGCGGGGTTCGAGCACGCGTCCACGGTCGTGTTGACGACGTCACGGTGGCGATGTTGAACTTGTCACTGTGGTGATGTCGCCGCAGCTCATATCCATCTGGAGCTCCTCCGTCATGCCGGTCGCGATGACCGGCACCATGACGGCCTCGGACCCATTTCCGCGGCTGGTCCTGCGATGACCAGCTCGCAACCCGCCCGGGAGGGAGCAATGGTCGTGGAGGAGCTGTTCAGCTCGACATCCCTGCGACGAAGACAGCTCCGTCACCGTGGGCTCCGCCTCCGGTACACGACGCTGCTGTGGAACGTCGTCACGATCGGCTTTGTCGCCGCTGCGGCGGCGACGGCACGCTCGGTCGCGCTCGCCGGGTTCACGCTCGACTCCTGCATCGAGACCTTCGCGTCCCTCGTCGTCGTCAGGCAGCTCTGCGGCGACGCCGACGAGGATCGCGAGCGAGGGGCGCTGCGACGGATCAGGCTCTCCTTCTTCGGGTTGGCCTGCTATCTCGTCGTGCAGACGACGGTCACCCTCGCCCTCGACGTCCACCCCGACCACTCCCCGCCCGGCATCGGATGGCTGGCGGCCACGGCGGTCGCGATGATCGCACTGGCTGCGGGAAAGGCCTCGACGGGCGCGGAGCTCGGTGACCCAGTCCTTTGCGCCGAAGCCTGGGTGACCGCGGTGGACGGTGCGCTCGCGATCGCGGTGCTGGCCGGCCTCGTCTGCAATGCCCTGCTCGGCTGGTGGTCGGCTGACCTCGCTGCGGGAGCTGTCGTCGTCGTCTATGGGCTCCGTGAAGGCGTGCATCATCGACGTGAGGCGCGCTGATGTCGTCGAAGACCCCTCGCTCGCCGCGGTCGACTGCCGCGCTCCGTTTCGTCGTCCTCGTCGGGGTGATGAGCTTTTTCGCCGACTTCACTTACGAGGGGTCACGCAGTGTCATCGGTCAGTACCTTGGCCTACTTGGCGCCGGCGCGCTCGCCATCAGCATGGTGACCGGTGCAGGCGAGCTTCTCGGCTACGGGCTTCGCCTCTTCTCTGGACCCGGGGCTGACCGCACCAAGCAATACTGGCCAATCACGATTGCCGGCTACGTGCTGCAGATGTCCGTGGTCCCGCTCCTCGCGCTCGCCGGTAGCTGGGAGGTTGCGGCGGTCCTCGTCATCTTGGAGCGGGTCGGCAAGGCGATCCGCAACCCGCCACGCGACGCCATGCTTTCTCACGCCGCGGAGGAGATCGGCTACGGCTGGGCCTTCGGGCTCCACGAGGCGCTCGACCAGTTCGGTGCGACGTTCGGTCCGCTTCTCGTCGCGCTCGTCCTCCTGGTCGACCACCGCCACTACGAGACCGCTTTCGCCCTTCTCGCGGTGCCGGGCGCGATCGAGCTTTCGTTCCTCGCCGTCGCTCGACTCACCTACCCGCACCCGGAGATCCTCGAAGGGCCGAAGGCGAAAGTCGAGACGACCAAGAGCATGCCAAAGGTGTTCTGGATCTACCTAGCTGCCGCAGCGCTTGTCGGCGCGGGCTACGCGGACTTCCCGCTCATCGCCTACCACTTCGAGCGTGCCAAGGTTGTCTCCACGGAGATGGTGCCGGTCTTCTATGCGATCGCGATGGCAGTCGGCGGCGCCGGCTCGCTCGTCTTCGGCAGGTTGTTCGATCGCTTCGGGATGAAGCTGCTCCTCCCGCTCACCGTCGCGGCCGGCGCCTATGCACCCCTTGCCTTTCTCGGCGGATTCTGGACGAGCCTCGTCGGCGTGATCTTGTGGGGGCTCGGGTCGGGGGTCCAGGAGTCGATCATCCCGGCTGCGGTCGGGCGCATGGTCAGCGGTGACCACCGGGCATCCGCGTTCGGAATTTTTACCGGCAGCTACGGCATCGCATGGTTCATCGGCAGCACTGCGATTGGCCTGCTCTTTGGCATCTCGCTACCGGCAGTCGTAGCCTTCTCTATGGTCACAGAGTTCGCCGCCTTGCCGCTGTTCGTCGCGGTGAGCCGCCGCCCCGCCACCTGATGGCATCTGCTCGCCAGCGGTGCGCCAGACCGCTACCCGTTCGACGTCGACGATCGCAGAACACCCCTTCTCGAGCGCATCCGGCCACGGGGATCTCGGCCCCCTCAAAGGCCACCAGACCGGCGAGCAGGCTGCGGAAGATCCAGTCGCTGGCCCTACGCCGTCGACTCCGAATCCTCCTCTTCGCGTTCGACGTCGATCCTCGCAGGCCGCCAGACGTTTCCGAGATAGGGCGCCGTGCCGCTCATGGCGCCAAAGCCTCGTGTCGAGCCGCGCGCGAGGCCCCTGAGGTAGCCGCCGATGGGCGGAAGCAGCGTCCGAGCCGACAGATCGGAAAGCGGAACAAACTGGGGGACGAGGCCGGGCTCGATCTCGCGCGGAGCAGTGTTTGGCTCCCGGTCGGTACCGACGAACACGATCTCGATAAGGTGGAGACTCGAATCGGGACTGGTCGCTTCGAGGACGAAGGCGATGCGCTCGGCGTCAATGGCGAGACCAGTCTCTTCCAGCACTTCGCGCCGAGCACATGCCGCGGAGCCCTCGCCGCCGCGCGGGGAACCACCCGGCAGTACCCACGCGTCGGACTCCGGTCGGCGGCATAGCAGAACGGTCTCCTTGCGCAAGACGACGGCAGAGCACCGCAACGCGACGGGCTCGCGATCGTTCATGAGAAGCAAGCTCCTTCCTGGAGCCGTTCACGCTCCTGCTTGTTCATTGGTCGACTCCAGCATCCCCGTCGAAGAATGGCATCAGGTCGACCTCGGCAACCAGCCATCGATGCACCCCGCGATAGACGATGTTGAGGCAGCCTGTCCGCTGCGGGATGTCCTCGTCGTGTGACCACCGACCGGGAGCGAGATGTGACAGCAATAGCCGGTTGATTGCGTCGTGGGCGACGATCACCGCCGGCTCCGGTCGCACGCGCCGGACGACGTCGTCGAGCGCGGCCTTCGCGCGTGCGACGACGTCCTGCACGGACTCGACGCCGGGCGCGTTGCTGAGCGACCCCCACTGAGCGACCACGTCCTCGACCCGCTTGCCGGCATAGGAGCCGTAGTCGCGGTCCACGAACCGGTCGTCGACCTCGGCCGTTAGCCCACACTCGTCGGCAATTGCCCCTGCCGTCTCGACAGCTCGGAGGAGCGGGCTCGACACGACGAGCACGGGCTCGAATGGGGCGATCACCGATGCGAGCGCCTTCGCCTCTGCTCGACCCACTTCGTCGAGCGGCGGATCGAGGTGCCCGCGCAGCTGACCATTCGCGTTGAGCGCGGTACGTCCGTGCCGCACCAGGTAGATCGTTGTCGTACCTGGGTCCTCTACGATCGCCATGTCATCGCAAGCGCGTTCGCTACCCAACCTGCCGCCCGCTGAGTTCACCAACATGACCGACCTCTATCCATCCCCACACTCTGCCCACACGTGGAGTCCGACGATCTCGTCGCGACGTACCTCCTGTACCAAGAATCTCTTCTTGGCGATTTCCGCCAGAGTGGCGGGAGACCGTCCGCGCGAACCCGTCCCGGCGAGCTATTCCCACCGCTGCGAGGGTCCCGACGACCGTTCCGACTCCGTCCACCTCGCGGGGAGCGGCGCTGGCGACACCCTGCATGGTCCCCGCTTCGATCCGCTCGACCCTCGACCCCTTCGCCGCGTCTCGTGGAGGCCCCCGTGGGGCCGACGCATGCATCCGACGTGTCGCGCGCGAGCTGCCCTCTCATGTACCTCTGTCCTCCCGCCTGTGCGTGGCCGCCCGATGTCGTCGCCCCTCGCGCTCGGCCTGCCGGCGGTCGTCGTCCATGCCGTCACTGACGATATGGAATCGAGACGCAGGGAGCCCGTAGCTCTGCTCGAGAGTGGCGAGCTTGTCGAGGTCCTCCCCGCGTTCGCCGAGCAGCGCGTCGACGTGCCGGGCGAGCACCGTAAGGTCGAGGTCGAGCTCCGCTCGGCGACGTTCGAGCTCCTCGCGCTCGCGGCTGGGCATCGGGCGACCGAGCTCGTCGTCGATGCGCTCGATCTGCGCGCCGAGATGGCTCAGTCGATTCCCGAGCTGTGCCGCCTGCGCTCCGATCACCGTCGCGTGGTCACGCAGCTCCGCGATCTCCTGGCTGACCTCGGGTGGCACACATGAAGCAGGGGTCCCGCTGCTCGTCTTCCGGCCACGAAACAACCTCACGGAGCCGACCGACCGCGTCGATCGACGCGGAGGGGGACGGCTCGAGGCGAGCGTCGCACGACAAGACAAGAGCTCGTCAGTGCGAGAGCAGAGACGACCAGCGGAAGGCTCAGGACGCCGAGACGCAGGAAATGCACTAGCACGACCGCCCTCGACGCCATGCACGCGGGACGACCAGCGCCCCGGTCACTTCATTGCGGTGAAACTCAGCGAACCTCATTCGGCCTCCACGCGTGTTCTGCATGCGTAGAAGCCATCAGCCCTTGGTCGGGCGGTTTGGGCCGAAACGACCCACCGGGGCATCATCCGGCAATTTCGACGCTACCACGGAAGTGGAGAGACCGCTACCGACCACAGGACCAGATCCTTGTACTTCTCGACAGCCCGTGACCATGTCGAGCGTGTCCGTCGCAGGAGTGGACTTGCATCAGGCCACCTTCAGCTCGATGCCGGCCGCGGCCACCACGACCCCGCACGCCGCGAGCCCGCACATCCAGCGCCCAAGATGACCGCCGATCGCCCGCGCCAAGGCCGCACCGAGACCGGCGAGCGCACCGACCGCGAGCACGAGCGCTACCCAGGAGGCGCTCGACACGAACGCACCGAGGAGCAACGGAAAGAGCGAGCCGAGAAAGCTCGCGGCGCTCGCAATCGCTGCGGCCTGGAGCGCCTCGCGGGTGACGACGCGCCCGAGGCGACTGGTCGCGAGCCGGCCCGAGCGCGCGAGATTGAGCTGCCGCTCGGCACGAGCGAGCTCGGCTCGCAGATGCGCGTACTCGGCAACGAAGATGGTGAAGATGCTCGTGATCAGCCCGACGAGTGCGATGCGAATCGCAAGACCGACTGTGACGCGGCTCCCGGCGTGGACGATGGCCGCCGAGGCGAGCACCAGCGCGTCGAGAATGCCGTCGGAGAGACCGAGCACGAGCGGCAGGAGCAGTCGGCGCCGTGTGGCCGGCTTCACCTAGCGGGCGCGCGGGACGCGCTCGACGACGCGCTCGCCGACCACGATCTCGTCGATGCTGTGCATCGCGGCGCCAGCCTCCTCGATAGCGGCGATGAGCGCCGCGACATCGATGTTCGTGCCCTCGACGGTGACCTCCATCCCGACCGTCTCCATGTCGATGTCGGTGACCGTGATATTCGTTCCCTCCACCCCCGGAACCGCCTCGACGGCCCGGGCGAGGTCGACGAGATCGGGGCGCTCTTTCGCTTTGTCGACGTCCAGCATCAGGCGTCGGACGTTCATCAGCGCGCACCCCAGCGGGAGCGGTGGCGTCGAGATGTTCGATCACGATGCAGACGCCGGTTGCAGCACGACGGCGGCGCGGCGGCGCGATCGCTTCGAGCCGTCCAGTCCGGCAGCCGACCGGACCACATGAGGTGACGAGTAGCACTGCACAACGCGTCCAGGGCGAGCACCGCTCCCGGAGCCACGGCGAGGGGAACGGACCAGCTCTCCACCGACGCGATGACGATCCAGGCGACACCGAGGAGGCATCCCATGAGATCGATCGAGATCCAGACCTGCTGGAGGTCGTCGTGCCCGCTCGGCGTTGCGGCATACCGCTCGATGTCTAGGTCACGCTCGTCGAGATCAATCGCCGACGACAAGAAGACGTCGGAAAGCCGACGCACGAGATCGTCCCACTGCTGCTGTTCGCCGTCCGAGAGCATCACGGAGCGACTCGCGAGCTGTCCGGCATTGCCTTTTCGTACCGTAGGGACGACATCACAGGCGACGCTCCGTGTCGGCGGACGATCACCAGGAGCCATCAGCCGTTGTCTCCGGCGGTTGCGGCGAGCCCCATCACCTGACTTAAAGCATAGACCGTCGCTCCGTATCGACCGACGGGCTCGGGAGCCGCACGCGCCGTGCCTGGCACGAGAAGGAGCGACCGGCGGATCTGCTGGACCGAGGACCTCACCGCGCGAGGCGCGCCAACGTGGTCGTGCCGGCTACTCGCGTACAAGGTCGGATCGAGGAGCGACGGTAAGGGCGCGACGCTGCCAGCGGCCGAGCTGCAGACACACGACCGCCGACTCGGCCCCTGCAGCTGAGCAACGATCCTTCGAAGCTCCGGTGCTGCTTTGACCGTGAGCAGGAGCACAAGGCTTCGGTGCCGCGGTATACCGGTATGGTTGGCGAAGCGATCGCGACCCACGTTCGACGGCTCTGCCACAGGTTCCTACGAGGACGCGGAGGCCTGCTCGTGTTTTGCCGACGACGAGTGGCCCGAGCTTGTCGGGCGACGAGGCGATAGCACGATGGTGACGATCGAGGCACCGGTGGCTGTGATCGCGGCGCTGCACGACGAGGGCTACCTCAGTCACCCCAACTGGCCAGCGCCCGCGCGGGGAGATGATGTGGACGGCAACCGGCTCTCGTTCGCCGTCGCAGGCGTGGTCGGCGACCGCGCCGAGCTCGTACCCCTACCTGGGGCCGCGCACCTGCTTGCCGAGACAGTCGAGAGCTGGTGGGGCTCTCACCGGTCGGTCTATCCCGGTCAGAGCCTCATATTGCGGTCCCACGCGGTTGACGTCGTGCTCGACGGCGCGACCATCGCCGGGCTTGCCCGGCTCCTCGAGCAGGTCACGCTCGAGCTGCGCGAGGCGCGGTGGGAGTGGCAGGGGAGCTCCCGGTCGGCGATCACCTGGGTTGCCGGCCAGACACAGCTCGTCTTCTCGTCGGGCACCCAGGTGACGGTGACGTATCCGACCGCGACGACTGCGACCGATGCACAGCGCAGCTGCCGGCTCGTCACCGAAACCTACGACGACTACGTCGTGCTGATCGAGGCCGATCCCGATCCCGATGACGTCGTCGTCTGGCTGGGACCGAGCTTCGATAGCGGCGCAGCGATCAACGAGATCCTTGCGTCGCCTGCCTCTTTCGGAAGCCTCCCCCGGTCGCTGCGGCTTCCGAAGCACCGCAAGGTTCCAACACGACAGCGATACCCATGAACCGCTCGGGGTATCGAGGAGGCTTGCCCGTGTCACGGCGAGGGCCGCCGGCGACCCGACGGTCCACGAAGCCCGACGTCAGGCTTCGACCGCTCCGAAGCGGAGCCCGTCGAGGAGCAAGCCGACGAGCGGTCGCGACTGGTCGGTCCGGTGCGACGCATCGGCCGCCATGCAGATCCCGCCCATCGCCCGCAGCAAGTCGCCTGCGTCGACATCGCCGCGGATCGACCCCGACGCGGCCGCAGAGGCAAGCATCCGAGCCGCTGCCGACTCCAGGCGCGCCCGGCTCACCTCGAACAGCGTTGCATCCACGTCGAGCAGCGCGCGCAGCGCCGTCAGCATCCCGCGCTTGGTCGCGACGTACGCGACAAAGCGATCCATCCACTCTGCCAGCGCCTGGTCGGGTGGCAAGGTCGCGAGCAGCTCGTCGGCAGCGTCGCACAAAGACTCGACGGCGGACCGATAGATCGCCTCGACAAGCGCCTCACGCGTCGAGAAATGACGGTAGAGCGTGCCGATACCGACGCCGGCTCGCTGCGCCACCTCCTCGAGTGAGGTCGCCTCCCCTCGCTCGGCAAACGCCATCGCTGCCGCCTCGACAAGGCGCGCCCGGTTTCGCACGGCGTCCGACCTCGGCGCGCGACCAGAGCCGTGCGTCGGCGCGGCCCGAACGCCGGCATCGTCACCCGGCACTCCGGGACCCTTGCCCACTGCGCCTCCCTCATCGCCGCCGCGCCTGCGTGCCAGTCCAGCGCCGACACGACGCCCACTTGTCAAACGGAGGAATCCTCCGTATAGTGAGCGGAGGAAGCCTCCGCTTTCGCTCTCATCCTAGCCCTGGAGCATGTCAACATGTCGATACACCCCGGCCGGCGGGCCACCCGGGATCCGAGTGACCACCCGGGTCTCGTCCTCGCCATCATTCTCGCCGCACAGCTCATGGTCGTCCTCGACGCCACGATCGTCAACATCGCCCTTCCGGCGATCAAGGCCGCGCTCGGCTTCTCGAGCCCCGGGCTGTCGTGGGTGGTCGACGCGTACACCCTCGTGTTCGGCGGGCTCCTCCTCCTCGGGGCACGCGCTGGCGACCTGCTCGGACGTCGCCGCACGTTCCTTGCCGGCATCGCGCTGTTCACCATCGCCTCGATGGCGGGGGGCGTGGCGACGTCATCGGGCTTGCTGCTCGCGGCTCGAGCCGTCCAGGGCGCCGGCGCTGCCTTCGCCGCCCCGTCCGCCCTCGCCCTTTTGATGGTGCAGTTCGCCGACGGCGCAGAACGACGCCGAGCGATCGCCTGGTACGCGGCCATGACCGTCGGAGGTGTCGCCATCGGCCTGATCGCCGGCGGGATGCTCACGCAGTGGCTGTCCTGGCGGTGGGTGTTCTACGTCAACGCGCCGATCGGCGCTGCCGTCCTCTTGGGCGCTAGCCGGCTCGTCGCGGAGACCGACCGACGCCGCGGACGCTTCGACCTGCTCGGAGCGCTCACCTCGACGCTCGGCATGAGCGCGATCGTGTACGGCTTCATCCACGCCGCCACGTCCCGCTGGTCGAGCGCGACGACGATCGGCGCCTTCGTCGCCGGGGCGGCGCTGCTCGCGGGCTTCGTCGTCAACGAGAAGCGGGCAGTCGAGCCGATCACGCCGCTGCGACTGTTCGCCGACCGCAATCGCTCGGTCTCCTATGTCGCTCGGCTTCTCCTCGTCGCAGGCATGTACGGCATGTTCTTCTTCCTGACCCAGTTCCTCCAAGACGAGCTCGGCTACCGTCCGCTCGCCGCCGGGCTCGCGTTCTTGCCTCTTACCGTTGCGCTGTTCGCAGCGTCCCAGATGAGCGCTCGCGTACTGAGCCGACTGCTCCCGGAGAAGGTCCTCCTCGTCGGTGGAGTCCTGCTGTCGACGATCGGCCTCGCCTGGCTCACGCACTTGTCGATAACGAGCTCGTACGCCGACATCTTCGGCCCACTCGTGCTGTTCGGCGCCGGCAACGGCTTGGCCTTCGTGCCGCTCACCAACGTCGCGCTTGCGGGCGTCGCCCCGGCTGATGCCGGTGCAGCGTCCGGTCTCGTCAACGTCGCCCAGCAGGTCGGGGGTTCCCTCGGCCTGGCCGTGCTCGTCTCGGTGTTCGGCTCGGCAAGCCGCTCCGCAGCTGCGCACGCTCCGGCCCGCGAGGCGGCCGCAGCGGTCGCTCGCCACGCGTTCGTCGTCGGCGCCGACCGGTCGTTCCTCGCCGCGTCCCTCTTCCTCGTCGCGACGGTCGTCACCCTCGCCCTCGCGATCCGGCGACCCGAGCCTGGCGCCACCCCCCGCGACGAGCTGACCGACGAGGTCGTCCTCGTCGAGATGGCCTGACGCTCCGGCGAGCCTCGCCGGGGCCGAAGCTCCGACGAGGCTCGACGCGTTCGCTACCAGCGAGGCGCTGTGCCCGGCCGTCGACGTGCTCGGGTAGACTACGAGCAGATGGGCGGTGGTGCCGACGCCCGCATGCCTCGTGCATATCGCTCGTTTCCGGCGATTCGGCGCACACTCCTCGACGACGAAGGGCCCACGACACACGTGACGAACCTCTCCAGCTCGCGTCCGGCGCGACCACCTCGGCGCGGCGCCGCGCCGTCAAACGGGAACGAGCGCCAGGCTCCTGGGCTGCACACCTCCCCGCACCCGAGACCCACGTCCGACGCGCCGGTGGGCCCGGCCACGCCAAGCCCGAGGCCCGAGGCTCCGGCTCGTCCTGGGGAGCGCACCGCCGGCGCGTCGTCGCCGACCACCGGGCAGGCGTCGTTCGCCGACCTCGGCGTCCCCCGCGCCCTCGCTGCCGTGCTCGCCGCCCAGGGCATCGACCAGCCTTTGTCCATCCAGTCCGCCACGCTCCCCGACACCTTGGCCGGGCGTGACGTTCTCGGCAGGGGCCGCACCGGCAGCGGCAAGACTCTCGCCTTCTCGTTGCCGCTCGTCACTCGACTCATCGGCGGCAACCGCCGAGCGCGTCAGGCCCGGGGCCTCGTGCTCGTGCCGACACGCGAGCTCGCAAACCAGGTACTGGCAGTGATCGAGCCCCTCGCACGTGCCTCCGGGCTCACGACGACGGTCGTCTTCGGTGGAGTCGGCCAGACTCCCCAGGTCAAGGCCCTTGCGCGAGGCGTCGACATCCTGGTCGCCTGCCCGGGGCGCCTCGAGGACCTCATCGGGCAGGGTTACTGCGATCTCGCGGGCGTCGAGATCACCGTGCTCGACGAGGCGGACCACATGGCAGACCTTGGCTTTCTTCCCGGCGTCAAGCGCCTGCTCGACCGCACCCCGGCGAACGGGCAGAGGATGCTCTTCTCGGCGACGCTCGACAACGGCGTCGACGTCCTCGTCAAGCGCTACCTCCACGAACCTGTCACGCACTCCGTCGACCCGCCGGTCGCCGCAGTGTCCGCGATGACCCACCACGTGTTCGCCGTCTCCGCAGCGGACAAGCCGGCCGTCGTGCGCGAGCTGGCCGCCGGGATGGACCGGAGCCTGCTCTTCATGCGGACGAAGCACACCGCGAAGCGCCTCGCGAAGCAGCTGACGGCATCGGGGATTCCCGCCGTGGAACTGCACGGCAACTTGAGCCAGGGCGCGAGAGAGCGCAACCTCGCAGCGTTCACCGACGGCACCGCCCGGGTCCTCGTGGCGACCGACATCGCCGCGCGCGGGATCCACGTCGACGACGTCGCCCTCGTCGTCCACGTCGACCCGCCAACCGAGCACAAGGCTTACCTGCACCGCTCCGGACGGACGGCGCGAGCGGGCGCCGGTGGCGCGGTCGTCACGATCGCGCTTCCCGAGCAGGCAAACGACGTGCGCATCCTTGCAAAGCAAGCTGGAATCAGGCCGACGACGGCCTCGATCCGGCCCGGATCCCCCGAGATCACAGCGCTCGCAGGACCACCGGCGCCGTACGTGGCCCCTGCCGCCGAGGTGCCGGACCCGGCTCGGGCACGTGGGGTCGGCCCCCGTCCGACCACGAAGCCGGCGGCGACACGCAACGGGCGGTCGTCGGGATCGTCTCGCACCGCCGGTACGGCGAATGCACCCGGCACCGCTGCTCGGCTCGCCGGCCCGCGACGCACGGGCCGGGCGGCTCCCGGGGGCGGCTCTGTCCGAGCTCAGGAGCACACGAGGACGACCGACGCGAGGACTCCGGCGACGAGGTCAGACCGCCGGCGCTCCCGCTGAGATCGCGCGCACCGGTCCCACTGGTCCGGATGTCGATCCGCCGGAGGATCGTGCGATGCCTTCCGGCGCCGCGTGACAGACCTCACGACGTGAGAAATCTACCGTTGCGGTCGTAGAGCTGTTCGGGAGCGAAAGAAACCTCCGGATCGGCGAAGTCCTCGTTCGGTACGAGTGGGAACCACGCCGGTCGACCGGGATCCCGGTCGTAGCGGTAGCCACCGAGCTGGCGATAGAGCTCCGCGTACGTCGCCACCTTATCGGCGTCGAGGCGGACGCCGAGGCCGGGACCGGTCGGGACGGTGATGGCTCCGTCTGTGTAGGCAAACTTCCCACCTTCGATCACGTCGTCGAGCAGATGGTGATAGTGCGCATCGGCAGCGAACCCGAGGCTCGGGAGGACCGCACCAAGATGGAGCATGGTCGCGAGCTGGATCCCGAGCTCGCCCGACGAGTGCACCGAGATCCCCACCTGGAACGTGTCGCAGACGGCAGCCGCCTTCACGCACTGCCGGATCCCACCCCAAAAGGTCGTGTCGAGCAGGATCACGTCGGCAGCCCGGTCGAGCACGTTCGTGGCGAGCTGCTCGAAATCCACGACAACCGTGTTTGTCGCGATCGGCACGCCGACCTCGCGCACCTGACGCAGCCCGCGAAGCCCCCAGGTCGGGTCTTCGAGGTAGTCGTTGCGCAGGGGCAAGATCCGGCGGGCAATGCGCAGCGACTCGCCCACGCTCAATGCCGCGTTCGGGTCGTAGCGCAGGGTGTCGTCCGGCATCGCCGCGGCGAGGGCCTCGTAGCACTCGAGCTCGTACTCCGCAGGGAAGACCCCTCCCTTGAGCTTGTGCGTCTTGAACCCGTGACGGAGCCGTAGGTCGAGAGCGTGTTGGACGAGCTCGTCGATCGTGCGGATCTCCGGGGGACCGCCCGCCGGCGCGGCATAGCGGTAGAAGAGGTAGCTCGCGAAGCGGACGCTATCTCGGACCGCTCCGCCGAGCAGGTCGGAGACCGGCACGCCGAGCCGCTGCCCGACGAGGTCAAGGCACGCGAATTCGAGCGCTGCGTGGATCTGAGTCCGGTTGTCGTAGAGAGATGCGGTCGGGTTGCAGATCATGAAGCGCATCTGCTCGAGGCGGAAGGGGTCGTGGCCGACGAGCAGCTCGCCTGCCGAGCGCACCGCCGCCTCGGCGCTCGTCCCACCTCCTCCGAGCTCCCCTAGGCCCACGAGGCCGTCCTCGGTCTCGATCTCGACGATCGTGCGGACGAACCGTCCCCAGTGCGCACCGTTCGAGTGCCGTAGTGGCGCTTCGAGTGGCACGGCGACCGTCGTCGCACGCACCTCCTTGATGACGAAACGATCACGCATCGACGTCCTCCGGTGCTCGTGAGGCAACGACCTCGGAGACGCTGACCAGGTGCCGGAACATCTCGGCATAGGCCGCGCCGGCGTCTCCGCCGACGATCGCCTCGAGGATTGCCGTGTGGTCTTCGTGGTCACGACGACTGTCCTCGTAGGTCGCGAGGATCTCCTCCTGCTCGGCGCGATGGCCGACGAGCAGCGCGTCGACCGTCTGCGCGAGCACGCTGTTGCCCGACTGGCGTGCAACTGCGACGTGGAACGCGACGTTCGTCGTGCTCAGCGCTGTCGGCTCCTCGAGCTGGGTGGCGGCGACTCGGAGAAGGTGGGCCGCCACGTCGAGCTCGACTGACGGCCCGCGCAGGCATCCAAGCTCGGCGGCCGTCGGCTCGAGCAGCAGACGCGTCTCGAGCAGCTCCAAGCACGTCACCGGGTCGGCGACGGGTGCGTGCGGGTTCCCGATGACCCGACGCGCTGCGTCACCGCTGACGTAGACCCCCGATCCGTGTCGCAGCACCACGATGCCCTCGGCCTCGAGGCGACGGAGTGCCTCGCGCACCGTTGGTGCCGCGACCTCGAATCGCTCGGCCAGGGCGCGCACCGACGGGAGCCTGTCACCACGCGAAAGCTGCGACGCGCCGACGAAGTCGACGATCGCGTCGGCGAGCCCGTCGGTCAACGATGACCTCGACGTGCGCTGGGCGATCCGTGCGGAGCGTGCACGGCGCGGCAACGTCACGGCCACCGTGCGCACCTCGAGCCGACGGAACTCTGTGCCCCCACGGCACCAGCATGACACAAGGACTATCACCTTGTCACCTAGTGAGCAGATCAATTTTCCAGACGGCGCGCCGAGCGGACAGACGGCCGGGAGCAACTGGCGACCTGGCCGGAGGACGAGCGGTCAGTCCGACCGCTGACCAAACCGCACCCGCGCGGCCAAGACGATCATCTCGACGCACGTCTCGACCGGTAGCGCCATGGTGTCGATGACCAGGTGGTATAGACGCACGTCGGACTGGCTCACGCCATAGAAGACCTGGGCGTACGCCTCGCGTGCGCGATCGGCGTGGCGGAGCTCCGCGCGAGCGGTGTCGAGGTCGACGGCACCGCGCGCCGCAGCGCGCGCGGCGCGCTGCTCGGCCGGACCGTCGAGCCGCACGCACAGCACGTCCGGTCGGTCGCCGAGCACGACCATCGCAGCCCGGCCGAGGACGACCCCTCCTGCAGTGCCGGCGATCTCGCGGAGGACTTCCTCGGTCTCCGAGCAGTAGCTCGTGCGTGTGCCGAGCACCTCGTGGCCAGGATCTGCCCCCATCGGCGTCGCGACGTTCGCAAGCGCTGCGAGCAGACGGTCGACGAGCCGTGGTGGCTGCTCGTCAGCAGCCGCCGCCTCGTCCGCGCTGATCGCAAGACGGCGTGCGACCTCGAGGGGCAACGCACGATCGAAGAACTCGAGGCCGAGCCTTTCGGCGACCGCGGGCCCGACGAACGCACCACCCGCACCGTAGCTTGCCGAGATCGTCACGACACCTGCCATCCGGGCCTCCTCACCGGCCGCAGGACCGCGCCGACCGCCGGCGATCGCCGACACGTCGACCAGGTCTCGTCCTACCGGTCAGTCCTTCGTCGCCACGTGGTTGGGCACCACGTTCAGCTTCGGCACATAGGCCTCCCGGGCCACCTCACGTGGCACCAGCCGCATGGTCTCCCCGAGCTCGACGACGCAGCTCTCGCACGGTCCGTAGTAGCGGGCCGTGGCGTCCGGACGGCCACAGCGCGGACAGCTCACCCGGTTGGACGGCGTCGCCGCGACGGATCGGACCGGCACGTGCCGAGAGTCGTCTGCTCGCACGTCCACCCTTCCACCGTAGCCCGACCTTCGTGCTGCCACTGCGGTGCTGCGGGCCGGCTCCGCCCTCGTGCCGCAGGGCTGCCAGCCAGACCCAGTAGTCATCCGGCGAGAAGCTTCGCCGAGGTGACGACGCCGAGCAAGACGACCACGGCCCGCAGCACCGGACTGGGGACCCGGCGCGCGATCCGCGCTCCGACGTAGCCGCCCACGAGGCTCGTCCCGGCCATCAGCAGTGCCGCAGTCCAGGCCACCGGGGCGCTCGCAATGAAGATGAGGGCAGCAACGGTGTTGACGATCAGGGACAATACGCTTCTCAGGCCGTTGACCCGGACGAGCGTGTCGGGCATCGACAGCCCGAGCACACCGAGAAACACGACGCCGAGACCGGCGCCGAAGTACGCCCCGTAGATCGACGCGACGAAAGCGCCGGCGTGCATCGCGAGCCGGTGCGCTCGCGAGCGCTCCGCTCCGCTCGCGCGCACCCGACGGACGACGAGCGGCTGGATCGCGAACAACCCACACGCGAAGAGCACAAGATAGGGGGCTATGAGCTGGAATGCGCTGGTCGGCGTCGTGAGGATGAGCACGCCGCCGACGGCGCCACCCGCGACGACAGTCGCAGCGAGCTCACGGAGTCGGTCGCGCTGCGCGCCGATCTCTGCACGGAACGCAGCGGAGCCTCCGAGGTAGCCTGGCCAGATCCCGACCGTCGAGGTGACGTTCGCGACGAGCGCCGGGTAGCCGAGGGCGAGCAGAGCCGGGAACGACACGAGCGACCCGCCACCGGCGACGCCGTTGACGACACCGGCGCCGAGACCGGCAAGTCCGGCAAGGACCTCGCGGTTCACGTCGAGGTGCGGTACGAGCATGGCGGATGCTAGCCCGCCGGCGCTGTCATCCCGAAGGTCTCGGCTGCGTGGGCCAGGACCAGTCGACCGACGACGTGCCCCATCCCGTCCCGATCGCTACAGTCTCGAGAGTGCCCATGGCCGGTATGCCGCGTGTGGAGTTCACGCTCCACAACTCTTTGACCGCGTGGCAGTTCGGACCGTTCCAGCTCCTCGTGCTGGCGGCTCTGCTCGCTGCGGCCGTCTGGTACCTCCGCGCCGACTGGAAGCTCGCCCAGCACGGACGCGCGTGGCCCGGGCTCCGGACGCTCGCGTTCGTCGCCGGGCTCGTGTGCGTCGACCTCGCCCTGCAGTCACCTGTTGCGACCTACACGTCGACCTACTTCCAGGCCCACGTCATCCAGCACTTGCTGCTGATGGTCGCCGGCCCGCCTCTGCTCGCCCTCGGCGCTCCCTCGACCTTGCTGCTGCAGACCTCGAGCAGAAAGACGAAGAGCCGGTGGCTCGGCTTCCTCCACAGCCGACCGTTCGCCGTGGTCAGCCACCCCGTTACGACCTGGGGGCTGTACTACGGAGCGATGTACCTGTTCTTCCTCACCCCGGTCATCGGTTACTCGATGGAGCACATGCCCCTCATGGACGTGATCAACGTGGGCTTCTTCGCCGGATCGACCTTGTTCTGGTGGCCCACGATCGGCATCGATCCGGTGATGCACTGGAAGATGGGCTACGGGGCCCGGATGCTGAACTTGTTCATCGGCGTCCCGGTGGAGACGTGGCTCGGCATCGCCTTGATGAACGAGAGCGCGCGCACCGCCCACGCGAACGCGCCGATGTACACGCTCGCAAGCATCCATAGCGGCGGGAGCGTGCTCTGGATCGCCGCCGAGATCGCGTCCGCGGGCGCGATCCTGCCGATCTTCGTCCAGTGGATGCACTCCGAGGACCGCAAGGCGGCCCGCTCGGACGCTGCCCTCGACGCCGAGTACGAGCGCGAGCAGGCTGCGTTCGCCTCCTCCCTGGCTCTCGACTCACCAGGCGGCGTCGACGGGCTCGTGAGTCGATGGGAGGCGTCGGTCCGCCCTCCGGTCGAGCCGCCGTGGCACGTGCCGGTACCCACACGTGACGGCGACAGCGGCACGGGATAGAACCGCTCGAGCCACGCGCCAACGGGCACCCGGTAGCGTCGTGGCGTGCCGAGCGTCGTCGTGCCCGCAAGCGACGGAACCGCGATAACCGTCCACGCATTCGGCGGTCGTGGTCGGTCGGCAATCCTCGTGCACGCTGCAGGCTTCCTCGCGGAAGTGCTCCGGCCCCTCGCGCACGAGCTCGACGACTCCTTCAACTGCTGGGCCCCGGACCTGCGCGGCCACGGCGAGTCGGCGGCGCCGGCCGAGCTCGACTTCAGCTGGGGTGGCTTCGCTCTCGACGTGCTCGCAGCGGTCGACGCAACCGGGCGCAGTCCTGCAGGGGACGACCACGGCGTGTATGCGTCGCCGGCCGCTCCGACGACAGCGGACGATAGCTCCAGCCAGCTCGTCGGGATCGGCCACTCGGTCGGGGCAAGCGCCCTGCTCGCTGCCGAGGCTTTACGCCCGGGCACGTTCGCAGCGCTCTACTGCTTCGAACCGATCGTGATCCCGCCGGGCGACGGCTGGCGACCGGGCTCATCCAACCCCCTCGCCGACGGTGCCCGGCGACGCCAGGCGGTCTTTGCATCCCGGACCGCTGCTGCACGGCGCTACCGCCTCCGGGGACCTCTCGCCAACCTCGAGCCCGCGGTGCTCGCCGCGTACGTCGAGCACGGCTTTGCCGACCTTGCCGACGGCTCCGTCACCCTCCGGTGCCGCCCCGAGCACGAGGCGCTCGTCTACGAGTACGGGCTCGCCTCCGACACCTTCGACACGCTCGGCAAGATCCGGTGCCCCGTGACTGTCGCCGTGGGCACCGGTTCTGTCGACCTCGGGCGGTTGGCGGCGCCGGCCGTCGTCGCCGCGCTCGCCGACGGACACCTCGTCCAAGTCGACGGGGTCGGCCATCTCGGTCCACTCGAGTCGCCGTCCGCTGTCGCCGCGTCGATCCTCGCATCGGTCGGCACGTCCTCTTCCTAGGCCGGCGCGCGAGCCGGCCGCACGATGCCGTGCCTGCGCCGCACGACCCGACACCGTCGCAGTCGCAGTCGCAGTCGCAGTCGCAGTCGCAGTCGCAGTCGCAGTCGCAGTCGACGCTGCCCCAGGGGACGCCGCTACGTGCTTTGCCGGCTCCGGCCCGATTGCCGATTAGCCTTGCCGGACGATGCTCCGAAGCCTGGTCCATGCCTTCGACGACCGCGTGGAGGCGGCCGTCGTACCCCTGCGCGGTCGCCGTTGGGCTGACCGCATCTTCTACACCGCGTCGGCGCTCGGCGACTTCGGACTGATCTGGGTCGTCTTCGCGATGCTCCGAGCCCTACGGGGAGGCAAGGCGAACGAGCGCGCGGCCCTCCGCGCCGTCGCAGCAACCGGCATCGAATCGGTCCTCGTGAACGTGCTGTTGAAGTCCCTGTTCAGCCGGGGTCGTCCCGAGGAGCAGCCCGACCACCCACTCCCGGTCCGGCAACCGCTCTCGTCGAGCTTCCCGTCGGGCCACGCGACCGCGGCGTTTTGCGGCGCGACGCTTCTGTCCGACGGCGATCCCTTCGCCGCCGCGTACTTCGCCACGGCCGCGGTCGTCGCGGCGAGCAGGGTCTACGTGGGCATGCACCACGCGTCCGACGTGGTCGGTGGCGTCGTCGTCGGACTCGGGCTCGGTCAGCTGGGCAAGGCGATCGTGCCGATGCACCACCCCATCGGAGCTGCGTCGGCGGGTCGGCCGTCGGGCACGGGGGCGGACGAGCGCCCGCTGTGAGCGGCAACCGGGAGCGCTCGTGACGATCGTCGAGCGGCTGGGCTTTGTTGCGGGAGCCAAGGTCCTGCTCATCTGCTGCGACGAGCTCGGCTTCTCCCATGCGTCGAACGTCGCCGTCTACGACGCCCTACGCGCGGGCACCGCCTCCTCGGCCTCGCTCATGGTGCCGGCGCCTTGGGCCCGTGGCGCAGCCGCCGCCTATCGCGGGGAAGACGTCGGCGTGCACCTGACCTTGAACGCGGAGCTCGACCTCTACCGCTGGGCGCCCATCACCCAGGCGCCGTCGCTTCTCGACGGCGAAGGAGGCTTCCCCCGCACAGTCGAGGACGTCTGGGAGCACGCAGACCTCGACGAGGTCCGGCGAGAGTGGCGCGCCCAGGTCGAACGTGCGATCTACTGGGGGTTCGACGTCAGCCACCTCGACGCCCATCTCTGCGGGGTGGAGCTCAAGCCGGAGTTCTTCGACGTCTATCTCGAGCTCGCAGAGGACCTCTGCCTGCCCGTTCGCCTTCCCGGCCTCGACGAGGAGCCGCGCGTCGGATTCCCGTTCCGGGAGCTGGCCGCCGAGCGTGGGATCGTCGCTCCCGATCGGGTGGTCACGCTCTCCGCGTTGCTCGCCGAGGCACCGGCGCCGCGAGATGCCTTCGACACGCTCCCTGCAGGGCTTACCGAGATCCGCGCACAGCCCGCGATCGACACCCCAGAGCTGCGCGCAGCCGCACCGGACTGGCCGGCGCGCGTGGCAGACCAGCAGTGGCTCGGCTCCGGCTCGCCCCTTGCGAGCGTGCTCGCTGCCGACGGCCTCCACGTCGTCGGCTACCGCGAGCTCCGTCAGCTCATGCGCGAGCCTGTCCGCTGACGCGGATCGGACGCACCGAGCACGTCAGCGCGTCGACGGGGGAAGCCTCGGGGCCAGGGGCCGCGGGCCAACGTCGGTAGCAGCAGATCAGTAGTAGCGGGGCACGTAGGCCCCACGACCCATCGCAGCGCTCTCGTAGGACTCGAGAGAGTCGTCGACGCCACCACGTACCTCTCGGACCCAGTCGAGGCGTTCTTTCAACAACCGCTCGACACCACCTTGGAGCGTGCTCGAGGATATGGCGCACGAGCCGCACGCGCCCTGCAGCTGGACCTCGACGACGCCCTTCGTGTAGTCCACTGCCAGAAGGGCGAGGTCACCGCCGTCCATCTGGACCGCAGGCCGCATCATCTCGATGAGGTTGGCCAAGGCGATCGTGCGCCGCTCGAGCTCGTCGGGATCGAGATCGCCCGGATCGGCACCGGACCCGGTCGCGCCGTCGTCACCGAGCCCAGTCGCGCCGTCGGCGTCGCGCTCCGAGCCGGCGTCGAACCGGGCCTCGGTTCGACCGACGCCGACGGGCGTGATGGCTGGGCTGCTGATGTCCGCCGGCGCACCAGGATCCGAAGCTGGCGTCACAGGCTCCTCTTGAAGCCGATCCCGCGACCCTCGTGATTTGCCTAACAGTCTGCTAACGCGCATTGACCACCATTCGAATCCGCCTCACCCGTCGAGCACCTAGGATCCCACAGGTGCAGCTCGTGATTCTCGCCGCGGGACACGGCCGACGATTCGGGGGGCTGAAGCAGCTTGCCCCTGTCGGCCCAAACGGCGAGGCCATCATGGACTATACGGCCCTTGCAGCACAGTCCTGCGGCTTCTCAGGAGTCGTGCTGGTCGTCCGCCCGGAGATCGAGGACGAGGTGGTCTCCCACGTCCGTCGTCGCTGGCCGTCCGAGCTCGCCGTCGACTATGCACGGCAGCCCGCCGTGCCCGGGACCGCCCAGGCGGTGCTGTGCACGCGCCCGCTGATCTCGGGACCCTTCGGCGTCGCGAACGCGGACGACCTCTACGGCGAGGCCGCTCTGCGCCTCATCGTCGAGCACACCGGCGGTCCTCTCGCCGGCGCGGATGGCGCCGGATTGGCTGCTGCCCGGTCCACCATGACACCGCACCTCCTCGTCGCCTACCAACTTGCCCGCACCGTCTTGTCGGGCGCCACGGTCACCCGTGGGCTATGCGAGGTCGGTCCCGACCACCTGCTCGAGCGCGTCGTCGAGCACAAGGTCCATCTCCACGACGACGGGACCTTCGACGCGACCCCTCTACCAGGAGCCACTGCTCACGAGATCGGCCCAACCCCCGAGCGCGTGCTGCTCTCGGGACGCGAGCTGGTCTCGATGAACCTGTGGGGGTTCGATCCCCGTCTGTTCGACGAGCTCCACGAGGCGGTCGACACATTCGACCCGACCACCGCAGCCCGACCCGAGCTGCTCCTCCCGGACGTGGTCGCTCAGCTCGTCGGCACAGGGCGCGACCAGGTCCGCGTCGTGGACACCGAGAACCGCTGCATCGGGATCACCCATCGGGAGGACATCGCTATCGTCCGCGGCGAGATCGCGCGAGAGGTCGCGCACCTCGGTGCCGTGCGCGCCGGCCGTACGTAGGCGTCGCACAGGTCGTCTGAGCCAGCTCCGACGGCGAGGACGCCGGTAGGCTGGGCGGGTGACCAACCGGGCACGCCGCACGCCACGGGCGAGCCGAAGAGCCTCGGCCGACGCAGCGAACGCGCGCGACGCTGCCGACCGTCATGTCGCGCGCTCTCGTCGCGTCGGCATCGCCCTCGCGGCAAACCTGCTCGTCGTCGGGGCCGAGACGTCGGGAGCCCTCGCTTCGCATTCCGTCGCGTTGCTCGCCGACGCCGGGCACGACCTTGCAGACGTCGCAGGGCTCGCCCTGAGCTTCGTTGCCGTCCGGCTCGTCCGCCGCTCGCCGACCGACCAGCGCTCCTACGGCTACCACCGCACGACGATCGTCAGCGCACTCGCCAACGTCGTCCTCGCTCTCGGCATCGCCATCGTCGTCGTGGTGCTCGCCGTCGCCCGGCTCGGTCGCCCTGGCCACCTCGACGGGGGGATCGTCGTGATCGTCGCCGGCTTCGCGGCCGTAGCGAACGCCATCGGAGCGCTCGTCCTCGCCGACGGCTCGCACGACCTCAACCTGCGCGCGGGCGTGCTCCATCTTGCGAGCGACGCGATCACGTCGGTGGCGGTCGTCGTCGTCGGCGTCGTCGTGCTCACGACCGGTCGGCTCACGGTCCTCGATCCGGTTCTCTCGGTCGCCATCGCGCTCCTCGTCGCAGCCCGAGGCTGGACAGTTGCGCGCGAAAGTCTCGATATCCTGCTCGAGGCCTCACCAGGCGACGTCGACGTCGACCAGCTACGCGCTGCGATGACCGACGTGCCCGGCGTCACAGAGGTCCACGACCTGCACTGCTGGAGCTTGTCGAGCGAGGTTCGCGCCCTCTCCGCGCACGTCGTGCTCGACGGCCACCCCTCCCTCGAGCAGGCCAACGCCATCGGCGAGACGGTCAAGTCCCGCATCGGTCGTCCGTTTGGCATCCTGCACACCACGCTCGAGCTCGAATGCGAGCGCTGCACCGAAGCCGACGCGCAGACCTGCCCGATCGACGGACGTGCTGTCACCTCCACTGCGCTCGGCACGACGGCGTCCGACCACGGTCGCGCCACGGCCTGCTGACCGGCCACGCGGGCGCCGGACCGGCGACCGGCGACCGGCGACCGGCGACCGGCGACCGGCGACCGGCGACCGGCGACCGGCGACCGGAGGGTCGTTACACGCGACCGCGTCGCGCCGCGTCCGCCGACTGCCCTCTTGCCGTCGGCCAGTTGGCACCGAGCTGGTCGAGGCGGGCACAGGCGCGGCGGGTCGACGAGGCGATGCCCTCCGGGTCGAGGCCGAGCCGGGCGAGGATGACGTCGGGCTTCGCGTGGGCGATGTAGGTCGTCGGGACCCCGAGGTGGACCGCGTCGGGCACCGCCGAGCCGCGAGCGA
>Ga0078972_1007635_pt1 | contig 23794 bp, 17 predicted proteins | sample YelNatPaOPGAMG01_FD_67568 | JGI IMG/M metagenome (GOLD analysis project Ga0078972, IMG submission 67568) | Hot spring thermophilic microbial communities from Obsidian Pool, Yellowstone National Park, USA - OP-RAMG-01 (SPADES assembly) (version 2) | ecosystem: Environmental > Aquatic > Thermal...
GCGATTGGACCATCTGCCCCATGTGCATCAGCTCGCGCAAGAGCGAGGCGGTGCGCGGCGGCTGCACCCCGGCCACGCCGTCGCAGGCCTTGGCCGAGGCCAGGTGGTGGCTCACCGGGCAAATGCCGCAGATGCGCTCGGTGATCTGCGGCATCTCGTAGAACGGCCGCCCCTCCGAGAACTTTTCAAAGCCACGGAACTCGTTGACATGGAAGAACGCCTGCTCGACCTTGCCCGCATCATTGAGATGGATCGTGACCTTGGCATGGCCTTCGATGCGGGTTACCGGCTCGATCGTGATCTTCTGCCCCATGCGGGATTACCTCCTGTTGGCTGTCGGCGTTTCAGCTATCCGCTTTCGGCCCTCGTGCTGCGGGTTGCGTATTGCGTATTGCGTGGCGGACCTTCGCTGCGCGAGCCATTACGCATTACGCAGTACGCAGTACCCAGTACGTAGTACGTAGCACGCAGCAGGCGCCGCAGCGCAGCCTGACCGCTCAATCGTACCTCAGATGCTCGCCCTTCAGCTCCGGCACCCGGCCCGCCAGGAGCTCGCTCAACACATAGTAGATCGTGTCGGCCGAGGGCGGGCAGCCCGGTAGATAGACGTCTACCTTCACCACCTGGTCGACCGCCCGCGCCCGCAGGGGGCGGCACAGCTCCGGCGAGCTGGGGATGTGCCCGTCGACCGTGCTTTCACTCTCGATGTAGGCGCGGCGCAGCGCATCCTGCATGCTGAACTGGTTGCGCATGGTCACGATGCCGCCAAAGACGGCGCAATCGCCCAGAGCGATGAGGACCTTGCACCGCTCGCGCATCTGTTTGACCACCTCGATGTGGGTGGTGTTGTTCACCGCGCCGGTCAGGATGCCGACCGTGACGCCCTCCTTCGGCGGGTGCTTGAGGTCGGTAATCGGTGTCGACGTGAGCTGGATGTGCTCCAACAGCCCCACGATACGTTCATCGATGTCCAAGAGCGACATGTGGCAGCCCGCGCACGCGGCCAGCCAATCCGTAGCGACCAGGACTTTGCCCATCGCGTTTCCTCCATAAAGGCGCTCAGCCCTCAGCGGTGGGCTTTCTGGAGCCGGCTCCAGAAAGCCCACCGCTGACCGCTTGTCACTTCTTCCCCATTCGTTCTGCCAGGCTGACCAACGGCTGCCACTCCGCGGGCACCCCCTCAGGGGCAGAGAGGATGGCATCGAACGGCCGCACCCTGCCCTCCAGGTTCGTCAGGTGGCCCTGACGCTCGGCCCAGGTGGGTGAGGGCAGGACGACGTCGGCCCCTGCCGTCAGCGCCGATTTGAACGCTGCCTGCACGATCCGGAAGCCCGCCTTGGGGAGGGCCGGTGCCTCCGCCGGGTCGTCGCCCGCCAGGACGTAGAGGGCCTCCACCTCCGCCGTTCCGTTCCAGGCGCCCACGCCCTCGGCCGCCGCGCCCGCCGCGTTGGCCCCTTCCACCAGGCGAATGAAGCGCGCCTTCTCGGCCAGTTGCCGCAGAGCCGCCCGAGCGCCCGGGCCGAGGTCGGCCCCGTAGAGCACCACCGGCGAGGCCGCGCCCGCCGCCATCCTGACGGCCTTCTCGGCCTCGGCATCGGCCACCGCCAGCGTCGCATGCGGCGCCAGGTACTCATCGCTGCCGATCAGGAAGAGCCGCGCCCCGTGGTCGAGCGCCCGGCGGATGCGGTAGGCCACCACCCGCTGCCGCGTGCCGGGGGTGGCGCCGGCCACCACGATGGCATCGGCGCCGTCCAGATCGCTCAGTGCCCCAGCCTCGCCATACTCCAGCTTGGGCACCGGCCGTTCCCAGATGCCGGCCGTCTCAAAGAGGGCGGCCATGGCTTGGAAGGTCTCGTTGGTGGCCCGGGCGGTGGCGATGGCGGCCTTGGAGCGGGCCTTCTTCAGCGCCTCGGCGGCAGCCCCAAGGGCGGCCTCCCAGTCTGCCTCGACCAGCGCTCCGTTCCTGCGCACCATGGGCCGGGTCACGCGTTCGCGCACCTCATCGAACGGTTCAAAGCGGCCGGCCACGCACAGGAGCCCATGGTTGGGCTCGGCATCCCAGTCGCCCGAGATGCGCACCACGTGGTTCGCGCGGTGGGCCACATCGATGCCGCAGCCCACCGGGCAGGCAGCGCACACGCTGGGGGTATGCTGCAACTCATGGTTCGCGTCGCGCCCCCGGTAGGCCGAGTAGCGCTCGATCAGCGCCCCGGTGGGGCACACCTGCAAGCACGTGCCACACGAGACACAGGTAGACTGGCCAAACGCCGCGTCCAGGTCGGCCGAAACCATCGTCTTGGCGCCGCGCAGGCGTTCGCCGAGCGTGTGGTTGGCGCTGATCTCCTCGCAGGCGCGTACGCAGCGCCGGCAGAGGATGCACCGGTTGTGATCCAGCATAAAGTAGCGGCGCGAGCCGTCCACCGGCAGCGGCTCATGGGGCCGCTCGTAGGTCCAGTGGTCCAGGCCATAGCGGTAGGCCAGCGCCTGGAGCTCACAATCGCCACTCATCTGGCAGAACATGCAGTAGTGATTGCGCTCAGAGAAAAGCAGCTCGAGCACGAACTTGCGCGCGGCCACCACCTTGGGCGACTCGGTCTGCACATCCATCCCTTCGCTCACCGGGAAGGTGCAGGCCGGCTGCAGCGCGCGCTGCTTGGCCACCTCCACCAGGCACATGCGGCAGGCGCCGATATCCTGCAGGGCCGGGTGATGGCACAGGGTCGGGATGTCGATCCCGGCCTGCTGAGCGGCCTGGAGCACCGTCGAGCCCGCGTCTACATTGAGCTCGCGACCGTTGATGGTGATACGTACCATCGCCATCTTCCATACCCTCCTTTATCCCTCGTCCGCTTCCTGCTTGGCCATGAACTCCTCGTACTCCAGGTCACAGCGCAGGCAGCGGCAGGCCTCGGCGCGCGCCGTCTCCTCGTCAAAGCCCAGCTCGATCTCCTCAAAGGTATGCGCCCGCTCGTCGGGATCCCGGGCTGGCATCTCCGCCCGGTGCGCCTCCGCATAGTCCTCGAGTTTGTAAGAGAGGTCAGTGGTGCGGTACTCCGTCATGCGCCTGGCGTTGCCCGCCTTGTAGCCCCGCAGGTAGGCATCGACCGCCAGCGCCGCCTGGTTGCCTTGGGCCACCGCCTCGATCACCGTCGCCGGCCCAAGGACGGCATCGCCCGCCGCAAAGACGCCGGGCCGGCTGGTGGCCAAGAGCGAGTCCACCTTGAAGGTCGAATCGCGGTTGGTTTCGGGCGCATCGCCGTTCAGGCACGAGAGGTCGGTACCTTGCCCGATGGCCGGCACCACCACATCGGCGGCAATCACGAACCCCGATCCTTCGATCGGCTTGGGGCGCCGCCGGCCGCCCTCGTCGAACTCGCCCAGTTCCTGAGCCACGAGTTCTATGCCGGTGATGTAGCCAGGCCCAAGGATGCGGCTGGGGTTGACCAGGAAGTGGAACTGCACCCCTTCCTCGGCCGCCTCGGCCACCTCAGTGCCCTGGGCCGGCATTTCGGCCCGCGTGCGCCGGTAGACCACGTGCACCGCGCTGGCGCCCAGCCGCAGGGCGGTGCGGGCGGCATCGATGGCGGTGTTGCCGCCGCCGACTACCACCACCTTCTTGCCGGTCAGGTCCACGGGTTTGCCCATGGCCACGTCGCGCAAAAAGTCGGTGGCATGCATCACGCCCTTGAGGTCCTCGCCCGGCACGCCCAGCCTGCGGCTGCGCTGCGCGCCGATGGCAAGCACCACGGCCTTGTAGCCCATCTTGCCGGTCAGGTCATCGAGGGTGAAATCCCTGCCCAGCGCGGTGTTGGTGCGGATCTCCACGCCGGCGCGGGCGATGGCATCGATCTCTTTCTGCAGCGCGGCCTTGGGCAGCCGGTACTCGGGGATGCCGTACTGCATCCAACCACCCGGCTTGGGCGCTGCCTCGAAGACGGTCACCGTATAGCCGCGCTCGGCCAGCCGCAGCGCCGCGGTCAGGCCCGCCGGCCCGCCACCGACCACCGCCACCTTCTCGGGCCACTTCTTCTCGGGCACCTTGGGGGTCCAGGGGATATCGGCCTCATGGTCGGCCATGAACCGCTTGAGCTGGCGCACGGCGACCGGCTGGTCGATATCGCCGCGGCGGCACTTTTCCTCGCAGAAGGCCGGGCACACGCGCCCGCAGGCCAGCGCGAAGGGGTTGCGCTCGCGGTGGATGGCCAGGCCCTCCGCATAGCGCCCCTGTGCGATCATCGAAACATAGCTCGGCACGTCCACGCCCGCCGGGCAGGCATTGATGCAGCGCGCGCGGACCAGCGCCTTGCACACGCCGGCCGGGCAGTACTTGTCTTCTATGTGCGCCTTGTACTCGTCGAGGAAGTAGCGCAGCGTGGCCTTCACGGGTCCGGGCGTCAGTTGCCCCAGGGCGCAGAGGGCGCCGTTGTTCATGCCCTCGGCCAGCGCCTGCACGGTTTCGATATCCTCCAGCTTGCCCTTGCCGGCGCAGATGCGGGTGAGGATCTCCAGCATGCGCTTGCCACCCACGCGGCAGGGCACGCACTTGCCACAGGACTCGGCCTGGGCGAAGGTGAGGAAGAACTTGGCCAACTCGACCATGCAGGTGTCCTCGTCGGCCACGATCATGCCGCCCGAGCCCATGGTGGCGCCGGCCGCGGTGAGCGACTCATAGTCGACCGGCGTGTTCAGTTGCGAAGCCGGCAGGCAGCCGCCCAGCGGGCCGCCGGTCTGCACGGCCTTGAACTTTTTGCCCTTGGGGATGCCGCCACCGACATCGAAGATGATCTCGCCCAACGTGATGCCCATGGGCACTTCGACGAGGCCGGTGTTGTTGACCTTGCCGGTGAGGGCAAAGACCGCCGTGCCCTTCGAGCGCTCGGTACCGCGCTCGGCGAACCACTCGGCGCCGCGGAGGATGATCGGCGGCACGTTCACGTACGACTTGACGTTGTTGATGTTCGAGGGCTTGTTCCACAGCCCCGCCACAGCCGGGTAGGGAGGCCGCGGGCGCGGCTCGCCGCGCCGGCCTTCCACCGAAGCCATGAGCGCCGTCTCCTCGCCGCACACGAACGCCCCCGCCCCCTCCTTGATGTGCAGGCGGAAGCTGTGGTTCGAGCCCAGGATATTGTCGCCCAGCAGGCCATACTCTTCGGCCTGGCGGATGGCGATCTTGAGGCGCTGGATGGCCAGGGGATACTCGGCGCGGCAGTAGATATAGCCCTCGTGGCAGCCGATGGCATAGCTGGCGATGATCATGCCCTCCACCAGGCTGTGCGGGTCGCCCTCCAGGATCGAGCGATCCATGAAGGCGCCCGGGTCGCCCTCATCGGCGTTGCACAAGAGGTACTTCTCGCTGCCCGGCGACTTGCGGCACAGCTCCCACTTCATGCCCACCGGGAAGCCCGCACCCCCGCGTCCTCGCAGCCCCGCCCGCTTGACAGTATCGATGACCTGCTCGGGGGTCATCTCGCTGAGCGCCTTCGCCAGCGCGGCGTAGCCGTCGCGGGCGATGTACTCATCGATGTTCTCCGGGTCGATCAGGCCGCAGTTGCGCAGGGCGATGCGGTATTGCTTGCCATAGAAGGGGATGTCCTTGTAGAAGGGGATCGCCTTGTGGGTCAGCGGCTCCTGATAGGTCAGCCTCTGCACCACGCGGCCCTTCACCAGCGTCTCTTCGACGATGGTCGGCACGTCGGCTGCCGTAACCTGGCAATAGAAGATGCCTTCCGGGTAGATGATCATCACCGGGCCCATGGCGCAGAAGCCACGGCAACCGGTCTCCACAAGCCGGACCTCGTCGGCCAGGCCGCGGCGCTTGAGCTCTTCGGCCATCGCCTGGCGCACGGCGAGGGAGCCCGAGGCCGTGCAGCCGGTGCCGCCGCAGACCAGGACGTTGGCCCGGTACAGGGGTTCTGCCATGTTAGGTCCTCCTGACTTGCGTTCTCATGGCGGTCCGTGGTCAGTTGCCTGTCGTCAGTGGTCAGTGGTCCGTTGTCAGTCGTCCGTGGTCGGTTCCGAGCCCATTGCGCCAGTGCCCGGCTGGCATAGGCGCGGGCTCGCCGGTGGCTGACCACTGACCACCGGCTACCCACTCAGACGGCCCACCACCCATTCGTCTACTACACGGCCATTGATCAGGTGCTCCTCGATCAGGCGCGGGACCATGTCGGGCCGGACGTTGCCATAGGTCACGCGCGGCCGGCCGGCCTGCTCGATATCCACCAGCGGCTCGCGAACGCACATGCCAATGCACCCCACGGTCTCCACGTGGGCCTCGATCTTGCGCTTGTCCAGCTCCTCGAGGATGGCGCGCATCACATCGCGGGCCCCCGCTGCAATGCCGCAGGTGCCCATGCCGACAATGATCCGAGTCCCCGTTTCCACACGCACTTTGAGGCCCTCTTGCGCCTCCTCACGGACCCTCTTCAGGTCCTCCAGGCTTTTCAGCTTGGGCATTGCATACCTCCTCATGAGCGATCGGCTTCTGGCCCTCAGCCTTCAGCGGTCAACTTCTGGCATCCGTTGCTAGCAGTCGGCGGCCGGCCCCTTGCATGCCCCGCAGGTGCTCCGTCGGCATCCGGGCCGCGCGCCCGCTGCCGGCTACGGGTACGGCCGTTGCAGGCTGGCGATCCCCTCCTCGAGGAATTCGCGCAGCCACGCCCTCACCTGAGGGTGGGTCAGTGGCACATCGCCAAGCACCCGGCGCACCTCCTCCGTATCGCAGGCGAACTCGCGATCGTCCACTCGATGCCGGTAAGCCAGCTCCACCGGTGGCTGAGCCAACAGCACGGCCAGGAGCGTCGCCGGCAGGTCGCCCAGGGGCGCCCGATCCCAGTGGCTCAGCCCAAACGTCGCCCGCACCACCGTGCCCCTGCCAGGCTCAGAGCGCACCGACACCCCACCCCCGGTGCGCTCGGCCGCTGCCGCCAGGAGCGGCAGCCCCAACCCCACGTGCCGGGTCGTACGAGTGGTGACGAACGGGTCCAGCACCCGCTCCGCCAGGTCCGGCGGCATGCCCCGCCCGTTGTCTTCCACGGTGATTGCCAGCCGGTCGTCGGCGGTGTCCTCTTCAATCGTTAAGGCGATGCGTGTGGCCCCCGCTTCGACAGCATTCTCCAGGCAATCGAGGATGTGCAGCGCGAGCTCACGCACTCCAAGCCCCTCACTTCTCGCGCAGATTGCGGATAATCTGCACCATCTTCTCGGGCACGAGCCGGCCGACCACCTGATCGTCGACCACGGCCACCGGCGAAAGGCCGCAGGAGCCGAGGCAGTAGACCACCTCAAAGGTGAACTGGTAGTCGGGCGTGGTCTCCCCAGGCGCGATGCCCAACTCTTTCTGCACGGCGTCGATGACCTTGGCTGCCCCGCGCACATGGCAGGCCGTGCCATCGCAACTGCGAATCACGTGCTTGCCACGCCGTGTGAGGTAGAATTGGGCATAGAAGGTGACCACTCCGTAGACCTGGCTCAGCGGGATGCCCAGCCCATTGGCGATCCCCTTCAGCACTTCGGGCGGCAGGTAGCCATAAGCCTCCTGCGCGCGCTGCAGCACCTGAATCAGGACGCCGCGCTGCCCCTTGTACTCGTCGATGATCTGCTGCAGAGGCGCCAGGTCCAGCGTCTCTTCCGCCTTCACGTCACTCACCGTTGCGTCCTCCTTCCTGAGTGGAGAGTACTGCGTACTGCGTAATGCACGCCGCACCCTACGCCACTTCCACACTACAGCCGTCCTCGTTGCGCAGCGCCCGCCGCAGGTCGGCGACGGTCGCGGCCCGGCTGATCACCGCCGTGCGCCGCATGATCTCGCTCAGGCGGTGGGCATCGCCCGAGGAGAGCAGGCCATAGCCCGCCAGCTCGGGGTGTGCGCGGCGAAACTCGCTGCTGCTCGCCCAGCGCGAGAGCTCGAGGCCCGCAATCTCGAGCCCCGGCGGGATCAGGCCCAGGTTCCCCAGCAGGCTGTTGGCCGGCCGGTCGACATGCGCGGCGATCACCACGCCGCCCAACGCCGTGGCCCCCTGGGCCACCTCTTCCACGCTCAGGTCGGCCGAGGTCGCCAGGAGCCGTTCTTCGGTGCGCACATACTCGCCCTGCGCGTCGACCACGAATTGGGCACCAAAAAAGCGCTCGTCATTCTTACGCGCGGGCAAATGCGCAGCAACGAGCGCCCCCCAGGCTTCGGCCTGCTCCGCCGTATCAAAGAGGCACACCAGGTGCACTTCTTCCCGGCTCTCAACCTCGAGGCCCGGTGTGACGGTCAGCCCCGTGCCGTCAGCCGCTGCTAACATCGCACGTACGTTGCCGGCGCTATTGTGATCGGTAACCGCGATCCACTCCAACCCCAGCTCCAGAGCCCGTGCCACGATCAGCGGCGGGATCATCTCGACTTCTGCACAGGGTGAGAGCACCGTGTGCAGGTGGAGATCAGCCCACCGCGCGCGCAACATGGTCCTGTACCGCCCCTACGACCCCGCTGGAATGCCCAGCCGAGCCATCTCGGCCACCACCGCATAGGTCGTCTGAGGGGTGGAGAGCAAGACCACCCCCTCTTCCTCGGCCTTCTCGCGGGTGGCAGCATCGGGCTCGGTGCCCTCCGTGATGATCACTGCGGCCAGGTCCAGCAGACTGGCCACGGCCACCACGTTGGCGTGCGCCTGGAGCGTCACCCACACGTTGCCTGCCCGTGCGCGCGCCATGGCGCAGCTCAAGAGGTCCGCCGCATAGCCGCCGCTCACCTCGCGCTGTAGCGACGGCTGCCCGGCCAACACCCTCAGCCCCAGGGCCGCTACCAAGTCCTCAACCTTCACACGGCCTCCTTTTTGCCTTCCCGCTTGCCGGGGAGGTAGAAGACGGCCTCGAGCCGTGTGCCCACGCCCACCCGCGATTCGAGCCGCATCTCATCGGCGCAGGTCTTGATGTTGTTCAGCCCCATTCCGGCCCCGAACCCCAGCTCACGGATCCAATCGGGCGCCGTCGAGAAGCCAGGCCGCAGCGCCATCTCGACATCCGGAATGCCCGGCCCCGTGTCCAGCGCCACCACACGGATGCGGTCGGGCTGGACTTCGGCGATCAGGTCGCCGCCGGCATCGGTGTGGATGATGAGGTTCGTCTCTGCCTCATAGGCGGCCACTGCGACCCTGCGCACCAGTTGGGGCTCTCCCCCAAGGCGCTCCAGCGCCTTCTTGAGCTTGCTCGAGGCCTCGCCTCCGCGCACGAAATCGCGGGCTGCCACCTTGTAGCGCAACACAAGCCCCGTCTGGTCCGACTCGATGTCCTCGAAAATGTGGCTGGCCCGGTAGCGATGGATTTCCTCTTCCTGCCACTGCACGTCGAGCTGGCGCAAGAGGCCGCGCACAATATCGCCCTGGGTGACAATGCCCACCAGGCGCCCCGACCGGTCAACCACCGGCAGCCTGCCGTACCCGTAGCGGGCGAACTTGGTCACGGCCTGGATGACCGACTCATCGGCAAACACCGTCTGCACCTGGCGGGTCATCTTCTCGCCGACGCGCGCCGAAGTGTCTCCCTGCGCCAGGGCCACGATCAGGTCCTCGATGCTGATGATCCCCACCAGGGCCCCTTTATCGAGCACAGGCACGCCTGAGATGCGGCGGATCCTGAGGATCTCCTTCAGCTCGCTCATCAGGCACTCGGGGCCGACCACGACCGGGTCGCGGGTCATGATCTCACCGATCTTCAGCTCGTAGACCAGTTCCTGGCTCTTGGTCACAGGGGGCCTGCCAGCCGAGACCGCCTGCTCCTCCTTCGCGCTATCGGCCACTGCTCGCCTACCCCCTGGGCCCACCCTCGCACCGGCTCCCGAAAGGCACCCGCCGGCGCAGCGATCGCCCGGCCGGCGATGGCACCGATCAAGAGTTCCCCGGCGAGGGTGCAGCGCCCATGTCGGGCCAGTCATCCTGCAGGAGGTTGAACACACCGCAACTGGGCAGGCCTGCGCTATAGAGCCGCCCACAGGCCTCATAGAGGGTATAGCGGGTAGCGAGGAGAGGAATGCCCTTCTCCTCGGCCAGTGTCAGCGTCTCTCGCGGTGGGTGTTTGCCCCGCACAAAGACGATCGCCTTGATGCCGGCCATCTCAGCCGTGCGTATCACTTGAGGGTTCGTGAGGCCAGTCAGGAGGAGGGTGCCGGCGTGGGTGAAGGCGAGCACGTCGCTCATGAGATCGGCGCCACAGGCCATCGCAACGGTGGACGCGAGATCGACATTCCTCGACACCACCCTGCCCTCAATGATCCTGAGAACCTCTTCCAGAGTCATCCGGGACCTTCCGTCCGCTCGGTCGACCTCGCGCAGAGCCGGGCACGGCGGCCGGCCCCGTGCCACGCCAGCGCCACCGCACCTGCGAATGAGCCGCCCCACACCAGCACCGCCCGATGGAATGGCGCACCGCCCCTCGCCCCCGGCAGGGCCTTGGAGCCGCTGCGACGGTGCTCCTGCGGCAGGCCAGGGCGAAACGCTCTGGCCTGGGCGGCTCGGATGTTCGTGATTTCCATCACGTGAATTGTATCACGATTGGGTAGGGTTGTCAATTACCCTATTGTGGGGTCTTTTCCTCTCGTTGTAGGGCAATTCCCCCACTTGAGAAGACCTCGATCTGGAAGTACGGCTCGAAGCCGAGGCGCCGGTAGAGGCGCCCCCCTCCGGGAGGGGCCTGCAGCACCGCCGTGCGAAAGCCCAGCCCCACCGCATCGAGGGTCGCGCGCACCAACAGGCTGGTCCCCACCAGGTGCCCCCGGCAGTCGGGGATGGTGCCCAGCCCGTAGAGGCCCGCCACGCCTGCCTTGAGCACCAATGCAACCGTGCCCGCCGGGATGCCGTGCAGACGCGCCAGGTACACATAGACTGCGGGGTCGTATAGCGCGGTCATCCAAACCGAGCGCATGTATCCGGCGACGGTCGGAGGGAGATGGTAGGCCTCCGCGTACACCTCCACAGCCTTGTCGAGGGTCTGCACGTCGCGTGCAGCTTCGATCTCGACATCGCGGTTGGTGTGCACCTGCGGGTTCAGCCTCTCCAGGGCCATTCCTTCCTGAACGCCCCAGCGTTCCATGCCACAGCGCTCGAGCTGGTACCCCAAGTCAGCGGGGGATGCCGAGGGGTGGAGGTAGACGAGGAAGGGGAGCTGGCGCTCGCCGAAGTAGGTCATGACGGAGCGGATGCGCTGCTCTACCTGGCGCGGGTCCAAACGGGGCCGGGCCACAAAGTTCAGCAGCGGGTACGGCACCCCTGAGCACACCCGCATCATCTCGCGGTTGATCAGGAGCTCCGACTGGTCGCCCTGGGCGAACTCTCGGAGAGTCGCCAGGTGGTTCCGCTCGATAGCAGCCGCGATTTGCTCCGCCCTCGACATGGTGGCCTCCTCATCGGGGTCATCCGCACGCGCAGGATACGGTGAGGCAGACTGCCCTTCCTGAGGGCTGCGGCCGCCGTCGCCTGGCCGGCGCCCGGCATGCCCCCCTCTTTGGATACCATTATCCGACAAATCGGGGTCAATGTCAACGGTTTTGCGCCACTCCCGGTTGCCATCCTTAATGCGCGCTTAATACCCTTAACAACTTGTTTATCACTCTGTGCTATAGTAGAGGCGCCTGGCGGGCTCTCTGGCTTCGCTCGCGCGGGCCAGCCGGCCGCCCGCTCTACGCAGCCCCGCCCAGAGGCGCCTCCGGCACAGCGCCGCGGGAGCAAGTCGGCAGCCAGGCCGTTTCGCACGCAGGTACCACTGCCGGTGGATACCGGCCCCCTGGGGCGAGAAGCTACTCTCCCCCAGGGCCAGACTCAGGAGGTCACCATGTCCACGGATCCGACGGTCGTCACCAATCCGGCGCCCAAGCCCAGGCGGACCAACTGGCTTGGCATCATCGCCCTGGTGCTCGTCTGCGCCCTCCTCGGCTCGATGGGTGGGGCGGTGGCGGGTGGCGCAGCAGGCTACTTTCTTGGGCAGCGGGCTGCGCGGTCCGAAATCGCCCGCACCGAGGCGGCTACTCCGGCCCCGCAGCGGAACGTAGTGCCCCAGCCCACGGTCCCGCCGCAGGGGCGGCTCTTCCCCTGGCCCAATCAGGGCAGGGTGCCGGGGGCAAGCGTGTACGCCCAGGTCGAGAGCGTAGTCGCCGGCTCGCCCGCCGAGAAGGCCGGGGTACAGGTAGGAGATCGCATCACCGCCGTAGATGGCACCCAACTCTCCGTGCGCCGCGACCTGGCCCAGGCGATCGGCAGCCACAAGGTGGGCGATGAGGTCACCCTGACCATCGACCGCAATGGCGAGCAGCAAAGCATCAAGGTCACCCTGGGAGATAACCCGAACAACGCCGGCCACCCATACCTGGGCCTGACCTACACCATGGTTGCCGGCGCCGGCAGCCGCTATCCGAGCAGTTGAGGCACGAGGGAGCTGAGGGAACTGCGGAACTGGGTCAGTTCCCCCAGTTCCTCCCGCCTTCGGGGGAACCGCGATGAGCCTGAGCATCCGCTGGAAACTGATCGGCAGCTATGTCGGCCTGGCTTTGCTGGTCATCGCCGTGCTCGGCCTGCTGCTTGCGGCCATCCTCAACCGTTCCTTCGAGATCAGTGAGCAGCAGGCTCTGGAGCAGAACGCCACGGTGGTGGCGCGCCAGGCCAGCCTTCTGTGGCAACAGCAGCCAGACCTATCGCGCCTGCGCGCCCTGCTGGAGAACTATGGCGCCCTCAGCCAGGCACGGCTGACGATACTCGACCGCTACCAGCGGCCGCTGATCGACGTCAGGCCCACCGACCGCTACTGGGCATCGGTGGGCAGCGACGACGAGGCCAACGCCCGCCTCTACTACTATTATGTCGCCGAGCTACAGAGCGGGCCGCCCATCCTCCGTTTCAGCCCCCAGCACCCGGGCGAGTCGGCCGGCGTCTGGGTCTACGTCAGGCATTCGCCCCTGGTCTCGGGCTTTTTCTTCCTGGAGGATAGTGCTGCCCCTGCTCCGCAGGCCGGCACGGGAGCGGCCACGTCCAGCCCATCGCCCGCCGTGTCGCCACTGGAAGTGACCGTGCCCATCCCTGGGCCACAGGGCCCGCTGGGCTACGTGCGCATCTCCGAGATGGCGTCATACCGGCCACAAATCCTCGCCAACGTCAGGCAGGCGTTTCTCCTGGCCAGCCTGGTCGCCGTCGCCTTGGCCGTGGGCGTGGGCCTGACCATGGGCCGCCGGCTCTCGGCCCCACTGCGCGTGCTGACCACCACCGCCGAACGCATGGCCGAAGGCGACCTGACGGCCCGCGCACCCGTCCGCCAGAGCGACGAGATCGGCACGCTGGCCGTGCGCTTTAACGAAATGGCGGCCCGCCTCCAGGAGAGCTTCCAGGCCCTGGCCGCCGACCGCGATCAGTTGCGCCGTTTCGTGGCCGACGTCTCTCATGAACTGCGCACACCCATCGCCGCCCTCAGTACCTTCATCGAGCTCTTGCGCACCGCCGATGACGACCCCGCAGCCAGAGCCGAGTTCCTCGCCGAGAGCGCTGCCCAAGTGGACCGGCTTGACCGCCTGACGGTGAACCTGCTCGAGCTCTCCAGGCTCGACGCGGGGCTCTTGCCCATGAATCTGGCCCCCGAGGATGTGGCCGACCTCCTGCAGCGCACCCGCGGTCGATGGGCACCGCGGGCAGCGCAGCGCCAGGTGGTCCTGCAACTGGCGCTGCCCGGCGAGCCCCTGCGTGTGCGCTGCGACCGGCTGCGCCTCGAACAGGTGCTCGATAACCTGGTCGGCAACGCCGTCAAATTCGTGGGCCAGGGTGGGACGGTGACCATCGGCGCCGCAGCCTGCGGCGCCCCCACAGGCACTGTAACCGGCACCGGCTCTGCCGCGGGCGTCGTCGAGTTCTGGGTGCAGGACAACGGCCCCGGCATTGCGCCCGAAGACCTGCCCCACATCTTCGAGCGCTTCTACCGCGGCCGGCACGCCGGGCAGAGCGATGGCTCGGGGCTGGGCCTGGCCATCGTGCGCGCCATCCTGGCAGCCCATGGCAGTTCGATCGAGGCCCAAAGCGAGCCCGGCCAGGGCAGCAAGTTCACCTTCAGCCTGCCCACAGCCGAGGCCTGAACGCCCTGGCAGCCTGCCCTCCGCGGGCGACCGCAAACGGAGCCCCCGACGCCCGCGGCGAGGCGCCGGGAGTAGGCAGTTTGCTCTCCTTCGCCAGGGCGGCGTATAATGGCGCAGGTTGAAGCACGCACACGAGGTGGGTCGCCCGGTGGCGCTGCAGGCACAAGTGCCGTCCCTTCGCTATCGCTACCCTGTCTCCCTGGTCCTTCGGACCGGGTGCTCCATCCTGCTTGGCCGGCGGCGCTGCTTCCCGGGCGATGCAGCCCAGCTCTATCGGACGATCGTTCCCTCGCCCCGAGTCGAGGGCCTGCAGTGGGTACCACGCTCGGGCGGCCTGGTGATCGCGTTCAACCACTACAGTAGCCGCTCCTTCGCCTCCTGGTGGAACGCCATCGCCATCACCGGGGCCCTTGGCAGTGTGCGCTCCCTCGCCCCCGATGAGGGCGTGTGGCTCATGGCCGGCGCCTGGACGTACCCGGACCCGGTGCGCCAGCGGGTGGTCACGCCGCTGACCAAGCGGGCATTTGCCCGTGTGGCCCGGGTCTACGGCTTTGTCGCCATGCCGCCGATGCCGCCCCGGCCCCAAGAGGTGGAGGCGCGCGCCCAGGCCGTGCGGCGCGCCCTTGCCATCGCGAGCCGCGCACAGCCACCGGTGATCGGCATCTCGCCGGAGGGCCGCGACAGCCCCGATGCCTCGCTCATAGAGCCGCCCCCCGGCGCGGGCCGCTTCCTGCTCCTGCTCGCGGCCTCGCTCCCCATCTTGCCGGTGGGCGTGTACGAGGAAGGCGCACAACTCGTGGTCCGCTTTGGCCTGCCCTTTGCGCTGCAGGCGCCCCCAGGTCTGACACCTGGCGAGCGCGACGCCTGGGCCAGCGAGAGGGTCATGCTGGCGATCGGCCGGCAGCTTCCGCCGCGCCTTTGGGGTGTATATCGGCACAGGCTTGACGCCCAGTAGGGCGCGCCGGTCAAGGGTGCGGCCAGAGATCCATCGGCCAGCCGCACCGCGAGTCCCACGCACTACCTCAGCAACCCGGCATGCGCCACGACGCAAGCGTGCCGTGGCCGTCTACAGATGCACAACAGAAGGCACAGGCCCAATGGCACCTTCGCTTCCCACCCCACAATCGTCTCGCGCTGCCCGGCGGCGGGTGCTCTGGAGAGCCGTCGTCGCCCTCCTCGTCGTGAGCGGTGCGGCCTTCGGCTACCTGCTCTACGCCAGCATCCGCGACATCGTGGCCTACGGCGGCCTGCCCCTCCTGGTCGCCCCCGCGTACGCCGCGGTCCCCCGCCTGTCGGGCCCCACTGCCGAGCCCCAGGCGACGCCGACTCCGGCCCAACGAATGAACATCCTGCTCCTCGGCATCGACGCACGCCGGAACGCCGACGCCCCGTCGCGCACCGATAGCATGATGCTCTGCAGCGTTGATCCCGCCGCCAAGAGCGTCACCCTGCTCTCGATCCCGCGAGATCTCTGGGTGCCCATGCCGCCGGGCTTTACCTTCGTGGGCCAGGACCGCATCAACGCCGCCCATTTTTACGGCGACCTGTACCACTATCCGGGGGGTGGGCCTGCCCTGGCCAAGGAGGCGGTGCAGTACAACCTGGGGGTGCCGGTGCAGTATTATGTCCGTATCGATTTCCAGGGGTTTGTGCGTGCCATCGACGAGATTGGGGGCATCGACATCGACGTGCCCCGCGAGATCGTCGATACGGCGTACCCCCTCGACGGCGACCAGGTCACTACCCTGCGCATCCACGCGGGCCTGCAGCACATGGACGGTGACCTGGCCCTCAAGTATGCTCGCACGCGGCACGATTCCAACGATATCGACCGGGCACGCCGGCAGCAGCAGGTGATGCTGGCCGTCCGCGACAAGGTGTTGGCCCTGGATATTCCCCTCACGCGCATCCCGGCCCTGTTCAGCATCCTCGGCAGCAGCATCCAGACCGACATGCCCCTCGACAAGATCTACCAGGCCGCCCAGGTGGTGCGCGCCGTTCACACGAGCGAGATCCGCCACGCCGTCATCGACGAGACCATGACGACCCGCTGGATCACCTCTGGCGGCGCCGACGTGCTCTTGCCGCAGCAAGACAGGATCCATGCCCTCATCGAGGAGCTCTTTCCCGCCGAGTAGCGCCCTCTGGCGCGCCACGAACTTGGGGCCGCGGCCTATGTCGTGTTTGCAAACCTGCGTAGCCTAGGGCCTTGTGCCCGTTTCGCCTCGGCACGGCCTCAGACTCGCAGCCCGCGACGCCCACAAGGGGCTATTCTACGGGTTTGCAGACACGGCCTGGGGCGCTGCGCCAATCTCCTGCACCTGCACCCCGCCCTGGCAATCGAGGAAGCAGAGAAGGAGCCGGGGCGCCTCGCCGAGGAGGGCAGCCACCGCCCGGCCATAGCGCTGCAACTGGGGCGCGTGTATGGTCAGCCGGGCCTGGAGCTGAGCAGCGCTCCGCACTTCGTCGGTCTTGAAATCCACCAGCCACCAGCGGCCATCGGGCCCTCGAGCGAGGATGTCGATGCGACCCCAGGGGTCCTCGCCGTTGGCGGCGTAGGGCACCTCGTGGCGGCGCGGGGCCCCGTCGAGCTCCGACCAGAGCCGGCTGCGCCGGAAGCGCCCCAGCAGCTTTTGGGCCTCGGCCACGGCGCCCGCGATCTGGCCCGGGTCGGCGACGCCGGCGGCACGGGCCGCCGCCTCCAATGCCTCGTTCAGAACCGCATCGCCGGGAAAGCGCCATAGCCGCAGCCCCACGTGCACCAGTTTGCCCACCAGCCACGAAGGCGCACGTTGGCCCCGCCGGCGCGGCACCACGCGCCACACCCGCTCCGGCGTGTCGCGGGCCGTCCTGGGCGTCTCGGCCGGCGGAGCCGCGCAGGGTGCGGCGAGGGGGGCGAGAGCGGCCAGGGCTCCCGCCGGCGCCGTTTCCCCGGCTGGGGGCGCGCCCGGCGCCTGCGCCCTGTGTGCCCCATCGGGCTCCTCTTCAGGCGGTCCATAGAGGCAGCAGAGCACGCGCCCCTGCCACAGCGAGAGGCTGGCCTGCTCCCCTGCCCCCGGCGCCGCGACCCCCGCCAGGTCCTCCTCGTCCAGCGCCCGCGCCAGGCGCTTCAGCCAGCCCTTCCACACCAGCCCGTCGCCGCCTGGTGCGGCATGGCCGCTCACCAGCAGCTTCTCCTTCGCCCGCGTCGCAGCCACGTAGAGCAGGCGGCGCTCCTCCGCATCGTCCATCGCCTCTTCCCCGCGACTGGCCAGCCCATACAGCAGGCCCTCGCGCTTGTCGGCCCCCTCCGAGTGCACCAGGCGCGGCAAGAGTCCCCACTGCGCGTGCAGGTAGGCAGGCGGCTTGCGGGTGTTGCCTTCGTGGCCGGCATCGGCGATGACCACCACACCGAACTCCAGGCCCTTGGCCTTGTGCACACTCATCAGTTGCACCGCGTCGCCGCCCTCCGGCGGAGCCTCGCCCTCGCGGGCCCCCGACCCCCGCAGCGCTTGCACATACTCCAGCAGGTCGTCGACCGCCACCAGGCCCGAGCGGTGCGCATCGCCCAGCAGCTTGTCGACGTTGCGCCTGGCCCGTTCGCCCTTCGGCGCCAGGCGCAGGATGGCCAGGTAGGCCGTCTCGTCGAGGAAGCGCTTGAGGATTGCAGCCGCAGGCTGGCGGCCAACCTGCGGGTGCAGCTCGGCCACGAGCTCGGCCGCGCGGCGGGCACGCGCCCGCTCGCTGGGGTCGAGGGCCGAGAGATCGCCCTGCAGCGCTTCCCAGAGGGAGCGCGGCCGGCCGTCGGAGCCCCAGCGCAGGAGGTAGAGGCTGGCGTCGGCCAGGCCGATGGCCGGCGATCGCAAGAGGCCGGCCATGGCCAGGTCGTCGGAGGGGTGAGCCAGCGCGCGCAGGGCGTTCAGCACATCGCGCACCTCCGGGCGGTCGTAAAAGCCCGCTCCGGCCACGGTCACGTAGGGGATGCCCGCCTCCTCGAACGCCTCTTCGTAGGTCGGGAACTGGCCCGTCGCCCGGAACAGGCAGGCCACCTCTCCCCAGGCCAGCCCTTCTTTGCAGTGCAGCTCCGCCAGGCGCGTCGCCAACGCCGCAGCCGCAGCCCGGCGGCCATCGTCGGCGTGTTGGGCCACGCCCACGTGTATCTCGAGAAAGGGCGGGCCCAGCCGCGCCCTCCGGCTCTCGGCGGGCTTGAGTGGCGCAAAGGGCACGGCGTAGGGGCGCACAGGGTCATCCTCCTCGCCCAGCACTGGGGCCAGGATCTCATTCAGCAGTTCCACCAGCGCGCCGTGGCTGCGCCAGGTGCGCACCAGATGCACCACCTTCCCGCCTGCGCGGCGAACCTGCTCCTCCACCTGGCGAAAGACTGTGACATCGGCGCCGCGGAAGCGGTAGATGGACTGTTTGGCATCGCCCACCACGAAGAGGCGCCCGGTCTGACCGGCGGGGGCACCCAGCAGCGCCTCGACAAGCTGGCGCTGGCGTTCGTTGGTGTCCTGGAACTCGTCGACCAGCACCGCCTTCCAGTGGGACCGATGGTAGGTGGCCACTTCGGGGTGTTCGCGCAGCAGGCGCAGAGCGCCCTCCTCCAGGTCGTCGAAATCGACTGCCCGCTCGTGCTCTTTGAGCGCCTGATAGTCGGCCACAGCCCGGCCAAAGGCGGCGGCCAGCCCGGGCCAGGCCTCGAGCAGCTCTTGGTCGAGCTCGGGGTCGGCCCTCTGCATCACCTTGCCGATCTCATGGGTGTAGAGCTCGGCCAGGGTGCGCAGTGCCGCGCGCACCTCGCCCGCCTGCTCGCCCCAGGCGCTCTTGCTGCCCGCGTTGCCCGGCTTGCGGAGGCCGCCGGCCAGTACGTCGATGGCAGCCTGCCAATCTCCCGCAACGGCCAGGCGCCGGGCGCTGCGCACGGCGCCGATGGCCTCCTGCCGCAGCCGGTCGAGGGCATCGCCCGGCAGCGCGGGCGTGCTCGCCTCGAGGGTAGCAAGGCAGTCATCCCACGCCCGGTCGGCGAGCACACTCGCCAGCCACCGGCTTGGCGCTACCCGCCAGCGCGCCTCCACCTCGTCTGCGCTGGCCGCCAGCGCCTGGCCCACCTCCAGGCGCCTGGCGAGCAACCAGGCCAGCAACTCGCGCAGGCCGTCCGGGCCAAAGAGTTCAAAGCAGCGCGAAGCCGCCTCATCCTGGGTGGCCCACACCAAGGCGCGCTCCACCGCCTCGCGCATGAGGAGGCCCGCCTTCCCCTCATCGAGGACGGCGGCGTCGGGGTCGAGCTGGGCCTCGGCTGGGTGCGCACGCAGCAGCCGGGCACAGAATCCGTGGATTGTGCCGATGGGGGCCGCGTCGAGAGCAACGTAGCGTTCGAGCCACCCTTCGTGGGCCATCTGCCCGTCGGCCAGCCAACCCCGCAGCCGTGCCCGGATGCGCGTGCGCATTTCGCGGCCTGCGCGCTCGGTGAAGGTGATGGCCACAATCTCGTCCGGTGTCAGGCCGCAGGCCAGCAGGTACAGGTACCGCGCCACCAGCGTGGTCGTCTTGCCGCAGCCCGCCCCCGCCAACACGACGACATCGCCGCCCTCGGCAAGAGCGGCGTCCTTCTGTTCCTCCTGGATGCTCAGGCCAGACAGAATCGAATCATCCACAGGCTCTGCACCTCAGAGTGCCAGCAGAATGCCCCGCAGGGAGCGCCAGCGTCTCACCGGCCTCTGCCGCCGGGGCGGCGGCGCTCCCTACCTTGGCGCTCGCGGTCGGGCCTCACTTCGGCTCGTACCGCCAGCAGAACTCGCTGCCACGGCAGTAGGCCGGGCAGCCGTGGCCCTTGGGCTCGGGAGGGAAGGCCCCCTGGCGCACGCTGCCCACCGCTCGCCAGGCGTGTTCGGCGGCCAGGGCCATCGCCGCCGCGGGCCCGCCCTCCATGCCCTGCAGCGACAAGCTGCTGCGCTTGGCCGGGCGCAGATGCCAGTAGAAGCCACCGGCCACCGGGCCCAGGCCGAGCGTGCCCTGGGCTGCCCACGCATACAGCGCGAGCTGGATGCGCTGCCCCTCCAGGAGGTCTGCTGGGGTGATGAGGGTGCTCCCCGACTTGTAGTCGATCAGCCTCACCTCGCCTCGCCCGTTGCGGTCGGCCCGGTCGATGATGCCCCACAGCAGAAATTCCCCTCCGCTCGAGGACCGCACCCGCTGGGGCAGCGCTCCGCCCGCCCCCATGCCGAAACGGAGCTCCAGGCCCACCGGCTGCCAGCCTTCCGAACACTCGGCCAGGCCGCGCAGCGTGTTCTCGACCTCTCTTCGTATCCGCGCCTTCTCTTGCTGCCAGAGCGGGCCGGGGCGAAAACCCAGGCGCCGGGGAGCCCGGCCCAGCACCTCATCGGCCACCGCCGGCAACGCCGCCAGCAGGTCTGCCAGCGACGGCGAGGCGGCCCGCAAGTAGACCTCCCTCAGAATCTCGTGGGCCATGGTGCCCAACTGCGCCGCGTCAAAGCCCACCCCCTCGCGAGGGCGCTCGGGCAGTTCGAGGACGGTGGAGAGGAAAAAGCCGAAGGGGCAGCCCAGGTAGCTCTCCAGGCGGCTGGCGCTCCACGGCCGGCTGAGAGGATAGCGGGCCGAGAGCGCTGGTGCCAGGGGGGCGCAATCGCCTTCGAAGGCGCCCGCGGGCCGCGCTGCCATGCGAGATGCCAGCACCCGCGCTCCATGCCTGGCTCCACGCCACAGCAAGGCCACTCGAGGCTCGTGCTCCAGGGCCGCCATCTCGGCAGCAGCCGCCGGTTCACGGGTGGCCAGCCGCTGGCCCAGCGCCACCAGCACCTCGGGCCACGAAGCGGCCCGCGCCAGCGGCAGCCCCTCGGTGGTGCGCACCCGTTCGAGCGGCGCGCCGGAACCCAGGCGCAGCAGCTCATCCCAGAAGGGCGAAGGCTCCCAGGGCTGGCCGTCGTCGGCCAGGTACGGGCGTGAGACGAGCAGCCGCTCTCGGGCGCGGGTGACCGCCTCGTAGAAGAGGGTGAACTCGCTGCCGGCAGGGGGCAGTTCCAGCCGCAGGCCCTGCGCCACCAGCCACTCCCGGTCGGTATCGCGCAGCAGCGGGTCCTCTGGAGGTGGCTTGGGGAACTCACCCTCCGCCAACCCGAGCAGGGCCACCGCCCGGAAGGAGAGCCCACGCGCATCGTGCACAGCCGCGGCCCAGACAGCCTCGCCCCCTTCGGGCGCCGGCTCGTACTCCGCGGCGGCCACGATCCCTTCCAGCTCGTCGAGGAAGCGCTCGTAGGGGATTTCCCCGCTCTGCCCCAGCGCCTCCTCGGCCCACACCAGGCTGCGCAGGGCCCGCTTCAGCGCGTGGAGGGCGGCCACATCGCGCTCGACCAGGTCGGGCGGGCCGTTGCGGATGCGCTCGGGCACGCGCAGGCTGGTGGGATCCTGGTCCTCGGGGTTGGCGAGCAGGCCGGGATCATCGCCGATGAGGCCCTCGACAAAGGCGGTGTACGAGGCCACGGTGGCGCGCTCAGGCGGCGTCAGCCGCTCCACGAGGCGGTCGAAGCGGGCGGCGAGCTCGGAGCCATCGCTCCCCGGCACCGTACCCTCATCGCCCTCCTCGGCAGGCGGCGCCGCCTGCGCTCTGAGCTGCAGCGCCTCGCGCCACTCTGCCAGCCCCCCCAGCACCTGCGCCGCCTGCGCCGCCTCCTCGAGCCGGCCCACATCCTCTGCGGTCAGGCCGAGGGGGCCATCGCCCGACAGACAGTCGCGCCAGTTGAAGTAGGGGCTGCGCAATGCCTCCAGAAGCTGCCGCGTGGCGAAACGGCCGTCGGGCAGCGACGCCGTGTTGCGGTCACGCCGGGGCAGCGACAAGAGCGCCAGGAGCGCGGCCACGGCGGGGTTGCCCGAGAGGGGCTGCCCCCCCGCCAACCGGAGGGGCACGCCGAACTCGCGCGCCACTTCGGCCAGGAAGGGAGCATAGGGAGCCAGGTCGCGGGCCAGGATGGCCACCTCGCCCGGTGCCATGCCGTCGAGGAGCACCCGCTCCTTGGCCCAGCGCAACACCGCGCGCACCTCGCCGGCCCGGCTCGCCGCCTCCAGGAAAGAGACCGCCGTCCCGGCCGCGACCGATGTGGGCGGCCCCTCGAAAAGCGCGGCCTCGAGGCGGGTCAGGGGCTCGCTCAGCCTCACCCGTGCCCCCAGCAGCGGTTCGGCCTCCACGCCCAGGCGCTCCTCCAGGCGCGCCAGCGCCTGCGCGAAGCGGCGGTGCGCCAGCCGCTTCGCCCCCAAGCTCCAGGTCAGCGTGATGCGCAGCTCGGGCACTTGGCGCGCCAGCTCGGCCAGGAAGGCCACCTGAGTCTGGTTGAGCTGGTCAAAGCCATCCACCGCCACCAGCGCCCAGCCCTCGAGCAGCCGGGGCCTCTGGGCCAACGCGGAAGTGGCCAGCCAGCCCAAGCCTTCGGCATCCATCCACCGCCCGGCAAGCAGGCGCTCCTGATAGCCGGCGTAGAGCGCGGCCAACTCTTCCAGGCGCGGGCCCTGCCCGCGCACCGCCGCCGCAAGCTGCGCGGGCTGGACGCGCGCCTGCTTGAGCTCCTCCACCATCCGATGCAGCGCGCGCACAAAGCCCGGCTTGTCGCGCAGAGCAGCATAGTGCTGCAGGTGGCCCTGCTCTGCCGCCTCGTCGACCACCGCCCGCAGCAGGCGGTGTTGCAGCGGCTCGTCGAGCTCGGCATACACGCGGCCGGCAGCACGCAGCGCCTCCTTGTAGAGGTCGAAGAAGGTGCCCACCTCCACGCCCAGCGCCCCGCCCGCAGCGGCCAGGCGGCGGCGGAAGGCCCACACCTGGTGAGCGTTGGGCAGACAAACCCAGACCGGGGCCAGCGGCCGCTCGCGCGAAGCGGCGCGCACCCACTCGATGGTGGCCTCGGTCTTCCCGGCACCGGCGGGGGCGATGAAGAGATGGACGGCCATGCGTGCCTCTCGTTGATGGCGGCGTGGGCCGCCTGCGCTGCAATAGGGCTGCAATCGGTCGCCAGGGGACGCAAGCCTCATTATACTCGATTTCCGGCCTTTGGTGCCATTCCGGGCACACTTTGCCCATCAGCCGCTGCAGCGCTATAATACCCTTTGCCCGGGCATCGCGGCCCGGCCTCCTGCGCCCATGGTTGGAAAGGAGCTGCCCCATGCTCGACGCCCCCGTGCGCCTCGACCTCCCCGGCCTGCTGCGCAACCTGCGCCGCGAGGGCACCCCCGACCGGGTCTATTTCATGGAGCTCTTCCTAGACCGCGAAGTGGAAGACGCCATCTGCGCCCGCTTCGGCCTGCTCGAGGGGCTCGACCGCACTGCCCCCCACTTCCACTGGCGCCGCCAGATCGCCCTCTACCGCTTCCTGGGCTACGAGTGCCTCGACTACTCGATCCCCGGCTTTGAGTTCCCACGCAGCAACGTGCGCCTGCACCAAGACACTGCCTCGCTGGCGCGCGAAGGCGGCCGCGCCTGGGAAGACGAGGCGCACGGCGTGATCAACTCGTGGGAGGATTTCGAGCAGTACCCCTGGCCCGAGCCGCACAAGTGGGACCTCAGCAGCCTGGAGTGGCTGGAGAGGAACCTGCCCGACGATATGGGCGTCTCCGCCCGCTGCCACTCGGTGTTCGAGTGGGTCACCTGGCTGATGAGCTACCAGGGCCTCTGCTACGCCCTCTACGACCAGCCCGACCTGGTCGATGCCCTCTTCCGCCGCGTGGGCG
>Ga0078972_1007636_pt1 | contig 23788 bp, 19 predicted proteins | sample YelNatPaOPGAMG01_FD_67568 | JGI IMG/M metagenome (GOLD analysis project Ga0078972, IMG submission 67568) | Hot spring thermophilic microbial communities from Obsidian Pool, Yellowstone National Park, USA - OP-RAMG-01 (SPADES assembly) (version 2) | ecosystem: Environmental > Aquatic > Thermal...
ATTTGAACCCCTCACCCTTACCCTCTCCCCGTTTTAACGGGGAGAGGATGAAGGTGAGGGGGCAGGATTTCAGGGTCAAAATATTTTACTATGTTTTATAATTATGATGTCAAATTATTTATGAGACAATTATTAGGAGTTTTGGTATTTAGGCATTTATTATTGTGGTCTTTCAGGGGTCTTCCCCTGAACATCTTGTAATATCGTAATCCCTGCATTCTCATTTTTAAAAAGTTCCATTGTATGATGATCAGAGGTGAAGTAAATTACCTGGTTTCCTTCAAGGGAGAATCTTTTTAATAATTCTACAAGCCTTTTTCTTCTCTCCCAGTCCGCAAAGATGAAGGCGTCATCAAGAATAATAATTCCGCCTTCCGGAAGCAATCTTTTTATTGCTGCCAGTCTAAAGCAGAGCATCAACTGGTCCTTTGTCCCGGTGGAAAGTTCACTACTGCGGAATTCATTACCCTTTCCATCAACCACAATAAAATCCCTCTCAACAATCTTGACTACATCATATTTTCCGGTAATGAATTTAAAATAGGCACTCAGGCTATCATTACCGTATAGAATTCTTTCCATAAAAATATCCAGTTCATTGCTCATTGAATTCAATATCTCTTCAGCCTTCAATACCGCGGTTTTTTCTAACTCATAGTTTTCAAGGCGATGGTTCAGTTCTTCCAGTTCACAGAGGATTGTCCGATAATCAGTGATATTAAATTCCCTTTTCTTTAATTCCTCAAAAACTGTTATTTCATTACCTAAATTTCTGATCCGCTCCTCCAGATTTCTCATTTTTTCTTCCACTTCATCAATTCTTGATAGGTCAAATTCACCTCTTGGCGGTTCAACTTTCTTTGCCTCAATGAGTGCCGGCCAGTGATTTTCTTCCTTTTCAGCAAGAATATTAAATAACCTGCCCTTTATCCCCTCAAGTTTAACTAAAATTTCTTCTTTCTCTTTCAACTTTGCCCTTAACTGTTCTATTTCAGCGCATCCTGTCTTGCGGCGGATTTCCTCTATTTTTCCTTCAATCTCAAAAAGATTTTTATCAGGGACAGATTTTTTCAAAAGTTCTCTTTTCGCCTCAAGCAGGGTTTGAATTCTAATCCTTTCGCCGGCTAAATCTTCTATTCTCTTCTTCAGTTCCTCAAAACTTTTGACTTCCGGGAGAAGGATTTGTGCTCGGGCAAGATATTCCTCCTTTTCCAGTTCTTTTCTCCTTATTGCCATTTTTTTATAATATACAAGATAAAGGGCAATAATGCTAAAGATAAAGAAGGTAAGGGGAATAAAGATTGTGAATCTGAATTTAAAGGAAAAGATAAGAAGCAGAAAGCCAAGCAAAAATATCAGCAGGGGATAAAATAGATTGGGTTTTGTTGAGGGTTCTTTGAGACCGGCAAGATACTCCTTAAATCCGTATTCGGCAATAAACTTATCCTTTTTTTCTATCTCAGACATCTCTTTTTCCAGTTCTTTAATCTCGCTATTTATCTCTTCCCGATTATTAAGGATAATAACAATTTCTTTCTTCTCTGACTCCAGATTTTTCCATTCCTCATAATATTTTTCCTGATAGCGGTCATATAAAAGTAGTTTATCCTTATAATTGATATAATTACCGTAAAGGGTTTTTAACTCTTTGTAGACCGAATATCGCTTATAGGCATTTAAATCGTTCAGTTCCTTTTTATAAAATTCATAATCTCGGGTCAATTTTGCAAGTTCCAAGCGCCTCCTCTCTATCTCATTCTGTTCGCGCATAAACTGCTCAATCTCTAATTTACGCCGAATCTCCTGCTCAATAAGGTGTTTCTTTTCTGTCTTCCAGTCATCTCTTTGTGGTTGAAAGTTAATCGCCTCCCTAATCTTTTTCTTTACCCTTGCAAAGGGGATGATATTATCCGAGGTCTGGCTGAGCATAAGTTTTATACTATCCCAGAACCGGCTGGTCTGCTCCACCTTATCATAAATTTTTGAATCTGATGATGAGACATACATAAGCCGACAGAGCTCAGAGGATGGGAAAATCACCGGTGGTTTTTTTGATGGCAGTTCATAGACTTTATCTTTCCACTGGACGATAATCTTTATCTCCTCTGGTCGGCCATAGCGGGGTGAATAATTTTTAAATAGAAAATAAGTCAGTGCCTCAACGATTGCGGTCTTACCAAGTTCATTTAAACCAAAGATTAGTTCAAATTCACCGGGTATTAAAGAAAATTCCTTGATTGGTCCGTAGTTTCTTATTTCAAAAGATTTTATCTTCATCTTATCAGGTCATTAAAAATTGGGAATACTATTTCAAAAATCTTCATTCTCAATCGGTCATTCAGATTTTTTGTCCGCTCAACAAATTTCTTTATTATTGGATTGGTCAAGATCCTTTCCCAGACCGTAATATTTTCTGCTACCACCTTTAATTCTAAAAATTGGGGGGCAAAATTTTTTTCAATTTCATTGAGTTTCTGGTAAAATGCCTTTTCATCAGTAGCAATGAACCCCCTGATGATAATATATGGCATAGTCCCAAATTTTAACGCTTCAAGGTCGCTCTGAATTTTTTTAAAAATTGTCTCCTCAATATCAGGATAGACAAAATATTCAAGTCTCCTCCAGAATGGTGAAATTTCAATTTTTAACGGTTCTATTTTTAAGTTTTCGCGATCCATTTCAACATAGACGACAACCCTTTCTTTGGTGCACTTTGTGCTTAAGGCAACCGGCGCGCCAGGATAACAGACTTTTGTCTTTTTATAATCTACTAAAAGGTAGCGGGTATGAAAATGTCCGAATGCAACATACCGGGCAGTATCTTCAAGACTTGCCGGATAGATTGGGAGATATTCAATATCCTCATCGGTAAGCAGATAACTGAATGACGGGTCTAAAACTGTGCCATGGATGATTAGAATATCAATATCTTCAGGCAGGTCTTTTTTAAATTCGCTGAATTTTATATTTTGATATGGGAAGGCAACAATTTTAATTGAATCTTTTACGAGTATCTGATATGGTTTTTCAATCAGCAGGTGAACATTACTTCCAAACTCACCGCCCGGACTGTAGGAATTTTCATCGTGGTTACCGGGAACAATTAAAATTTCTGCGGATGTTTTTTTAAAAATTTCCCTGACCTTCTGTCTCAATTGATTTGCATCGGTATCAGAATCAAAAAGGTCTCCAGCGATGATAACTGTATCAATATTAAGGGCATTGGATTTTTCAACAATCCAGTTGAGGACTTCAAGTCTTTTGTTGTCCCGGGATGTCAAGTGCAAGTCTGCGGTATGCAATAACTTCACGGGTGGTCTATTCTATCCTCACCCCAAAATTTCCTGAGACGATTTCACCAATTAATATTGGTTTTAAAGTTTTAAAGAACTTAAAATTTTCCGGTGGTATTATCACCACCATACCAATTCCCATATTAAATACACGATACATCTCCTCCTCAGGAACCTTCCCCAATTTCTGAATCAGTCTGAATATGGGTGGAACTTCCCAGGCCTTCTTTCGCACAACTGCCGAAAGACCGGGCCGCAGGATTCTGCCGATATTATCGTAAAAACCACCCCCGGTAATATGGGCAAGTCCGTGGATATATCTCAATCGTGGCTCAAGAATTTTTCGGTAGCAGAGATGGACCTTCAATAATTCTTCACCGATTGTGCAGCCGAGTTCGGGCAGATAAGAAGAAAAGATGTATTTACTCAAAAGGACCTTCCGCGCCAGAGAGTAGCCATTGGTGTGTAAACCCGATGATTTTAAACCCAAAAGGATATCACCGGGGCGGATTCGTCCCGGGTCAATATACTCTTCTTTTTTCACCACACCAACAATGAAGCCGGCGAGGTCATAAACCCCTTTGGGATAAAATCGGGCAAGTTGTGCGGTTTCACCACCGACAAGGGCAATCTTCTCTTTTCTACAGGCGCGCACCAATCCCTTCACAATCTCCATTAAAATCTCTCTGCGGATTTCGGAAAATGCAATATAATCCATAAAAAATAGCGGCCGGGCGCCGGTGGTAAGGATGTCATTTATACAGTGATTTACGATGTCCATTCCAATTGTATTATGTTTTTCCATCCCGCAGGCAACGAGAATTTTTGTGCCAACCCCATCAACACTGCTGACCAGAAAGTCATTACCAAAAGGATATATTCCGCCAAATAGTCCAAATTCTGAATTTCCTTTTTTAAATGTCTTCACAACCTCTCGGCCAATTCCCTTTTTTATAAGATTCAGTCGCTTAATATCAACTCCGGCATTCTTATAAAGCATTACCTCTAACCCCTGTTGAATATATCCTTCACTTCTTCTATAGACGGACGACGATTATACCGATAGAAGAATAACTCCTGGTAGTCTTCATAATTTTCTTCTTTCTCTGTAGTAAAGATTGTGAATCTGAATTTATTACCAAAATTGTTTCCGACAAAAAACTCAATGCAGAGAATCAAAAGAACAATGGCAATCATTGCCGGAAAACGCAGAAATTTTAAGGAAATTTCCTTTTTGGGTTTTGCAGACTTTAAAACCGGCTTTGCATAATGAAGTTCAATCTGACCGGTATTCAACAGGTGATAGATACAAGAATAGGTATGGAATTTGCCCAGACCCGATATTGCCGTAATTTCATCAACACTCCTATGGCCATCAATGAGTCCCATGACGCGCATCTCATCTTCGGGAAGGTTCAATTTTAACTCCGGTCTTTCAATTTTCTTAAACACCAAATCCCCGGAGGGGATACTCTTGACAATCCTTGGCCATTCATCAGCCCTTCTTGCCGATTCAAGGACGACACCGGTTGTATCCATTCTGATCTTGATAACACTCCTCGGGTAAATAACCGAACCCTCTTCAAATTTAAATTCACCCTCAGACCAGGTAAATAATTCGTCAATTACCTCCTGAATTTTAAATTTTATAATCCGCTCAATCTCTTCAATTGTCAGATACTTATCTTCAATGATAATATTCATTATCGGTCTTTTTGTCTCCTGATGAATTTCGTAAATCATCTCAAAGAGATTCTTTTTTATAAAGCCAGACTTTACCAGATAATCTTCAAGACGTTCCGCCTTCTCGCCCCGCTCATAAAATGCGCCGCTGATGAATCCATCAACGAATCCGATGTCTATTATTTCGTTTTTTTTCTTTATTTTCAAAACACCGGTCAATTTTTCCTGGGCAATAAGTTGTAATATGCTGGAAAGATTGATGCTTTTTATGTCACCTTCAATCGGCATCTTCACTCCTTAAGGAGCAAAAAAGAAAAGAGATAGCAGAAAAAAAGAATCACAGCACTTACGCCAAGAATAACCGGTGTCAAAGAGAGCGAAATCCAGCCTGCGGGTTTTATAAATTGATTCTTGAAAAAAATCGGCAGATAGCAGGCGGCGGCGGCAAAGATAATGAAAAGACCGGGGAAATTTCTGTTTTTATAGATAAGTCCGGCCCCCGGGATAATAATGTTAAAAATAGTACTTAAAAACTTTTCCCGGAATTTCTTGGACCGGCTCAAGGAATCTCTCAGTTCCTCTTCAATTTCTGGATTCTTTGTTGATTTCAACTTATTAAAACAATCTTTACAGTAGATTGTCTCTTCGCCCAGACTTTCCAGACAGTTCCTGCAAACCGGTTTACCACAAATTGAACAATAATAGGGAGGCTCTAATTTCAGGGGCAAAAAGGAAATTAAAAAGATTATGGCAAAAGTTAAAAGATAAAAAGGTTTAAGCAAACCAGAAAATTTTATGCCTTTCAAATTCAAGAGACTATAAAATTCCTTATTATCGGGTCTGATGTCTATCGGTTCCTTACTGAGGGCGGAAAATCCCCTCTTTCTTGCCTCTTCCATATATTCTCCGGCTGAGAGGTATTCCAGTTTTTTCAGTTTCACAAGTCCTAAATTAAAATAGGGTTCTCCCCTTTCATAATGGAGGACTTTCCGATAAAGTTCCTCGGCCTTATCATCTTCATCGTATAAAAAATAGAGATTGGCGAGATTGTTTATTATTCCGATACTGTTCATCCTTTGATTGTAGTAAAGGTCTTCATAATATGATAGCGCCCCATCAAGGTTCCCCTGCTTTTTCAAGCCGTAGGCATAGATTTCCTTTCCGGCCTTTGCAGTGGGATTTATCTTCTGGCTGGTATCAAAATTGACAATTTTGTATAATTGATAGAGTTCGCTCTGCCCCTTAAGAAATTCTTCAAAATCCCTCCAGGGAATAATAATAGATAATAGGATAGCCAAAAGTAAAATTAATCTCAACCAGTTTTTCTCACCCGGATTTAAAATTAAAATTAAGAGCAGACTATAAATAATAAATATAAGATACGGATTTCTGAAAACAAGAATTGGAGCCAAAAGAACGAGGGGAAAGATATAAATTAAAAAATAATTGTGGGGAATTGGATTCAAACGGTGCCCAAATAGCAGAAAATGGCGGAAGAATTTAATTATTACAAAAACAAGACCTGTAAAGATGAGGGCGCGAATAATTAGAACAAAAAAATTGGCGAGCAAAAAAATTTGATTGCGGAAATCGGAAAGGAAGGAAATGGAAAAGACGACCTTAAGAAATTTTAAATTTTTTGCCGAAATTCCTAAAGATAAAAGGGAGAGAAAATTCTCTATTGCGGTGGAATCAAAATGGATTGCCAAAAGAATTTTATTGAACTTGTCGGAATGGTCACGGGCTTCCCTTGCTTCCCATCTTAATACACCGGCGAGATAAAAATTCCTGGGCAGGGCAATCTTTTTTAAGAGAGAATCTGCCTTTGCATCATCTGTTCTGCTCCGCCAGAACCACAGGATGACCGGGTCGTCTTTGAAATCATCAATCTTTATTATTCCGCGCTTTAGATTCAAAAAGATTGATTCACACCCTGGTGAATTTAAGAAATCCTGGTAGTTTTTCGCAAATTGAAAAAAGGTGAAAAATAGCAAAAGCATAATTGATTATATTGGAATAAAGAAAAATGTCAATATGATTGGATTAAATCCTAATGAATTACAATCTCAATCTTTGAATATTTGGGTAATAAACCGGGGATAAATCGCGGTGCGGTCTTTATTGCCTCCCCGGGGAGAACCACCCGTTTTATAATCTCACTCATAATTGTCTCTCCCCTTGATTTGGCAAGGGATTCAGATTCTGAATAAGAATAGACCACCACCTCTTTTTTAAACTTTTCTTTAATTATATTCGCCACCTCATCAATATATTCCCCGGCCTCGGCACTCAGCGCTGCGGAATTGCTGTTAAAAAGGGCGCCGCTTGATATGGCAATTATTTTGTTTCCCTTCTCATCGTAGACAATCCCATTAAATTTGTATGAGCGGCCGGTTATTCGGGTGGGATTACCGAGGGCATCAAATGCGGTAAAGACATAGTTGTAGACCTCGCCCATATTACACATCTCTCCACTATCGGTCTTTCCATCCCAGGTGATTGAGGGCGGAGGAAGGCCACGCTGGGCATACCTTCGGACAACCTCACCATTGGAATTGGTAATCAAAAGTTCCCAGGAGGAGACTGCCTTTTCAAATTTGGGGATGAAAAGGGCAATACTTCCATACATTAACCTCGTGACCAGTGGCACACGCAGATATTCACTGTGGAGATAAAGGATTGGTGTATTTAGGGCATCAATTGTGGCATATAATTTTTCATCAAAGATATAACGTTCCTCAGAGAGAATTGAATCAAGCGGGGCAAAACCATTTATACTCGGTGATAAAAATATTTTGGGTTCGGTGATTTTCATCTTCAACTCACCCTTTATCACCTCTTCACCAATTTCATGCTCTGCCTTTTTGGCTTCCTGGGCAATTAAAAGTAGCGCCAAAATAAATTCCATAAATCTCCTTTACCCAAGAACAAACCTAAATGTAATAACCCCCCACTGAACTTCCTGGACAACACTTGAAGGCAGGGGGGCAAAGAGCCATTTTTTTACACTATTTACGACTGTCAGGTCCAGGTCCGGATAACCGGAGGAGACTTCAATTCGGATATTCTCCCGCACACTTCCATCAGGATTCACATCCACCCTTATCTTCACAACCCCGCAAATTCCCCTTTGCAGACACCAGGCCGGATACTGGGGAAGGAATTTTTTCAATATCTCGCGATTGGCAATTGGACCGGCCAGGGAAATACTTGTTCCCTTTGTCTCCACCTTGAGTTTCTCTTCAATCTTTGTCTCCACCTGTTTGCCAATCTGTGAAGTCTGGGTAGGGGGCGGTGGTTTTTTGTCAATCTTTATCGTTGGCGCGGTCGCCTGGCGGCCAATGCCACCAATCTGACCAATTCCCATCCCGCCTTCACCCCCTGCGCCGCGGGGTAGATTCTTTGCCAGAGAGATGGGTTTTTCCGCAAGGATTTCTTCAGTTGACTTCATCGTGCCGTTCTTTACACTTCCAACCTTTATTACCTCACCAACCCCTTCAGTTGGCGCATATCGGTCAAGTTCAATCTTTGCCTGACTTTTATCCAGTTTTACATTCAGGTCAATTGCCGGTGTTACTATATCACCCCCTCCATAGGTCCCTGTGGCTGGTGCTGGAGTTTCACTCACCTCGCCCCAGATTGAGCCCTTTGATACAACCTTTGCGACCTCGGGACGGTAAGATTGGTCAAGGAAGGTAACTTCTTTTATATCTTCGTAGTTCCCCAGGGACTTAGAAGCGCCCCTTGAAAAAAGGAGAAACAAGAGGATGTGGACAACAATTGAAATGGCAATCCCGAGGTCCAGTCTCTTATCCTTTATCATCTCTTTAAACATCACTCACCCTTTGGTTTTTTTGTTGCACAGGCAATCCTTTTGGCACCTGCCCTTTTCACCTTGGCAAGTATCTCAAGGACATCCTTATGGAGAACCTCCTTATCCGCCCGGAGCACAATCAGTTGATAAGGGTCCTTCTCTATTGCCTCCTGGACAATCTTTTCAAAACTTTCTGGTGATACTGGCTGGTCATTTATATATAACCTCTGGTCTTTGGTGTATGTGATCGTAAAATTCTCTTCAGTCTTTGCCTCCGCAGTATGTGCCCTGGGGACATCAACCGGGGTATTGGTATGGGTCATCGTCATTGGTGCAATGATCATCATCATCAAAACCACCATCAATGCAACTGCAGCCATCGGCAGGATGTCAACATTCTCCATCCTCTTCATCTTCTACTCCTCAAAAGTGCCAGTTCTCCAGCCCCTTTCTGTTTTGCGAGGTCAAGAATCTGAATAACCCTCTCGTAGGTCACAAGCGAGTCAGTAGAGACGATTACCCGCCTTTCCAGACTCCTGGCAAGGAGTTGGGGAAGGAGTTCTTCCAATTTTTCATAACTGACCGGTTCTTCGTTTAATAATATCCCACCCTCATTGAGGAGATGGATATTTACCTTTATGTCACTCACCTCGGTAGAACTTCCTGAGGCAACTCCAGGGGCATTGACAAAGATTCCTGATTCAAAGAAAAGGGGAATGGCGACGATGAAGCCAATCACCAGGGATAAGGCAATGTCCACAAGTGAGTTGAGAATCAATCCCTGGGGCTCGGTGCCAAAGTGCATCCTCTTTTTTCTTCTCATATTAAAACTTCCAGGCCGTATCTTCTACCTGGGGCATCACTGCGGGCTGGGGGGGAGGTGTGGGAGCAGTTGCCGGAGCGGATTTTTCTTGCTTTTTCTTCATATTCTCAAGGACTACAATTATTTTGTCAGTGACTCCATCCAGTGCCATTGCCAGTTCATTGCTCTTTTTTGTATAGTAATTATAGAAAAATAGTGTGGGGATGCCGATAAAGAGACCAAAGGCAGTTGTGAGCAATGCCTCAGCAATACCAGCGGAAATTACGGCTGGACCACCTGAACCGGTAATTGCAATATTATGGAATGCTCTGATCAGACCGGTGACCGTTCCCAAGAGCCCCAGAAGTGTTGCCGCATTTGCCAGAGTTCCCATACCACCCAAATAGCGGTCAAACTTTAACTTCTCTTCAATTACATAACTTGAAAGGACATCATAAAGGCTATCTGCATCAAGGTGCTGGTTCTGAAGGGCAATTGTGAAAAGCCCGAAAAGGGGATTTTTCTTCTGGGCGGCAAAATTAAGTGCAGCATTGGTTCCCTGACTTCTTAAAACCTGGCTGAACTTTAAAAAACCGGTTCTGGTATCAAAGCCATTCCGTAGAAAGTATAAAAATCTTTCTATTATCAGGGCAAGGGCAATGATTGAACAGACGAGCAAGATAAGCATCACAATACTGCCCTTAAAGACCTCAATCAATGGTTGACCTAAAATCATTTTTTATCCTCCTTTTTCACTTCTTTTCTTTTAAACTATCGGTCTGGATTCCTTCAGACCCTGTCATAACCCCGGCTTCGCCAAGGTATTTTTTACAGACCTCAATATTATGCCGGGCATTATCCAGATATTGAGAATTGGGGAAGGAATCAACCACAACCTTGAAGTTATTCAATGCCTTGCCGTAATCCTTGAGATTAAAATAAGCAGTACCCAAGTTGAAATAGACCGCATCCCGCTCCTTGCCTTTTGGGAAATAGCCAAGATATCTTTCATACAATTCGGTTGCCTTGAGCCAGTTTTCAATATTGACGGCACACTCAGCAGCAAGGAGGAGGGCATCCGGAGCATAGGATGAAGAAGGAAAATTCACGACCACCTTTACAAATTCTTCCATTGCCCGTTCATAATTTTTGTCATCAAAAAATTTACTGGCAATCTGGTATTGACCATCGGCAGCAAGTTCGCTCTGGGGAAATCTTTCCACAAAATCCTGCATCGCTTCAGTTGATTCAAGCCCCTTTTGATAATAGCACATCTCCATCCCCTTTCTTGCTGCGGTGGCCTCTTCAGCAGTCGGGAAAAGGTCCAGAAATTTCTGGAATTCTCTTATCGCCTCATCATAATTTTTTTGATTATAATAACTCTGGGCAAGGGCAAGTTGTGATGAACGGGCAAAGTCGTCAGATGGATGATTTTCCACGACCCACCTGAAGAGGCTTCTTGCCTTATCGTATTCTAATGCCTTAAAATATGTATCACCAGCACGGAATCCTGCTTCTGCAGACTTCGTAGCATTGGGGAAATTTTGAATGAGTTTTTCCCAGCATTCTATGGCATTTGCATAATATTCTAAGTTATAGTAAGACATCCCGGCATAAAAGAGCGCCGGGACAGCACATCTCTCATCATTGGGAAAAGTATTGGCCAGGGCCTCAAATGTCTCCCTTGACTTCATAAATTCGGAGAGATTATACTGGGTATAACCCATTCCCAGGTAGATTGTCATAACCAGGGCGGAATCTTCATAAGGCACCTTACTCATATTTTCAAAGATTTCCAGGGCTTCCTTTTGCCGATTCTGGTGATAAAGGGCATAGGCAAGCCCCAATTTTGCATAGGGATTTAATTCCAGACCAAAATAATCTTTCGTGGTCAAAAGATAACACTTTTCGGCTTCGGTAAAGTTGTTGGCATAGTAATATGCCTCTCCAAGAAAGTAATAAGTTCTGCCGCGCCATTCATTTTTTTCTTCGGGGAAGTCCTTCAGGTATTTACTTCCAAATGTGATTGCCCGTTCAAACTCTTTTGTATTGATCAATGAATAGAGAAACATACTTGCGGCTGGCTCGCGCAAAGAAGAACTGGCATATTTTGATATGAGGGATTCAAAGAAATTTGCCGCATTGATATAATCCTTCTTTTTAAAGTATATCATACCGGTAAGGTATTCTCCAACACTCGCAAGTTCACCACTCGCAAACATCGTGGCAAGTTGGGCTGATGAGGTGAGTGCCTGCACTGTATCACCATGGGCTAAAAGCGCCCTGGTCAACTGGAGATTGGCAAAGGTAGAAATGTTGGTATTGGGATAATCGGCACGCACCTTCTGGAATGAACTCACGGCACCAGGTCCATCTCCAAGATTCATCCGGCAGATACCCAGAAAGTATCCCGCATGGGCAGCCAGGAGATTATCGGAATGTCTGGTGAGAGGTAGAAGGTGTTCAGAAGCAGATGCATAATTTCCATAATGAATAAGTGAGGCGGCGTAGAAGAAATGGGCATAATCAATAAGGGGTGATTTAGGATAACGGGTTATAAAGTCATTGAACTTCACCCTTGCGCCATCAAAGTCTTTATTAAAAAACAATGCCTCAGCCCGAGAAAATTCCGCAAGTGTGGCAATGGGAGTATTGGGGGCCTGGTCAATGATTTCTTTGAATGCCTTTACTGCCTCAAGTGGATTTCCTAATCTGGAGAGTGATTTTCCGTAATAAAATTTGGCCTCAAGGAGATTCAATCCTGCGAGTTTATCCCTTGCCTCTTCATAACTTCCCCTGAAATAGTAAAGGACACCAAGGGCAAAATTTGCCCGCTCTTCTTCCTGGTATGCCGGATTCTTTAATAACTGCTGAAGCACGGTCTCTGCTTCCTTAAAATTATTCTGTAAGATATCAATGAGCCCAATTGCATATAGACATTCGGGCTCCAAATAGGAAAACTTGCTATTCCGAAGGATATGTTCAAAATTCGCCTTGGCATTTGGATAGTCCTTTAGATTGAAATAACATTCGGCAACCCTAAATCTGATTTCGTCTTCAAATTCAGTTCCTTTATACCTTTTTAATATTGCATCAAAGTATTTTAGTGCCTGGTTATAATCTTCTTGTAAGAATAGATTGTGGGCAATTCCGTAATCGGTTACCAGTTGCTGGTAATCAATTGTGATTAAAAAGAGTATCAGTATCATAAAAATCAATCCCCTTTTTATTCCTGAGGAATAAATTCAATCTCACCCGCAGGACCGAGCGTAATTATATTACAGAGATAATCGGAGAAGGTGATGGTTTCACCGGCCTTGTCAATGATTATTATCTCATAGTAGTATTTTCCATCGGCAACCCTTCTTCCCACATCATCAAGACCATCCCAGGAAAGTCTCAAAGGCGGTGTCTCCCAGCCTGAATAGGTTCTCACAATTTCCCCATACCGGTTTTTTATCAACAACTGCCACCTCTGGACCTCGCTCTTTGTAGAATAGTGCAGGTCAAGCCAGGTAATGTTCTCCTTCCGGCCCGGATTTGGGGAGAACTGCTTAGGGTTTGCAACAATCCAGGTTCTAAATCCCCCAAATTCAATAATTACTCCAATCCGGTGCCGGTATGGCAAGAGAAAATCAGATTTATAGTTCATTTCAATTGCGTAGTCAATACCTATTGACATATTCCCAAATGGTTTTCTCACCCCGACCCCGGCATTCAGTGAATTTTCATCAAATCCACCCCGAATTGCCAAAATTGGATAGACCGGGTAGAACTCAAACCCGAGGCGTGGTTTTAAAGAAGTAAATTCAAGAATATCTTTAACCACATCGCCAACAATTATTGCCCTTCCCTGATATAACTTAATTGCCCCGCCAAATCGGAAAGTTATAGGATACTCATCAGTCTCTCCGCCCTGGGTAAATGTCAATTTTGGTCCCAGCAGATTCTGAACCGCAATCCCAAAGGTATAATCCCTTCTGGGAAACAGAAATAATCCGGCATCGCCACCCATTCCCACCGCATTATACTGGGCAATCTTGGTATCTGAGAACTTCAGATTCATCCCCAAACTTATTGGTCGTGCCGGCTGATAGGCATAGGAAATCAAGACACAACTCTGGGCAAAATAGAAGTCCCCAAAATAAATCATATTCTCGTCCCGTCCCTCAATGCCTTTGGCACGTAAGTGGATGATATTCACACCAAATGTTCCATACCTTCTTGTGGGCAGGGCATAGCCCAAAAATCCCAGTTGATGGCCATAAAGGTCTAAATAAGAAGATTTTATATTGTGGGAATAAAGTTGAGCGAGCCCTGCTGGATTGTAGTATATTGCCTCCGCATCATCAGCAAGGCCGGTGAATGCCTTACCAAGGGCAGTCGTTCTGGGGCTCATTCCATAATTCAAAAATGCCCCGGGGGTTCCACCATCTTGGGCAAAGGCGAAAGTAAGAAGTAAAAAGTAAATGGTGAGAAGGAGCATTGGACTAAAAAAGGAGCCCATCTTTGGTTGCAGTATCGCCTTTGGCTTGCAGAAACTATTGGCCAGTGAAACGATACTGCATCTTTTGCGAATGGAATGACCCTGCGAATGTAACGAGCCGGCAGTTTCAAATTTTACCATATCACACCTACCCTTAACCTCTTTTCCAGAAATACATTGGTATGCACATAGCCTTTTATCATCACATAATAGACACCGCTTGCCACCCTTTTACCTTTGTCATTTTTACCATCCCAGGTTAACATATTTATCCCCATCCTTCCTCCATTCTCTCCGGCCATAATGTTCCGCCGATGAACGAGATTTCCAAATGGGTCATATATTGCAAATATTACATTACAACTTTGCTCAAGGTAATAGATAAACCGGGTAACGGGCTGGTTTATCTTCCCGAATGGATTGGGATAGGCAACGAGATTGCCTTCCATCACTGAAGAATCAGGAATTATTACATAGACTGTGGTAGATTCTGTATAATTGTCCGCGTGTATCTCAATCGTGTCCAGTTCGTTAAAATAACCGGCATTTATTGTGAACTGAGACTCACAGATACCCTGTTGATTTGTCGGAACTGTATCATATTGAGGAAGGATATAACCATTACCGCCAACAACTGAAAAACTCACCCATTTTCCTTCAATTGGTTGATTATTCCGGTCATAGACTGTAACAGTAATCTTGGCAATTTCCCCCGGAGAGATTGTCTCCGGACTCACCGCGACATCAAAATTATTTGCCCGGGCGGTAATTTTTAAGAAATTATCATAACTAATAAAATTGGAGTCCAAATCTCGGGCAATGAGAAATTTCTCACCACTTGAGGAAAAGTTTGCATAAAATGTTGCCTCACCGTTCTGAATTATCTGGGGTGCGGGTTCGGAAAATCCACTGGCCCCAGAAACCCTGATTTGACTACCCGAGACACCGGTTTTATTCCACATTGAATCTGTCGCATAGACAGTAATTGGAAAATCCTCAAGCACATACTGATCGGAAGGCGAACCCGATTTTCCGGGGGTATTGGCATTGCTTATAGTTGTATCCCCAGGGAGGTGATTTTCCCCGGGCAAAAGCACAAGCAGGGTGTGATAGTTCCCGGGATATATACTGATATTACTTGTAGTATCAGTTTTAATGTTTGAATTTGTAACATCCCTAACAAAAATCGTCTGATTGCTGGCGGTTCTGAAGGCAAAATTTATTCCTCCACCACCTCCACTCAGGCGAATTCCACCCTGTGTTCCAAACTGGTCTGTAGAACTGCAAAATACCGAGTCATCAGCCGTGTTTATCAGATTGCACCAGCGGTCGGTGAGAAATATTGAAACATTGAAGAAATCGCCAGCCCTCTGACTTGAGGGAGTGCCAATCCTGCCCTTTTGATGGCCCGGTGCGTAGGTCTCACCAGGCAAGACCGAAACCAGACGATACGGAGAGTTGGGCATTACCTGAAATGGATTTGATGTGCCAGTTGCACCACCTGCTTCACATCTCAATATTATATTCTCACCGGCGATTGAGACCATCAAATTACCCTGCCAGGAACTGCTGCCATTGAAATATACAATCGTATCGGGTTTTACTGGATAGGAAATCCCGGGAATGTAGATGTGGGCTGAGCCATAATAGGGCACTGGTTGTCCTAAATTATTTAGGGCATAGATTGTAACCTGAAATGCTATGCCCGCGGTCTGAGGAGAAGGAATAGAATCAAACCCAAAATGGTCAAGTTGACCGAATATTAAAAGTGTAAATATTGGAATCAATTAAACCTCCTTATCAAAAGATTTAAGTCTAAATGGTTTATCCCTTGCACCCACAATTATACCCAATATTGTGAGTATGTCAAGAGTTATAACTCTTTTGTCCAGGGCACAAACTTCATATCCTTTACCATCCAGACCATATAAGGAGAACGAACCTGGTCCCCTTTTTCATCAAAGGCAATCAAACCTAAGGCACCATCAAATTTCTCCTGATGAAGGACATCCGCAATCGGACGCTCCTTTGCAAGACAGGATGCCTCAAGCAAAACATTTGTTGCGTCATAGGCATACGGGGCATAAAGGTCAATTGTTTTGTATTTCTCTTTATAAACACGAACAAAGTGCTGGGCCGAGCCAAGGTCTTCTACTGAACAGCCAAAGGTAAAATATATTCCTTCGGCACTATTTCCCGCAATCCTTAAGAAATCTTCACTCACCAGACCATCCGCGCCGAAAAATATATTATTCAGTCTTGCCTCCCGCATCTGTTTAACAATCCGTGCCCCTTCGGGATGGTAGCCAGCAAAATAGACAACATCAGGATTGAGCGATTTTATCTCGCGAACTAAATCGTCAAATATTGTATCACCTTGATTTATCCCCTTTTCACCTCTGATACTTAACCTATTTTGGGCATATTCTTTTAAAGAATTGATCAACCCCATTGAATAGACAGAATGGTCATTGATAAGGTAAATCGTCTTTGCCTTTAGCACTTCGATGATGAAGTCGGCCGCACTTTTTGCCTGGAAGTCGTCCCTTCCGCATATTCGGAAGACATTCTTGAGTTTTCTTTCAGTGAGTTCGGGATTTGTTGAAGATGGTGTAATCATTGCGATACCGGCCTCCTCATAAATTTCTGAGGCCGCAATTGAGCAGTGAGAATTCATATGACCAATCACCCCGATTACCCTCTTCTTTGTAAGTTCCTTTGCGACTTCAACTGCCCTTTCTGAATTTGCTTCATCATCCATTATTTCAAGCACAATCTTTTTGCCCAGTGCGCCACCCCGGGTGTTCCACTCATCAACCGCAAGTTGTGCACCCTGTAAAATCCCCTTTGCCATAACCCCCTGTTCACCCTTGAGGGGAATGGCAATACCAATTCTTACCTGTTCCTGTGAACAGGTCAATGAAAACAATAAGACTAAGAGAGGATAGAACGTCTGTTTCATATTATTTCCTTTTGATAGCAATTATATTCAATTTTTGAATTATGTCAATATTGACAAACCTTAAATAATCTGTATAATAGGTTATCTATTGAGGAGGTTTTATGTTTTATCTGCTCTTTATATTTAACTTTCCTTCCACCTTTGGTGGCAAGGGTATCTACTGGGTAAAGAGTGCTGATACTGAATGGCTCCTGGATGCCCGCTCGGTGCTTGTTCTAAATGTAGATGGAGATGGATACAGATATGAAACAGCGGATTCAAGTATTGACTATGGCTCGGGTCGAGTCAATCTCGGTTATCTTCCCTCAGGGAAATTGGAGATTTATACAGTATGGCGTATTCATGGTCAGGGGCATCTGCAACGTCCTTTGCAGTCAAGTGAATGGACCGGAGATATGGGTGATGTTGATATAGGGGCAAAGGGTATCTTAAAGAAACTGGGAAATACCTTTTTCAGTGGTGATCTTTCGTTCACCCTGCCGGTTGGTCAGGAGGGATATTCCAATGAGGGGTTTATTATTTATCCCAAATTCCTGACAACCACTGATTTGGGTTCTTTTATTTATCTCCTCCCTTTAAGGATGCATCTGAACATTGGAGTTCCAATCGGTCGGAAAGAACTTTCGGACAATTTCCCGCTCAACTGGGGTATTGCCTTTGAACTGCCATCCAAATTTTTTACCCATTATATAGAGATAAGCAGAAACCACGAGAGGAACTGGGATTGCTGGCTTTCCCCGGGTTTAAAATTTCATCCTTTTTACAGATTTAGTATTTCAGTTGGCGCGGATTTTGGAATTGTGCGAGAAAACCGACTGCTTGGTGCCCATGCGGGTATTTCATTGAATTCCTCATTGACCAGAGAAAGGGAGATTCTACCAACCGGGAATATTGCCGGTGAGATAAGGGATAAGGAGACAAATTCTCCGTTGAGTGGAGAGGTAAGGGTAGTTGAGATTGACGAGGTCTTTAAGGCCGACCCTGTTTATGGGGTTTATAAAATCCTCGGGCTTCCCAAAGGTATCTATACTCTGAAGGTAAATGCGGATAATTATGCCCCGCAAACAAGGGTGGTAATTGTTGAGTCCGGGCAGTCCACACTTTCAAATTTTTCCCTTGCCAGGGAATATGTAAATTATGAGGCAGTCGTCATTGATGCCCAGACAAAAAATCCTTTGGGTAATGTCTCAATAAATATTGAAGGTAAAACAAAAATTTCCCTGCGCACCGATGAAAATGGAACTATTGCTGGGAAGTTAATTCCTGGTGATTATGAGATTTCGGCAAATCTCTTCAATTATTCACAGTTTAAAAGCCGGCTGAGTATTATTGATGACCGCTCTGATACAATTATGTTGAAGCCGATTGAGGTGGCAGTAGAAATTGGCGAAACCCCGGAGGCAATCATCTATTTTGATTTTGATGATGCAAATATCAGACAGGATCAGAAACCGGAACTTGACCGAATCGCAGAATTTTTAAAGTCCTACCCAAAGGTTAAGTGTGAATTGAGAGGTCATACCGACAGTCGGGGAAATATCAACTACAATCAGATTCTATCTTTGGCAAGGGCAAATAGTGTAATGGACTACCTGGTTAAGGTCCACGGCATAGAAAAGGAAAGAATTTCCACGATGGCATTTTCCAAGACCAAGTTGGTAAAAGACAGTCCGGAAAAGAGCCGTCGGGTGGAAATCTTTTTAATAAAATAGATAAAAATAAAATCTTGATTTTGGGACAAATCCACTTATAATAATCCTATAAATGCCAGAAACGAATGTCTATAATGAGTTGATAAAATCAATCCCCGGGGTTTTTGCCCTATTTGACCCGGATCGAACTCCTATAGAAAAGGCCGGTGAATTAGCCGATTTTGTTTCCAGAGCAGGAGTAAGTGGGATTTTAATTGGTTCTTCTCTCCTTGTCTCCCCTAAATTTTCTGAATTTGTAATGAGAATAAAAGAAAAGGCAAAAAAACCGATTATTCTCTTCCCCGGCGGGGTTCATCAAATTTCACCGGATGCGGATGCAATATTCTTCCTTTCTCTGCTCAGCGGTCGTAATCCAGAATTTTTAATTGGTGAGCAGGTGAAGGCAGTATTTTTGTTAAGGTCTTCCCAAATAGAGGTCATTCCGGTTGGTTATCTTCTCATTGAATCAAATAACTACACCGCTGTGGAATATATTTCCAATACCAGGCCAATCCCCAGGTCAAAACCCGAAATTGCCGTAGCCCATGCCCTAACTGGAGAGTATCTCGGAATGAAGTTTATCTATCTTGAAGCGGGTAGTGGCGCAGGTCTTCCGGTTCCGGTTGAAATCGTTCGGGAGGTAAAAAAGAATATTTCAATTCCCCTGATTGTTGGTGGGGGAATAAAGACTCCGAGTGATGCCCGGAAAATAATAGATGCGGGTGCGGATTTTATCGTTCTGGGGAGTATTATTGAAGAATCGCCCCCAAAATTTAAAAGAATTATAAGGAGTTTAAAAGAATGAATATTCTTGTTATCGGGAGTGGTGGTCGGGAGCATGCCCTGGTCTGGAAGATTCACAAATCAAAAAGGGTTAAAAAAATCTTTGCTGCACCAGGGAATCCCGGTATTGCCAGACTCGCAACCTGTATCAATATTCTGCCAACTGATATTGCGGGGCTGGTTCGCTTTGCCCGCGCGAATAATATTGATTTAACTGTGGTGGGACCCGAAACTCCACTTGCCCTTGGGATTGTTGATGAATTTAATAAAAATGGATTAAAGATATTTGGCCCAACCAAGAGTGCCAGTCGGATTGAAGCGGATAAGGCATTTGCCCGCGAATTTATGCATCAGTACGGAATTCCCGCGCCCAAATTTCAGATCTATGATAGTGCGTCCCAGGCCCTTAAATATCTCAAAACAGTAAACAAATTTCCCTCTGTGGTAAAGGCAACCGGTCTCGCGGGAGGCAAAGGGACATTCATTGTGAATAATAAAAATGAATATGAAAGAATCGTTGATGAAATTTTGGTCCAGCACAAACTTGGTGAAGCGGGCAGGCAGATTGTGGTTGAGGAATTCCTCACCGGGCAGGAGTGCTCGGTATTTGTCCTCACCGATGGCTTGAAGATAACCTACCTACCATCGGCTCAGGACCATAAAAGACTTTATGACCACAACAAAGGTCCGAATACCGGGGGAATGGGTGCCTATTCACCATACCCAACCAATCGCCGGGTTACCAACATTATCCAGCAGGTAATCATCCAGCCCACCATCCTCGCCCTCCATGACCAGGGGATTGTTTATAAGGGTGTCCTGTATGCAGGCCTTATTCTCACCGCATCAGGTCCAAAAGTTTTGGAATTTAACTGCCGATTTGGAGACCCGGAAACTCAGGCAATGATGCCCATAATTGAGAATGATCTTATCGACCTCTTTCTTGCGGTTGTTGAAAATCAAATGTCGGACCTGCAGGTCAAAGTAAAAAACTTGTGGTCGATATGTGTAGTCCTTGTTTCGGCCGGCTATCCCTATGATTACCGGATAGGCGAAGAGATTCAGATAACCCAGCCCCTTGAACCCCAGACATTACTCTTTCATGCGGGCACAAAGTTAGAGGATTCTAAACTTATTACTGCCGGTGGTCGGGTATTAAATGTTGTATATGCCGCTGAAAATTTGAAGATTGCAAAACAGAAGGCTTATGATGAGATTAAAAAGATTCATTTCAATGGCATGTTCTATCGTAAAGATATTGGCAGTGCCGGTATGAAGAAGATGAAGCGAAAACGGAAGACAAGGTGAAGGTGCAAAAGAATCAATCCCAAAATTCTATTTAGAAGACAATTAACTTCGGTATTGTATGATAATAAAACTTGGGGACGCTGAAGAATTTTACACTCAAATAATTGATATCCTGAAAAAAGGGGGAATTGTTGCCCTCCCCACTGATACAATCTATGGTCTGGCCGTTGATGGAACAAATCAAAAGGCAATTAAAAAATTGAGTGTCTTAAAAAGACGCGAAAATAAACCTTATACCCTCTTTGTGGCGAAGAAAAGAATTCCCGATTATGCACTCATAAAGAAGAAAAAACTTATTGATTATTTCCTCCCCGGTCCAATTACAATCATTTTAAAGAAAAATCCAGAACTTCCCATTGCCTGGGGTCTGGAAAAGATTGGAATAAGAATTCCCCAGACCGAATTTATTATAAAATTATTGAATAACTATGAAATACCCCTGATTGTTACCAGCGCAAATCTTTCCAATGAACCACCCCTTACATCAGCCCAGGAGATTGCCGAGAAATTTCCTGAAATTGATTTAATAATTGACGGCGGAAGAATTGACGGACCGCCTTCAACAGTCCTTGACCTCACAACAACTCCCCCGACCATTCTCCGCAAAGGGAAAATCCCGATTTTAGAAATTGAAAAAATTTATGGGCGTCCGATTCTTCTTGATGATTCATTAAAATTTAACCTCCTTTTTGTTTGCACCGGAAATACCTGCCGTAGTCCAATGGCGGCCGGGATAATAAAAACAATGGTAAGGGATGAATATCTCAATGTCTCAACCGCCGGCACAGCTGCAATTGATGGTTTACCCGCCTCACCCAATACCCAGATTGTTGTGAAAAAATTTGGTGGTTCAATTGAAGACCATCGGACAAAGTGCCTTAATAAAGAACTGATTGCTGAGGCAGACCTTATTCTGGTGATGGAGTATAAACACTATGAGACAGTTTTAGAATTGGTTCCGGAGGCAGTGGCAAAAACTTTCTTATTAAAGGAATATAAACGAAGGATAAAATATAATGAAATTACAGACCCGGCGGGCAAGGATATCCAGGTTTATGAGGATACTGCCCTTGAGATGTATCCATCGTTAAAATTGGTTGCCCGTGATATAATGAAAAGATTCAGGCGAAAGGAATGAAGGTAGTTCTTGCCGGATTTAATGTTGATACTAAAACACTCAAAGAACTCTCCGGAGACAGAAAAAATAATCTACTCACCCCGGAGACTATTTCTGCCGCATACGCCCGGATAAGCCGAAGTCCAAAATCAGTCACAAAACTTCGGGACGAGGCAAGAAATGAGGTGGCAAAAGCCCGCCAGTCAAATCGCCGTATCATCTTTGAGATGAGCCACCATTCCATCGCCGAGCATGCGGTATTCAATTTTGACATTATTGGTATCTCACGGCTTGCCGTTGAAGAAATTGAAAAACACAGACTCTGCTCTTATACTGAAAAGTCCCAGCGCTATGTTACATTCAAGGGTGATTATTTAATCCCGGAAGAGATAGAGGAGCCGCTTCTTTTGAGCCAGTATAAAAATATAATTGATTTGCAAAATAATTATTATAAAGAACTATTTAAAAAATTGAAGGTGCTTAATGAAAAGAAATTCCCCGACCTTATGAAGGATTCCCGAGGGAAAAGGCAGATTGAGAACCGGGCAAAGGAAGATGCCCGTTACATTCTTTCTTTAGCCACCCAGACCCAGCTTGGTGCCACCATAAATGCCCGAAATTTGGAATTGATACTCAGAAGATTTGCCAGCCACAGATTGAAGGAAGTGAATAATCTTGGGGAAGAATTGTTCCGGACGGTCAAAAAGGTCGCCCCCTCGGTAATTCTTTTTTATAAGGCGAACGACTTTGACCAGAAGACATATCCGGAATTGAAAGAACATTCAAAAAATTTATTAAAATCAAATTTCAAATCTAAGATGGGAAGATTAGAAGATACTGAACTCGTTGACTGCACTTTAAATGGAGATGAAAAAATTCTTTCGGCAATTCTTTTTAAAACTACAAAATCAAACTTTACTCACTGCTTGCAAACCATAAAGAAAATGTCAGGGCAAGAGAAATTGGAAATTTATAAAATTGCCTGCAAATATCTTGAACTCTATGATACCGTTTTAAGGGAATTTGAACTGGCAAGACTGACATATTCGCTTGTCGTCTCTGCCGGATGTTTTGCCCAATTAAAAAGACATCGCATTGCTACAATTATTACCCAGGATTATGACCCCGATTTAGGTAACACAATTCCTGAATCAATAATGGATATTGGTGAGGAGAAAAAATTTTTTGAAATTATTGAAAAAACGAATCGCCTCTATGAAAGAATAGAGAGGAGATACCCGGGAATTGGAGCATATATTCTAACCAACAGTCATCGCCGGAGAGTTTTAATAAGTCTAAACCTTCGTGAGTTATACCACATCTCAAGACTGCGTGAGGACCAAACTGCCCAATGGGACATCCAATTGCAGGTAAAGAAAATGTCAGAACTTGCCCGAAGGGTATTGCCAATTACTACTGCCCTCTTGTGCAGTAAATCAGATTATCCGGAATTTTATTACAGATTATTTAATAAATATCCAAAAGTAACGAGAGTCCCTTCTCCGGGATGAGGAAAATAATCAAAGAATTTTTCTTTGAAAAACCGCTAAATTCCGTAGTTTATCTTTAAACTCGCCTTATTCTGAACTCCGTTTTAAAAGTCTTTCCCAGATTCTATCAACTTCAGTTTGAAATTCCTTTATCGGCGTTGGGTCTTTTAGTTTAAAGAGATGGGTAAACCTGCCCTGGAGTTTTAAAAATTCTTCTATTGGCTTCTTCTCTTTCGGCTTCACAGTGATGCGATATTTTCCATTTTCATACTCATAAAGTGGCCAGACACAGGTCTCAACCGCCAGTCTTGTTATCTCAACAGTCTTTTCTGGTGGATATGCCCAGCCCAGTCTGCAGG
>Ga0078972_1007637_pt1 | contig 23788 bp, 16 predicted proteins | sample YelNatPaOPGAMG01_FD_67568 | JGI IMG/M metagenome (GOLD analysis project Ga0078972, IMG submission 67568) | Hot spring thermophilic microbial communities from Obsidian Pool, Yellowstone National Park, USA - OP-RAMG-01 (SPADES assembly) (version 2) | ecosystem: Environmental > Aquatic > Thermal...
CTTTCTTGTACTGCACAATTACGCCAGGTAAAAATTCTGGCAGTTGCTGGTCTTTTGGTGTCCATACACAAGGTTGCATAACATTAGAATGGAACAACGGTTAGATTCTTCCAGGGCCCCCTATTGGTTTTTTCTTAAATCTTTTTGATAACTTGAAGTAAAGAATGGGTGTAACGATAGATATAGAAACGATAAGGATGAGGGGTAAGAATCTGAACCCCATGAGGAAAGAGAAAGGGGATATGGGAACAGATTTCATGTTAGAGATATTGACTTTTAAGATGTCGTTCATGGAACCTTTAAGGTCAGAGCCGCCGAAGATATAAGCATATTGACCATCGAAAATAGCACAAGAGCCGAACCTGCCTTTTGGTAATGTGGAGTTCATAAGATAGATAGAATCTGTTTGAGGATGGTATTTGATAATTTCATTTAAAGCGTCCTTGTTATTGTAACCGCCGAAGATATAGGCGTTTTTTCCATCGAAAATAGAGCAAGTTACGTCTCTGCCATTAGGGAGAGTTGATGTCATAACTTTAACCTCATTTTTAGCAGGGTCGAACCTAACGATTTGGTTATAGAATGTGTAACCTTTTCTACCTCCGAGAATGAAAGCGTGAGTGCCGTTCCAGATAGCGCTAGTTGCGTATCTGCCAGAGGGTAGTTTTGAGTTCAGGATTTGGATAGAATCGTTAAAAGGAACATATTTGAGTATTTGGTCGAGGTAAGATGAGCCATCCAAGCCACCGAAGAGGTAAGCGAATTTGCCGTCCCAGACAGCGGATGCGGTTTCGCGACCAGTGGGGAGGGTAGCGTTCATTTTGGTTATTGTATCGTTAATAGGGTCGTATTTTAGGATATCGTTGTAGAAAGTTTTGTTCTGTCTTCCGCCGAAAATAAATATGAATTGCCCAGTCCAGATAGAGGTAGAATATGTGCGCGGGCTTGGGAGTTTTGCGTTCATTTTTGTTAAAGAATCAGAAGAAGTGTTGTAGCAGAGGATATCGTCGAAGAAAGAGGAAGAGTTTCTGCCGCCGAATAAGTAAGTGTTTGAGCCAGTCCAAACAGAGGTCATGCCGTCGCGTGGGCTTGGGAGTTTTGCGTTCATGGTAGTTACAGAAGCGGTTGTGGTAATAGTGAATGAGAAAGGGAATAAAATGGAGAGTAAGAAAAAAGATATTAGAATTGATAAGATATGCTGAAAATGCTTACAAAGGTGTTTACGATGTTTAATTCTAAACATAATTACAAGATGGATAAGTCTAAAGATAAATTTGCCTATATACCGGAATGCTGGAGAAAGGTTTAAGCGTTCATAGATTCGCCATTTTGAGGATTTTTATGTTTAGGTTTGATGTTAGGTTCGGTATTTTCGTCTGGTTGGATAGGTTGGAGATGTTGTTTGGGAGCCATTTTTTCCTTTGGTTCTTTTGGTTCATTTGACTCTTTTAAGATATGGATTTCGGATTTGAGGTTTTGGATTTCATTTTCGAGTGAGTCGATTTTATGGAGTAGGCATTTAATGGCTTGGGCTACAGGGTCAGGGAGGTTAGCGTGGTCAAGGTCAGCAGAGCCTGTGAGTGCCTTTCGTTCAGTATCTACGTTTCTGCCTGGGATGCCAACGACAACTTTAGCCTGAGGGACTGGTTTTACGACGACAGAGCCTGCGCCGATGCGTGCGTTTTTACCGATAGTGATATCGCCAAGGACAGTAGCGCCGGCGCCTATGACGACGTTATCTTCGACAGTTGGGTGTCTTTTTTTCTTTTCGAGGGAGGTGCCGCCTAGAGTAACGCCATGGTAGAGTGTAACGTTGTTTCCGATTTCGGCTGTTTCGCCGATAACTACGCCCATGCCATGGTCTATGAAAAGATTTTTACCTATTTTAGCGCCTGGGTGGATTTCGATGCCTGTGAGTGCTCTGCCGATTTGAGATATGATGCGAGCAGATATTTTTCTATTTTTTTTGTATAGCGAGTGGGCGATACGATGGAAAAAGAGAGCATGAAGACCTGGATAGCACAAGATAACCTCGAGTTTAGATTTAGCGGCGGGGTCTCGAGCCATTATTGATTCTATGAGTTCGTTAAATTCTTTTATTTTGTCATCCATGTGAGAACACCTCATAATAACCTTTTAATCGTAGATACCAGAAGAGAGATATCTTTCGCCAGTGTCAGGGAAGATAACAACGATGAATTTTTCATTATTTTCTGGTCTGTTTGCGTATTGTAGGGCTGCATGTAGAGACGCGCCAGAAGAGATGCCTGCGAGGATACCTTCTTCTTTAGCGATTCTTTTTGCCATGTGTATTGCGTTTTCTGATGAGACGGTGATAATTTCGTCTATTAGGTTTCTATCTAAAATTTTGGGAATGAAACCTGGACCGATGCCTTGTATTTTGTGTTTTCCTGGATTGCCGCCTGAGAGGACAGGAGATTCAGCAGGTTCGACTGCGATTGTGTGGATGTTTTTCTTGGTTTTTAGAGCATGTGCGATGCCTGTGATGGTGCCGCCCGTTCCTGCGCCTGCGACGATGGTATCAACGAGCCCATCGGAATCGTTCCAGATTTCGAGGGCAGTGGTTTGAGAATGTGCATTTGGATTAGAGGGGTTATCGAACTGGCTTGGGATGAATGCGTTTAGGTTTTGTGCGATTTCTTGAGATTTTTTAACTGCGCCGAGCATGCCGAGTTCAGCGGGGGTAAGGACGAGTTCAGCGCCTAGGGCTTGGAGTAGTTTTCGTCGTTCGAGGCTCATGCTTTCTGGCATTGTGAGTATTAATCTGTAACCTTTAACAGCGCTTACGATAGCGAGGCCGATACCAGTATTTCCGCTGGTAGGTTCAACGATGGGCATGCCAGGTTTTAGTAAACCTGAAGATTCAGCGTCTTCGAGCATTTTTTTAGCGATTCTATCTTTGACAGAGCCGCCTGGGTTTCGGGCTTCGATTTTAGCGAATATTTTGAACCCTTTTGCGATATTGTTGATACGCACGAGAGGGGTATTTCCTATGGTTTCGAGTATGTTTTTATAGATTTTAGGCATGGGTGGTACCTCTTAACATTTCTTAACAGTGTTATATAACACCGTTAACATTATAAGGGCATATAATCTTTTGGGTATGGGGATAGAAATGAAGACGCCGTGCGAACTAATAGTGTCAAAGGTTCTGCCTGCGATACGTGCGGAGGTTGTAAAGAAGTTATCGAGCAAGCATAAAATGAAGCAGGTAGAAATATCGACTATGTTGGGTATAACGCAGGCGTCGGTGTCGCAGTATCTTACGAGTGCGCGGGGTGTTTCAGAGATGCTGAAATATTTTCCAGAGATAGAGGAATATGCAGAGAAGATTGCGGATAAGATAGCAAAAGGGGACAAGTCAGATTGTACAGTTAGTATGCTTTGCGAGGCGTGTGTAAAGATAAGAACGAATAAGAAATTTTGCAAGATACATAGAGAGAAGGCAGGCTTGGGGAATTGTTTTGCATGTGAATTTTAGCACGCAAGGGATAATAGATTAGATTGGAATGTGGATGGCATGCGAATTGCGATAATAGGAGCTGGGGCGCTTGGCAGTTTTATAGGTGCTAAATTAAGTAAAGAGCATGAAGTTATGTTAGTGTGCAGGCGAGCGCATGCAGATGCGATAAGAGAGAGAGGACTGAGAATAAGCGGAAAGACCGAGTTAGTGGTAAATCCTTCAGTAGGATGTTCTGCGAAAGAGTTAGAAGATTTTGGAAAAATAGACCTTGGGATAATTACGGTGAAAGCGTACGACACGTATTCAGCTGCGAAAGAGTACAGAAAAAGCATGATGGATGCAAAGATATTGTCGATGCAGAACGGCTTGGGTAATTTGGAAGCGATAGAGCGAGCAGTAGGTAGGAATGCGATAGGAGGTATAACAAGCCATGGATTGACTTTTGCGGAAGCGGGGCATGTAGTGCATACGGGCTTGGGGATGACAGTTGTAGGAGATAGGGAGATAGCGAGGTTGCTAACGAGTTCTGGGATTGATACGAGATATAGCGAGAATATAGAAGGGGAGATATGGGCGAAGGCGGTTGTGAATGCGTGCATAAATCCGTTAACTGCGTTACTTAAGGTTAAGAATGGAGTTTTGTTAGAATTGCCTGGAATTAAAAGGATGATGAAGCGGATCTTTTTGGAATGTTACGAGGTTGGGAAAAGAGTTGTTAGGTTGCCTGAGAGTAGAGGGAGACTTGAGAATAGGGTATATGAAACGGTGCGTTTGACGTGTGAGAATAGGTCGAGTATGCTTCAGGATATAGAAAATGGAAGGAGGACGGAGATAGGGCAGATAACGGGCGAGTTTGTAAGAAGGGGTAAGGAATTAGGTATTGAGATGCCTGTGAACGAGACGATTTTAGAATTGGTGCATGGGATAGAGAAGATAACGATTCATAGGTAGGAATAAATTTTTAATGAAGATGCGATTTAGGGACGATGAGAATACTCTATCTTGCGTTACAGCAGGAGTTTCCAGCACCGCATGCTGGTTTTTCGCATGTATATTCGGTGATTAAGAGTTTGCGCAAGTTAGGGCATGAGGTTATAGTTGTATGTAAAGCGTCAAGAAGAGAAGATATTTGGAAATGGAAAAATTACGATGGATTTGAGGTATTATCGACATCTTTGCATTTAGACTATTTTCCGCCAACCGTGAACATGCCTTATGAAAGGATAAGGCAGTTAATGACCTTAGAGATATTAAGAGCCTGTGCGAAGTTTAAGAAGTTAGTTGAGGATAGGAAGATAGATATAATCCATGAAAGGCACGACATGAGATTTGACATAAGCGGCTTGGTGAGTAAACTTTCGGGTATACCTTCTGTACTTGAAGTGAACTCTCCATTTTTAGAAGAGTGTTTTGGCGAGGGTTCGGTAGGGTATATGTTAAGGAATATAACAAGGAGAGCGAGTTTTAAATTATCCTCATCCGTGGTTGTCCAGACTGGGATATTGAAGAAGATAATAGATAAGAATACAGGAGTTAATAGCAAAGTTATAAAGAATGGTGCAGACCCTGAGATGTTCAGACCTCTTGAGAAGGATTTTAAGTCTTTTGAGTTTTTGAAAGGGTCAGTAGTAGTAGGATTTTCTGGTGCGTTTAAGCCATGGCATGGCGTGGATATGTTGATAGAAGCGAGTAAGGGCTTGGATGTCAAACTTCTTCTTATAGGAGGAAAAGTTCAAGTGAGCAACGGCTTGGCTGTAGGTGCGATACCTCATGAGGAAGTTCCGAGATATCTTAATTTATGCGACATATTGGTAGCGCCCTTTGCGCCATCGAAGGATGAAAAGAGGAAGGAGATGTATAAGAGATATGGGATGTGGTGGTGTCCACTTAAGATATTTGAATATATGGCGATGGAAAAGCCTGTGATATCTTCCAGGGTTGGAGAAGTTCCAGAATACCTAGAAGGGGCTGGATTGACGTATGAGGAAGGGGATGTAGAAGGATTAAGGGATGCGATAGAGAAGTTGAGTAAAGATAAGGAGTTAAGGGAGCGGCTTGGGCGAAGGGGAAGAGAGAAGGTGCTTGAGCATTATTCATGGGACAAGATAGCAAAGGATACTGAGAGATTGTATGAGGAGTTGATTTTTTGACGCTTGCTGAGAAGGTAACAAGGGGAATAGCCTGGAATTTTGTTGCGACCTCAGCAGGTGTGTTAGTAGGCGTTTTGTCTTCTATAGTGCTTGCGAGGCTTTTAGGTAAGGTAGATTGGGGTGCTTATTCAGTGGTAGTGTCATTTTCGAGTGTGCTATCGACGTTTGCTGCATTTGGTCTTGATTTTGCTCCTTCTAGATTTATTCCTGAATATGGAAAGAAATGGACACTTTTAAGGAGGATAATAAAGTTAAGGTTGATACCGATTTTACTATTTTCCGTACCTCTTTTCTTTCTATCAGATAATTTGGCTTGGATATTGCTGCAAGATGTAAAAGACGGAATATATTTCAAGATAGTTGCGGTTACCTTGATTCCGGTAGGTTTGTCAGGTGTATATCAATCTTTTTTGCAATCTACCTTTCAGCAGAAATTTACTTCTACCTTTACCTTGGTATATCTTAGTTTTAATTTCATATATTCAGTATATGCCTTGAGTCTCGGCTTGGGCGTTTTTGGTATTCTTTTTGTGCAGTTGATAGGTAATACTTTGTTAGCGGTAGGTTCTGCGTACTGGTTACATGCTACGATTCTTGAGAAAGACTGTGGTACGTGCGGGATATCGAGCAGGCGGATACTTGAATATTCTGTAGTTCTTGGGTTATATCTATTCATGAACATGGCATTGGGCAAGGAATTGGATACCTTGATGATAGGTTCTTTTATAAAAGATAAGAATGTATCTGCGGGATATTACAACATAGCCTATACCTTTTCATTTACTTTACTTTCGTTTTTTTCGAATGCATTGATGGGGGGAATGATGGTTGCATCGATTTCTGAGTTGTATGTAAAGAAGAATTTTGAGGGTTTGAGGAATGCATATAAGGTTTATTTTGAGTATCTTTATTTTTTTGTAACTCCGTCGTGTGCTCTAGGTCTTATATTTTCGCAAGAGTTCATATCTGTTCTATATGGTGAGGAATATTTGGCTGCTGCGTACTATGCCTTTCTCTATTTTCCCGTACTTTTTATTGCAAAGTTAGGTGGCATAAATGCTACCTATCTATCTTCGACAGATTCTGAAAAGAGACTTCTAACGTCGAGGTTGATATTTGGTAGCATAAATTTTACCCTAAATCTTTTTCTGATTCCTCTCATAGGGGTTGTGGGTGCGATATTGGGGACCATGTTTGCAACTATATTCGGTACTGCGTATGAGTGTGTGCTTGTTCATAGGCTTGTTAAGCCAGAGTATCCAGTAAGGTTTCTTGCCAAGGTAGCGATTGCATCTTTGTTTGCTTCGGTTGTTTGCTATCCGGTCAGGAATTATCTTATTTCCTTAGGATTAAACGATATCCTTGTGTTAATGTTCGGCTTGGGTATTATGTCAGCATGCTACCTGGCGTTTGTTAAATTGCTAAGACCATTCTCTAAAGAAACAAGAGATGTAATCTTATCTTCTAAGATACCAATGAAAAAGAGTTTGGAATGGTTTGTTCAATGATGGATTAAAGAAGGACTCTTTTTGCTGCTTTTGCAACCTGCTCTTTGTATTTCTTATCTGTGGATACCATTAGAGCCCAATCTGGGACTGTTCTCAATTGTAGAGAGCGAGCAAGAGGTGAGTATTTAGAAAGGGGACGTAATTTTTTGTTTTCTAGGATTTTTACGTCTGTTTTATGTATTCTAGGTTCGGATAGGAAAAGTTCTTTTTTAGGCAAATCGAGAACAACGTAACCCTCTGGGATTTTTGCCTTTTTGCAAATTTCATCTTCGGCTTGGCGTCTTTTTTTGTCGTTGTCAAGAGAAGCGAGCCTTTCCCTGCTTGCTTCGTCCATTTCCTTTATGTCTTTAACCATGATTGCAAATGCTTTCTTGAAAAGATTTCTATATTTTATTCTAAGTATGGTCTCTCTTTGGAAACCGCCTAAAGAGTACATCTCAGACCAGAATTCAGAATCTATCATACTTTGAAATTCGAGCATTCTATCTTTTTCTATTCTTTCTACTGCTCTAGCGAGCATCCCTTCGGCAATTCGCACGGTTTTATGGAAATACACTGTTGAGTACATGAGTGCTCTTGCAACGAGCATCCCTTCAAGCGCGTTTATACCACCTTTTGTAATTACTAGTTCGCCGTTATGCAAAGCAAGCGTTTGGAGCAACCTGTGATTATCTATGGTTCCTGCTGCAACTCCTGTATAATGCGAATCTCTTAGCAGGTAGTCTATTTGGTCTGCATCTATGGGGCTGTGTATTATTTGCGCAAGGTATTTTTTTTCATCCCTTTTTTCTTTCGAAAACAACTCGATGTTATTTTCGTTATCCTTTCCATCGTCGCCAGTAACAAGAGAAGCTACCTTTTTTGGGTCCAAGCCGGCATTTTCCAAAATCTCATGAATTCTTTCTCTTCCCTCTTTGAGATCTTTTATAGAATCGTGTTTTCCAGTTATGATGTCTTTAGTAAGTTCCATGTGGTCTATACCAAGTTTCATGTGCAAGACATGTTCGAGTGTATGAGAGTAAGGACCATGACCAAGGTCATGAAGAAGCCCTGCAGCCTGAACAGTTAATCTTTCCTCTTTTGGCAAGTTTAATTCTTCGGACATTCTTTTTGCAAAATGACATACACCTAAAGAATGTTCGAGCCTTGTATGATGTGCGCCTGGAAATACAAGATAAGCCAAGCCGAGTTGATGTATTCCATGTAATTTTTGCACCTCTGGAGTTTCGAGAAGAGCAAGAAGGAAACCTTCCATTTTGATAGAACCGTGTATTGGGTCGTGGATTGTTTTGTATTTCATGAATAACCAAAAATCATGAACCTTATTTATTCGTTTTGGTATAAGTGAAGAACGAAAAAGACCCAAGTGTGAAATAGTGATACTTCTATACTCTATATGTGGGTTGAATGTGGAAAAATGAAAGGATAGGAGTCGCGAGCCCATCATTTGTAACAACGCCAATAGATAAGATGTTCGAAATGGTCTCGAACGATTTTAGAATTTGGGAGATTACTTCAGAATACAAGCATTACCTGCCTGACATTGAAAAGGAGATTATGCGTATTGCTCCTTCTTACAATTTGAATTTACAAGTTCATGCGCCTTTTGCCGATGTAAACATAGCAAGTTTAAACGATAGCATTCTCCAAGCCTCGGTGGTTTCAGTCGAGAAAGTAATAGAAAGTTGCAGAAAAATAGGTATAGGGATAGTTACCATCCATCCTGGTTTTTATTCGCCTATGTCCTTTGTAGATAGCGAAGGAGCAAAGAAACGAAATATCCAGTCGTTAGTAAGATTAGGCAGGTATGCAAAAGAGCGTTCAGTTAGGCTTGCGTTGGAGAACATGCCTGCAATCCAATGGGTTATTTTAGAAAGCGCAGAAGATTTAAGAAATGCGCTCGAAAGCGCAGAAATTGGCATGTGTTTTGATTTAGGACATGCAAATACAACTAAACGAATAGAAGATATGATTAGATTAAAAGACAAGTTCGTTAATGTGCATGTTCATGACAATTTTGGGGAGAAGGATGTTCATCTGCCTGTAGGTATAGGGAATGCCCCTATTAGCAAGACAATTTCTGAATTGAAAGGATACAAAGGTAACTATATTCTTGAAGTAAGGAATTTTTCAGATGCTCTTGAAAGCAAACGTGCATTTGAGAAGATATTAAGTGAAATTTAGTTTTAGAGACGATATTTATTTTTATTTTTTAAGATTTTAATAACGAGAAATTGGAAAATTGAAATAAACCTGTATTTCTGATTTAGTGATGTGGAAAATTCGGAGAAGATAGGTACAGGGATAAGTGAATTAGACAGGCGTTTAGACGGCGGTATATTATCTGGACGACCGTATATTCTAGTTGGAGGTAGCGGGACAGGGAAGTCCGTATTTGGGATGCAGTTTCTGCAGGAAGGGATAAAAAAAGGAGAAAATGTGCTATATGTTACATTCGAAGAACCAAAAGAAGAGATAATAAAAAATATGAGTGGATTTGGCTGGGACATGTCGAAAGTAAATTTTCTTGAAATTCTTCCTGATAGAGATGGGAACTGGCGCATCCCCTCAGGAGCCTTTTTTGAACGACCTGGAATGTTCTCATTATCTACACTAATCACGGCTCTGCAAGATGCGGTTTCATCTCATAAAGTAAAAAGACTTGTGGTAGATTCACTTACCACTTTCAGTAGCATGTATGACGAGGAAAGCAAACTTCGTAAAGATACCTTAGCCTTACTTAACAACCTCTCACGGCTTGGGATTACAAGTTTTCTTATAGTAGAGCGTGAGGAACTTTCTGGGATGGAGAACTATCTTGCAAGGGGGACAATCAGGCTTATACACCGTGCAGATGGAAGACGAATGCTTAAAGTGGAAAAATTGAGAGGTCAAAAAGTGCCTGGGGTCTGGTTACCTTTTGTAATTACCAATAAAGGGATACGTCTTGCATGTTATTCTACAAAAAAGGATGTGTACGCTCATAAAGAGAGAGTAAAGACAGGGATTGAAGGACTTGACAAAATGCTTAATGGGGGGTTCATAAAAGGAGATACCGTAATGATATCAGGTTCTCCTGGTAGTGGTAAGAGCGTGCTAGGATTACAATTTACAAAAGAAGGATGTAGAAAAGGCGAAAAATGTCTATATGTTACATTCGAAGAAAGACCTGCAGAACTCATAAGAAATGCAAGAAATTTTGACATAGACCTTGAACACATGCAGAAGAATAGCTTGGTTGACATAATATTTACCTCACCGATTTCATTCGATGTTGATGAGCACTTTCTTGAAATTAAATCCTTAGTAAAAGGAAAAAGCAGAGTGGTAATTGATGCGATAAATACCTATCAAAGCAAACTGGACGATGCAACATATAACGAGTTTATGTCCTCAATCATATCTCTTTTTAAGGATAACGATATTACCTCGCTTCATCTTGTAACAGTTCCTCAACTTGTAGGTTCCTTCCTAGGAGAACATAGCACTTCAGTTGCGTTCGATGTAATTGTTCTCATGAGATATGTGGAGATAGGCTCTGAGATGCAAAAATCTATTTCAGTTTTGAAGATGAGAGGTTCTGCACACGATAGAGAAATAAGGAGTTATGAAATAAGCAACAAAGGTATTACGGTCATGCTCCCCTTTACAGGTCTTACAGGCGTGCTGTCAGGCACTCCGAGACCTACAATAGAGATAGAATCGCGTGAATTCTTTGAAAACGGAAAATAGGTTTATGCACAGATACAGCAAAGTTTCTTAACCAATCTCCAAGTTGGTAGTGCTAACAATCCTAACACCGCCTGGAGGGAGGACTGCAAGGACCTCGTCCATGGGAACTTCGAATATTTTTGCTAATTTGTTTGCAAATTCGTTTTTCTGTATTTCGCCAGGTTCTATAATTGCATATCTTTTTGAATTTTTTTCGAGAGCAGATATGGGGGCGCACATGATTTTTTTAACTGCCTGTTCGTTATTTTCTACTATATTTTGACCTGTGGATTTATCTACGTATATTTCGCCAATGGCAAGTCTTAAAGGTATATCTTCGCAATAATTCCTTTTTCCTCTTATTATGAATGCGCCTCTTGCGAGAAATTCGCCTGCTTGTGGCGTTTTACTTACCTGGCTTGGGGTTACCCAGTAGGCGCGTTCTGAGCCTATGTTTGCAGACCAAGCGCGCGAGAAACAAACCGCAAATATGCATGCTTCTTTTAAAGTGAGTTCAGATATATCCAAGATTTGTTTTTTCTTAACTACGACAGAAGGTGCGCCATGAATATCAGCATGGACGTATCTATCGTCATCGCCGAGATGTTTCTTAACTACTTTATCGTTAGATTCTGCATCTTTTCCTGCAAGAACAAGATTGCCATCTGAAGAAATGAACCAGCGGTAACTTTCGTACCAGAACTTTTTTGAAACTCTTTTTATTCGTTCAGATTCGAGCATTTTTCTTATTCTTTCTTCTTCTGCTTCTTCTTCAGCCTCTTTTAGTTTGAGTTGTGCGTCTTGGATTGCGTTTTTCGCACCATCTGCTTTTTCGCGCCATTTTTTGGCTTTTTCATAATAATCCTGGGCATTTTCATTGATGCTCTTTCTGATATCTATTTTAATTAAACTTTCTTCGCCATCAAAAATTCTTATTACGAAATAACCTTCGGAGGGGTTTATCTCTTCGATTCTGAATTTTTCATTATCTTTCTTTGTCTCTCTATCTTTTTTTGCCTTTGAGAATTGTTTCATGATTTCCTGCCATCCAAGCCGTTCCTTCGCCTCGAGTAGGGTATTAAGTGCGTTCTCTATAATTCCGTAATTTGCATATATCTTATCACCTAGGTTTCGCGCACGCTCTTGTTCTGCATAAAATTCATCGATGGATTTCGTTTGTTGAGCAATCTGTCTTTTGATTTTTTCGATTTTCTCATTTTGCACATTCTCTTTGGTATATTCTACCTTTGCAATATTTGCAAAATAATCGTCAAGAGCATCGTTGAAAGATGGATATTCTTTTTTCTCGAAGTTGTCATAAATCTGCATTTTTATTGGTACCACATCTACGAATCTGTCGTTATCTATAACTATGGCGGGATTTTGTTCTTTTGTTAGTCTTTCGATAATATTTTTAACGGTTTGAAATAATATTTCGATTTCTTTATCTATAAGTGAGGATGCTTTCTTTGATTTATCTAGGTTTGCAACAAGACAGGTTTCTTCTGCATAAAGACCGCCTAGATTGATGCTAACTGCGAGCGTACGCACTAAATCAGCCTTTGAAGAACGAAGATTATTTGAGAAATCTTCAAAAGACATACCTCGAGGGTCTATTCTTGATGGGGGATAAAGATAATCCTCGCCTGAACGAACCTCTCTATCTTTCCAGGATTGAGTAATAAGTGGCGCAAGTATTTTTCCATTTTTAACAAGAATGACATTCCCATCAGAAAACAATTCTACGATTAATCTGAATTTTTCATTTTTCTGAAGTTCGAATTCCAAGATTCTATCGAATTTGTATTGAGATATATTTACTACCCTTGCGTTATCTAGGTTTTTACGAAGGAGCATTGCGAAATTAGAAGGAGTTTCGGGCATCTCGATTGTTCTTTTTGTGGATACTATGTATCTTCCCAACTTGATAAGGATGTCCTTTTTGCCTTGTGAGGGCACATTTATCCTAAGTAGAATCTCATCTTTTTGAGGCTGATAGACCTTATCCACAAAACCGCCGGTGAGCATGACAGATAGTTCTTTTGCTTCTGCTGCAATATCGAAACTTGTCATTTGATTCTTTAGATTCATACAATTCAATATCGTAAAGTGCAATAAAAAACTTTGCAGTATATTTTCTACCCTGTCTGAGTTGAAGAAATATGACAATATATAATTGGCTGATTTGCAATTTCGGTTTGTGGAAAAAGAAGAGATTGTGCATCTAGACGCAAAGGCACAGCGTAAAAAAGCAGAACTAATCTCAAGTGGAATTTTGTATATACCTAGCGAGGTTCGTTTACCTATACTTGTAAGCAGGTCCACTGCCGGACCTGGAGCAGGAAGTCATTCTGTTGCATTTGAATTTGAAGGCGTGAGAATAAAGTTGCCTATAACAAAGAAAAAGATAGAAAAAGGATTTGCAATAGTTGAGAAAAACGGTCTTTTCTCTATTTCAAGGATAGAAAACGGGGAGATATCCTCTGACTTTTTCATAGATAAGATAGAATTTATTCAGACTTTGATGCATGCACCAAAAGAGGCATTTGTGAATATACATGCAACATGCATATACAGATGCACATTTTGCACAATCCCTAGACAAGCAGGCAATCAATCGAAAGGATATTCGTTAGATAAATGGGTAGATGCAATCGTATCATCTTCAGAAAAAAAAGATTTTGAATCCTTTTCTGTAACGAGCGGGATATATAGAAGCGTGGACAAAACAGTTGAAGACATTGCCTATGTTGTGAAGAAAGCAAGAGATAAGTTGCTTGAGAGAAATGTTGATGTGCCAATAGGCGTAGAACCATATGTTGAGAATGAAGAACAGATAAAGATTCTAAAAGAGGCAGGGGCAACAGAATTGAAATTGAATCTTCATTCGTACGATAAGGAATATTTTAGACTGCTCTGTCCAGATTGGGATTTTGAAAATGTAAAAAGAATGCTAGATTGCGGAGTGAAGATATTTGGTAAAGGAAAGGTATGTTCAAATATTCTCTACGGCTTGGGGGAGTCTGACGAAATGGTTCTTTCAGGAGTTGAGTATTTAGCAAGCAAGGGGATAATTGCAACCTTAAGAGCAGTTAGAGTAAACGAAGATAATAGGCAAGCGCTTGAGAACGCGTTTGGTAATAAAATAGGAAATTTAGAACCTGAGCGCATGATTAGTTTGGCAGAAAGAGGGGATAAAATTCTTTATTCTTATGGATTAGATAGGCATAGATTTAGCACGATGTGTCTAAGATGCAAATGTTGCGATATTCTATGATAAGATTACGTTTTCGTATGCTTGCTTGATATTTTTGTTAAGCAGCCTTTCGTTTTTTATAATAAGTAGTCGATTACTTAATTGGCAAGCATTTGGGAGGGTAAGGAGTTGGTTGTAAGAGAAGTTTTTATGTGTGCATGTATTGTTGCAGCCGGTTTTTTTTGTGTTTTTCAGAATGAAATAGAGCCAAGCGTGTTAGTTTCGGTCAAAGTTCCATGTGTAGTAGAGGCAGAAAAAATCTTTTCAAAAGGAGGATACGAGACAAAAAATGGTTGGCTACTTAACGAAGATGGAGAATTTCTATATTTTATGATAGATACCCTTAATTCCACAACCTGCGAATATGAATTTGAGGTAAAGGCAAGGGCATGCGGAAATCCAGTATCTATGGAATTAAAAATAGAGGGGATTTCATTTTCTAAAATCGAGGTAGAACCTTCTTATGATTATCTTTCATACAGAGATAGAGTAAATATAAAAAATGGAATACATAGATTTGAAGCAAACCTCTTTTCTGGTGGAGAAAGTGGAGATTTGGAAATAGATTCTATTGGAGTTTGGTCAATATATCAGGCGGAAACGATAGCGAGCGGCCAAGGGCTCGAGTGTTTGAATGATGAAAATGCAGAAAATGGAAGTTATCTTAGACTTACGGAAGATGGGGATTTCTTTGAAAAACAAATATACTCTCCGAGAGAATGCGAATATACATTTAAGATAAGAGGAAAAGAAGTCCAAAATGGAACTGAACATTCTCAGGCTATGCTTTATGTCGATGGGTTTGAATTTGGAACGATAAATGTAAGTTCGGAATCTTGGACTTTTTACACGCTTAACATTATCCTATCCGAGGGAGAACATGTCGTTCGAGTTAGATATACAAAAGATGTTCTTGGAAGGGAATTGCATATAGACGAATTTTTGTTTGGAAGTTCTTCTGGAGAATTCGTAGATATAGAATCAGAAGAGTACCTTCTGCCTGGACTATTCGAAGCAGAGGCTCTTCCCCATGTTGGAGGTATTGCAGATGTAGGTTCCTGGGTGCTGAAATACGATAACGACATGGTATATTTTCATGGAAGAAACGAATTATCTTCGTATTACGAGTTCGAAGTAGATGCTTTTTCTTATGGTGATACGAAGATTAGTCTTGAATTAGATGGCGCGGTACTGATGTCGTGGAAATTGAATGGGACCTCAACCTTAAGGCATAGAGCAAAACTTGATGCTGGGCTGCATACTATTTTAGTAAGATTCTCGAGCGGGGGAGCGCTAGGCGATGTGTCTATCGACAAGATAATTGTATCCTATGCAATCCAAGGAGAATCATGTAACCTTTCAGGCGATTTCTCGTATGTTGTTAAAGATATAACAGCAGAATGCGGCTTGGCTGCTATCCTTTCAAAAAAAGGAGATGGCGCACACGCAAGACTATTCTTTCCAGAATCCGGGAGTTATAACCTCTCGATAAGGGCAAAGGAGGATGTGTCAGGGAGCGAGCATGCGAAAGGCTGCGTGCTTATCGATGGCTTGGAGAGAGGAACATTTGATGTATCTAGAAATTGGAGATGGTACAGCATTCAGATAGATAAGATACATGAGGGATATCATAACATATCTTTTTTATTTCTGAACGACCACTACAACAACTCTGCAAAAACAGACAGGAATTTGAAGATAGATTTGTTCAAATTATCGCCTAAAAAAGGAACAACAAAAGAAGAATTTGTAATTGCCCCGTGCAAAATCGAGGGTGAATCTTTACAGAATGTTACCATCTATGGGAAAGAAGGAAAATTGTTGTCTAAATCTTGGGTATATGTAAAGTTTCCCGAAAGTTGCAGTTACCTAGTTGAGTTTGTTGCGAGATGCGAGTTTTCAACCTCGGTAAGACTGACCTTGGAAGATTCTAGCATAGATATCAAAATCGAAAATACAACGAATGAAATCTACGATTTAAGGTTCTATGTGAAAAAAGGAACTAAGTATCTCATATTCGAGGTAATCGAAGGCTTGGGTATATTTATAGATTGGGTAAAGATTTCGCAATCTATAGAATGCGAGAATTTCTCGTACAAAGTCGGCGAGGTATGGAGCATAGGAGATGGGAATGCAAGCGGAGGAAAGGCTGTTAGGTTGTCTAAAGGAGATGGGAATTACCTTTCTACAAATATATACCTTCCAAAAATCGATTTTTATGACCTTTGCATAAAAGCAAAAGAGGATTTCGATACAGAACATTCCATCTTAGAAATATCTTTAGGCAATTATACAAGACAATTTAGAATAATGAGCAGTTTTTACGAATGGTACTACCTTAGGGTATTTTCTTCTGTCATTGGCTATGAAAGGTTGACTTTTAGGATGCTAAGCGAGCATGAAGGCTCTGCTGCATACATAGACTTGGTCGAAATCTGGTACGAACGCCAGGCTGAAGGCTACTCCAAGCCGATATGTGAATTAACGAACACTTGCAAGATAGAATGCGAAAATGCAATAAATAATACAGATTTAAGAAGAGACTCACAGGGCGGAGTGCTCGAAAATGGTTTTTGCATTTGGGATAACGGTTCTATATGGAACTGGATATATGTTCCCCAAGATGCATACTATAACTTTTCGTTCTTTATGAAAGGAATATTCTACAAAGGGGCTCCGAGGGTATATTTCATTCTAGACGATAGGATAGTTACAGAATTTGAATTAATTCAATCTTGGAGGTTCTATAACGGTTCTGTTTACATAGAGAAAGGTCCAAGAAAGTTCGAATTAAGATACTGGAATGACCTCTGGGAAGGCAGTCCTTCAAAGGACCGAAGCCCAATAATTGATTTCATGCACTTTGAATTTGGAGACTTTAGTTACACGCTCTCTGGAAAAGTAACCAACCAATCAGGTTATCCCTTATATGCAGAATTGAGAGTCGATGGAAGGATTACAAATACTGACGAAAACGGCACATATTCTATACCCTGCCTAAAACTAGGCAGTTACCAAGCAAGCGCATCTGCCCTAGGTTACTTTACTTTCTATACAGAAGTCGTTCTAACTAGCAATCATACCCAAAACTTTACGCTTTACCCAGAAGGATTTTACCTCTCAGGCTTGGTAAGAAACGAACAAACAAACGAATTTATATCAGATGTAAAAATCTCAATATCCTCTTTCCAAAATTCCTTTTTACTTAACACCAACATATTAGGCGAGTATTCGGTTTTCCTTTTGAAAGGAAACTATACTATACATGCAAGTAAAGAAGGATTTGCTGATTTCTATTCTTCTCTTTCTATTAACTCAAATACATCTTTCAATTTTTCACTAACTCCTGTTTACTTGGTCTCAGGTCAGGTAATCGATTCCTCTACCACCTTGGGAATTCCAAATGCAAATATATCCTTTACGAACAGTTCCATCATCACTTATTACGCCCTCACAAATTCACAAGGAGAATACCATCTTTATCTCAAATACGGAATTTACAAAGTAACTGTTACCTCAGACTCATACATCCCAATAAATATAAACATCTCAATCTGTTCGAACTTAACCTACGATTTTGTTCTTAATAAAGTTGGTACACTTAATCAAACCTTCCACGGAGATGTCGAAATAAATTTCTCTGTCTCAGAAGGAATAATCAATACCTACTATGGCGCTAACGAAAGAGACAGATGGGACTATTTCACATACGATTCCACAGACCAAACGCACCATTGCGAAGCAGGCAATCAATACATAAGAATCTGGACTTCTCTCGACAATGGCGGTTATGGTATGAACCCTCCAACCGACGAATGGCATCCAAAAGATGCTACCCCTCTTAGATGGTCAGGTTCATACTATTACTGGGATTGGACTCAACTCGACGATTACATAGAAGCAGTGCAAAACGCATCTACACAACCTATTCTTGCAATAACTTACGCACCCTATTTTATGAATTACACATACAAAAAAACAGGTCCTAATTACATTCCTGACGATTTCAACTGGTTTGGGGATTATTGCGCAAACATTGTTGCACATTATAGAGACCTGGGAAAGAATATTCAATACTGGCAGATCTGGAACGAGCCTTTCATCTGGGGAACTTGGAAAAAGGTCTCTAAAGGCGATATTTACATCCAAATGTATAAGATAGTAGAACAAAAAATGCACGCTGTAAATTCAAGCATAAAGATAGGCGGACCCTCGCTTGCTGAACAAGATTACAGTTTCATCGAAGACATGTTAAAAGATTCATCCTTAAACTTCCAACTTTGTTCCTGGCACACCTACGCAACAGGCAAATTCTGGACTAATCCTCCAGAACCTCGAGACGATTCTTATGTAATGGCAAGAACACAAGCATACGAAGATTATGCAAAAAATGTTCGTAGTTGGATTTCAAAATACAGACCCGGCAAAGATATTAAACTCATACTTGGCGAATATAACATAAACTCATCAACTACCTGGAACAACTCTCCAAACGTTGACCCAAGACAACATACTCTATTCGGCGCACCCTGGACCGCAAGCGCTCTTATTCACATAATTAAAGGCAGAATTGATGTCGAACTCTTTTTCCTCGGAACTGGTAATCCTCTTTCTTGGGGTGCTATCTCATTCGGTTTCGGGTTGTGGGTCCATGCTTCTAATATCCTCGTACCTTCGTTCTATGCAAAACAATACTTTTCAACCTACTTTAAACAGGGCTCTACTATCGTTAATTCCACTATAATAAACGCTTCAAAAATCCCAAATTTGGAAGTTTTCGCAGTCAAGAAAGATACCTCGTACAATATCATACTCGTGCAAAAAGAGAACATCACAAGAAGTTTTACTCTTGCTCTTAATGGCGTATCTCCCCATGTAATAAACGCACATACTATCGATGTAAATTCTATGCAAGGCAGACACTATTCTATCCCGCCTGATAATATACTAAATATTACGCTCTACGGCTTGGGCGTCTCTGTTCTCGAAATAAAGGTTCAATGATAAAATTTGCAAAATTTAATTCATTGCAGTTATGTTACAATTATTTTATTTGTGATTATTTTATTGCAATTTCTCGAATGTAAAATATCTAAAATAATAAGGCAGAGAGGATATCACAAAATTAAAAAATAAAAATAAATTAAAAATTTGAAAAAATTAGAATCTCTTTAGTACCTCTTCCATCGTGGGATGATGTAGTTCTTGCAGTTCATATCTGACACGCACTATTGGCTTGGATATCTTTATTATCCTGCTTATATCAATCGGCGTGCCTGAGATCACAACATCAACCTTCGCTGCTTCTATCGTCTTCTCTAATTCTTTAATCTGCTTCTTACCATACCCCATCGCAGGTAAAACTTTTCCTATGTGTGGATATTTCTTAAACGTCTCAATTATCGAACCTACCGCAAATGGTCTCGGGTCCACTACTTCCTTTGCACCAAATTTATCTGCTGCAATAGAGCCCGCACCGTATTTCATTTCTCCATGTGTAATTGTAGGTCCATCATCGATAACTAAGGCAACCTTATCTTTTATCATGTTCGGTTTTTCTACATTTATCGGAGATGCCGCCTCTATCACGATTGCCTTTGGATTATATTCTCTTATGTTATCTCTTACCTTATGTATATTCTCAAGTTCTGCAGTATCTACCTTGTTAATTATAATCACATCAGCCATACGAAGGTTTGCTTCTCCAGGATGGTATAATATTTCATGCCCAGGTCTATGTGGGTCAACTACTGTTATGTGCAAGTCAGGTTTAAAGAAGGGTAGGTCGTTGTTTCCTCCATCCCAAACTATCACATCTGCTTCCTTCTCTGCTTCTCTTAAGATTTTCTCATAATCAACACCTGCATATACTACCGCACCTCTATCTATATGTGGCTCGTACTCTTCTCTTTCCTCAATAGTGCATTCGTATTTGTCAAGGTCCTCATAGGTAGCAAATCTCTGCACCACTTGTTTTGTTAAATCCCCATATGGCATTGGATGCCTTACTGCAACAACCTTCTTACCCTTTGCTCTAAGAACATCTATTACTCTTCTTGTTGTCTGGCTCTTTCCACACCCTGTACGAACTGCACATACTGCAATTACCGGCTTGGATGATTTTAACATCGTTGTAGATGCGCCCATCAATGAAAAATCTGCGCCCGCCGCAATTACCATAGATGCTTTATGCATCAAATTCAGATGTGAAATGTCGCTGTACGAGAATACGCATTCGTCAACATCGTATTTTTTAATCAGTTTTGGCAAGTCCTCTTCTGGAAGTATCGGAATACCATTCGGATACAATTTGCCTGCAAGTTCTGGCGGATACTTCCTTCCTGCAATATCTGGAATCTGCGTCGCCGTAAATGCGACTACTTCAAACTTCTCGTTATCTCTATAATAGACGTTAAAATTGTGGAAATCTCTTCCCGCTGCTCCCATAATTATTACTCTTTCTCTTTGTTTCACTGGCATTTTTTTCCCCCTGGGCTTTTTTGCCCACTGCCGTATCTACCTTGTTACATATAAATTAGCCGTCATTTGTCTAACATTTGTTATTTTCGCAATTTTCGTGCTCAAGACATAACCGCATAGGCACATGCAAGTTTACACGCTCCTATGCTCTTTTAAAAACTTCCTTGCCAAGCCGAAGTGTATGAAGAAAGATATTGCCATCAATATAACCGCATAGGCACATGCAAGTTTACACGCTCCTATGCTCTTTCAAAAACTTCCTTGCCAAGCCGAAGTGTATGAAGAAAAACATTGCCATCAATATAGCCGCATAGGCACATGCAAGTTTACACGCTCCTATGCTCTTTCAAAAACTTCCTTGCCAAGCCGAAGTGTATGAAGAAAGATATTGCCATCAATATAGCCGCATAGGCACATGCAAGTTCGAACTGACCCATATCTGCTTCACCGTATATACTAATTGGCGCAGTCTTCAGAAACGCTGATACTACTATTATCGTTGCTCCGAACTCTGCAATCGACCTCGATACCGTAAGAACAGAACCTGATATTATACCAGGCAAAAGTTGCGGCAATGTTATCGTCTTAAAAACATACCATCTTGTACCACCAAGTGTGCGCGCAGCAATCTCTACATTCGGGTCAAGTTTTACGAGGACTGAAGACACAGACCTTACCATATATGGAAATGTTTCAAGCACATGTGCAAGGACTACAATCCAAAAAGTGCCTAAAATAGTGGTTGGGTCTCCGAATACAAGTTGATGAAGTGCAGCCATAGGTCCCCAACTACCATAAAATGCAAGAAGAGCCAAGCCGATAATCACCGATGGAAGTGCAATTGTTATATTAGACGCAGAATCAAGAAAATCAGGTGCAAATACCTTTCTTCTTATTGTAATGTATGCAATAGATGTGCCAACTGCAAGTTGTATAAGAAGAGTAATAGATGCGATTTCTAGAGTTCTTACCAATGGATTATAATATTTTGGAGTTGTGAAAAGTATCTCGTACCATTTCAATGATGTAGGACTTATTCCATCTTTATACACATTCGGAGAAAATGATATGAGAACTACCGTAATTATTGGTCCGAGAACTATTATTGTAAAAACTGTGTAGATTATTATGGAAGTTACAATCTTTTCAAGAAGTTCTCTTTTTGATAGTTGGCTTTTTTTTGCATGTTTAACTTGCACACCATTTACACCATTTGCATGAAGACCTATATTTAGCCCTGTTTCTGCCTGAACAATCTCATTGGTAACCTTTGTCCCTTCCTTAAGAATACCCTTTGCAAACTTCTCTTGTCTCGGCGCTTTACTATCTCCCTCTTTTCTTTTCTCTCTTACCTTATTTCTATTATCTTCGATTGTCTCCTCTGTCTTATCAGCCATTTGAACTCACCTATTCGGAACTATCCGCCAAGCACATGTTTCCTTAATATGGAATCTATTTCCTCTGTCTTTGACCAGTTATAATTTACAAATTTAACATCGTTCGTGATTTTTACTCCATCTCCAGAATATTCTGCGCAAGTTGGACGATAATAGAATTTTTGAAAAACACTCTGTCCTTCTTCAGAAAGCATCCACTCTATGAATTTCAGGGCTAAATCAGTCTTACCCTTTTTCACAATCCCAGCAGAAACAAGAACAGGCGTACAATATTTTTTTCCATCTACCAATGTAACATCAGAATCTATTGGATACCCCTTTTTCTTGTATTCGATAACTGTCCCCTCATACCCAAATGCAATGTCATATTTTCCTGTGCATACCCCATCGATCGTGGCTTGGGCATTTGCAGGTTGATATTTGCACCTCGATTCTATATCCCGAGTTACTTCTTCAGGAAATGATTCGAGCATAAGAGCAACGTAAATACCATTATTAGCAAGAATAGGATGCGATAGACCAAAAGAGACATTCTTATTACGAACTATATCAGGCGCCTGCACATAATTTTTAATTGAATAGATTTCCACAAGAGGCGTCCAGGCAACTGCATACCATATCCTTCCGTTTATATTGTTATAGGTAACCTCTCTTGATTTCAGAGAATCGTTTATTTCATCTTCGTGTTGTGTCTTATACGAAATAAACAGCCCTTCTGCATACCCTTTTTCGATATACAGAGGCGCGGCATGCAGGAAAAGGTCACAGTCTGTTTGATTTGTAATCTTTATTTTATAATATTGTTCGCCACCACCTAAATAAGAACCCACAACGTGGATATTCGTTTTATTCTCAAAGGCAGGACCCAAGCCGTTGTCTATTAAAAGCCTAAACGCAGGCGAGGCATAGACTGTAATTGTTGTTTTTCCCGAATGCTCTCCATAGGTAAGATGATAAATAGACAATCCTGCAATTATTATAATTATCGCAAAAGCACAAGCCATCCCTTTTTCTGAATACAGGTTAAAATCCCAACTAAATCTACGTATCTTTTTAGTCTTATTTTTATTCGTCTTTTTTATTTCTTTGCGTTCAATACTCAATTGCTCCATCTTACAACCCTTACAACCCATCTTACAACCTTACTGAAATAGAAGTGGAGACTTTCTCAAGTTTCTCAATCTCTTTCTTTTTGTTATCCTTTAATTCTCGTATCTCTTCTTTTCGTTTCTGCTCTTTCTCCTTTTGGCGTTCAATTTCTGCAATATTTAATCTATGCTCGGTTCTCGTTATTGTAATCTTTACTTCTTCTCCATTCCTCAATCCTTTTATCTCGGTAGGAAGCATAGTTCCATCGTCAAGTACGATGTACGCGCCATCAGGCGAAGATAAATCTACCTTTCCAGTAAAAACCTGATTTATCGATACGAACTCAGACACAAATTTTGATTTTGAATTCAGAATCTCTTTTGGAGTGCCAAATTCGGCTATCTTTCCTTTGTCGAGGACTGCAATCTTATCTGCAAATGCCATCGCCTCTTCTTGGTTGTGGGTTACGAAAATAGTTGTTAAATTTAAATTTCGGATAAATTTTCTTACCTCAATGATAAGTCTGTCATGTGTATTTGCATCTAGCGCATTGAACGCTTCGTCCAGAAGGAGTAGTTTCGGCTTGGTTACTAATGCTCTTGCTAACGCCACACGTTGTTTTTCGCCACCTGAAAGTTCAGAAGGATAACTCTTTTCTTTGCCAATAAGCCCTACTAATTCTAAATAATGATTGACAGTTTCCTCAATTTCTT
>Ga0078972_1007638_pt1 | contig 23784 bp, 15 predicted proteins | sample YelNatPaOPGAMG01_FD_67568 | JGI IMG/M metagenome (GOLD analysis project Ga0078972, IMG submission 67568) | Hot spring thermophilic microbial communities from Obsidian Pool, Yellowstone National Park, USA - OP-RAMG-01 (SPADES assembly) (version 2) | ecosystem: Environmental > Aquatic > Thermal...
AACACGCCCGCCGCCCGCCAGGGCCGAAATCCATCCTCACAAAGCCTCTCCCGAGGCCGGATTTCAGCATCAATCAGTGTCGCCCGCAATGTCAGAGCGGGTTTTTCAACAAGTTCCTAGCTCCGGGCAGCGCGGACTTTCGACTCATCACTGCGGAAGTGCTTGCCCAACTTAGATCGCTCCCCGAATATCATCGGTTCATCAGAGGCATGATTTCGTGGATCGGCTTTCGCAGCATTTTGTTGCCGTATCGTGCGGACAACCGGATCAATGGTGCGAGCAAGTACTCGATAAGGAAGATGTTGAGGTTGGCCGCTGATGGAATGTTTTCCTTTTCTCTGATGCCGCTGCGTTTGGGATTTCTTATCGGAACTACATTCCTGCTGCTTGCTTTAAGCGAATGCATCTACATTGCCTGGACTTGGATGTCTGGAAATCAGCGAGAGCTCGTTCCCGGATGGAGTTCGACAATCGTCCTACTTACATTTTCCTCTGGCTCTATCATGGTACTGCTTGGTTTTATTGGAATTTATGTAGGTATGATCTTTCAGCAAGTAAAGCACCGGCCGATCTTCATTGTTCGTGATAGGTCAGCGAAAGTCGGACGCGGGCGTGAGGCTGTAGCAAACAAATGAGGCGCTTTACCGAAAGAGAATTGGTGCACGAAAAGCTGGGTGAGAGGTTCAAAGATGTCCTCTCCGATTACGATACGCATCGCCGGCTGGAGGTGCTGGTTGGTGATTTCCTTGGCAGTGTGAACTTGAGTGGGAAACGAGTGCTCGACGTCGGAACCGGCCTGGGATTCTTCGCCGAGGCGTTGCAGGGTCGTGGCGCACACGTGACCGCTGTCGCTATAGGGAAAACGATGCTGGATCGCGTGCGATCCCGTGTGGGGTGTGAGTGCCGGCTCGTTGACGCGATGGCGCTCGGTGAGTACTTCGGGCCGGAATCTTTCGACATCGTACTCTCATCGGAGTGCATCGAGCACACTCCCTCGCCGAATACCGCTATCAAGGAAATGGTTTTTGTCCTGAAGCGAGGAGGATATCTTTCGCTAAGCACCCCTAATATCGTTTGGCAGCCCATAGTGCGATCCGCTGCTGCGCTGCGGCTCCGCGCTTTCGATGGACTTGAGAACTTCAGCAGCTACAGGTCGATCAGATCGACGCTCGAAGAAGAAAATATGATCATGCTCAGGGAGAAGGGCTTGCACCTCTTCCCTTTTCAATTGCCGCTGCACCGACTGAGCACTTGGGTTGATAACAATGCCCAGTTCTTGAGGCCCCTGATGATTAACATCTGCATATTGGCGAAGCGGAGATGAAGATCGAGAAGGAAACTAAAAGTAAGTGTTCGGTGCCGACGTATCACATGCTTGTGAATGAGGACGACTGGCCTAGGCCGCTCGTGCTCTGGCTCATCGGGATCCTCGCGGCAATAGTGTGGCAACCCTTCCTTTTAGGCTTCTACGCCGATGACTGGCCGCTCATTCTGGAGGCGGTTCACCATGGGCCGGCATTCAGCTTTGAGCGTTTGGTGTTTGCATACAATATCAACCCGGCTAGGCCGGCAATGACGCCATTTTGGTTCGTGTTCTCATCGCTTTTGGGTGACCAGGCGTTACTCTGGCATCTCGCGTTACTTTTGGTAAATGGAGTGACGGTTTTCATTGCGGCGAGGATCATTTGTATTATCAGCGGTGCAAGGTCCGGCTTCGATCGGCATACAAGCCTCGGTTGTGCGGCGGCTTGGCTGATCCTGCCCACGAACGCAACATTTCATTTCTGGCCAACGAGTGTGCCCGTAATTGCTACGTTAGACATGTTCGGTCTCTTGGCTTTGGCCGTCCTTAGCGCGAGTCAGAAGCATCATCGAAAGTCTGCTCTTTGGTATATTGCGCTTGGGATTTTCTACGGGCTGATCTGCATTAGCTACGAAGCCTTCTTCTTTCAGTGGATTCCATTAGTCCTTCTTACCGCACTAGTGCCGAGGGTGCACAAGCGCTCCGTTCAAGAGGTGGTCCAGGTTTGCTTCGCTTTGATGGGCGGTCAGGGTCTGGCCACAGGATGGTATTTTCTTGCGAAGCACGTCACCAGAATGGAAAAGCCGATAATTCCGGACTGGCTCACCGTGTCTGCGCAGAACTTTAGGCGTTTGATTCCGGAAGTCGCACGGAGTACGGACGAGACGCGGGTGGTGGTTCTGATCAGTGGGATTGGCCTATTGGTACTCACGTTAGCTGGGGTGGCAAGGAGACTGTACCTCGCCAGAAAATCTATGACGGATACGATGGCTACTCTCCTGATCCTGGGTTCTCTCAGCATAGGAGCAGCTGGATCTGTGATAGCGTTCAGCCTCGGAGGACGTCCGATAGTCGGCACAGGCGTCGAAGCACGAACGTTCTTAGTACTGGATTTTTGGGCGGTAGTCGGCTTAGGAGTGCTGGTGATGCAGCTCCGGCGGTGGGTTGGTGGCGGATATTATAGAGTCTATATTGGACTACTTGCAGTCGGGCTATCTGGATTTACTGTTAGCCATGTGCAGAGGGCGTTTGACTGGGTCTCCGCCTGGAAGATGCAGCAGAGAATTCTTTCGGAAGCACCCATTGCGCGGTTAGCATCAACGGCATCGAAGGACCAGGTGGTTTTCATTGGACCTCGGGATCTGAATGGGGGACCAGTATTTTTGCAGTCATACGAGCTGGAGACAGCTCTTTCGCTCACATATCCGGTGCTTCGTGGGCGATCTTTCCTGATCTTCAACGTGTGGCTGGGGGAGCTGGTTTGGGACGGGCGGAAACTGGAATACCCTGCGTTCCCCAAAGAGTTGATGGCTCCGAGTTCTGGAAAAATCTATGTTTGGATCCCCGAACGTCGTGAATTCTGGAGCCCACACACACCGTTCCGGGTTCGGCAAAACCTTACGGTCGTGCGGGATCCGGACCCTGGCGCTGAGGCTATCGGCGAGACCTATTGATCTCGGAGCGGAGCTTTCGTTGCTTGGTAGTTGAAAAAGACGGCGGCTCAGATCTACGGAACTGTCCAGGAAGCAGGGGTGATCCAACCGGAGTTGTCGCCGGCAGCATCCGATACATACACAGGAAGCCACTTTGTACCTGCGAAGGAACTGTTAAAGGTGAGGGCGACTCGGAGCGTGAGGGTGGTTGAACCGAGCCCTGTTACCGAGGAACTGGGTCCGTCAATAGTGCATTGGCCGTTCTGCAGGCGGCCTATGCTACCGGGTTCTAGTGGTGCGGAATAAATTGTACCATCATCGCTCAAGAGGTAAAGGGAGTTAGAGTCTGCCCTGTATAGAATGTGACAGGCGTGATAGTCAGAAAACAGTCCATTGATCAGCAGCTGCGCGGCTAGAATATCCGCACCGGCATCGCTGAGTTGAAGGACGAAGGTCTGGTTCATGCCGGTACCCGATGTTGGCGTGAGCGAGTTGACCATGGGCTTGTGCGATACGGCCGCAACCGTCCATGATGCGGGTGTGACCCAACCGGAGTCTTGGCCGGAAGTGTCTGAGACGTATACCGGCAGCCATTTTTGCCCCGCGAAGGAACTGTTAAAAGTGAGTGCCAGCCTCAAGGTGATGTTTGTTGATCCTGTACCGATTACGGAGGATGCTGCTCCAGTGATCTGGCATTGGCTGTTCTGTAGCATTCCCGTACTGCCGAGCGTTATAGGCGCAGAGTAACTGGTGCCTTGGTCATTTAGCAGGGAAACCGAGCTCGTTGCTGCCGCAAAGAGTATATGACAGGCGTGGTAGTCGGAGAAGCTGGAATTAATTAGGATCTGAACGTACGCAATGTCAGCGCCGGAATCCGTGAATTGGAACGTGAATGTCTGAGCGATTCCGCTCCCGGAAGTTGGCGTTACCGATGTAACAGAGGGTTTGTGGGATGCCGCTACTACGGTCCAGGAGGCGGGCGTGAGCCAGCCCGAATTCTGGCCTGTCAAATCCGAAATGTATACTGGCAACCACTTTGTGCCAGTGAACGATTGAGTAAAGGTCAATGCCAGCCTCAGCGTCAGCCTCGTGGTGCCTAAGCCCGAAACAGAGGACTGCGCTCCATTGAGCGCGCACTGGCTGTTTTCCAAAATTGCTGCGGTACCAGGGGTGATGGAAGCCGAGTAGGTTGTTCCTGCATCGTTTAAGAGCTGGAGTGAGTTCGAGACCGCTGAGTAGAGTACGTGGCACGCACGGTAGTCAGAAAAGGTTCCATTGACGAGGACCTGAAAAGCTGCAATGTCTGCGTTGGGATCAGCCAGTTCAAAGGTGAACGTCTGGCTTGCTCCGGTTCCGGAGGTTGGGGTCACAGATATCAGCGATGGCGGATGGACAGTGAGCGTTTGTAATTGGGCCACAAACGGTCCATATCCCCCGCCGTTGAACGTCTGGACGGGATTTCTCAGCGGAAAGTCCGAGGATGTCGTTTGGCCGGCCAGATAGACCGAGGTTCCCGTCATGGCTATGGCGTAGGCCGCGTCGCCGGCGGCGCCGCCGAGGTAGCTGCTGAACTCGAGGCTGTTTCCGGCCGTCGTGAAACAACTCACGAACGCGTCGTACCCCCCCGCGTTGGCCTGCTGCGTGGGGCTGGCGACCGGAAAGTCCGTTGACCCCGTGTAGCCGGCCACGCACGCCTTTCCGGTCGAGTCAACGCGCACGGCCGTCGCGAAATCCATGCTGCTGCCGCCCAGGTAGGTGCCAAAGGCGAGCGCATTGCCCACGGGCGTGAGCTTCACCAGGAATGCATCGGTCAGGCCGTGCAGGTTCGATTGAAACGCTCCGGCCACGGGGAAGTTCGGCGAGCTCGTGACGCCCGCCACGTAGGCGCTGCCGGAGGAATCGACGGCGATCGACGCGGCCGATTCCGGCAACCCGGCGATCCCGCCGCTTCCGCCCAGGTATGTGCTGTAGACCAGCGCGCCGGTTGCCGAATTCAGTTTCGTTACAAACGCATCCTGGCCGCCTCCCGGCGCGGGCTGGAACGCATTCAAGGTCGGGAAGTTCGGTGATGTCGTGTCACCGGCGACGTAGACTCCGCCCGCCCCGTCGAGCGCGATCGCGTTGGCTGTGTCGTTACCCATGCCCCCCAGGTACGTGCTGAACAGCAGCGCCGATCCCGTTGCGTTCAACGCGGCGACGAAGGCGTCCTGCTGGCCGCGGTTTGTGGACTGCGCCGCATGATACACCGGGAAACTTGTCGAGGTCGTGTTGCCGGAAATGTACGCGTTCCCCGAGGCGTCGATCGCCAGTCCTGTCGCGACATCCTGCCCGCCCCCGCCCAGGAAGGTGCTGTACACCAGGCGGCTTCCGCTGCCGTCGATCTTCGCCACGAATGCATCCCGCCCGCCGCCTGCCCGCGACTGCACGACTCCCGTCGTGACGGGGAAGTTCGTCGAGTTTGTCCAACCCGCAACATACACGTTGCCGGCCGGGTCTACGGCGATTCCGGTGGCCCGGTCCTCGCCGCTGCCGCCCAGGTACGTGCAGTACAGCACCCGCGTCCCCGTGGGGTCCAGCTTGGCCACGAATGCGTCAACCCCACCGCCGGTGGCAGACTGAAGCGCGCCGCTCACCGGCAAGTCGTACGACTCGGTCCAGCCCGCCACATATACGTTCCCTCCGGCATCCACCGCCAGGGCCGTGGCCGAGTCGAACCCGCTGCCGCCCAGGTAGGTGCTGAAGGAGATCGTCGGGTCAATCACCAGGGGCCGCGTCCTGTCGTACTGTCCGATCTCGAACGCAACCGTGCTACCCTGCACGCGATACCTGCCCGAAACGGTCTTGCGGATCGCACCGGCCTGCTGATAGATGTACGGCGCCTCTTCCCGCAACTCGCCCCCCGGCGCCGCGACCGTCAGGTCCCCGGCCGGGCCCACCGCGATTCGCCTTGCTCCCGAATAGCGCAGCCGGATCAGCGACGGGTTCGCTCCCGCAGCCACGATGAACTCCGATTTCAAGCGATTTCCTTGAAACCGGTACGCCAGGTCGATCCCCGGATACAGCCCGCGGTACCGCACCGATGAGAACGCCGTAAGCCCCGTCCGCCACGCTTCCGCCGAGCCGTGGAAAATGTTGATCCGCTCCGCCTCCGCCCCGTTTCCCTCCAAGGCCGTCCCGGGATTCGCGCCTTCGAAATTCAACTCGAGCGGCTCGCCGGCCGATACGAGCCGCACGCCCGTCCGGTCGAGATACAACCGCATCCCGCCCGCGTAGGCCACGTACCCGCCGCGCGGCTCGGCTGCCTTGATAAAGAATCCGGGCAGCCCGCCAATCCGGGGAGGGGCTGCGGCGGCCGCGATTCCTGCCAGCATCAAAACGATGGCGAAGCTCTGTTTTCGGGGCATATCCGGGAATACATTCGGCAATCCACGCCGGATTCTTTATACCCGTGCTGCTAAACTGGGTCTTCGAATCGAAAACATGGATCCGGTTTCCCTGGTAATTCCGTGCTATAACCCCGACCCGGCCTTCCTCGAGGCCGCCGTCGCGAGCGCGCGGAAGCAGACGCACCCGGCGGTCGAGATCATTCTCGTAAACGACGGGACGGACACCGAGGCCGGAAAGGCCGCCATCCGGTCGGCGGTGCCGCTGGTCCACCGTTACATCGAGCAGCCCAATCGCGGCCTGCCCGCGGCGCGCAATGCCGGGTTCCGCGCCGCAACGTCCCCTTTCGTCGTGCCCCTCGACTGCGACGACCTGCTGGATCGCCGCTATGTCGCCGAATGCCTGGCCGCGCTCCGCGCCCATCCGGAGGCCGCATTCGCCTACACCGACACCCGCGTCTTCGGCGCGCGGAACCACGTCGAGCGCTACGGCGACTACAACCTCTACGCCCTGCTCGACCGCAACCCGCTTCCCTATGCCGCCCTGATCCGTAAGGAAGCGTGGGAGGCCGCCGGCCATTACGACGAGAGCATGCGGCTGGGCTATGAGGACTGGGAGTTCTGGCTGCGGCTCGGCGCCAGCGGCCGCTACGGCCTCCACCTGAACAAGGTGCTGTTCCACTACCGCAAACACGGCCCGCCGCTGTTCGATGTGGCCCGCGAGCACGAGCGCGAAATTCGCCGGCACATCGAGGCGGCCCATCCGGAGCTATACGCCTACGAAGCCCGCGCGCGCATCAAAGCCGCCTGGGCTCCGGCCGCGTGCGTGCCCGCCTCCGCCGGCCCGCAGACGATCCTCGACTGCGAAGTCGCCGGCGACACCTCGCCCGCCCGCATCCCGCCCGGCTCCCGGGCGCCCGCGTTCGCTTTCACAGGCGGCGCGCCGCAGCCCCACGCCGCCGAGTTCGCCGCTCTTGCCGTCTGGGGCGGCGCCTCGTATGTCGAACTCTCCCACGGACTGCTCGCGGTCTCGCGGGCGCATCTGGCCCGCGGAGGACCGCTCCCTCAGTGCCGCCCGGATCCCGCGCCCGGCCGCGCTCCCCGGTTGCCGGCCGCGCTCGGCGCACTCCCACGCCACCTCCAGAACGCCGGCCTGCTCTCGGCCGGCGCGTGGTTGCGCCACCCGTTCCGCTCGGCCCTCCGCCTGATCCCCCTGCGAATCAAGGAAGAGGTGAATCGCCGCACCGGCCGCTCCGTGTTTGACCTCTCGTTCTACCTGCAGTTCCAACCCGCCTCCGTCATGCTGGGAAAGAAGCTGGTTGCGCCCCTCTCCTACTGCCCGCGTCTCGATTCCGCGCGCCGTCGCGTCGCCCTCGTCACGCCTCATCTCGGTCCCGGCGGCGCCGAGGCCGTCCTGCTCGAAATCGCCGCTGCGCTCGACCGCGCGGAATTCGAGATCTTCCTGATCGCCACCCAGTCCGCCGACGCACGCTGGCTCAAGAGATGGCGGCAAGCCGCCGATCATATCTACGATATTGCGGCCCTGGCGCCGCCCGAGCGCGCCGCCGCCGCGTTCTACTCCGTGGCCCGGAACTGGAGGTTCGATCGGCTGCTGATCCAGAACAGCCTGCCCGCTTACAGCGTGCTGCGCGAATTGAAAACCGACGTGCCGGAAATGGCGATCATGGACCTGGTCCACTCCATCGACCCGGATTGGGACGTGATCTCCGCCACCCGCGAAGTGGCCGGCGCCATCGACACGCGAATCGTCATCTCCGAAGCGGCCCGCGAACGCCTGCGCCGCGAAGGCGCCCCGGAAGCGCGTATCCGTCTCCTTCGCCCCGGCGTCGACCTGACCCGCTTTAGGCCGTTCCCGCCACCGGCCGCCTCCCTCTCGCAGATCCTTTTCGCGGGCAGGCTGGACCCGGTGAAGCGCCCGCTCCTGCTGGTCGAGATCGCCCGCTCCCTGAAGGACCGCCGCGGCCGCGCGGACTTCCGCATCGTCGTCGCCGGCGACGGCCCGGAGGCAGGTCCCCTGCGGGACCGGGCCGAACGCGAGGGACTTGCCGGCCTGTTCGAGTTCCGCGGTCACGTCCCGGACATCGCGCCGCTGCTCTCGGAGGCCCGCCTGCTCGTCCTCACCTCGAAAGCGGAGGGAATCCCGCTGGCCACGCTGGAGGCCTTCGCGGCCGGCAAGCCCGTCGTCGCCTCCGACGCCGGCGCGGTCGGCGAGGTGGTCGATTCCGACACGGGCTTCCTCATCGAACGCTCCTCGGGTGAGGTGGAAGCCTTTGCGACGGCAATCGACACTCTGCTGAACTCCCCCGAGCTTTGCGAACGCCTGGGCCGGCGGGCGCGTGAGAAAGTGGAGCGCGAATACGGCCGCGACCGCTTCCGCGCCGCTTGCCGCAGCCTCTTCAGCCCGCTTTCTGAAAATGCGGCCACAATGATTGGTGATTAAAAATAAAAGCAGCCCAGCCTTACGAGGAAAGCCGGCGGACAAAACGATGGGAATAGGATCCGCCCTAACCACCAACCGCAGGTTGACCGCGTAATTCGGGGACAGGCTACGCAATCCCCAATTTCATCTCACGGCGGCCAGTCGAAGATGAATTAAGTGATTGCGTAGCCTGTCCCCGAATTACCCCGAATTACCCCCGAATTACCGGCGGGCACGTTCGGCGAGGTGCCGTTCGGCGAACTGTTCGTGATGGTGGGCAGCGCGGGGTATCTCGAAGTGGCGGCGAACCAATCCTCGGCGGCACAAATGACCGGGTGCACGGTGGGCGCGCCGGTGGAGCTGATGCTGCGCTGAGAGGCAGAACGGCCAGTGGTCGATCACGAGCTCGAGGTCGCGGAAGCCAACCTCCGCCTTGGACGGGCCGAGTATCTCCTCCAGCGATTGCAGCGCGGCGCAGCTCACCTGGCGCGGAAATGGGATCGGCTGCGCGGAAAGCGGCCGTGACACAGCGGACCTCAGCGCAGGCTGCTGAGGCCCAGGGTGACCGTCTGAAAGCCCCTCTCCTCTAACTTGACCTTCGCCGCGCGGCTTAGCAACTGCTGCAGGGCTCCGGGCTCGCGCCACTTCTCCTTCAGCGCTGGCGGCAATGCGACCAGCAGGTACTCGCCCGGCCCGAGGCCGGAGAACTGGAACTTGCCGTCGTCACCGGCGGTGGCCTGCCGCGGCGGCCAGACCGCATTCGGGGAATCGACGGGCCACGGCGTGAGCAGTACCTGAGCGTTGCCCACGGGCCGATCGCCTGTCATTACGGTCCCTGATACGACGGCCGGCTTATCATCCAGCACGATTTCCAACATCCGTAAACCCCCGCCGTTTTGGAACGGCACGAGCGAGCCCCGGACCGGCGTGCCGTTGTAACGGACCTCCCGGACGCAGTAGCCATCCGGCACGCCGGTGACCTCGAACGATTGCTCCTTCGGCCTCACGTTGACGATGCGCAGCTTTCCCTGCTCGTCCGCCCGGAAGACCTTTTCGTCTATGGTGGCGTCGCCGATGACGGGCTGCAGAAAGATCCCCATGCCCTCGAATCCCGGCTTGGCCACGCCCTCGGGGACCACGATCTTTCCCTCGACGTCAATGCCGCGCTGCATCGTGACGGTCAGGTCCAGGTTTTGGTCTGCGACATCGAACGATGTCTCTCCCCATGCCATTTGTTCGCGCGGGCGGCTTCCAACGACCGGTCTTACTTCCAGAAGGTAGGAGCCGGGCGCAAAACCGGTCAGCAGGAATTCCTTCCCGCAGGGAGCTCTCCCCAGAAACTGGCCGGCCTTGCCGAAGCGGTTGGGTGGGATGCTGAACTGAATCTCCTCCCCGGGGATGCAACTGCCCTCCGGCAGCAGGACATGAATGGAGTAGTAGCGCACCTTGCGGACCGACAGGGCTCCCAGATTGGAATCGCCGCCCGAAGAGATTGCGACCGGCATGGCAGCATCGCTGTCGGTTGTGCCGGGCCAGTAAGTCTCCTCGTAATCCTCGACCACGGCCTTGCGGTCCGCATCGGAAAATGCCGTCAGGAGGCGCGGCTGGTCCCAGATTTGCGGACGGATGGCGAGGATGTAGTTATACGGCCTCTGGCCGATCCGAAATCGCCCTTCGGCATCGGCTGAAACACTGGCCTGCTCCATCAGACGCCTGACGCCCCAACCGGGACCGATGAGGCTGAGCTGTATTTTGGAATTCGGCACGGGGCGCTTGGTCTCCGCATCCACGACCAGCCCTTCGAGGAACCCCGTTCGGCCCAGCACCAGCGTGACCTCCGCCGGCTTACCGCCGGGCTTCAGGTCGATCTGGGTCGCCATCGCCAGCCCGAATACCGGATCCTGAGTTACCGGGAAGTAGCCCTCCTTGGAGGCCTTCACGGTGTATGTACCCGCCTTTTCCGGCTGGAAAGAAAACGCGCCGCTCAGGTCGGTCTTCGTTTTGGCGATCGCGCGCAGGCGAATGACCGTGGAAATGCCGCTAGCGATCTTGGCGCTTTCCATTCCGGTAAGCGAGACCTCGACGCCGCTGAGCGGCGCCATGTTGCCGGCTTCGCGAACGGTCCCGCGGATCGCAGGAATGCTGTCGCCGACCTTCGCGCCGGCCTCCTGCGCCGGGCTGGGCGGAGCGATGAACGGGCACAACAGGAGCGCAATGAGCACTCTGGCCATAACAGCACCTTAGACACCGGCCCTATGATATTTGTTTCGCCGCAATTCGGGGACAGGCTACGCAATCCCCAATTTCATCTCACGACGGCCAGTCGAAAATGAATTAAGTGATTGCGTAGCCTGTCCCCGAATTAGAACGACATGCCTGAGCTGCCTGAAGTCGAAGCGATTCGCGAAAAGATCGCGCCGGAGATCACGGGGCGCAGGATCACCGGGGTGCACGTGGCGCGCGCGGCCGTCATCCGGCCGCAGCGCGCGAGCACCATTGCGAAGCTCGCGGCCGGCCGCAAAATCGAAGCCGTTAACCGGCGCGGGAAGAATATCCTGGTCGGGCTTTCGGGCGGCTACGTCATCCGCGTTCACCTGCGGATGACGGGCGAACTCAAAGTGGCGCGCGAGGGCGGTAACGCGCGCGTCTGGTTCGACCTCACAGGCGGCCGGAAGCTCGTCTTCGAGGACACGCGCGCGCTCGGCCGCGTCAACGTGCTCACCGAGGCCGAGGTGCGGAAGGCCCTCGCGAAACTGGGCCCCGAGCCGCTCTCGGCCGACTTCGCTCTCGAACGCTTCACCGAAGAAGCCGCTCGCTCGCGCCGCCCCGCCAAGCTCTTCCTGATGGACCAGACGCACGTGGCCGGGCTCGGCAACATCTACGCCGCCGAGGCGCTGTTCCGGGCCAGGCTCGATCCGCGCAAGCCGATGAGCGAAACGCCGCGCGCGAAAGTCGCCGCGCTCCACTCCACCATCGTCGAAGTGCTCCGGGAGGCCATGAAATCTGCTAGGATTGCTTACAATCGTCCGGGAAAATTCCAGGAAGGCGAGGAGTTTATCCCGGCTGTTTATGGCAGAGAGGGGGAGCGATGTCCGGTCTGTGGCCGCAAGATCCGCCGCATCGAACAGGGAGGCCGCTCGACCTACTTCTGCCCGCGCTGCCAGAGATAGGAGCCCATGTCTAGTTCGATTCCGGCATTATCCTCGCGAGCGAGCGAATTTCGCGACCGCCTGCAAAGCCGCGTGCTGGTCGCCGACGGCGCGATGGGCACCATGCTCTACACCAAGGGCGTGTTCATCAACCGCTGCTACGACGAACTGAACCTCTCGGCGCCCGCGCTCGTAAGCGAAGTCCACGACGAGTACCTCAAGGCGGGTTCGGAGATCCTCGAGACGAACACATTCGGCGCGAACCGCATGCGGCTGGCCGCCTTCGGGCTGGCGGACAAGCTGAAGGCGATCAACCTTGCAGGCGCGCGACTGGCAAGGCAGGCGGCGGGCGAGCAGGCGTTCGTCGCCGGCGCCATGGGGCCGCTCGGCGTGCGCATTGAGCCGCTCGGCCCGACCTCCTTCGAAGAGGCGCGCGAGGCGTTCCGCGAGCAGGCCGAGGCGCTGATCGAGGGCGGCGTGGACCTGCTGATCCTGGAGACCTTCGCCGATATCAACGAACTGCGCGAGGCCGTCCGTGCGGCGCGGGAAGCCGCGGGCCCGGACGTTGTGATCGTCGCGCAGGTCACTATCGACGATTTCGGGAACATGCCCGACGGCACGGAAACCGCGGCGTTCACGAAGAAACTCGAGGAATGGCCGGTGGACGTAATCGGGCTGAATTGCTCGGCCGGCCCGAAGGTGATGCTCGAAACCATCGAGGAGATGGCGAAGCTGGCGCGCAAGCCGCTGAGCGCGATGCCGAACGCCGGCCATCCGGCCACAGTCGAAGGCCGCAAAATTTATCTCTGCTCGCCGGAGTACATGGCGCAGTACGCGCGGCGCTTCATCTGGACCGGCGTGAAGATCCTGGGCGGCTGCTGCGGCACGACGCCCGAGCACATCAAGCTGATCCGCGCGGAGACGCGCTCGCTGCAGCCCGGCCAGCGCAGCATCGCCGTCACGGTGGAGGAGCCGGCGGCGAAGGCGCAGGCCATGCCGAAGGTGCCGCTCGAGGCGAAATCGCAGCTCGGCGCGAAGCTGGCGGCGGGCCGCTTCGTCGCGTTCGTCGAGATCGTGCCGCCGCGCGGCGTCGATGCCACGAAAGAGATCGAAGGCGCGAAGGCCTGCGCCGCCGCGGGCATCGATTGCATCAATGTGCCGGACGGGCCGCGCGCCAGCGCGCGCATGAGCGCGCAGGTCACCTGCCAGCTCATCCAGCAGCACGCGGGCATCGAGGCCGTGCTGCACTTCTGCTGCCGCGACCGCAACATTCTCGGCATCCAGTCGGCGCTGCTCGGCGCGCACGCGGTGGGCGTGCGCAACCTCATCTGCATCACCGGCGACCCGCCGCGCATGGGCGCCTACCCTTCGGCCACCGCGGTCTTCGACGTGGACGCGATCGGCCTCGTCAACATCGTGAACAATCTCAACCATGGCCTCGATATCGGCGGCAACCCGATGGGCTCGCAGACGGCGATGGTGATCGGCGTGGGCGCCAATCCGGGCGCGCTGAATCCGGAGGAGGAACTGCGCCGCCTCGATTGGAAAGTGCAGGCCGGGGCCGAGTACTTCGTGACACAGCCGGTGTTCGACGCCGATTCGCTCGAACGTTTCGTGCGCCGGGTGGAGCATTACCGGATTCCGGTGATCGCGGGAGTGTGGCCGCTCACCAGCTACCGCAACGCCGAGTTCATGATGAACGAGCTGCGCGTGCCGGTGCCGGAGGAGTACGCCGAGCGCCTGCGCGCGGCCGACAGCGGCGAGAAGGCGCGCCAGGAAGGCATCGCGATCGCCCGCGAGATGGTGGAGCGGATCCGCCCGATGGTGCAGGGCGTGCAGCTCAGCGCCCCCTTCGGCCGCATTCCGATGGCGCTCGAAGTCGCCCAGGCGATCGGCCCGCGATAGTGGTGGGGGGGCAGGCGCTTCCGCCTGCCCCTGGAGATTGGCCATTCCGCTGTCGCCTCCCCGGCTGAAGATTTCGCTGGACATTTTCGCTGAGATCGGGTAACGTACCTTTGGCGGCTTATTGAGCCGCCGAGATGCCGCCCCATCAAGGATCTGTAGCGTTTTGCGGGCGCGTGTTTACCGCCGGGGAAATCGATCTGATCTGTCAGATCGTCGTCGATTTTCCACGCTTGAGCCAGCACGAACTGGCCCACACTGTTTGCGAGTTGCTCGACTGGCGCCGTCCCAATGGCGGCCTCAAGAGTCCGGAAGCCGTGGAGTTTCTGGATCGGCTGCGCTTGCTGGGACGGCTGCCCGCTTTGCCGCCTCTCCGTAAGACCAAGTCGCGCGGCGCACAGCGCACCAGCATCGAGTCCATCAGCGATCCGCAGCCGCCTCTGAGGGGAACCCTGTCCCAGTATCAGCCCATCGAGTTGGAATTGGTGACCACGCTGGACCAACGCCACCTGCTGCAGCAATATATTCAACGCTATCATCCGTTCGGCTATCGGGTCCCTTATGGCGCGCAACTGCGCTACTTCATTCGCAGCCGGCCGCAGCAACTGCTGCTGGGGTGTCTGCTGTTCACCAGCGCCGCCTGGAAGATGGCGCCGCGGGACACCTGGATCGGCTGGAGCGAGCAGGCGCGGCAAAGCAATCTGCCGCGGGTGGTGAACAACGGCCGTTTTCTGATTCTCCCCTGGGTCGAGATTCCGCATCTGGCCAGTCACGTTCTGGCCTTGGCCGCCCGGCGCTTGCCCGGCGACTGGCTGGTGGCTTACGCCGTCTCCCCGGTGTTGCTGGAGACCTTGGTGGACCAGACGCAGTATGCCGGGACCTGCTATCGTGCCGCCAACTGGATCTGCGTGGGACAGACCCAGGGCCGAGGGCGCATGGATCGCACGCACGAAACCGGCCGCAGCATAAAAGATATTTGGTTGTATCCGCTCGCCCGCGACTGGCGCGAGCAGTTGTGCCACGGCACCGGCTCTGCAAAACCGTCGGGAAGAATGAAATGAACTTGCTGGAAAGCTATGAAACACTCCTCGCCAACTGGGACGGAGCGTTTCCTCAACAGCGCACCGCGGAGCGCGCCAGCCGTTTAGCGTTCGGGCTCATGACCTGCCTGCGCACGCATCTCACCTCCAATGCCATCTGCGCCACCGGCCGCCAGTTCCAGGACTGGAGCGCGGACTATCGCCTGTTTTCGCGTTCCCCATGGGATCCCCATGCGCTGTTTGCTCCGGTTTTCGATCGACTCCCCAACTTCTTGCCTGCCGACGCGCCGGTGGTGGCGGCCTTGGATGATACTTTGTGCAAGAAGGTCGGCCGGCACATTCCGGGTGTCAGCACAGCGCGCGATCCACAGTCTTTGCCTTTCCACGTCAATCTCTGTCGCGGGTTGCGGTTTGTGCAGGCCTCGGTGATGATCCATTCCGCGCAGAGCTTGGGTCCGGCACGCGCCCTGCCGATCCGTTTCGAGCCGGCTCCACCAGCGGCCAAGCCGAAGAAGAACGCGCCCCAGGAAGAGTGGAAGCAATATCGGCAAGAGAAGAAGAAGCATGCCTTGACCCAAATCGGCGTGGATACCCTGACCATGCTGCGCGAAGAAATGGATTGCCGGCCGGAGTTGCACGACCGGCAGTTGTTGGCCAGCGGCGATGGCTCCTACACAAACGGCAGCGTGTTCAAACATCTCCCGCCGAGGACCACCTTTATCGGGCGCATCCGTCGCGATGCCAAGCTCTGCTGGTCGTTGCCGGCGGCGGGCAAAGCCGGCAAGGGGCGGCCCCGGTGCTATGGTCCGGCGGCGCCCACACCGGAGGAGATTTTAAAAGACCCGGCCGTGCCGGAAATCAACGTACATGTCTTCGCCGCCGGCCAGGAGCGGGACATCCCCGTCAAGGTGGTGGATTTGGTGTACTGGCGTAGCAGCGGCGCGTCCATGCCCTTGAAATTGGTGCTGATCAAACCGCTGGGGTATCGCTTACGCAAAGGTTCGAAACTGCTTTACCGCCAACCGGCATTTCTCATCTGCACCGATCCCAACTTGGACATCGGAATTCTTTTGCAGGCTTACATCGACCGTTGGGAAATCGAGTGCAACCATCGCGATGAAAAGTCGCTGTTGGGGGTGGCGCAAGGCCAGGTGTGGAGTCCGCAAGCCGTTCCACGGTTGCCGCAATTTCAGGTGGCGGCCTACAGCTTGCTGCTGTTGGCCTCGCTGCTGGCCTTCGGATTCCAGCGCACCGACGAATATTTGCCATTGCCGCTCTGGCGGCGGCAGTCAATTCGCCCCTCTTTGCTGGACCTGCTCAATCTGTTGCGCGACCAGTTGTTCGCGCGCTCCCTGGGCGCGAGCCGCGTCGGGAATTTCGAGGACTTCGCGTCCACGTCGCCCCCGAGCGCGAAGTCCCGGAAATTCCAGATCACCGCCTACCAGCTCAGCACAATGGCTGCGTGACGGGCTTCAGCAGCCGGAACTGATGGGTGCAGATGGCCAATCTCCAGAGCGGGACAGGCGAAAGCGCCTGTCCCGCCGATGCGACCGCTACTTCAGCTCCATGATGAAGGCGTCCATCCGGTGCCTTCCCTGCGAATCGGACCCGCAGGGGAAGTCGCCGCCTTCGCTGCGGCCGTTGTGCCCGGTCTGCCCCTGCCAGTCGGAATAGAACAGCACCCATTTGCCGTCGTTGCTCACCTGGGCGCTGGCGTAATCGAGCGCCACGGCGCACGAGCCCGGAACACCGGCGGGCGTGGCCCACGTCTGGCCGAACCGGTAGACGTTGTTCTGCTTCGCCTGGGCCCCGACGCCATAACCGAAGATTTCGCCCGAGAGATACTGCGGCGAGGAGCTGTCGGGGAACGCCAGACCGATCACCGGCACGCCGTTCGGCCGCTTCGGATCGTCATTGTTCTGCCACGTCACGTGAATATTGGAATTGAAGTTCTGGTTCTGCTCGATGCAGGGATTGAGCTGCTGCCAGGTGTTGCTGGAGTCATTCATGTAGCGCGCCGATTCGTGGCGCGAATCCTGCTGCGAACACGCGTTGGCCGCGCCGCCGCCCTGCACCAGGTATCCATTGAATCCGAGGGCCCAGTGCGTGCTGCCGCAGCCTTCCGTCGGCTGGTACACCTGCTTCGTGTTCAGGTTGACGTAGAACTCGGCGGGGGCGGTCGAGTTGGGGCAGGTCGGGCTGTGCGAATCGATCGCCAGCCAGCCGTCCGGGCTGACCGTGATCTCGTGAATGCCCGTGCCCTGGCCCTGGTTGGCACGCCGCACGTTCGAGGGGAACGGCTGCCCGTTGATGGTGCCGTTCAGCACGTCGATGTAGGCCGTGTTGTCGTGGTTGTACAGGCTGAAGCAGCCGACGCCGAATCCGTTGTCCTGCGAGTCGGTCATCATGCAGGCCCAGTCGTGGTTGAGGTGCATGATGGCGCCGCCCTTCCCCGAGGGCCACCCGGGGATCGTCGTGAAGTCGCGGATGCACCGGTTGTCCCACTGCTGGGTCGCCACGTTATAGCTGACCAGGCAATTGCCGCCGTTCGAGCCGTTCGGGCCCGTTCCCATAATGATATTGGGATCGTAGTTGGTGAACTGCCATTGGCCGGGAGGCGCCGTGATCCATCCCCCGAGCGTCATGCTCTTCGGATCGAAGCTGTAGATATACGTGACGCCGTTCTCGCCGTTGACGAGGAAGCGCGTGGAATCGGCATTCCAGACCCGCATCCAACCGGCGGCGGTGGCCCAGTAGCTGGCGCCCTCGGGCTGCGCGCCGTTATTCGGGTTCTGATCGCTGGTGACGCGGAGCACGCGATTGCCGGTGCTCGGATCGGTTGTGACCTGCCCCGCGGCCGGGATAGGGGGCGCGGGTGGCGGAGCGGGCGCTCCATAAACATCGCAGGCCCAGGACGCTCCCGCGGGACCGTTCGGAGTGCATTTGGGGGAAGCGTAATCGGATGGCGCCTGCGCCAGAAGCAGGGCCGGCGCAAGAATCAAAGCCGGCAGGAAAATCAACTGCACTGGGTAAGTTCTCCTTCGAGTTCGAGTAATTCACGGTCCGGCCTCCGCCAGCGCGGGTAACCGGATCTCCGCCCATTTTAGTATCAAAACCCGCATTTGCAGGCAAGTTATGGATTATATTTTGTTCAAATTACCGTAACTTAACCGTATTTTCGATATTGAATAATTGATTGGAACACATTGATTATCAGTACGTTACGATATGTGGCGCCAGATAAAAAACTACTCAATATCTTGAATGGAAATGAAATTGCTTAAGCGGGGTGGCTGAAAGATGGCGCTTCCGAGACCGTTGAAAATTCGGCCGGCCGGCGCCCTGTCCCAGGCGCAAGGGGCAGCCGCCGCCTATTCCTCGGCTGCCGGTGCGAAGCCGCCCGCCAGGTCTTTCTGCTGAATCTTTTCCACGTTGAAGCGCGATGCGCGGTCGCGCATCGTCTCGAGCACTTTTTCGGGCGGGGGCAGTTCGCCTTTGACGAACCGCAGCGGGTTGATGCGCGCCACGACGAACGAGCGCAGGTACGGGCTCTCGATTCCCTTCTCTTTCAGCCGTTCGATGACCGAGGCCACTTTCTGCTCGACCTCTCGCAGCAACCCGGCGCGCCGTTCGTGCGCCGTATAAGCCGCGCGCACGGGCTGATCGGAAAAGGATTCGACCCGGCGCAGCACCGGATGGTAGGCGCCGCCAGCGAAATCGCGCTTCTGCTCGTACACCATGCCGATGGTGACGAGCGAGGCGTCCTCGAGGTAGAACGAGAACGCCGATTCCGGTTGCCCACCTTCCTCCGCGACCAGACCTTTGTAGATGCGCACCACTTCGAGCGCGCGTTCCTTCAGGTTGTGCGCCTTCTCGGTGTTGAGCGCCAGGATCTGCCGCGCGATTTCGCGCTCGGGCAAAATGAGCACGGTGATCGACCGCGCGCCGAGGCGGCGCATCGCCTCCAGCCGGTGCAGGCCGTTGGGCGTCCAGAAACCGCCATCGGGGGCCGGAACCGCGATCAGCGGATCGAGAAAACGGCCGGTGCGGTTGATCACGTCGGCGAGGCGCTTGTGATGCGCTTCGGAGAGGTCGCGCTGGAAAGGCGTGGGCTGCACGCGGTCGATCGGCAGCACGGCCAGCAGCACCGCGTGGCCGCCGAGCGGATCGCGGTAGGCGGTGAGGACGAGCCCGCCTTCCTGCTCGACGCGCGCCTGGATGGGCGCAAGCTCGCCGGGCGCGGCCAGCGCGCAGTCGCGCGGCTCCAGGCCCGCGCTCTTCGCGGCGCGTTTTCGCGGCGCCGCGCGGCGCTTGCCTGCCTTTTCTGCGGCCTTCTTCGCCATGGATGCGGCGCTTCCGGCGGCTCCCGATGAGCTACCGCCGGGCTTCCTCGACCGGATAGCCCTTCTGTATCCAGTCTGCGTAAAAACTGGAGGGCAGTTCAAGCACGCGGATCTGCCGGAACCCCATTTCGCGCAGGGCCAGGAATGCCGGGCGGATATTCGGGCATTCCTGCCATGGGCAGCATCCGCAATAGATGACGACCTCGCGGTCCCGCGGCAGCGTCGCGGCCGCTTTCTTCAGCGCTTCGATCCCCTGCGGCCGCGCGCCCGGGCCGGCGAACACCGCGCCGGGAATATGCTTCGCGTACAGCAGCGGAAATCCCACAAACAGGATGGGTGGTTTCGGCGCCTTGCCGCCGGAAATGCGCGCCGCCAGCGCCGCGGGCTGGATCAGTTGCGATTGCGACCACGGTTCGCCGGAACCCTGCTCTGCGGCAAGCAGCGGCAGGAGAGCGGCCACAACAACGGCGGCCTTCGGTAGCATGTGCTTCACGATTCCATGTTCGCACCGGGGGCGGCGGGCCGGGGGGCGCCTGCCGCCCTACAGCGCCTTCCGCATCCGCAGGCCGGTCCCGCCGTTATGGTAGTAGCCGGCCACCTCGCGCACGGCCACGAAACCGAACTTCCGGTAAAAGCGGATCGCGCCGGCGTTCTCCACGCGGACCGTCAGGTCCAGGTTGCGCACGCCGTAATCGCCGAGCCGCTCCAGCGTCGCATTCAGCAGGGCGGAGCCGATGCCGCGGCCCCGCAGTTCGGGCACCACGGCGATCGAGACCACTTCCGCGTCGCCCCGTTCGATGCACGTGACGCTATAGCCGGCAATGCGGCGGTTCAGCTTCGCGACGAAGAACAAGTCGCGGCACTTGCGATAAAGCTCGGCGAACATGTCACGCGAGTAAGCCTCGTCGGGAAAAGCGGCCTGTTCGATCTCGAGCACGCGTCGCAACTGATTGGGATGGAAGTGGCTGACCTGGAGCGGCACCAACGCATTTATATCGCATTTTGAAGAGCCGCGGCGCGCGCTTTGATCCGCGCCGGCTTACCGCCGCATCGGCCGCGGCCGCGCCTTCAGCGGAGCAATGCGCCAGTCGGCCGGCAGATTCGGGTGAATCGCCGCCTTGTAGTAATCGCAGCGCTGGGTGATGTCCGACCTCCAGTTACAGGCCGTTTGCAGCGTGTTGAATGCCGCGTTCAAACGCGCTTGAACCGCCTGCAAGGCCTTCGGATTATCCAGATCCTCGAAGCCGTTGGTCATGCCGGCCGCGATCGCCAGTTGAATCTTCGCCAGCGCCCCGGAAATCGAATACGGGTCGTAGCCGCCCTGGAGCATGATTACCGACGCCCAGATGTCGGCGTCCGTTTCCGCATTGCCCGCGGCCATCTCCAGGCGGCCGCTTCGCTGCTGGTAGATGTGAGCCAACTCGTGCGCCATGACGAAGGCCAGTTCGCCCGGCGCGTCGCCGATGAGCTGGGACAGGCCCAGCGTTACGCCGACCGCATTCCCGGTATGCGCGTACGCGTTCACGACCGGGTCGGTGGCGATATCCAGCTCCGGCGTCGCATCCAGAATGCCGAGCGCGTAAGCCGCTTCGAGCATCTGCTGGTGCACCAGCCAGATGCGATCCCAGTGCGAGATGGGAAACGCCGCCGGCCCGGGCGGCAGCGTGGTGAAGATGCCCTGCGCGTCGTTGCCAACGGTCCAGGCGATGAACTCGTCGTACGGCGGTTCGAGCGCGTTCAGCGCGACCGAGCCGCTGAAGCCGTCAAGGCTCGCGTGGAACTGCGGCGCAAGACTTGCCAGAGTGAAAGCCGTGTGCCCGAGCGCCGGCACCATGACTATCGCCCGATCGCCCCAGTAATTGCCGTCCGAATCGAGCAGGTCGATCATCACGTTGACAGGCCAGAAATTGACGTTCGCGATCGCCACGCCGAGCTGCGAATTCGCCGCCGAATAGTACGCGATCGTGGGCAGCGCCGGCTGCGCCGCCATCTCCTGGCGCGGCGCGCCGCCGTCGAAATAGCGGTAAGCTACCGTGCCCATCACCGGCACATCGGACATTGCGGCGGCCCAGCCCGTGACGATGCTGTTCGAACCGGAGAGGCTGCGAAGAATTCGCGTCCCTCCGGCCTTCACGTCGAACCGGAGGTCGCTCGTGGCTCCATTGCCGAAATCGAGCTGGAGCGCCGAGCCATCGTCCTTGAACAGAGCCAGCTCCACGCTCGCGTCGGTGAGACCCGTGTTGACGAAGGTAAACGTGGTTTGCCACTTCTGCGACGCCGGACCGCCGTCGGCCAGGTGCGGGAAATACAGGTTCACGTGCGCGCTCTGCGGCTGCATCTGCGCGCCTGACAAAGCCGCGAAAAAGATCAGCAGGCCCGGAACTCGAAATTCAGCCATCACGTCCTCCCGCGAGGTTGGGTGTGCGCCGCCCGCCGCAGGTTTCATCGAACTATCGGTTGTTGCCGGAAAAAACTTCAGCCTCGGATACAATTTCTGTAAAGGGGGGGCAAGTGCAGAAGACCAGAACGACTTCCGGTTATGCGGCTGCGGTGCAGCCCGTGTCCACGGATGCTATTCAAACCGGCGCGGAGGGACTCGAAGCGGGCGAGGTGCGCATACAGGCGGCCGACGGCCGCCGGATTCCGGCCTATCGCGCGATGCCGGCGAAGAAGAAAGGCGCGCCGGTCATCCTGGTGGTGCACGAGATCTTCGGCGTGCACGAACACATCAAGGACGTGTGCCGCCGCCTCGCGCATCGCGGCTACATGGCCGTCTCCGCGAATTTATTCGAGCGGCAGGGCGACGTTTCCGGCCTCACCAGCTTCGAGGAGATCTACGGAAAGGTTGTGTCGAAAGTGCCGGAAGCGCAGGTGATGGCGGATCTCGACGCCACAGCCGCATGGGCGGCGAAATCGGGCGGCAGCGCGCAGCTCGGCATCACGGGCTTCTGCTGGGGCGGCCGGATGGTCTGGCTCTACGCCGCGCACAATCCGAAACTGAAGGCCGCCGTCGCCTGGTACGGACGGCTCGGCGGGCCGGCCGACGAACTGCACCCGACGACGCCGCTCGATGTCGCGGACAAGCTGAAGGCGCCGGTGCTGGGGCTCTACGGCGCCGAGGACCAGAGCATCCCGGTGGCGCAGGTGGAGGAGATGCGCCAAAAGCTGAAGGCCGCCGGCAAGACTGCGGAAATCATCGTCTATCCCGGAGCGCCGCACGCCTTCTTTGCCGACTACCGCCCGAGCTACCGCAAGGAGGCGGCCGAAGACGGCTGGAAGCGCATGCTGGATTGGTTCACAAGATTCGGGCTCGGGGATTAGGATGCGACGGCGTTGGCCGCGTATAATTAGACGCGAAGGGCCGAAATATACACAAGCTATTCGTTCTGCTTCCGCTTGCGCTCACCCTCGCGTCGGCGCAGGAGTGGGATATCGGCGGCCATGCGGCGGCCGCGATTTCCGAAGGCACGGCAAACAAACTCAAGCTCAGCTTCGAACAGCGCGGCCGGTATGAGGATCGCACCGCGAACGCGTTCGGCGCGGCCCCCGACGTGGCGACCGGCCTCTACCGCACCCGGCTCGGCCTGACCTACACGCCCGTCGAGTGGCTCAAATTATCGGCAATGGTTCAGGATGCCCGCGCGCCCTGGTACGGCCCGAACGCGCCCAACACCGTGCGCGACCCCGCCGACCTGCAGGAAGGCTACATCGAGCTCTTTCCGGAAACGCAGGGTTTCGGCATGACCGCCGGCCGCATCATGCTCAACTACGGCGAAGGCCGGCTCATCGGCACGCCGCAGTGGAGCAACGTGTCGCGCACGTACGACAACGCGCGGCTGTATTACCGGACGTCGAAAGCCCGGATTGAATTCCTGATGGTGTCGCCCGTCAAAGTGCGGATTGGAGAATTCAATCGCCCGGTGCTGGGCGATCGCGTCTGGGGCGCTTACAACTCCTTCCCGGGTTTTTACCGGGACCACTTACTGGAGGCGTACCTGCTGCGCCACGACCAGAACCGCCCCGGCGGGTTTACCGGCGGCAGCAGCGCGAACAATACCGACAAGCTCGGCGTGAATGCGTTCGGGTTCCGCCTGGCGGGGCCGCTCGCCGCGGGCGTGAAGTACAGCGTGGAAGGCGTTCTCGAAAACGGCAAGGTGGGACCCGCCGGTCAGAGCGCCGCGGCGTGGTTCAGCGGCCTCAGCCGCCGCTGGACGATCCACGGCAAACCGCTCGATGTATCCGCCGAGTACAAGTACGCCTCCCCAACCTTCGATCAGCTCTATGCGGCCAACCACGACAAGTTCGGCCACGAAGACCTGTTCGGCTGGCGCAATCTCCACAACGCGCGCGCGACCGCCGCGTTTGCAATCACCAAAAGCTTCACTCTGAATTTCATGTACGACAATTCGTGGCTGGCGAACGTGAAAGAGGCGCTCTACAACGGCTCAGGGAAGGCGATCGCGCGTTCGGCGGCAGGAACCGCGGGCCGGCACGTCGGCCAGGAAGCGGATGTGTACGGCGCGTACAGGTACAATCACTTCACCCTGGGCGCCGGCTACGGCCGGTTCTTCG
>Ga0078972_1007639_pt1 | contig 23776 bp, 11 predicted proteins | sample YelNatPaOPGAMG01_FD_67568 | JGI IMG/M metagenome (GOLD analysis project Ga0078972, IMG submission 67568) | Hot spring thermophilic microbial communities from Obsidian Pool, Yellowstone National Park, USA - OP-RAMG-01 (SPADES assembly) (version 2) | ecosystem: Environmental > Aquatic > Thermal...
GGGGTGACCGAAAGGGCGCATGGTGGTCGGGATATGGGGACAGACACGATGTTTGGGCGACCGGACTCTTGGCCCGGTGGACCTGAGGAAGCGCTGGTCGGGCGGTCCAAGCCAGCGGGGCACACAGATATGGGGACAGACACAGAATTTCCAGATTTGGGGACAGACACGATGTCGGGTATAGCCGATATGGTGACAGACACGATGTTCGATGTGCCGATCAGGAACGTTTAACGTCCAACGTCCAACTCTCAACTTTCAACGGGGTGACCGAAAGGGCGCATGGTGGCCGGGATATGGGGACAGACACGGAGTTACGGTGATACGTATCACTGGGCTTTTCGTGACGGTACTGTGGAGTCGGTATCTGCAGTGCCTGTATTTTTTTTCAGGAGGCGTGAGCCGCGGGCAGGGGACAAAGTGGAAGGAAATATTGCGCAGCCCGGCGGCGCAGAGCTCTGCAATCAACGGGTGCAGGCAGTGCGTCTTTGCGCGTCAGGGAACTTTGGTTCCGGCTACGCCGGGCTGGGATTGTCTTCGGCTTGTGAGCCGGCGAGATTCACCGTCGGGGCGGCGGGGGGGCCGGGCGTCCCACCGCCCCGCCGATAAATAACTTCGGATAGCCTGTATTCGGGGTTAAGCTGCGCCGTATGGACATCCGGGGTAAAACCGGTGTTGATGGTGCTGCACATTTGCCGCCATCGAGTCCTCGCGGACAAATATCGAGTCGCAGGTTTGTGCGAGAACCTTCAATTCATCCAGCTCGGTTTCAGTTGGTTCGCGGTATGCTCTGCAAGCTTTGACTGCTTTGTCCAACAGATCGATGAACGACGGTGGAATGCCCGCTGCGACTCCCGGACGCGAAAGTGTAAAGCGCCATGCGAGGTTGACTTCATGTTCTTCTTCGACAGATCGGTACCACCACTGGCGGGAGCGTGGCGTGTTTTGAGGCCATGCGCCGCGGCTCATGGTTTTGATGGCGATGACTGCGGCGCGTTTGCGTGCGGCTTCTTCAAGGACAGCCCGACCGAAATCGCGCTTGTAGTATTCGACGAAGTTGATTGGGAACATGACGGTGTCGAAATCGAAGCTTTTGATAGCTTCGAGGGCGGCTTTGGTTGAGTGAGCGGAGAAACCGATGAACCTGATTTTGCCTTCCTCTTTGGCTTTCAGGAAAGTTTCCATTGCACCGGCGGGGCCGAGCGCTTGTTTGACTTCGTCAATTCTGACCAGGTGGTGTAACTGGTACAGGTCGAAGTGGTCGGTCTTGAGGAGGCGCAAGGAGTTTTCCAATTCCTTTCTTGCGCCTTCTTTGTCGCGCATTTTGGTCTTGCAGGAGAGGAAGATCCGGTCGCGGTCGAGGCCTTGAAGTCCGATACCCATTTTGGTTTCTGCCTCGCCATTGCCGTAAGCGGGGGCTACATCGAAGTAATTGACTCCGTTGTCGAAGGCCTTGTGAAGGCCGTCGGTGCCTGTTTTCTGGTCATAGTGGACAAGTGCGAGTCCGGGGAATCCGACGACCGAGATTTGGCTACCGGTACGGCCGAGTGTGCGTTTGGGGACGGGGGTTTCGGAGGTGGCGGGTGGGGGTGTGGTTTGGGCTGCGGGGGCGATTTTGGGCAGTCCGACTACGAACACTCCTGTGGCGCTGCCAACCGTTCTAAGAAAGGTCCTTCGTTTCATTTTGGGCGATGTTTGAGTTGAAAATAGAACCGGTTTTGCGTGAAAGCAAGTGTGGTAATTCGGCATGAGGCTTGCTCAAAACTGACGTGTGATTGTATTGTCAAATACAAAGGGCGGGCGTGATTCGTCCGACCGGTTTGAGGGTGTGCATGGTTGAGCGGGAATTGATTGAGAGCAAAGATTGACGAACCGATGGAAGGCTGACAATGTTTGGGGTTGCGCCGCGAGAGTGCGCGGGGCGTACCGAGTTGTTGGCGGGTACAACCATAGAACAGGACAAAAGTGGCAGCCAGAGACGATTATTTGTTGGACAGTCTGCTTGAGATGGGCTACGTGACCAACGAGCAGTTGGGGCCCATCCGTGCCGAAGCCGATTCGACGGGCGAGGGTATTGTTGACACGCTTGTTGCGAAGGGGGTGATTTCTGCTGAGGTGGTCGCGCAGGCCAAGGCCACGCATTTCGGCACAGAGTTTATCCGGCTGAGCGAGATGCGGCTTCCTGACGATGTTATTGCTGCGGTGCCGAGGCACGTGGCCAAGCGGTATAACGTTGTGCCCGTCAGGAAAGAGGAGGGCGGCATTGTTGTTGCGATGGCAGACCCGTCGGATTTGGACACGCTGGACGGGCTGCAACATTCGCTTGGGACCTCGGTGATACCGGCTGTGGCGAGTCCTGAGGATATCGAGGCGGCGATCGCCAAGTATTACGGTGTCAAGGAAGACTCGGTGAGCAAGATGATCCAGGACATCACCGAGGGCGAGGTCGATGTTGGCCAGATTACCGCGGTTGCGACTGACGACGGTTCGACTGTTGAGGCTGATGCTCCGATAATCAAGTTGGTCAACACGATGATCGTTGAGGCCTTCAAGATGCGCGCCTCGGATATTCATTTGGAACCGCTGGCGAAGCGGTTTCGGGTGCGGTACCGGATTGACGGGATGCTGCACGAGATGAAGAGCCCGGCCAAACGGTTGCAGGCGCCCATCATCAGCCGCATCAAGATCATGTCCAACATGTCAATCGCCGAGCGCCGAATACCACAAGACGGACGTATCCAGGCGCAGGTTGGCGGCAAGACGATTGACCTGCGTGTTTCGTGCATTCCAACCACTCACGGTGAAAGCATAGTGATGCGTCTTCTGGACAAGGAAGGGTTGCGGCTGGGTTTGCCTGAACTGGGCTTTTTCACCGATGACCAACAGACCTTCGAGCGCATGATAGGTTTACCGGACGGGATAATTCTGATCACGGGGCCGACCGGTTCGGGCAAGACGACGACGCTTTACGCGGTGTTGAATTTTATCAATCGCCCCGATCGCAAGATTATTACCGTTGAAGACCCGGTTGAATACGTGCTTTCCGGAATCAATCAGGTCCAGGTCAATGAAACGGTCGGTTTGACGTTTGCTGCGGCTCTGAGGTCGATGCTTCGTCAGGCGCCGAACGTGATCATGTTGGGTGAGATTCGCGACCTGGAGACAGCGACGATCGCGATCAACGCCTCGTTGACCGGTCACCTTGTGTTCTCGACCGTGCACACCAATGACGCTCCGAGCGCTGTCACACGTTTGATTGATATCGGCGTCAAACCGTTTCTTGTGGCGTCCTCATCGCGGTGCTTGATGGCGCAGCGGCTTGTTCGGAAAGTTTGCAAGCGCTGTGGACAGCCATACACGCCGACCGAGCGCGAACTCAAGGCTCTGAAGATAGATGCCGCGCAGGCTGCCGGTGCGACCTTCCGGAAAGGCAAGGGTTGCCCCGAATGCAACAAGACCGGTTACAGAGGCCGTATGGGGATTTTCGAGATATTTGTTATCGATGATGAAGTGCGAAAACTAATATACGACAAGGTTTCTTCGAGTGTGCTTCGCGCCAAAGCGCGCGAGTCGGGCATGCGGACCTTGCGTGAGGATGGGACGCGCAAAGTGCTTGCGGGTTTGACAACGCCCGATGAAGTGATTCGGGCGACAGCGATGGATGTGGATTGATGAAAAGCTTGCACTTTGGCAGGATTGCGTTTCGCGGCGCGTGTGTGGGACTGACATTGTTGTCCCCGGCCAGAAACCTGTGTTGTGGGTTTTCGCGTTTGTTTTAGCCATTATTTTTATTTTGCCATGTCGTACTCGATGTCTGATTTGCTGCAACTGATGGTGCAGGAAGGAGCATCGGACCTTCACTTGCGTGTTGGTGTGCCGCCGGTGATCCGATTGCACGGGATTCTTCACAGAGTTGAAGGTCCGCCGTTACGTCCTGAGGACACTGAAGAGCTGATGCGCACGATTACCTCGGAGGAAAACGTTCAGCAGGTCCGGGAACGCGGGACTGTTGACTACGGTTTTGCGTTCGGGGATTTGGCGCGGTTCCGCGTGAGCGTTTTCAAAGAGAGAGGTAATTTCGGCGTGGTCGCCCGGCAGATTCCGAACAAGATGATGACGTTGGAGCAGATCGGGCTGCCGCCGTCCGTGCGCGAATTGCTTTACAAGCCGCGTGGATTGGTTCTGGTCACGGGACCGACCGGGTCGGGGAAGACGACGACACTGGCGTCGATGATCAATATCATAAACGAGGAACGCGACGACGCGCACATCGTCACGATCGAGGACCCGATCGAGTATTATCACAAGCACAAGAAGGCGATCATAACCCAGCGCGAAGTGAACGTTGATGTCCCGAACTTTGCTGAAGCGCTGAGGCGTGTTTTGCGGCAGGACCCGGATGTGATTCTGGTGGGCGAGTTGCGCGACCTTGAGACGATGGATGCGGCGATCACTGCTGCTGAAACCGGGCACCTTGTCTTCGGAACTTTGCACACGACCGGCGCGGCCAAGACGATTGACCGGCTTGTCAATGCATTCCCGGTGACCCAGCAGGAGCAAATCCGGATTCAGCTTTCCACGGTGTTGCAGGCGGTTATTTCGCAGTTGCTTTTGCCGAGGTGCGACAAGCCGGGCCGGGTGGCCATCTTCGAGATCATGGTTAACACCCCATCAATTAGCGCGCTGATACGCGATAACAAGACGTTCCGAATCCAGTCCGACATACAAACGGGGGCGAAATACGGGATGGTCACGCTGGACAGCTTTTTGTTGGACAAGTACCAGGCGGGGATGATTTCCCAGGAAGAGGTTATTACGAAGGCTCAGGACCCGGTCTCGATACTGCAGAAACTGCAGGAACTTGAAGCGGGCAAAGCATTGGCTGAAGTTGAAGGTCGCAGGTAATCATGGCTGATATCTCCTCAAATCCGTTGTTGGCCTTGATTCGCGAGCGCGGGCTGGCTGACGACATGCAGCTCGAAGAAGTGATGGCGGAGCACGCTCGCACTGGCCGCCCGGTTGGCCAGATTTTGCTCGATTATGGAATAGTAGATACCGACACCCAGCTCGAGATCATTGCCGAACATCTGGGGACTGAAGCGGTTACGATCAATGAACTGGACCTGACTCCGGAAGTGATCGAGACCGTGCCGGCAGCCACGGCGCGGATGTACCAGTGTTTGCCGGTGGCTGTTGAGGGTGGCGTGGTCAAGATTGCCCTGGTCGATCCGCTCAACCCGGCGGTGATTGACGAATTGGGTTTTTCGCTGGGGAAAGAGGTTCGCATTGTGGTTGCTGATCCGGCCCAGGTCGAGAAGCTGATTCGGAAGTTTTATCCCGAGGACAGCGAAGGCGTCGGGGATTTGCTCAAGCAGCTTGGAGCGGACGAGGAAATTGCCAAGGAAGTTGTAGAGGCAGAGGGCGGTTCGATTGATCTGTCGAGCCTTGCCAATGAAGCTCCGATAGTCAAGTTTGTGAACCTTGTGTTGTTCCAGGCGGTGCAGGATCGCGCAAGTGACATTCATTTCGAGCCGTTTGAGGATCAATTCAAGATTCGGTATCGTGTTGACGGTGCTTTGTACGAAATGACACCGCCGCCGAAACATCTGGCTTTGCCGGTGACATCGCGCATCAAGGTCATGGCCGATCTTGATATTTCGGAGCGGCGTCTGCCTCAGGACGGGCGCATATCGCTTACGATTGGTGGGCGCCAGGTTGACATGCGTGTTTCGACCTTGCCGACGCAATTCGGTGAGTCGGTGGTGCTTCGTGTGCTGGACCGGTCGGCCATGCAACTCGAGATGGAGAACCTCGGGTTTCCCAAGTTCATTTACGATTACATGGTTGAAGCGATCCAGCAGCCCAATGGCATTATTATTGTGACCGGGCCGACCGGCTGCGGCAAGACCACGACGCTTTACTCGTGTTTGAGGCGGATTAACACGATTGACTCGAAACTTTTGACGGTTGAAGACCCGGTCGAGTACGACATTGAAGGAATCATGCAGGTGCCGGTGCACGAGGCCGTCGGGATGACGTTTGCCAAGGCATTGCGCGCGTTTTTGCGGCAGGACCCGGATATCATCATGGTGGGTGAAATGCGCGATTTGGAAACGGCGCAGGTTGCAATTCAGGCTTCGTTGACGGGGCACCTTGTGATGACGACGCTTCATACTAATGACGCGCCGGGGGCTGTCACGCGCATGATTGACATGGGGGTCGAGCCGTTTTTGATTTCCTCGACTCTTTTGGCGGTGTTGGCGCAACGGCTTGTGAGGATGATCTGCAAGCGGTGCCGGACGCCATTCGAGCCGACAGAATCGCAGCTTGCGCTTTTGAATTTGTCTCCGCATGACGTTGGGGACAAGGTGTTTTACTATGGACGTGGGTGCAAGGAATGCAATGACACCGGGTACCGCGGGCGCAAAGGCATCTTCGAGCTGCTGCCGATCAGCGAGCCGATACGCATTTTGATAAACGAACGTTCACCCACTGCCGTAATCAGGCAGAAAGCGATTGAATTGGGAATGGTGACTCTGCGCGAAGACGGTTTGCGGTGCATCTTCGACGGCGATACCACAATTGAAGAAGTGCTGAAGTACACTTGATTTGGAGAAACCCTATGCCGAAGTTCAATTACGTCGCGATGGATTCCCGTGGTAAAGAAACCAAGGGAACACTCGAGGTCGCCAATCAGAACGAAGCCATCACCCGCCTGAAGGAAATGGGGTTCTTCCCGACGAAAGTTGTTGAGGCGGAGAAGCCCAAGGAGAAAGGCGTCAGTAAAGGCAAGCGTGCTCCGGCAGCGGGCGAGAAGAAGAAGGGGAAAGGGATTAATATCAGCATCCCGTTCCTTGGGGGGAAGGTTGGGACGAAGGTCATGACCGCTTTCACGCGGCAGCTTGCGACGTTGGTGGATGCGGGGTTGCCGTTGCTGCGCGGCATGCGGGTACTCGAACGTCAGGAACGCAATCCCACGCTCAAGCAGATCATTGGCGAGATGGCTGTTGCGATTGAAGGTGGCAGCACTTTTTCGGAGGCACTGGCCCAACACCCGAAGGTTTTCAATCGGCTGTATGTCAACATGGTCAAGGCTGGCGAACTTGGCGGTGTATTGGAAGTTGTTCTGAACCGCCTTGCCGAGTTCATGGAAAAAGCCCAGAAGATCAGGGGCAAAGTCAAGGCCGCGCTGTTTTATCCTGTGGCGGTGTTGACGGTGGCGACTATTATTCTTGGCGTATTGATGGTGTTTGTGGTGCCGCGGTTTCAGGCGATATTCTCCGACATGCTCGAGGGGGCTGCACTGCCGGGATTTACGCGGGTTGTATTGGACATTGCCAATGCGATCAAGAGCCGGACAATCCTGTTGTTTGACGGCCCTCCGTACGTGCTACCCGGGCCTGTGATCTGGATCATCGTGGGCATTATCGTGGCGTTCAAGCTGTTTGTAAGGTGGCGCAAGGGGCGGTGGCTATGGGACAAAGTGAAACTCAACATGCCCGTTTTTGGTCCTGTGATCAGCAAGGTGGCCATTGCACGGTTCACGCGGACTTTGGGCACGCTGGTCAGCAGCGGTGTTCCAATTCTCCAGGCGTTAACGATTGTAAAGGAGACCTCGGGCAACGTTGTCATCGGGGAAGCCGTGGCGCGGATTCATGAGAGCGTCAAGGAAGGCGATACGATTACCGCGCCGCTGGACGCGTCAAATATCTTCCCTCCGATGGTGGTGAGCATGGTGGACGTTGGTGAACAAACCGGCGCGCTTCCGGAAATGTTGATGAAGATCGCCGACACCTACGAGGAAGAGGTGGACAACGCGGTTTCGGCGATGACGTCGCTTTTGGAGCCGGTCATGATCGTTTTTCTGGCTGTGATTGTGGGAAGCATTGTGATTGCGCTGTTCCTGCCGTTGATAGACCTCATCAACCGCCTTGGCAGTGAAGGTGGGGAAGGCAAGTCGGAAGGCGGGGCTGAATGACTTTACGGGTTCTACTCATTCGTACTCCATACAAATGAAAAACCTCCGTTGGCTGCAAGTCGGCCTGGGCATTGCCCTGTTGGCGTCGATTGTTGTCTTGTTCAAACCGCCTTTGCGATCCGGTGCGCCCGGTCGGGGCAATGCTGATCCGCCGGTTCCGGCCGGAAGCGCTGATTCGGCAAAGACAAACCCGTTGCTCTCGGTCGCCGCTTGTGAGCAGGGGAATTTCCCGTTGCCCAAGCTTGACCGAGCGGTCGAGTCTGCCGACCGCGCTGTCACCGAGAATTCTGCGCCCGGGGCAATACACGCCGAATTTGCCAACTGGGTTGGCGAGTTCTTGAGTGCAAGAGCCTCCGGAACTGCGCTTCCGTCGTTTGCCGAAGGCAGTCGGCTTGCTGCTGCCCGACGTGCGGCTCTGGCGCAGGTGATCAAGGAAGACCCGCAGTCGGCTTTGGAAATGGCCGTACCGTGGCAGTGGCGCGAAACGCTCCCGCCAGAAATCACCGCGCATTTCGAGGAGGTTGTGAGTGCACGAGGCAACCTCGACGTTTTCTGCGCGTTGCCGCTGCCCGGGGCCGATTACCGCCAGTTCAAGCCCGGTCTGATGCGTTATGCGACTGTCAACGGGCGCACTTACCAGGCTTATGTTTACGGGAAACGCGCCCGACAAATGAGCCAGCGCAACATTGCCATCGAAGGCATCGCAGTGGACAATTTGCTGGCGGTTTCTGAAGAACCGATTCGGCTGCTGGATGCTGGCGAGACCCGGGCGATGATGCGGGTTGGCAAAGCACCGGCATCGGTCAAGTGCGCTCTTTGTGGTTCCGGGCCTGTGGCGGGGCAGGATCGTCTTTTGGTTTCGCACGGTGGACAACTTCTTGATGTGTGTTGCCTTTCGCATGCCGGCGAGTTGAGCCGCACTCTTGCTGAGGTTGAACAGCGCAGCCATGTTGCGCTCATGTCTTCGGGCGGCGATACTTTTGGGGGGAACAGTTGGTGGACCAGCCGGCCGCCCGCGAGCCTGCAGGGCTCATTTGCCACAAAGCGGGTGCTTTACATGCGGGTGGTGTTTCGTGACGACGTTCGCGTTCCGATCAGCGAGGGCCAAGCAATGGCGATCATGGAAGAAGTTGACGCCTTTTACAAAGAGGCTTCTTACAATAAAACGGCTTTGATTACCACTGTGACGCCGGTGCTGACGCTTCCGCACCCGAAACTCAACTATTCGACGTTGGGACCCGGCGCGTTGCTCCAGGACGCAGTGACTGAAGTGATCAAACTGGGGTACAAGGCCGAGAACTACGACCAGCTTATTTTGCAGTTTACGACCGTTCCCGGGTACGAATGGGGCGGGTTGGGCGGCGGCGGAGTGGTTTGGATACAAGGGGCGGGTGTTGGGCTGATTGTTCACGAGCTGGGCCACTGTTACGGGCTTGGGCACGCCAACTTCTGGGAGACGCGTCGCCCGGTTCTTCCGACCACGCCGCAGTTGCCGTTCGACATCGACAGCCTCGTTGGGCACGACAGTATCATCGGGGTGGGAGACGACATCGAATACGGGGACATCTTCGATGTTATGGGCAGCGGCGGTGGTGAGGCCACTACAGGGACAAACCAGATGCTCACGTCGTTTGCGGGGCACTTCAACGCAATCGGGAAAGCGCAGCTTGGCTGGCTGACGGAAGCGTACACAGTCAAGGTTGCAACTGACGGAACAAACCGGATATATGTTCATGACACGCCACGACTGGTGGAAGGTCGGAGTTACGCGCTGCGGATTGCGAAGGATGCCCAGCGCGAGTACTGGGTCAGTGCCAGGACCAAGATTCCAAATCGTTGGTTGACGAACGGTGTTGAACTGCACTGGGCAGCATGGCAACAGGCCCAGGGATACAGCCAGTTGCTTGATACAACGCCCGGTTCGATTCATGGCCGCCAGGACGCTGCCATAGCTGTCGGGCGAACGTACGCTGATGAGGAATCGAAGGTTTATATCACGCCTGTTGCGAGGGGCGGATCAGGTACCAACACATGGTACGATGTGGTTGTTTTCAGGGGCGAACGAAAAGACAACCTGCCGCCTGTCATCACACTCTCTGTCTCGACGAACAAGACCCGCCCGAACCAACCCATTACTTTGACGGCCAATGCGATTGATCCCAATGGCGATGCGATGTCGTTTTACTGGGATTTGGGAGACGATACTGCCGGGCCAAATTCATCGACCATTGTGAAAGAGTGGGCGGTGCCCGGCGATTACGTTGTACGCTGCGAGGTCAGCGATCTCCGCGGAGGCATAACCAGCAAACACATTGTCATCAGAGTCGGCGATCCCACCACGCTCAGAGTGAGCGGTTTTGTGGTTGATAACGCAGGAATGCCACTTCGCGGCGTGCGAGTGTCCAATGGTTCATTGACAGAGGGCGAGTATGAGTATGCGGAGAACTACAAGTGGACATACACTGACAGCGACGGCGCGTTCACGCTGGTCGGTCTGACAAACGGGGATTACTACGTCGGCGCCCATATCAACGGCTACATAACAACACCTGCCAACTTCGCAGTTCCAATTACCTTGCGAGACCGTGACGGTTCCGGGCTGACGTTTATGGCAAACCCGCTTCCGCGGGTTACCGCAGAGGTTGTCGAGCATGCAGACGGCCCAACGAAGAAACCCGGCATTTTCCGGCTGAAACGGACCGGTGACACCAACACGGCGCTCCAGGCGTTTTTCCTGCTGGGCGGCTCTGCGGTCGAACGCAAGGATTACGCGCGGATCAGCAATTCGGTTGTGAATCAAACCAACGTTGTGCCCAGTCCATTCGGTCCGCACACGCTTTCTTTCAAGTTCTACGCTGTGGATTTTGCGACGGGGGTGGTTGAGACGAACATCACGATCACACCTCTTGTCACCAACGCACCTGCCGGCCAGGACAAAGACGTCGCACTCACGATCATGTATCCGTTGGAGGTGATGCGGCTCGAGCTTACGAATGGCGAAGGCGGGCTTCTGGCCACAAACACCAATTACGTGTTTTTCAGCGATTGGGAAATCCGCAACGTCAACGGGCAGGATACCTGGTTCCAGAACTACACGGATTATGTGCCATGGTGGCCCGGTGAAGCCCGTCTCAAGATCGCCGCGCAAAAGGCGACATTGCCAGTCGTATCTTTGTTGGCTTCGGCGCCGGTTACAGAGAATGCAATTGATGCCGCCCAGTTCACCGTGCTCAGGAGTGGTGTGATGGATGTTCCCGTGACGGTTAAGTTGACTGTTGAAGGGACGGCAGTGCCTGGTTCGGATTACCAGGCGTTGCCAGACAGCGTGGTTATTCCAGCAAACGCTTCTTTTGTGACCATCCCGGTCTATGTGCGGCCAAACCTGTATCTTGACGGCAACCGGACGGTCAAACTCAAGATCACCGCCGACCCGTCCTATCAGGTCGGCACCGGGGAGGCAACAGTTACCATTGGCGACAACGACCTCCCGCTGGTGACGATTGCGGCCACGCAGCCCGTTGGCAGTGAGTCAGGCTCACTTGCCGCGGTGATGATGGTCACGCGTGCGGGAGACATCACACGCGAATTGACAGTGAACTATTTGGTTTCAGGCACGGCGGTAAGCGGTCGTGATTACCGTTCGCTGCCGGGGGCGGTCACAATTCCTGCAGGCCAGCCTTCGGCGGCGATCGTTGTTACGCCGCGCGACAATGGAATCCGCGACGGTGGCAACACCGTTCAGGTGTTCATATCGGACAGTCCGACGTACAACGTCGGCTATCCGAACACTGCCACGGTTTTCATCCAAGACCGGGCGCTGCCCGTGGTTACCGTGAGAGCCACGGATGAGACTGCTGCCGAGCCCGGTGATACCGGCGAGTTTGTGCTCACGCGAACCGGCGACACGAGCCGCGAGCTGGAAGTGTTCATCAAGACGGGCGGCACAGCAAAACCGTTTGCGGATTATGTATCGCTTGGCGAGCGCGTGGTGTTCCCACGAAACGCGTCCACGGTGACACTGACGGTTGTGCCTGTAAACGATGGGTTCCGTGAGGATCCGGAGACTGTGATCTTGGAAGTTCTTCCCGGACTGGATTACTACGCCGGGTCGCCGTCGCAGGCCATGGTGACAATCAACGATGACGATTCCGGTTCAGCATTGGCTGTTGGATTCAGTTTCCTGAGTTCCACCAATTATGAGACACCGGGCCAGGCGTTCATCGCCGTCGCAATCACGGGTAACCCGCAAGAGGACAATCCTGTGACTGTCGATTACAAGGTCACTGGTGGAACTGCCATTCCTGACATCGATTATCCTCTGACGAGTTCAACGGGACGTCTGATGTTCTATCACGGCCCGGACGGCGGCAAGAACCAGTACACCAACCGCACCCAGTTGATTCCTTTTGTTTACACCAATGACAGCGTGGCGAAGCCCGACAGGACTGTGGTGCTGACGTTGATAGCGCCGCCGCCGTTCATAAGCAACTGGCTGACCACAAATGACATCACCATTACAAACGAAAGCGGCGAAACGATTACAACCAACGAGATCGTGACCAACTCGACGCTGGTTACGATCCCAATGAACGCGTCATTCGATGTTTACCAGAGTCACACGCTGACCATACTTGACGATGATGCTTCGGTGATCACGGTTGAAGCAACGGACCCGGTGGCGTACGAGCAAGGTCTGGACCCGGCTGTGTTTACGATCAAGCGCACAGTGGTAACGAACCGCGCTCAGAAAGTCCGGTTCCAATTGTCGGGTCTTGCTGCCAATGGCAGTGATTATCAGACCATCGAAACAACAGTCGAAATCCCACCGGGATGGGATTCAATCCAGATTCCTGTCATACCGGTTGACGATCCGGTTCAGGAGTACATCGAGGATGTCAAGCTGACGCTGCTCGAGACGCCCGGTGCGCAGATTGGAGATCCGAGCACTGCTACTGTGACCATAATCGACAATGACGGAACAGTGGAATTCGCCCGGACCGCGTACACTGTGCCCGAGAACGTTGGCATTGCCAACATCCCGGTTCGGCGCACTTCTGACACCAACGCATTGGTGACGGTCGATTTCATGGTGACCGCGGGCACCGCCGTGCCGGATGTCGATTTCGTTGCGACCAACGGTGTGCTGGTGTTCCAACCCGGAGAGACAGTGAAGAACCTGCAGGTTCCGATCCTTGACGATCTTGTGACGGAGCCGACCAAGACGGTTAACCTGACATTGCTGAACCCCAGTGGTGGAGCGCCGCTTGGCGGCCAGACAACAGCCGTGTTGAATATCGAGGACGACGACACTGCGGTCGAGTTTGCCGCCGCTGGATTCACGGTCTATGAGCATGAGACCAACGCCGTCATCACTCTGCGCAGAATTGGTGTTTTGACAAACCTCGCGCAGATTACCTTCTCGGCCACAAATGGAACGGCCGTGGACGGCCTTGATTTCGTCGCCACCAATCGAACCGTCTCCTTCGCGCCCGGACAAACCCTGACGAATGTGTTGGTGAGAATTCTCGACAACACCTTGATAGAATCGAACAAGACTGTATTGCTCACGCTGCAGACAAACGAGTTGGCGACCACCAGCGTGGGACCGCAAGGGAACGCCACGCTGACGATCGTGGAGAACGATTGCGCCATTCAATTCGCAGCAACGAATTACTCTGTCATCGAGCATGCGAAGTTTGTCACTCTCGACGTCCAGCGCATTGGCGGGACAGTGCATCCTGTGCAGGTGGATTACAGGACCGTGGACGGCACTGCAAACTCGGGCCGGGATTACCAGAGCACCTCGGGCACGTTGACGTTTGCAGGCGATACGAACGTGCTGGCTCTCGATGGTTCCGGCGCGCTCGTATTCCAACCCGGCGAGACCAACAAAACAATTCAGGTTCGCATTTTGGATGACAATCTCGGCGAAGGGGATGAGTTGTTCCTTGTCCGCTTGCAGAATGCACGGGCTGCGGTCAAGGTGCCAACGAACACTGTTGTGTTGGGACAGGTCACAAGTGCCGCGGTAACAATCATCGACGATGAAACTCCCGGACAGGTTGATTTTGCATTCAATCCTGGCCAGGGCGCTGATGGTCCTGTTTATGCACTTGCGTTGCAAAGCGATGGCAAGGTGGTAATCGGCGGGGCGTTCACGAGCATCGACGGGATAATTCTGAACCACGTGGCGCGATTGCACGAGGATGGTTATCTGGACAGTTTCCTGACGCCTGGCCAAGGGGCCGATGGTGACGTTTATGCGATTGCTGTACAACCCGACGGTCGCATTTTGATCGGCGGCGATTTTCGAACTGTCAATGGCGTGCCATGCATTCGGCTGGCGCGATTGAATGCCGACGGCTCTGTGCACGACGAGTTCAAGCCGGGGCTTGGTCCTGACGGTCGCGTCAGGGCCATCGCTGTTCAGCCGGACGGTGCGATTTTGATCGGCGGCGATTTCAATTCTGTCGTGGGGGCGCCGCGTGTGGGCATTGCGAGATTGACATCGAACGGCATGGTTGATCAGACGTTTGATCCTGGCGCGGGTGCGCCTGGTGTTTGGGCGATCGCGGTTCAACCTGACGGGAAGATACTGATCGCAGGCGCTTTCACGAGCGCAGCGGGCTCAGCCCAGCGATACATTGCCCGGCTGAATCAGGACGGGTCGATTGATCGCACATTCAACACGGGCGCCGGTCCGGACGGCATGGTGCGGTCAGTTGCGCTTTTGGCTGACGGGCGGATTCTGATCGGCGGTGACTTTGAAACATTCGCGGGTATTTCGCGTTACGGCGTGGCAAGGCTTAACGCCGATGGGTCACTTGATACTGCCTTCGAGCCACCGGCTGATGCCGACGGCGCAGTGTATGCCGTTGGAGCGTTACCTGACGGGAAGATCATGGTTGGCGGCGCGTTTACGACGTTGGGCGGTCTGCCGCTTGCCCGTTTCGCCCGGCTGAACCCGAACGGTACTGTGGACACCAGTTTCCAGATTGGCACGGGCGCCAATGATCTTGTGCGTGCGCTGGTGGTTCAGCCTGACACGGCGGTTGTTATTGGAGGAGATTTCACAGAAGTTAACGGGCTGGACCGTAAGCGGATTGCGCGCATCCACGGCGATGAGAAGTTCCGGTTGAACACGGTCCAGTTCAGCGCGGCATTCTATCGCGCACCGGAAGACGGAACAAACGCTGTAATTACTGTCGTGCGCGGCGGCGATGTCACAACCAGCTTTGCAGTGACTTACGGCACGCGTGATGGCACCGCAATCGCAGGCAGGGATTATAAAGAAACCAACGGCACACTCGCCTTTGCCGCGGGTGAAACTGCGAAAACATTCACGGTGTCGATCATCGACAACCTGCTTGCCGAGGGCGACAAGACCGTTGGTTTGTTCCTGACGAACATTCCGTCCGGATTCAGCCTGTCTGCAAGGTTGACGGCGACACTGGTCATCGAAGACAACGAGAGCGCTCTTGCTTTCAGCGCGCCGACCTACACGGTGAGTGAAGGCGCAGGTGTTGCTACGATCACCGTGCGGAGGACCGGGCCGAACGCAACCGAGGCCAGTGTTGATTACGAAACGCGCAATGACACTGCGGTGGCAGGAAAAGATTACCGGGAAACAAGGGGTACATTATACTTCGCGCCCGGCGAGTCCGAGAAGAGCTTTGATGTGCCCATAATTGACAACGACCAGATTGATTCGGACCGGAGTTTGTTTGTTGTTCTGAACAATCCGGTTGGCGGGCCGGTTCTCGGGCTTCAATCGACAGCGGTTGTCACCATAACGGATAACGACCGCGTCGAGTTTTACAGCCTCAACATTGTTCCTGCGATTGGCGGCACTGTCACGCCACCGTCCGGTTTATACAATGTTGGGACCGTGCTGTCGTTGTTTGCTGCTCCTGACAGAGATTACATGTTCTCGGGTTGGACGGGTACGATCAACTCGACGGCGAATCCGTTGTTCATCGTGATGGACAAGAACTACACGCTGACAGCGAACTTCAAGCCCGTGCAGTACACGTACACGTTCGAACCGCCGTTTACGGCTGCCGATCTGGCATCTGCGCCATGGGCCAGCTCGACGACCAAACCATGGCAGCTCCAGTCCACCACCGCTTCCGGCGGCCGGTATGCACTGCGATCGGCTCCGATTGGCGACGGCGAAGACAGTGCGCTGTCTTTGGTTGTGGTGACGCGTGCCGGGGCCGGGTCGTTTGATTTCAGGGTCAGCTCGGAGGCGAACTGGGACTTCTTCGAGTTCTACGTCAACGGTGTGAAGATTGATCGCTGGTCAGGAGATGTTCCGTGGCGATCTTACCAGTTCAACCTTGTTGCGGGTCGAAACACGCTCACATGGCGGTACGTCAAGGATAACAACTTCAGCAGCGGCCTTGATGCGGCGTTTATTGACAACGTGTTTGTGCCGCTGGATTTGCCTGATCCGACCGAGCCTGCAGCCCGGTTGTCGGTGATTGATCTTCCCGCCGTTGGTTTCCATATCATGCTCGAAGGGCGGGTAGGCAGCACTTACATCACAGAAGTCAGCAGCGACTTTGGCGAGTGGCGGCCCATTTCAACCAACACGCTCAGCGGCAGGACGGTGATCATCACAGACGTCCATGCGCCCGCCAGCTCGCAGCGGTTCTACAGAGCGTACACGCGCTGAGAATCCAAAGAGCGCATGGCATAAATCAATACGATGTTGGACATTCGCATCATCCGGGAAAACCCCGACGTGGTGAGAGAACGGCTTGTGGTCCGCGGCATTTCTGGCAGGGATCACGTTGGGGAATTGCTTGCGCTGGACGAGCGGCGTCGCAGTCTGTTGGTCGAGGTCGAGTCGTTGAAGGCGCAGCGGAATCGTGTTTCCAAAGAAATCGGTGCGCTGTTGGCCCAAAAAAAGACCGCCGAGGCCGAAGCGAAGAAGGCTGAAACGCGGGCGATTGGCGATCGAATCGCTACATTGGATCGCGAGGTTGCGCAGGTTGAACAGGAACGTGAGGCGATTCTGATTCGCCTTCCGAATCTTCCCCACGCAAGCGTGCCGATCGGACGGTCTTCGGCAGACAATGTGGTGGTCCGGAGTTGGGGTGAACAACGGAGATTCGATTTTACCCCTGCCGGGCATGTGGATTTGTGTGAGCGACTGAAGCTTGTTGATTTTGTTCGAGGCGCCAAGCTGTCAGGGAGCGGTTTCCTGCTTTACACGGGATTGGGAGCGCGGCTTGAACGCGCGCTTATCCAATTCATGTTGGATTTGCATGTCGAGAAACACGGTTACACCGAGGTGTCGCCGCCGTTCATCATCAGTCGGGATTGCATGTTTGGCGTCGGGCAGTTCCCCAAGTTTGAAGACCAGGCCTATGCGGTTCAGGAAGGACTGGATTCTTCCACGCTGGGCAAGCTGTACCTGCTACCGACGGCCGAAGCCCCCGTTGCAAACATACATCGCGAAGAGATACTCGAAGAGGCTTCACTTCCAATTCGGTATGTGGCGTACAGTCCGTGTTTTCGGGCCGAAGCCGGGGCGGCCGGGGTTGGTACACGCGGCATGATTCGCGTTCACCAGTTCGACAAGGTCGAGCTGATCAAGATCGTCGCTCCCGAGCGCGGTTACGACGAGCTCGAATCGATGGTGGCGGATGCAGAAGAAGTCCTGCAGCTCCTTGGTCTTCATTACCGTGTGGTACTGCTTTGCACGGGTGACATGGGGTTTGCAAGCGCCAAGACATACGACATCGAAGTTTGGGCGCCTGCACAGGGACAATACCTTGAAGTTTCGAGCTGCTCGAATTGCGCTGACTTTCAGGCGCGCCGCATGAACCTGCGCTACAAGACTCAATCCGGTGAGAATCGGTTCCCACACACACTCAACGGCAGTGGCACGGCTCTTGCCCGGCTGTTTGTCGCCCTGCTCGAAACACATCAGCAATCCGACGGAAGCATTGCAATCCCGGCTCCGCTCCAGCCCTACCTGAAAGCGCCGGCAATTCGGGCATAATCCAGTGCTGTATTGGGAAAATCGGCGCGGAAACCGCAGATTAGCGGGGCGTTCGAGAGTTTTGCCTCCGAACTTTTCGTTTGCTGATCCCACTCGCATCTCCGCCGTGAGCGACGAAGTCGCCCCTTTCAGCGCGGCGCGACGGAGCGCCAAGCTTGGAACGAGCGCATTTATCTCGCTGCGAGCATTTGGTTGCGGCTGCGCCGCGATGAGTGAAAAAGCGGGTCGAGGCGATTGTGCGTGTGCGACAGGTCAGCGCTTGTTTCGGGCTGTCTCCGCTGCCTCGGCGTAGAGTCGGATGTATTCATGGACCGGACGATCCCATGAATGGTCTGCAGCGGCGGCATTGGCTGTTATTCTTGCCCAGTGCTTGCGTTGTTTGAACAGAGCAAGCGCCCGTTCGATTGCACGCTCGAGTTCATCCTCTCTGGGGGCTTCCAGAAGCCAACCGTTGCCTTCCCCTGTAATCGGATTGTATTCGGTGAAATTATCTGCCAGGCCACCTGTGCGGGTTACCACGCAGGGAACACGATGTCTCAGGGCAACGACCGGGCGCGTTCCGCACGGCTCGAACTCCGACGGGTAAAGGAAAATATCGATGGCGCGAAAAACGGCTTTTTGTTCTGCTGTGCTGTAACTGCGAACGAATCTTACATTGCGCGGCCAGCGCTGTGCGAGCATGTCGAGGCTGGCCGAGGTTTCGACTGCGTACGGATCCATCGGATGTCCTTGGCCGAGGTAAACGAATTGCAGTCCGCCTTTGGTCCTTTCCAAAAGACGACCAATGACAGCCGCGGCGAGTTTGACGCCTTTTTGTTTGTCGATGCGTGCCACCATGCCAAGCAGGGGAATCTGCTTTCGACACTCGAAGCCGAATTGTTTCTGGAGCTCGGTTTTGGCCCGTGCTTTGTCTTCTGGTGTGATGGATGGCCATTCATCGTAAGAAATGCCGTTCACAATTCCGGCAAAATCATTTGCGCGTTCCAAATAGTCTCTTTCGAGGCCGAAACCTCCGAAGGGCGTCAACATTTCCTCGCGGTTTGTGCGTGAAACAGCGTTGAGTTTGTGAGCGTATCGGACGCCGCCACGCAGAAGGCAGAACTTGTCCGGTTCACCCGGTTGCTCAAGGTTGGGCCAGTGTTCGCCGCTGATCCCCAACTCGGGGAATCGATGTCCCGGAATCCATCCGCCCATATGTTTGGCGTTGTGAACGGTCAGAACCGAAGCGGTTTGTTGGAATACGGGATTGTTGCCGTACTTTGCGCGGAGAAAAACGGGCACCAAAGCTGTCGGCCAGTCATGAGCGTGCAGAATATCCGGTCGCTCCATCAAGCCAAGATGCACCATCGATTCGATGGCCCGGAATGCGCCTTCGCAAAGTGCCAGAGCGAAATCCAGCGGGCTTGAGCCTTCGTAAGCTTCACGTATCAGCCCCGGGATTGAGAGGAAACAGTGTGTCACGCCGTTGTAAACCCCTCGCAACACGCTCATGTCATATTTGCGCGGGCCGATGGCGACCGAACATGAGACGCCCCCTTCAATGCACGGGGGCGGGTTTGCTTGCATTGACTCGTACCACCCGGTCACAAGATGGGTGGTAAGCCCTGCACGGCTCAATGCTGCGGCCAGTTCGCCGCAAACGTTGCCCAATCCGCCCTTGCGATAGAAAGGCTCTGCCTCGGGCGTTACCAGAACCACATTTCGAATTGGTGGTGTCACTTGTCCCAGCGCATTGTAAACCCGCCGTTTCACAACGCAGTCAGATCCGCGTGGCTCTTGCACTGTCCGGTTTCGGCTGCGCCGCGGTACGTGTCAAACGGCGCCGCACAGATTCGGCGCGATCCCGTGTTTGCGTCAACCTGAAAAGCGTTGTGTCGGGTTCTAAGATTTGTCCGGATTACCGGCGTTTTCGCCGCGCACAACCTGGAAGAGATGGCTGTGGGCGCAGAAATCGTTGGCAGAAAAATGGAGGGCAGAAAAATGAGGTGGAGAAAGATGGCGGCGGTCGTATCAGCGCGTCGGAGAAACAATCACGGTTGGGAGCGCGCCCGTCCCCGGGCGCTCAGGATCGGAACCGCAAAAAGTAAGAATAGGGCGATCGGATTCTTCCGTCTTTTTTCATTTTCTTTTCCTTTTTTCGGCTAAAACGCTGGAGGGAGAAGTGAAGTTTCGGTGGGAACTGAGAGAAAGCAAATGGCATGTCTTCGATGGCACCGCAGTGCATCAGGGTGTCACAGGTGACTTTTCGTGCAGGTAGCGCGTCAGTGTTTCGAAAAGATGACGCCTGGTGTTGTCGCCTTCCCTGATTGCGTGAGTGCGGTTCGGGTAGGGCACGAGTGAGAACTGTTTGTGTTGCTTGATGAGCTCGTTGACCAGCCTCTCGCAGTTCTGGTAGTGGCAGTTGTCGTCGCCTGTGCCATAGACGAGCAGTAGGTTGCCTTTCAACTGGTGTGCGAAGGTAATTGGCGAACCGTTCCGGTAGCCGGCCTCGTTGTCCTTCGGCAATCCCATGTAACGTTCTTGATAGATTGTGTCGTACAAACGTTCGTCAGCCACGAACGCGATTGCCATGGCAGTCCGGTAGAGGTCGGGATAACGGAAGATCGCATTCAGGCTCATGGACCCGCCACCGCTCCAGCCCCAGATACCAATCCGCGTCGCATCCAGATATGGCCGTTCTTGGAGGATTTTCTGCATGGCCGCCGCTTGGTCCGCCGAGGCGAGAATGCCGATTTGCCTGTAGATGCTTTTGCGCCAATCGCGTCCGCGCGGCGTGGCGGTGCCGCGATTGTCGATGCTCATTACGACATAACCTTGCTGGGCGAGCATGGTGTGCCAGAGATAATTGTCGCCTCCCCAGACGTCCGCAACTGTTGTTCCTGCTGGTTCGCCGTACACATGAACAAGCAGAGGATAACGTTTGGAGGGATCGAAGTCCGGCGGTTTGATACACCATGCGTCCAATTGCACCCCATTGCCAATGTCAACGCGGAAGAATTCGGCGGGGCAACGTTTGAGCTCGCCCAACCTGGCTGACAGCTCGGCATTATCGGCAAGCACGCGAACAGCCTTGTGTTCCGGCAAGTGTACCAAGTCGATGACCGGCGGCTGGCCAAAGCGTGATCGGGTGTGGAACGCCCAACGGCAATCCGGTGACATTTCGTAGGAGTGACTGCCTGGCTGATCGTCGGGTGACACGCGCTCAATCCGGCCGGAGCCGTCGAGTGGGGCGCGGTAAAGGTATCGCTGGGTTGGATTGTCCGGCGACGCAATGAAGTAAACGCAGCCCAACTTTTCATCGACGCCTGCGATGCGGACCGCGTCGTATGCACCCGGGGTCAGCAGTGTGATTTGCCCGGTTGCGGGTGATACAGCATAGACATGCTGCCAGCCGTCGCGTTCGCTGAGCCACAGAAAACGCTGGCCGTTCTGGATCCAATGCCAGTCTTCGACCACCTCGACCCATGCGTCATCTCTGTCGATGAATAACGTCTGAAGACTGCCGTTTCTGACGTTGGCCTGGATGAGAAGGTTTGTATTCTGGAGTCGATTGAGGTGCTGAAAGATCACGTGTCTGCCGTCCTTCGACCATTCCATCCTCGGGATATAATGGTTCCTTGGGTCGGCGCTCGGGCGGAACCAACGCGTTTTGCCGCCGCTGGCTTTGACCACGCCGACGCGGCATGCGGAGTTGGTTTCACCGGCCTTTGGATAGGCGAAGGTGGTGATTTTCGGGTAGAGCGAATCGGTGTTGTTGATGAGGGTGAATTCGGGCACGCCTTTGGTGTTGAACTGCCAGTAGGCGATGTATTTCCCGTCGGGGCTCCACCGAAACCCGTTTCGCAAACCGAACTCTTCCTCGTAAACCCAGTCCGATGTGCCGTTTATGATCTTGTCGGATCCATCAGATGTAAGCCGCGTGATCCGCATGTTGTCGAGGGACTGGACAAAGAGATTGTTTTGCCACACATAAGCAACACGCCGACCGTCGGGCGAAAACGTGGCAAACATCAGCGTGGAAGGCGCGGCGCTACCCCCGAGCTTTTTCAGCGCCCGCTTTTTCAAGTCGAACACCCAGTAGTCACCGCGGGTCTCTTTTCGCCAGACGCGTTTTGTGTTGGTGAAGATGAGCAGTTTTGAGGTGTCGTCGGACCATGCGTAGTCTTCGATTTTGAGCGGGCGGGATTCCCCACGGGGCACAAGGTCCGAGGCGGTGACGAGAACTTCGCGTTGGCCCGACTCGGGGGCATACCGCACGACGTCCTTGCCATCTTTGATCGATGCGGATTTCTCGAGTGTGGTGTAACCGGAACCGTCTTTGAGCCAGACGGCGGGCCCCCAGTCCTGAGTCTTGAACTCTTCCTTGCCGAAAATCCGATCCACGGTCAGCAAGGAGCGATCAGCCTGTTCTTCCTCAGACCTCAGGAGGGGCGGCTGAGACAACAACAGAAAGAAACCAAGTACAGCAGACCAACAACAGAGCCGTGACATGAGCGGCAGGATAGTGCTTGGCGATGTCATTGGCAAACAACGCTTTTGGCCCGTGGGTGTACCGGGGTTTCTTTGAAGCTCAGACCTCGGTTAAACCGGGCTTCTTGTTCGGGGAGATTCGCAACTTCAATGTCCACTTTGTTTGCGCAAATGAAAGCTCAACCGGGACCATGCCACCTCTGGCGCTATCCGGCGACCGGAACCGGCTTGGGCTAAATACGGTGCTGTCACTTTATTCTACCTCGCCGCGCGCTGTCCGGGATCACTCCGTCACCCCTGCGGCGAGCGAAGGGCCAATTAATTTTTGTGCCTCGCACATACCGTGTTTGTCCCTTTGGTCGCTTCAGTACACTTATATTGAGAAATCGATCATACTTGGAAAGATTCTCAGACTGCGAGTTTGCTCAGTTTGTCAGTATCTGCTCTTCTGGCAGCAAGCGGTGCTGTGACCACGGTGCGGCCTTCGAGTCATCATATTAGATAACCTGCGCGGGACCAAATATGGGGACAGACACGGAATTCGGGCGACCGGACTATTTACCCGCCGGAGCTACCCAAGCGCCGGCCGGGCGGTCGAGGCCGGCCTTGGCGCCCGGATGTGGGGACAGACACGAAATTCCAGATATGGGGACAGGCACGATGTCCGATGTGCCGATCAGGAACGTTCAACGTGAAACGTTCAACTCTCAACGTCCAATGGTGGTGACCGAAAGGGCGCATGGTGGCCAGGACATGGGGACAGACACGAAATCTGGACGACCGGACTGTTGACCCGCCGGAGCTACCCAAGCGCCGGCCGGGCGGTCGAGGCCGGCCTTGGCGCCCGGATGTGGGGACAGACACGAAATTCCAGATATGGGGACAGACACGATGTCCGATACACCGATCAGGAACGTTCAACGTGAAACGTTCAACTCTCAACGTCCAATGGTGGTGACCGAAAGGGCGCATGGTCGCCGGGATATGGGGACAGACACGATGTTTGGGCGCCCGGTTTTTTGACCCGGACAAGCCCAAGCGCTTGCCAGCCAGTTGAGACCGACTGGGGCTCACCGCCCCCCCCGGAAAAAGGGGACAGACACGAAGTTTCACCATGTGCGGGCGACCGGACTCTTGACCCGCCGGACCTACCCAAGCGCCGGCCGGGCGGTCGAGGCCGGCCTTGGCGCCCGGATGTGGGGACAGACACGATGTTTGGGCGCCCGGTTTTTTGACCCGGACAAGCCCAAGCGCTTGCCAGCCAGTTGAGACCGACTGGGGCTCACCGCCCCCCCAGAAAAAGGGGACAGACACGG
>Ga0078972_1007640_pt1 | contig 23771 bp, 23 predicted proteins | sample YelNatPaOPGAMG01_FD_67568 | JGI IMG/M metagenome (GOLD analysis project Ga0078972, IMG submission 67568) | Hot spring thermophilic microbial communities from Obsidian Pool, Yellowstone National Park, USA - OP-RAMG-01 (SPADES assembly) (version 2) | ecosystem: Environmental > Aquatic > Thermal...
ATTTTTATGAGGGTATTTAGTAAACTTTTTTGAATATTGGAGGGCAAAACTATTCTCCAATTTAAATGAATATCCTCAAATTCCATATTTTTAAATTGAGGAGAATAATAAAAATATTTTCTAAAATCCTAACATATAAAAGTATTATAAATAAAGAAATGGTTATAAAAAATGAAGACTCTATAAAATATCGAAGTAAAAAAATTTCCAATCTATCTAAAATTTCGGTTGACTTTTAAAAGGATTGCAGCACTTAAGGAATTGGAAAGAGAACTAGCCAAAGCTTAAAATCTGGTTGTTGAATAATTAAATTAGTGATACCTTGAAAAAGGGAGAATTGGTTTTATTGCTGTCTAGGGATTCTTCTTACTTAATAGAAGTAAGAAAAGGTAAGTTGCACACAAAAGATGGGATTTTCAACCTTGATGAAATTTTAAAGAAAAATTTTGGAGACAAAATAAAAACTCATCTTAAAAAGGAATTTATGATGGTTAAACCAAACTTAGCTGACATCTTGGAAAGAGCTAAAAGAGGGCCACAAATAATAATGCCGAAAGATGCTGCTCTTATTTTAGCTTACACGGGAATTTCCCAAGGAAGTTTTGTGGTTGATGTTGGGACTGGCTCAAGCTTCTTAACTATATTTTTGGCAAATTACATTAAGCCTGGCAAGGTTGTGACTTATGAAAAAGATAAAAAAATGGTTAAAATTGCTGAAGAGAACATAAGGCTTTCTGGGCTTTCTAGGTTTGTTGAGATAAAAAATAAAGATGCAACAAAAGGAATTGTTGAAAAAAATGTTGATCTTGTTACTGTAGATATACAACACCCAGAAAAAGTTGTGAAGCAAGCTTACAAGGCTTTAAAGCTTGGGGGCTGGCTTGCTGTTTATTCACCTACAATAGAAGAAGTTATGGCAGTAACAAAAAAGATAAGGGAGTTAAACTTTTCTTATATTAAAACAGTTGAAAATATAGTAAGGGAGTGGCAAACTGAAAGAACAACTAGACCAAAAACCATGGGAATAATGCACACTGGCTTTTTAACATTTGCAAGAAAGGTGAGTTGATTGGAAAAAAAGAATTTTGAAGAATTAAGAAAAGAAATTAGAAGAGGGATTGTTATATATGTTGTTTTTTGGTTCTTAATGGTCATACTTGTATTGAGTGTTATTTATCTTATCTTCGGGAGATAAATATGAAAGAAGATATTAGGAAAATGCAAGAACCGCCTGAGATTGCCCCAGAGCCTTCGCCAAAGATCACGCCAGAGATGCTTAGAGATGTTCTAAATCTTTTGGAAAGCAAAGGTATGATTCATTACACTGCTGGTGGTGCTTATATTCCAACAGAAAGTGGATGGAAGCTTTTGATGGAGGTGACGCCAGAGAAAGAAGAAATAATAGCTTATGGTCATCCAGAAATCAAAGCAAGTAGCAATTCGATGATAAAGATTGTTAAAGGTTTGGCAGTAAAAGATGAAAGTATAATTGGGGTAAAAGCTGATAAGGCATGTAGAGATTTGAGTGAAGAATTCAAGACAAGTGCAAAAAGTGCAAAAAGGATTGAAATTTTAATCGAGGCTGAAGGTGAACAAGATAAAATTGTTGGTTATTGCTCACCTGCCTTAAAACTCACGAATAAAGAAGAAATTGTGATTAGAAAAGATTCTTCGATAGATTCTGGGACCATAGCAATATTAGCAGACAAAGCTGCCAACGCACTTAATCAAGATTTAATTGAAAAATTGAGAAATCCAAATACTAGAATCAAAATAACCTTAGAAATAAAACCGTGAGCTTATATTCTTTTTATTATGGGGTTGTAGTCTAACTTGGTTAGGACACGAAATTATGTGGAAGCCTCGGGCGCTCGGAATCTGGGTTCAAATCCCGGCAACCCCATATGCACTAAACTTTTTGACTCTAATTCTAAAATACCAAAATACAATAGTTGCTATTGCAAAAATAATAAAAACTAATAATTCTTGTTCCACAAACGGAAAAAAGGGATTTTCTGCGAAGAGTCCTGAGCGAAAGAGCTGTCTAGCTGGGATATGTAGGGAATAATTTGGCTAAGAGAAAGAGAATAATAACATAAATTATGGTTTTTGGGATTCGAAAATAGTTTTTTCCAATAAAAGCTTTTGTCAAAATTCCAATAGTTTTTTTCATAGCTTTTCACCAACTCATCTTAATTTCGTTCTTAATACTTTTTTAACTTCGTAAAAAAGATAGTTCGAAGATAAACTGACTAAAAAAATTCAACCATTCTCAATAAAAATAATTATTCAAACGATGCGATCAAATATTCATGAATATCTGGAATCGTAAACTTAATTTTGTTTTCTTGAACTATATAATCAACAGTTTTTTCATTTGTATCAGGAGTTAGCAATCTTAGAGTTTTTCCAGTCAAATTGATATCATCTGGGAGTGTTAACGTGACGGCTATTTGATTTTTTGGTATGAAGTCATGTGTTTGGTTATTGTAATCGTAATTGATGAAATGTAGAAGAAGCGAGCCATCTTTTTTATAAACCATAATACCAAGATTACTGGGTGCATTCGTTTCCAGACCTAAATCTAGTCCCATATTCCTTATCTTTGCAATCAAATTTGAGCTATCCAGAGTATCGTTTGCCTTCACAATATGGCCGCCTTTTTGAGAATATTGTTTAAGCAAACTTTCTGTTGCAGCATCAAGATCGTAATAACCCGGGATTATCACAACTGAATACTTTTCTAAATCATTCAATGTAATCGGTTTATTCACAAATTCGCTATCTCCTTTATAAATAATATCAAATAGAATATGCGCTTCCTGCAGCGCCTGGCCGGTTTTTACAAAATTATCCCATGCTGCCCACGCACGCCATTTAGCTTGGTTGATTAAAGTAGAATGAAGATCATACAGAATTCCAACTTTTGCTATGCGAGAAACATTTTCATAATAGCTTTGGTGAGAGGAAATAAAGTCTGTGTATGCAGATAATTTATCAAAAGGTACACTATATAATCTACCTCCCAAAGTATAGGAATTGTATGGAATTAAAAAGGACCCACCAGATGCGTACGCTTCGGCAAGCCAATGTCTCCACAGCCACCAATCCTCTTCTGAAATGTTTGCTAAAACAAAAATGTCTGGAAATCCTATAAATGGTTTGGATGGCGACAATGATTCTCCAAGCAAATATATTACAAATAGTTTTCCTTGTAAAGATTCGATTGGTGTTTCAAAAGTTATGAAATCAAGATATGGAACATAAATTTGTTCATCTGGTCTGAGACCGTAAGTATTTCCAGTAAATAATATGTCTCTTCCAGCATACTCACGTGCGTGTTGAATTAATTCACGTATAAACGAAACCCTGCTTTGATATTGAAATTTAAAATACTCTTCCATCAATTTTTGATTCGGATCGTCCCAAATACTTTTTGCTCCTTTTTCTAAAAGATAGATACGATAGTTAAATGAGTTAATATCATCAATACCAAAAAGATTATGTAATTGACTAATTGAATAACGACTCGAAAGATACGAGTTGAATGCCATTATCGAGTCTTCGCAGAAGCAATCTTCCATCGTTCCAATCTCATCAATCAGAATAGCATCAGCACCACCATTTATATGTTCCTCAACCCTTCTCTTCAAAAATCCTTGCCAAATATAACTGTTACTACACATTGCAAATTGGTCTCCAAAAAACATTAGCGGGTTGCCACTTATATCAATACAATGGGCAGCTTCACGCAAACTTTGATTATCTGTAATATGTGCTTGTATAGTTGGAAAATTAGAGGTAACTTTAAAACCATTTTTATGAAGTTTATCAACATAATTTTTATCTTCATCGTTCAACCCACTGTAGTAAACTGAAAAAGTAACTCCTGTTGCATTTACTTTTTTCAAATAATCAATAGGTGGAGTCCCATAAACATAGATATTATGCTTGTTGAGCCAATCGCTAGTGAAAACATATCTTTCAACAGTACTTTCTTGAGTTTTTAGATAAGCAAAAAACAGAAATCCTATTATGACAAGGAAAATCATCATGTAGATGATTATTTTATTCATATCTCGTCTATTTATTTATATTATTAAATTATAAGGTAAATCTTTAAGTCAGTAGAAAACTGTGAACTCTTACTTATCCTCCTTCCTTTACAAGCTTTGTATCGAGGATAAAAGTGCTTCTGAATTATTTGAAGAATTAGTAAAGAAAAACTGGGAGAAAAATAGCTTAACGGCAATTCTAACGGCAAGTAAGTCTTATGAATAACCTCAGACAATTTATTCAATATGAGTTTTGAATTGAGTTCTAGAGAAGGCGGGCTTGGAAGGAATTCAAACCCAAATTCAACCAAGTATTTGAACTGGTATTCAAACTCCTTCTATCCCATTTTAGTATTTTTTTAAAGTCACTTGTTTTTCAATCTTCTTTTTCTCTTCTTTTCCTTCTAGTTGGTCTTTAATGATCTTTGCAACACTTGGTCCAACAACAGCTGAAATTCTTTCTATCGAAGCTTTTCTCAAATCGGCTAAAGATTTAATTCCAGCATTAAACAATTTTCTTGCTCTGATTCTACCAACTTGTTTCAATCTAACCAAAGGAATTAATTCTTCTTTCACGCCATACTCAAGCCTTACTCGAAGCTTTCTTATATGTTTTAAGAGTTCTTTATAACCAAGTAATAAAGCCAATTCTTGTAAAGAATAAACAAGCCAGTCTGCAATTTCCCTTCTTCCGTAAAATTCTCCAGGTGCAACCCTATACTTAACCAAGATTTGATCTTCGGTTGCTTCTTCTATCCAGTCTTCAAACATTAAAGCTGTCTTGAGGCTTCTTAAAAAATCATCAAACTCAAGCTCAGATTCATCTGGAATTTCTTGCAGCAACTCTTCTTCTCTTTTGGCAAAGATATCCTCGAGCTCAGAAAACTCTCCAGCTCTAACTGAAAGCAAAGGCCTCATTTCTATTGTATTTGAAATCAGTTGTAACAAGCCGAAAGAATGAATTTTCTTTTCTTTTGCTTTGGATAAAGCTTGAATGAATTGATGAGCAGTTAAAGGGTCAATATAGAGCTCTGAAACCCTTTTCCCTATTCTTGTAGCTTCAATTTTATTTTTCTTGGAAACAACAAACTTCCATTCTATAAGCTGCTCTAAAATCTGTAGAATCTTTTCTTCTAAGAAGGAAGTATCACCAAATTGGAATGCATAAAAAGTTTTTGAGAAGAATTTGTTTAAAGAATCTTCTGATGTGCAAAAGTTTGATGCAATTAAAGCTAAAGTGTGCATCCTTAGTATTGGCTCAACTGCAAGCTTTGATTGAATGTCTTCTGACTGTCCCATGATGAAATGGTCTACTAGCTCGTGAGCTTCTTCTTCCGTTCTGGCTATCAGGACTGATTCCCCGTGCTCATCATAAGCCGGCCTTCCACTATTATGTACTACAATACCATTTGCTACAAAATTGTGGTTGGAGTCTAACATTAAATCAAAAACATACGTTTCTTCATCAATCACCTGTATTTTTTTAATCATGTCAGGATAAATATGATTAATCTTAGAGAATTTCTTCTTATCATTAAATTGTGATTTAGTAACAGAAACATTCCACATATATCTTTTTCTCCAAGTATTGGGTTTTTTTCTATGTATTCTGGCTATCATTCCTATTTTTGAAAGTAAGAGGGCCAAATCGTACGCTAACTTTTCACTACAAGTTACGAAATTATAAGTTAGTTCGTCCTCCCATCCGTCACAAGAAACATATTCTTTTAAAAATGTTTTAATGAGATTTTCGGGTAAACTGAAAAAAATTGGGGGTATTCTAAGTATCAATGATTTCTTGCCATAAGGGATTCCTATGTTTTTCAAAAATTCACCAACAAGAAAAGATTTAAATGTGGATTGATAAGTGCCTCTATAGAAAACTGTTTTTACTTTTTTGCCGAATAACTCTTTACATAATTTTGCATAATTTTCATGTACTTTAAGATTTTTATTAAAATATCTAATTCCATACGAATTGCTTTTTTTGTCAAAATAGATAGAACCATCAGACATTATTTTTGCTATAAAAATACAGAGTTTATCAGACCATACGGATGGAAATTTACAACTTTTATGACCTTGTTTTGTTATGTAAACATTTCTTGACTTCTTAACTAATTTCTCATGAGGTAAAAAATGTGTTGGAGGTAAAATTTTTTTTACATTATTACAAAAACCCACCACACTTGCTATATAGTCTGTATCCCTATAATTTTCGCCTTTCTTTAAATCAATAGCATTTTTCCATAAAACTGCTCCTTTCTTTTCTTCATATAGCCAATGTTGGATAGTATTATACTTATCTGGAATTTGTAGTATTTTTACAATTTTGGTCGGGCCAAGTTTTTTTTGCCTTCTTAATTCCATTACTTTTTCGTATAAAGAGAAATTATCAAATCTTGATAAGCTTGGCTTACCAGATGATGTTTTTCTGAATGTTAGAACCGGGTGATTTAAAGATAAACGAACTATCTTGCCGCTTCTTGTTTCAATTTGAATAATTTTTTTAACTTTTCTTTTCCATATGGACAAAACTTTAGAAAAGGTTAATCCAAAATTATTTAAATCCACAGACAAAATACGAATTTCTTCTTCAACGTTTTTCTTCCCTACTTCACTTGGTTTAAAATATTTAGAAGTGATTTCAGAAACAGTTAGTGGGTGACCTTCTTTGGTGAATAGAATTGTGTCACCTGTAACGCACCTTCCACACATCTGTTTATAATCCAAAACAGGAATGTATACTGCTCCAATACCTGGATAGTATCTCTTGGCATCTCTTATGACAACTCTAAAGGATGGTAGGTTTACTCCAAAAGCAAGTGTTGGGGTTGCAACAATAGCTTTTATAAGACCATTCCTGAAATTTTCTTCTATCAGTCTTTTTTGAGAGCCAAGCAAGCCTGCATGATGAAAAGCCACACCGCTCTTTATACATTCAGCAAGCCTCTTACATTGTTTTGTTGGAACTTCAAGCACGTTCAAGATTTTATCTGCAAGTTTTGATAGTTCTTCTTGCTCTTGTCTCTTCAAGTAGGGTTTAATTGTTTTAGTGAGTTTTTCTGCCAAGCTTTCTGCAGTCTTTCTTGTTGCAACAAAATACATGATTTGCTTCTTGAGCTGCATCACATTTTCTGCTATAGCAGCCTCTGGTTCAAGTTGGCTCAGCTCATAACCTTTTCTATTGTAGAAGAAAATTTTTGAATCATAGTAAACCCCTTCGTAAAGTTTAACTGGTCTGAAATCACTTTTGAGCAAAGTTGCATTTAGCCATTCAGCAAGTTCTTTTGCATTGCTTATCGTTGCTGAAAGGGCAAGGATTTGTGCTTTTGGAACAATTTCCCTTAATTGTGTTAGCAAAATTTCAAGAGTTGGTCCTCTGCTTGAGTCATTTAAAAGATGAATTTCATCCACAACTATTAAACCAATTTCTTTAATCCATGGTGCACCATGTCTTATTAAAGAATCCAATTTTTCGTTCGTGCAAACTATAACATCGTAGTCGGCAAGCCAAGGGTCACTTGAATCAAGATCGCCAACAGAAATTGCAACTTTCCACTTCCCTTCAAAAAGTTTTTTGAAATATTCATACTTTTCATTAGCAAGCGCAACCAATGGTACAGTGTAAATTGCTTTTGACCTTGAGGATGAAAGCTTGTTTATTATTGCCAAAGCTGCTATAAAGGTCTTGCCTCCCGCCGTGGGAAGTGATATCACCAAATTCTTATCCTTGAAGAGCTTTTTCTTCACGACTTCTTCTTGAGGTGGAAAGAGCTCAAGAATTTTTTCTTCTTTGAATTTTTTGATAAAATGTTCTGGTATCCCATAATCTGAAAGCTCTTCAATCTTCATAACCATCTATAGATTTCTTTAAGTTTTATAGAATTTTAGATTGATTTATGGTGGTAAGATGAATAAAAAATTAATTTGTCTTGGTATCGAAAGTACTGCTCTAGCTTAACTGCAGAAATACTTTCGGTATCGGTATTATAGATGAAGATGGAAATGTTTTGGCTGACGAAAGGGCTGTCTATAAACCACCGATTGGTATGGGTATAGTTCCAAATGAAGCTGCTGGCTCGCACAAGAAAAATTCTGAAATTGTTTTGAAAAAAGCATTAGAAAAATCTGGGTTGAAAATTGAAGATGTTGATTTAATAGCTTATGCTGCTGGTTCTGGTTTGCCGCCTTGCTTGCTTGTTGGAGCAAATTTTGCCAAAGAGCTTTCAATCAAGAATAAAAAACCTTTAGTTCCCGTTTGTCATCAAATAGCACATTTGGAAATTGGGCTTCTTAAAACTGAAGCAAAAGACCCTGTTTTTGTTTATTTGTCTGGTGGTAATACACAAATCATAGCTTTTGTAGAAGATGTTTACAGAATCTTTGGGGAGACAGAAGACATATCGATTGGGAATTGTTTTGATGTTGTAGCAAGAGAGATGGGTCTTCCCATGCCTGGTGGGCCAGAAATAGAAAAATTGGCAGGTAAAGGAAAGTACGTAGAACTGCCTTATGTGGTCAAGGGGATGGATGTAAGCTATAGTGGTATAGCTACAGCAGCAATAAATTTGTTCAAGAAAGGTGTTGCAAAGGAAGATGTTGCTTATTCTCTTCAAGAGACTTGTTTTGCTATGCTGACAGAAGTAACTGAACGTGCCTTGGCTCATACAGGAAAAGAAGAAGTTTTGTTGGTTGGGGGTGTGGCAGCGAACAAAAGACTGCAAGAAATGATAAAAAAAATGTGTGAGGCTAGGGGGGCCAAAGCTTATGTAGTTCCCACAGAATATTCAGGTGATAATGGGGTAATGATAGCATGGACTGGTTTGTTAGCTTTTAAAAAAAGGTGGGAGCCTGGATTTATTGATTTGATTAAGCCAAAGTGGAGAATAGATGAAATTAAATGGTTTAAGTAAAGGAGACTTTTTTAATTGTTTAAAAAATCTTAAATTAGCTCGCTTTCGCTGACTACTACAAAATCTCCTACTGACTTCACTGCACTAAATGGAATTAAAATTCTTCCTTTATCATCGGTTTTTGGGTTCATGTCTTGAAGGTATCTTGTGGGTTGTTCGACTATAATGTTTAAGAGCTCTCCACTCTCTGTGACAAAATCTATATTGCTGACAACTCCAAATTTCCTTCCAGTCTCCTCACTTATTATTGTCTTTCCGATAACATCAGCTGCTCTAACTTTTGTTTCAGGCATAGCCATCACAATTAAATTATACTTTATTTAATTTAAACTTAAAGATAATTATGGTGAGATGTTTTATTGGTTTTCTCTTACCAGAAGAGGTTAAGACTAAAGTTTTTGAGTTGCAAGAAAAGATGAAAATGTGGCCGATGAAGTGTAAATTTGTTGAAAAGGAGAACTTACATTTGTGTTTTTCTTTTCTTGGAGAAATTGATGATTCGAGAATAAAAGAAATATCAGATAAACTTGATTTCATAAGCAAGAAGTTCAAAAAAATTGAGGTTGAGGTTGATGGCATAGTTGCAATACCAAGCCAAAATTATATCAGAGTTATTGCTCTCAAAATTGTCGAGAATGAACTTCTGAAGAAAATCTTTGAAGAAATAGTCAGAGAAATAGGTGGTGATTCGAAGCCTGCTCACATAACATTATGCAGAGTAAAATCGGTTGAAAATAAAAATGAATTGAGAAGAAGAATAGGAGAGGAAAAAAGCTATGGTAAGTTTGTAATCGGAGCAATACAACTGATAAAGAGTGAGCTAAGGAAAAGCGGTCCTGTTTATTCTGTAATACATCAAGCTGAACTTTCTTGAGGTTTTTGCACAAAATCTTTCAATTCCTTTGTCTTCAGCTCAATTTTATATTGTTCTGCAGGTATTTTTTCTCTTAAAGCCTTGAATATCTCTTTCTTCGTCAATTCTTCCACTTCCTTATCGACTGGTGCTCTTGCTATGTAGTCAACTTCTGCAACTTGAAACATTTCTTTAATGATTAAATCTCCTCCTCTATCTCCATCTACAAAGAGGGTCGTGATTTTTTCTTTTGCCAAGTCAATAATCTCTTGGGGTATTTTTGCACCTTCTATTGCAACCACATTTTTAATTCCATTCTTCAAAAGGTTGAGGACATCTGCTCTGCCTTCGACTATTATAACTTCATCTGAATTTTCAATATCGGGACCTGCTGGTAAACCAAAATAATCTCTTATCTGTGCTGTCTTAACACTTTCTTTTATGGCATCTGTAAGAGCTGAACTTGATGGTATTTCTTCTGTCATCAATTTGCCTAAAATATCTTTTGCTCTGTTTAACATGAACTCCCTTTTTACAACTCTCACGTCTTTGACAGAAATGACCTTAACTGAAGCAACACAAGGCCCAATTCTCTCGATAGTTTCTAAAGAAGCTGCGATTAAGGCAGTCTCCGAGCTGTCTAAGCTTGATGGTAAGAAAATTTTTCCTTTTGTCTTTCCATTTTCAGTTGAAATCTCTACATCTATCCTTCCAATCCTACCAGTCCTTTGTAGCTCTCTCAGGTCCAGGTCTTGACCTAAAAGGCCTTCTGTCTGACCAAATATTGCTCCTATCACGTCTGGCTTTTCTACTATTCCTTCTGCTGAGAATTCGGCTTCTATTAAATATTTTATAGTAGATTGAGCTAATTTTCCCATTTTGACCATCCTCCATTAATTTTTTGAAAGAGTTCAATTCTTCAATTTGGTGAATTTTTAAAGTTTTGAATTTATTTCTAAAGACATGATCTACCTTAATTTTGTGAAGTGAAAGGAGATTTGAAAGACGTGAAGCTATGCTTTCTCCCTCTTCATCAAAATCTGTAAGTATTGTAACAGACGAAGGTTTAAGCAAGACCGTTTTTTCAACCACTTCTTCTAACGGCTTTCCAGAAATTGAAATAATGTTTCTTAAGCCAAGTGATTCTAAAGCCATGGCATCTTTCCTTCCTTCTACTATCACCCAGCCATCTTCTTTTAATTTTTCTATTACATCTAAAAATCTGGGAGAAAGCATAATTATTTAGACTATTTCTTCTAATATATCCCTTTCGGTTATTATTCCTTCTAGGTTTTTGTTTGCATCAACAACAGGAAGACCACCAACATCTCTTACCACCATCTCCTTAATCGCTTCTGACAAATCTCTGTTTTTTTCTATGAAGTAGACTTTTTTGGCAAAGGTTGGTGATACTGGAACAAAAAGGGCTGAAAAATTGAAATCATTCTGTTTCAAATAAGATAAGGCATCTGCAGAAGTGAATATTCCAACCAATTTTTTATCTTTAACCAAAGGTAATCTTCTGTAGTGAGTATTCGCCATAGATTTAATTGCATCCAAAACTGAAATGTCTGGACTGATGAAAAATGGTTTTTTTGTCATAACTTCTTCAACAGTTATTCCAAAATTGATAGAAACAAATTTTCTGATAATATCTCTCTCAGAAATCATTCCGACCAGCTTGCCATTTTTTGTGATTGGAAAGCCACCTCTTCTAGAAAATTTAAATTTCATCAAAACATTGCCCAAAGTCTCATCCATGTCACAAAAAATTACTTCCCTGTTCATTATGGTTGAAATTGAATCTGAAAAATTTTGTTTTCGCAAGAAAGCTCCTAAGATGTCCATCGTTGTTATTATTCCAACAATTTTTTTATCTTTTGACAAAATTGGTAACCTTCTATGTCCTTTTTCTATGATTTTATCAACTACTTCTTTTATCGACTCATTTTCAAAACAGTAAGTGGGGTTAAGTTCTGCTAGTTGAATTATTTTTTGTTCTCTATCCAAACCTGCAAGGCTTAGATCAATACTCATGTTCAAGTTCTTCCCTGCAACTTTCACACAACCATTGACCGTTTACGTTTTTCAAGTCATCACTGTAATTATCACAAGAATCACAAATACCTGAAGTGGATTTCTCTCTTATCTCTGGCTCGAAAGATTTCATTTTTATCCTGTATTCTAAAAGATCAAGCATTTCAGGAGAAGTTCTTGCTATGTCTGAAAGAGAAATTAAACCGACTAGCTTGCCTTCGGAAATTACTGGCAGTCTGTGAATGTTGTTCTTCTTAATTTTTCTTACAGCATTCAGTATGTCTTCATCTGGACCGATTGTTATTAAAGGTGAACTCATAACCTTTTTCACTTTTACCTTGCTCGGCAAAAGATTTTTAGCAACAACTCTTTTTATTATGTCGCTATCAGAAAGTATTCCAACAGGTTTACCTTTCTTTGTTACAATAAGACAGCCTCTTCTTGTTTTTTTCATTAGTTCTCCTGCTTGCTTAACTGTTTTTTCTTGGTCAATGGTTATCACAGGCTTGACCATTATGTCTTTGACATATATTGGCAAATCATCACCTACTTATAATATGTTTCTTTAAATTTTATTGTTTTCTAAAAAATCTTTAAGCGACTTTCCTGAATCTTGTGTTACTTTTTTAACAGGTTTTAATATCCTTATGTTTCCGTAACCAAAATCAACCACCAAGAAAAAAGGGAATCCTTCAATTTCTTTTAACAATTCACCATAAAAATAAAAAACTTTTTTTCTTGTTGATTTTATTTGAAGCAAAACACATTTCTTGTTTTTTAAACAAATAAGATCAGCTTCACCTAAACTTGCCCCTGCTCTCACCACCTTCCAACCATATTTCTCAAAAAGAATTCTTATTTTTCTCTCGACCCTATAACCTTTTTTCTTTGAAATCATCAAATAGATATTTAAAATCAAGTGATAAAAAATCATTAGTTGATAAGATGGAGATATTGATAATAAGCGATGTTCACAATGATGTGGAAAATTTAATGGAATATATGGATAAAATTGCCCTTTTTGATTTTGATGTTATAGTTTTTCCTGGTGATTTTTCAGATGTCCCACCAAAAGGGTTTTCTTCTGTTGATATTTCAAAAATAATACTTGAAGAGCTAAAAACATTTAACAAACCAATTTTAGCCTTGCCTGGAAATTGGGACAAGGAGGTTATAAGTGTTTTGGAAAAAGAAGGGATAAGCATCCATGGTCATGGTAAAATTATTAATGATGTTGGTTTCTATGGTTTTGGAGGTGCAAAAACTCCTTTTGGAACTTCTTTTGAGCCAAGTGAAGAAGAAATAGAAATTGGGTTGGAAAAAGCATTTGAAGAAGTGAAGGATGCAAAAATTAAAATTCAAGTTACTCATGCTCCACCTGCAAGAACTAAACTCGATGTTGTTTATACAGGAGCACATGTTGGCTCTGAAGCTGTAAGAAAAGCTATTGAAAAATTTAAACCGGTCTTAGCAATAAGTGCCCACATTCATGAAGCAAGAGGAATTGATGAGATAGAAGGAACAAAATTAATCAATGCTGGTAGATTTCCTGAAGGGTATTGTGGTTTTGCTTCGATTAAAAATGGGAAGGTTGAAGTGAAAATTGTAAATTTGATATGAATACTACAATACCAAAAATGATTTTTATACTTTAATGAACAAATTAATAAAACAGAAAAAGGGAACTTCAGTAACGCTTAGGAGAAAAAGGGATAGAAATGAATAGGCAAGATTCACTTATAAATATTTCTATACAAGAGGATATAGGATCAAAAAAAGAGATTTCTTCCCTGTTCCTCAATTTTGATGTAATCATGATAAAGATTCTACAAAAGTTTTACTTTAACAATAATAGTTTTCCAAATGACACCTGTTGTTATTATATTCAACAGCTTTTTTCTGAACTGAAGAGTGAAGGTTTACAAATTAATCTTGAGACTTTGAGGAAGAGGCTTGAGAGTTTGGTAAAACTAAATTTGATAGAAAAGGTGGAAACTTATCCTAGGATTTATACGCCTATAAGGGATGTTGAAAAGATAAAAAAGTTGTTGGTTAAAGTGAAAGAAATATTTTTATGAAGTTTCAGAAAATATTTTGTTTGGGTTATTAGTAAAAAGATTTTAAATAAACTAATAAAATTTAATTTCATTTTTCTCATTAGTGCAAACATTTTTCATTTCTTTCAAATCTTTTTCTTTTTTCATTTCTTTCTTTTTTTTCCTTAGAAGTGAAACCAATATATTTCAGTTTTAAATCTATTAACATTTTTGCGAGAAAAGTGAATTGATTGCATTTTAGATAAATTGTTTGTATTAATAGTAAAATGTTCGCACTAATACTAAAGCAAATGCAAGAGTTTTTATTTTCTTATTGCTATAAAAAAAATATGGCCAGAAGACCGTTTGGTAAATTTTTTGAAGTTGCTTTGCTGAGCTGTCTTGATCGTTCCATACCAAAAACTTCAGAAGCTATACGTAAAGCTTTAGCTGAAAAACTTGATAGGCCTGGACTTTCTTGGCATACTGTTAATAAATATCTCTCTCTTTTAAGAGATGCTCAAAAAATTGAAGAAATAAGAATTGGTAAAGTTACAACCTACAGGTTGAAAAAATAAACTTTTAATCTAGAACTTATGTTTTTATTATATGAAAAGAGGGAGAAGAAGCATAAGGGAAGAAGTTAAATCCCAAATTTTAGACGTACTTTCAAACACTGAGCTTCCATTAACAACTTCTTCCATCAAAATGTTGATTTTTAAAAAGTTCAACAAAAATTTGAGTTGGAACACTGTTCAAAAATATTTAGACGAACTGGTGAAAAACAATCAAGTTTCTGCAGTTTCTCTTCCGCATTCTAAAGAAAAAGAAAAAACAGGTATCACTGTTTATATACTAAAAAGATAATATTTTCTTTGGTTTTTATGGAAAAGAAAGAGTTGATGGAAATTTTCTTAAAAAAGGGGCTGATAATTGATTTAGAGAGCTTAGAATATTTTTTTAAAAATCCTGAACAAATTGAGATTTTTTTGAAGAAAATTGAGGGAGAAAAGATACCATCTATAATTAAAATTGATTTTCTAAAGTCTATTCTCGAGAGCAAAGAAATTGAAGTCAAAGAAATAAAAAAGAAAATTTTTGAAAAGAAGAGTGTTTCCGTTAATGACATAACACAAATGTTGATTGAAAGATATGAAAAAATTAAATCTTTTTTCTCTTACAGAATGGACATCGTGAATTTAATTTCTATCAACAAAATAAGTGAGAAGACAAAAAAGTTTTCACTAATAACTATGGTAAAAGAAATTGATAGAAAAAATAAAACAGCTATTGTTGAAGACCTTACTGGCGAAACATTAGTTTTTTTCCCGAACAATTTTTTAAATTTTGTAGTTCAAGATGAAGTCGTTGGTTTGGTTTGCGAAAAAAATAATGATAGAATTGAAGTTTTGAATGTTTTGTGGCCGGATATACCTTTAAACAGAAAAGTTGCAAGTTTAGAGCGAAATGTTTGTTGTGTTTTTGTTTCAGAGAAAGTTTTAGAAGAAAATATGGAGAAATTTTTAAAAGAAATTTCTAAAACTGAGTGTGAAAGTTTTTTGATTTTTCTATTTTTGGGAGCATATGATGAAAAAAAGATAGAAAATTTGAAAAAAGCTTTGCCTTTGAATTCTAAATTGGTTTTGATAAAAAAAGGAAGTTTTGAGCAAAATGAAAAATTTTTTACAGCACCAGTTTTTTTGAGTGTTGAAGATAAAGTAAAAATTCTTGTTTGTGATGGCCATATTTTTACTTCCTATCAAGGAATTTTAGGTGAGAAAACTGAAGAGATAATGTTAAGTTTATTGAAGAAAAGACATTTGGACCCAATATTCAGTGTTGAAAAAATAGCACTTGAAGACCGTTTCATTGTAGACCCAGTTCCAGACATTTTTGTTTCATTCGATTTTGGTTCTTCTGGCTTAATTAACTACAAAGGCACAACAATAATTTCTTGCGGTTCTTCAGAAAAGATGTTTTGGATTGTAAATCTTAAATCACGAGAAAGTTTAAAAATTGATTTGACTTAAAATAAAACATGGAAATCGAATTTCAACTTCTTGATGTCGACTATATTTCTTTGGAAAATAGACCTGTTATAAGAATTCTTGGAAAAACGAGCGATGGTAAAACGGTTTGTGCTTTCTATGATGGTTTTTATCCATACTTTTATGTTTTGCCAAAAGAAGGAAAAGAAGAAGATGTTATTGAAGATTTGAAAAAGAATTTTCTAGGGGACCTTAAAAATATAGAAAAGGTCAAGAGATATTTACCGATAGGCTTCAGTGAAGAAAAAGTTGAGATGTTAAAAGTAACGCTTAAAGATCCTTCCAGAACAGCCACAATAAGAGAGCATTTGAGAAAGAAGGATTTTGTTGAAGATGTTTTTGAGGCAGACATACTTTTCAAGTATCGCTTCATGGCAGATTTCTCACTTTTTGGCATGTGTTGGTATAAGGTTTATGGTTCTCCAACAAGAACGGAAAGTGTTAAAGCAGATGCTATGATAAAAATGGAGAAAATAGAGCCAATTGAAAAAATAGAAAATGCTCCTTTAAAATACATGGCTTTAGATATAGAAGTTGTCTCTGAAGGCATAGCGAACCCACAAGAAGCACCAATAGCTATAATCAGTCTATCTTTCTTCCCAGCTTTCAATGGTAAGAACACTTTGGTCTTGATTGCTAAAAACAACATGAGAAAAATCGATCAAGATGTTTTGACTTTTAAAGACGAGAAAGAAATGCTTGAAAAGTTTTTGGAAATAATTGATACTTTTGATCCTGACATAATCGTTGGCTATAACATAAATGATTTTGACATGCCTTATATCAATGAAAGGCTGAGGATAAACAAGATGAGAAGAAGTATAGGGAGATGTACAGAAAAACAATTGGTTTCAAGAAGCTTGGGAGAAAACAGATACAAAAATTCTGTTTTTGGAAGGGTAATAGTTGACCCATATTGGATGATAAAAGATATGGCAGGAAGAGGTTTCTTCACTGGCTTGAAGAGATTTAGTTTGGAAGATGTTTCCCAATATCTTTTGGGTGAAGGCAAAATAGAGTTTTCTCACAAAGACATGCCAGTTGCATGGAATGGAAATGAAGAACAGATGAAAAAATTCATAGATTATGCGAGGCGCGATTCCGAGCTTGTTTTAAGGTTGCTTTTGGAGAAACAACTTTTGGACAAATACATAGGGATTTCTAAAGTTTCTGGTTTGCTTTTACAAGATTCTTTAGACACAGGAGAAGCTGGAAAAGTGGAGAATTTGTTATTGAGAGAATTTGATAAAGAGGGTTTTGTTTTGCCATGTAAACCAACTGAGAAAGAAATTGCAAGGAGAAAAGCTGAAAGAGATGTTAAAGGGTTTAAAGGGGCTTTCGTGCTTGAGCCTGAAGTTGGATTGCACACAAATTGCGTAGCTTATTTAGACTTCGCTTGTCATCCTTTAGGCACAAAAGTAGTTGTTAAAGGTATAGGTGAAAAAGATATAAGTGAAGTTAAAGAAGGTGAATTTGTTTTAGGTAAAAACGGTTGGCATAAAGTTGTCAAAAAATGGGAATATGACTATAAAGGTTATTTAATAAATATTAACGGTCTTAGATGTACTCCAAATCATAAAATACCTGTTGTTAAAGAAAACGAAAGACAAAAATTCGTAAGAGATGTAACAGCTATTTCTTTATTTAAAAATAAAACAAAAGGAAAGATTATATTCCTAAAGGAGTTTGGGAATATAGGAAAAAATGAGAAGCTGTCTATATCTAAAGCGGAGGACATCATCAAAAAGGGAGAATTTTATGAAGCAAAAAATCCAGAATTTTCCCTAGAATATTATGAAGGCAAAGTTTATGATTTAACGCTTAACAGTGAACCATACTATTTTGCAAACGGAATTTTAACACACAATTCCATGTATCCTTCAATCTTTATTTCATACAACATTTGCCCAACCACTCTTTTAACTGAAAAAAGAGAAGACATAGAGGCTATAACCACACCATTCGGAACTTCTTTTGTTCCTCCTAACATAAGAAAAGGAATAGTACCAAGAACACTTGAAAGGTTAATTAAAGAAAGAAATGTTGTCAAAACACAAATGAAAGCCGAAAAAGATCCTGTGAAAAAGAGAGCTTTAGATGCTTATCAAGAAGGTCTCAAAAGGATAGCAAATGCTTCTTATGGCTACACAGGCTTTTTACTCGGCAGAATTTACGTCTTGAGTATTGCAAATGCGATAACAAGCTGCGGAAGACATTACATTCAAGAAACAAAAAGGCTTGTCGAGACAAACACAAACTATAAAGTCATTTATGGTGATACAGATTCTGTTATGATAAAAACTGATACTCAAGACATAGAAAAAGCTATTGAGATAGGAAACAACATAGCAAACTTTTTGAATGAAAAGTTTCAAGGCAGGTTAAGAATTAAAGTTGAAAATGTTTTCAAAACACTTTTGATTTTGACGAAGAAGAGATATGCTGGTTGGAGTTTTGAAAAAGTTGATTCTCAGTTTAAGGATGAAATTGTGATGAAAGGAATAGAAACCGTAAGGCGAGACTGGTGTGATTTGGTTAGCGAAACACAAGAGGAAGTGTTAAAGATTTTGCTAAAGGAACAAAATCCAAAGAAAGCTTTTGCTTATTTCAAGGAAGTTGTGCAAAAATTGCAAAGTGGGCAAATTCCTTTGGAAAAGCTTACTATAATAAAAGGGATTTCAAAAAGACCAGAGCAATATAAAGGTGTTCAGCCTCATGTAGAGCTTGTAAAGAAGATGAGGAAGCGTGGTGAAGCAGAAATTCCTTCTATAGGTGATAGAGTAGGGTTTGTTATCGTTAAAGGCTTGCAGCTAGTTTCTGAAAGGGCTGAAGATCCTGAATATGTTAAGAAACATGGTCTTAAAATAGATTCAAAGTATTACATCGAAAGCCAGCTTTTGCCTCCTTTGGAAAGAGTTTTTGAAGCTATAGGAATAAATAGGTCTGAATTGATTGGTCTTGGGAAACAAATGCTTTTGGGAGAAGCTATCAACAATCACAAAAAAACTGAAGAAAAACAACTAAGTCAAACAGAAGGGGTTATTTGTGTGAAATGCAATACAACATTCAGAAGGGTTCCTTTGATTGGAAGATGCACAGCATGCGGAGGAGAGCTTGAGTTCTATTTTGGTGAAGACAGAGCAAAAATTCTATCTTTTTAAATTAAAATATTATTCATGAAAGTTTCGATAATAATCCCAACAAAAAATGAGCCTTACATTCAAGAGCTTGTTGACAAAATTCATGAGAAAATTTCTAGTTTGAGTCATGAGATAATAGTGGTTGATAAAAGTGATGTTATTCTAAAACTCAAAGGGGCAAAAGTCTTAAGGCAAAAATCAGATGGTTTGGGAAGAGCTTTTTTAGAAGGATTAGAATTGGCAAAAGGCAATATCATTGTTCTGATGGATGGAGACGGCTCACATAGACCAGAAGATTTGCCCAAGCTAATAGAAAAAACTAAAAGTTATGACATAGTGATTGGTTCTAAGTATGTGAAAGGAGGAAGAACAAAAGACAAGCTTTATAGAATTTTAATAAGTAGAATTTATTGTTTGTTTGTCTCTTTAATTCTTGGGTTAAAGATAAAGGACAATATGTCTGGTTTTTCTGCCGTTAGAAGAGAAGTTTATGAAAAAGTTAGGCTTAATCCAATTGGTTTTAAAATAAACACAGAGCTTCTTTTTAAAGCTAAAAAATTTGGGTTCAGAACAACAGAAGTTCCAATAATTTTTGAAGAAAGAAAGTTTGGGAAATCAAAAGGAACTATAAAAGAAGGCTTAAGGACATTGAAATACGTTCTTGAATTGAGGTTTGGGTGGAGATAAATATTTTTTCTTTATGGTAAAAAAATGAACATAAAAAGGACTGACTTTACCATAAACTTTCACTTTGTTTTTTCTCAAAGCTTTTTTTATTTCTTCAATGTCATTTTCTTGGAACAATGTGTAAGCATTTCCTATTTCAAATGGTAAATGTGCATCACTGCCAGCAGTCATGGGAATTTCAAATCTTTTACAGACAGATTGAGCAATTTTGTTTGAACGATTTATTAAACACCTTGAATTTATTCCTTCTATGAAATCAATTTTTCTTAAGACCTTGATTATGTTCTTCCCTACAGAAGCTCTTCTTAAAAAATCAAAAGGATGGGGCAATCCGATTAAACCACCCATTTTTCTTATTTCATCCAAAACATCAAGAAAGAGATTGCTCTTTATGTTTTCGTTTATAAAAACTCCAAGAATTTCACCAAATTCAGTTTTTATTTCACATCCAGCTATACACAATATTTCCTTTTTCAATTCGTTTACCGCTTTCATTGAATTGTCAGCAAGCACGATACCATCGATTCCTTTCAGCTTACAAAATTTAACAATTTCCTTTGGTGAAGAATATGCGTCTTTTGAATAATATGAATGAACGTGAAAATCTATTTTAATACTTTTCAAAAAGTTCGCCCCATTCAGTTTTCATGAATTCTTTTATTTTTCTCTTTCCAACTATTGGGTACCAAATGCGGTCATGATAGACAGCAGAGCCCATTATACAAAACTTGAAAAACCAAGTATGGAAGAGCAGAGGCTCAATAAAACTTTTCCTGAAGAATTGGTCAAAAAATATAACAGGGCTCTTCTTTGTTTTGAATTGGTAATTTACATCCCTTATGTCTTCACCTAAAATTTCAATCTGTTTTATATCACCACACCCCAATCCTAAATCGTGCGCGATTTTAATTTTAGGTATTTGAAAAGGATCGAAGCCCATCATTTTCGATGATACAGCATCTATCGCAACCATGTCTGAGCTTGCGAGCAAGTAATTTTTGATTACCCAATCCATAGTCCTAGGACCAGCACCATTCCCACAAACAGTACCATCAACTACGGCAAAAATTCCAGGATGGATTTCTTTTTGTATTATCAACAAATCTACAAGGATTTCATGGATGTATTTATGATAGTGATGCCTAGCTTCTCTCAGAAGACCACCAAAGGCATTTTTCATCGCCCCTGTCATTATGCTATGACCATGAGTTTTTTGTGTGGGCAAATGAATTACATTGCTGCCTATGAAAATTTTTGGTATTTTGATTTCATCTGGAAACTTTTTCCCCCAACAAAGGAGCTCATGCTTAGGTTTATACTCAACCCATTCTGTTTTGTAGAGCGGAAGAAAATCAACACCATATCTTTTCAGTATTGGTAACCATTTGTTCAACTTTGCTCCCTTTTCAGCATCTGTGACAACAGTCTTGTTCTCTACGGCCAACACATCTTTATAACCGCTTTCTTTCAGAGTCTTGAGGACACCTTCTAATTGCCATGGTGATGTTGAACAAGAAGGATAAAACAAAGTCCAAGATAAATTCAACTTTAAAATAGTCTTACTCTCCTTTTTTATGTGTTTTTTGAAATCGGCAAGTTCCATTACTCTTTTTATGTCTTCTAAAACAGTTCTTGGACTTGTTTTTACAACAGCCACTACTGATTTCATAATCTCACCATAAAAACAATAAGATTAAGCCTAAAATTCCAAACACAGCTATTAACACTGTGAATTTTGTTATTTTTGTGAATATAGTTTCAGGCCTTGAGACAAGATCACTTCTCAAAAAAGCCAATTTATAGTACAAATAAAAGGCATAAAGTGCTAAAGGTGAAAGCAAGACCAATATTGGTTTAAGACTGAAAGCGAAAATTATGAATGAAAGAAAGACTATCAACATAGAAAATATCGAAATCAATTTCAATTCAGCCATTGAGTATTTTTTAAGAACTTTCCTGAAGGTTTCAGGCTTTTTCAACCAGTTTTTTTCAGCCAACCTTTTCATAGATAAAAGAAAAACTGCTGTGAAATATGTGATGAGCATCATCGAAATAAAAGATAAAGTGATTGAAGAAAATTTTACTGATAAGCTGAATATAAGTGGGTGAGCATTGAAAAAATTGATTGAATGCTGTTAGATGCAATTTTTATTGAAGTCAAAGAATATTCAAAAGTAAATCTAGCTTCGTTGAAAGGCTCGAACAAATACCAACCAACCATGACTCTTAAAGGAAAGTTTAATGCAGAAGTGGCTATATCTAAAAATTTTCTATCTCTAAACCTAATAGGTTTGAAATTGTAGAGAAGATTGTTTACCAATATAAGGATGTTTATCAAACATAGCCTCAAATCAACCAAGTAACCAATTAATAAGGCAACTGCCAATAAAAAAGATGCAAAAAGAAGCCCTTCTTTAACAGAAATTTTCCCGCTTGCTATCGGCCTGAATTTTTTTGTAGGATGAGCCTTATCTTCTTTTAAATCAGCAATATCGTTTAAAGTGTAAATAACACCTTGGAGCAATATCATGTTAAAGATTCCTATAAACAAATAAAAAACTATCAAATCAAACCTAACAGGCATCAGGAAAATTGCTGGAATACTACCTAAAACAATATAGAAAGATTTGAACCATTGCTTAGGTCTCATCAGTCTTAAAAATTCTTTTATTTTTTCTAGACTCACTTTATTTTATTTGATTTCAAATTTTATAAATCAGAAGCTTTAAAATAGCATTTAAGTATTAAATTTTTCATAAGTTAATGTATGAACTTGAAAGCGACGCTTGCTGTTTTTGTTGGTTTAGTGTTATTGCTTCTCATACTTTATTTTTCTGGAACAGAAGAAGTTATAAAAACAATCTTGAATGCAAATTTAACTTTTTTTGTTTTAGCAGGTTTAACTTTTGCTTTCTCAGTTTTTTTGAAATCTTTAAGGTGGAAGTTTTTCTTGAAGGCAATAGGTTTTGATGTCCCCTATTCACATTCTTTCTATAGCTTCAATTCAGCTTTGCTTTTAAGCAATCTTGTACCATTTAAAGCTCTTGAAGTGATGAGGGGATATTTTTTGAAAATTAAGTTTGGCCATTCTTTCTCTAAAACAATTCCTTTGGTCTTGACAGAACGTGCTCTAGATGTTTTTATTTACATTTTCTTTTCCTTAATAACACTCCAAGCCTTGATGAAATTCCTTTCTTATCAACTTACATTTTTTGCTTTTTTAGGGATGCTGTGCTTCTTTTTGATTTCCTTTTCTGTGTTGTTGATCATGAACAGCAAAAAGCTTACACTCAAATTTTTCAGACTAATGGCTAAATTACCGATAATAAAAAAGTTTAGCAAGAAGATAGAAGGTATGACGAAGAATTTTTCTTTAGGCTTTAACCAACTTAAAAAATCAAAACTTTTATTTCACATTCTCTTTTTCACATTTTTGATTTGGATTGTCGAAGGAATAATTTTCTTGCTTTCTGCAAAATCTGTTGGCATCAATTTGCCTTTTTCTTTTTTTGCTTTACCTTTGATTTCAATTTTGTTGGGAGCATTAACCATGATTCCAGGAGGCTTAGGCTCGATAGAAGCTATAATGGTCTTGCTTTTAACTTCTTTAGGTTTTCCCATAGCTCAAGCAACTTCTGCAGTTTTGATTTACAGGTTTTTTGTTCATTTGTGTGAGAATTCTATTGGAGCAATAGTTTTACCAAGTGTTTATGGTTCCGGTATTATAAAGAAAGTTTTAAGTGGGGAATTGACTTGAAATTTGGCAATTAATCAATGAAATTTTAAAAAGAAATAAAAAATAATAGAATTGTATGAAAATTTCAAAAATATTTTCAATATTTAAAGATATAAACAGTCTAAAAAAAGGCAGAATAAGGTACACATCAATTTATGTGACAAACAAGTGTAATAGTAGATGTAAAATATGTAGTATTTGGAAACATCAACCAAAGAATGAACTAGAACCAGACGTAATAGAGAAAATATTTATATCGCCAT
>Ga0078972_1007642_pt1 | contig 23767 bp, 21 predicted proteins | sample YelNatPaOPGAMG01_FD_67568 | JGI IMG/M metagenome (GOLD analysis project Ga0078972, IMG submission 67568) | Hot spring thermophilic microbial communities from Obsidian Pool, Yellowstone National Park, USA - OP-RAMG-01 (SPADES assembly) (version 2) | ecosystem: Environmental > Aquatic > Thermal...
CGCAATACAATAGCCCACGGCAACGCCGTGGGTACGGCGACATGTGGAGCGAAACACCCCTGTCGTCTGCGACGGAATCCGACCCCTTGTCATTGCGAAGGAGTCGTCCTCGAACCAAGGTGAGAGGCAGCGACTGAGAAAACTTGGCCTTGGGTTCAAGATTTCTCGCTGCGCTCGAGATGAGAGACTGAAGTTCTTGGAGTTCATTTCTTATTCGTTGGTTGGTCCGGTTTGTGACGCAGGGAACTATAGCCTCACGTGAGCCAGCGCTTTCTCCGCTTGTAGTGCTTCACATCTCGGTAGCTTTTCTTTTCACCCATTTGCGTGAGCCCAAGATAAAACTCCTTAATATCTTCGTTCTCTCTCAGCTTCTCTACGGAGTCATCGAGGACGATTTTACCGTTCTCCATGACGAAGCCGTGGTCCGCGATATTGAGAGCCATCCGGGCATTTTGTTCCACAAGGAGGATGGTGACCTTCTCTTCTTCGTTGATGCGCTTGATGATGTCGAATATTTCGCCCACGAGCATGGGGCTCAACCCCATACTGGGTTCGTCGAGGAGCAGAAGTTTGGGGTGCGCCATGAGCCCCCTGCCGATGACAAGCATCTGCTGCTCTCCCCCACTGATGTAGCCTGAAAGCACATGACGACGTTGGACGAGACGGGGAAAGTAATGATAGACCCTCTCCAGGTCCTGCTTGATCTGTTTCTTGCTCTTGATGGTATGGGCAGCGACGAGCAGATTCTCTTCCACTGTAAGGTCTTCGAAGGCCTTCCGGCCCTCCATGACTTGGAAAACCCCTAAACGCACAATTTCTTCGGGCTCCATTTTGTCGATGCGCTCGCCCATGAAGGTGATGGCCCCATCGGTAATTTCTCCGTCCTCCGATTTAAGGAGGCCTGAAATCGCTTTGAGGGTGGTGCTCTTTCCTGCGCCGTTGTTCCCGAGTATGGTAACTATTTGCCCCTCGTTAACCCGAAGAGACATCCCCTTGAGCACCAGGATGACTTCGTTATACGTCACTTCGATGTTGTTCACTTCGAGCATCACTGACATAGTTTTTCAGGCTCCGAGTCGGGAATATGTGAGATCTTTTTCCCCGAGATACGCCTTGATGACACGTTCGTCCTTGCGGATTTCCTCCGGCATGCCCTCGGCAATTTTGATGCCAAAATCTAGAACGGTAACACGATCCGATATGTCCATCACAACACCCATGTCATGTTCAATGAGAATGATCGTTACCCCCCACTCTTCATGGATATCGAGGATGAATCGAGTTATGTCTTCTGTTTCTTCCAAATTCATCCCTGTCACCGGCTCATCTAACAGGAGCAATTTGGGTTGCATAGCGAGAGCTCTGGCCAGTTCGACCCTTTTCTGGAGACCATAGGGAAGAGCGCCCACCCGTTTCTTCCTTATATGTTCAATTTCCAGTAGGTCGATGATATTTTCTTCGATGTCTTTACGAAGCGCCATTTCCGTCTGACGCGCTTTGCCAAAAAAGAATCCAGCAGACAAAAGGCCCGTATCCAGATGGACATGGCGTCCTAGCTTGATGTTGTCCAGGACGGTCATGCCTTTGAACAATTCAACGTTCTGGAACGTTCTGGCAATACCCAATGCCGCGATTTGATGGGATTTTAGGCGAGTGAGGTCAACGCCTTCGAAGAGTATCTGCCCTTTGGTAGGCTGGTAAAACCTGTTGATGCAATTCAGCAGGCACGTCTTGCCTGCTCCATTGGGCCCAATGATGGTAAATATTTCGCCTTTTTTCACCCCGAGAGAGACGTCGGTGAGGACCTGCACCCCGCCGAAGCTTAGGAATAAGTTTCGCACTTCCAGGAGGGTCTCACCGTGCGGAGACTGGGATTGCGGAGAGGTCATGACACGCGCCCTCTATCAGATGAAGCGCTTTCCGGAACTTCCATAATTCGAACTGTTGTTTGCATCTTAAAGGCCTTGCCGTCGCGGTATTTGATGTCCGAGGAAACGGTGAGAACTTCTTGATCACCGTATAGGGCCGCGGCCAACGCGGCATAGCGCTCCTCGACCACTGATCTACGCACCTTGCGAGTGCGTGTCATTTCATCGTCATCGGCATCCAGCTCTTTATGGAGCATGACAAATCTTCTCACTTGCGCGGCTTTGGGCAGGCTTTTGTTCGTCCGGGCTATTTCGCCCGCGATCAGTTCGTACACCGCATCTTTTTGAGAAAGGTCTGTGTAGGTAGTGTATGTGATCTTCCTGTTTTCGGCCCACTTTCCGACATTCGCCATGTCCATATTGATCATCGCAGTAACGAATGGCCTGTCTTTTCCCAATACCACAGCCTCGGAAATATACATACTGAACTTGAGCTTGTTCTCGATGAGCTGGGGAGAAAACTTTGTGCCATCTGACAGCTTGATGACGTCTTTCATCCTGTCTATCATGATGAGATGATTGTCTTCGTCGAGTAGGCCTTGATCGCCGGAATGGAGCCACCCGTTCACCAAGGTTTTCCTGGTCGCTTCCTCATTTTTGTAATATCCGAGAAACACCGTTGGACCTCTGGTGAGAATTTCGCCGCTATCGGAAATCTTAATCTCTACCTCTGGTATGGGAACGCCCACGGTATTCAGCTTGATGTCGCCGTTTCTGTGAGCTACCGCTATGCCTGCCGTTTCGGTTTGTCCGTACAGTTGCTTGATGTTAACTCCCAGCGCAAGGAACAGGTGAAAAATCTCCTCACCCAGTGCAGCGCCTCCCGTATAAACATTTCTGAGTCTTCTGAGCCCAAAATAATTTTTCAACGATCGGAAAAGGCACAGATATCCAATTTTGTCCAGCACGTACATGATTGGTCCGGGCGATTTACCCGATAATCTCAACTGCGCCATTTTGTAGCCCACCGGCATGAAGAGGCGATAAAAAAATCTTTTGATCCATACTGCATCTTGAATTTTTACCTGAATGTCCGAGCAGATCTTCTCCCAAAAACGCGGAGGAGCGAAGAGGATATTCGGACCGACCTCCCGGATGTTTTCAGGAACTGTTTCAACTTTTTCGGGAAAGTTTACCGTAAAGGCTTTGTACAAATTCCAAGAGACCGCCGTCATCTGTTCCCCAATCCACGGCAAGGGAAGAAAAGACACATGATTATCGGTTGGAAAAGCAGGGTCTATGGAGTCGTAGTTTACGGCCATCTTGACCATATTTCTGTGTGTCAGCATGGCTCCTTTGGGGAGGCCGGTGGTTCCCGATGTGTAGGCAATGAGCGCAACGGTATTTTGAGTAACCGCGCCGAGGTATTCATCAAACAAGTGAGGCTCCTGTTCGTGTAGCTGCTCACCTGCTTGCATCACGCGACTCATGGGTACGAGTATCGGATCACTGTAGCGCCGCATGCCCTTCATGTCATCAACGATCACATGGCGCACCTTTTGGCATTGATCTTTGATCTCGAGAAATTTGTCTGCCTGTTCTTGGTCCTCAACCATCAGGAAGGCTGCGTCAGAGTGGTCAATGATGTATTTTACTTGATCCAAATGGCTATCAGGAAAAATGCCCACAGCAGCTCCGCCAAGAGATTGAATAGCAAGTTCTGAATAAAGCCATTCCGGCCTGTTGTCCCCGAGGATAGCCATTTTATCGCCGGGATTGTAACCCAAGGTCACCAAACCGAGAGCCAAGCGCCGGACGTTCTCGAAATACTGCTGCCAGGTCACAGGCTGCCAGATGCCGAATTCTTTCTCCCTGAGCGCGACCTTGGCGTTTCCGTAGAGTTCGGCTTTTTCTTTAAGCAGGTGTGGTAGAGTTTCAGCCATGTGTGAGACCAACCGCAAAGTGATCGTTGATGCCAGCTCATGGCGAGCCCCCGAAAAAGACTCAGGGGACTCGCCGGTGGACATGACTTATTCCACTGTCATCCAGTCTGAGGCCGGTTCGAAAATCTTTTTCTCGACGTTTACTTTCCAAACTCTCGCAACCGGGAATTTGTTGTTCTTGATGGTGTAAGGAGCTGAAAGTCCGCCGCTGTCGAAGTCTTTGATGGAGGCAAGGGCCTTGACGAGACCTTCACCATTGAGCTGACCAGCCTTGTCAGCTCTCTTGAGGCATTCTATGAAGATGAGGCCGGTCATGAACGCCTGCATGTACGAGTTATCTCGGTATTTGACGTCAGGGTGAACCTTTTGAGAGTACGCCCTGATTTTCTTTATCATGGGAACGTCTTCGTTCCACCAGTACATGTACGGGTTCACGGCGAGGTAGCCCTCAGCCAGCGGCCCAAGGTTGTCTATAAGCATCTTCGATGCCCCCCAAAAAGTGCCCATGAACTGGCATTTCATTCCGAAGTCCCTGCACTGCTTGATGACCGTCGCCACAGGGGCCATGACGTATCCTTGGAAGATCACGAAATCAGGATTCTTTCTCTTGAGGTCCAAGACCTGGGAGGTGACGTCCACCGCGCCCACCGGGGCAACTTCTTCGGCTACCAGGTCGAGTTTGAGTTTCTTGCACAACTCCCTGGCATAGGGTATGGGGTCTTTCCCGAACTCTGTATCACTGTAAAAGAATGCCACTTTTGCAGCGGGTTTCTCTTTGGCAATATAGTTCAGCAACACGCCGAACATATCTGAGTACGTGGGACCGGGCACAAAGATATAGGGGTTATTTGCTGCATCAGCAAGCTCACTGGAAAACGACGTGGAGCTGTATAGGATCTTGAAGCGATCCTTGATTTCTGGCGCCATGGCCTTGCCCAGACCCGTACTCTCCCCATACATGATGAGCGGATTGTCTCTGGACATGATGCGTTTGAACGCAGCAATGGCAACGTCGAGCTGGTATTGTCCGTCTTCCATAATATACTTGATTTTTTTACCATTGATGCCGCCTTCTTCGTTGGCCATCATGAGTGCATCTTCAAGTCCGGCATTGATATTTACCCCGGCAAAGGCAAAGCGTCCTGTGATGGGCTGAACAGCCCCTATCTTGATTTCCCCCTGCGCGAGCACCACACCGGCGCACAGAAAGACCGCCAGGCACACAATGAATTTGACGAAAAACTGTTTGCCGCACATGACCGAGTCTCCTCTCCTTGGAATGAAATATAAAGTACGGTTTCAACCGCCTTTATTCGTCTTAACGACCTATTACATACGATGGACATCTGGCTATGGTCTCTTTATGGTCTCGTGTCACCTCAAGTCCTGAGCGATCCCCACGCTAATATGAGAATGGCCAGAGAGAGAAGAAGTTCTTGATTCTGTGCCATATTTCCGCCAGACCATGAGGTTCGAAGATAAGGAAACCCACGATAAGGCAGCCGAAAATGACGTCTTTCAACGGGATAAAGTTTTGGCCGATGGATGGAAAAAAATCCTTTGCCATACTGGTGAACACGTTAAGCAGCTCTGGGATCAGCGTCATGAAGATCGCCCCAAAAATAGACCCCAGGACGCTGCCGAGTCCCCCTACGATGACCATTGCCAGATATTGGATCGATAGAGAAAAGGGGAAATGCTCCGGGGTGACGACCTTGATAAAACCGACCCAAAGGCCTCCCGCAACTCCTGCATAAAATGAGCTCAATGCAAATGCGGCCAGTTTATAGCGAAAGAGATTGATGCCGATTATTTCTGCCGCCAAGTCCCTATCGCGAATAGCGATAAACGCCCTTCCCCATTTTGTTCGTAATAGATTTCGTGCGAATCCTACCCCGACTATGACAAGAATCAGGACCACGTAATAAAATTTCTGTTCAGTATCAAATGCGATCGCCCCAATCTTGGGGGCCGGCACATTAATTCCTCTGATTCCGTGTGTAAGGGATTCCCAATGAAGGAAAAGGAACTCGAAGATGAACTGGGATGCCAGCGTTGCAATGCAAAGATAGAGTCCTTTGACCCGGAGGGAAGGGATGCCGATGATCATCCCCACCGCTGCAGCTATGAAGCCCGCACACGGCAAGGCAAACCAAAAGGGAATACCGAATCGTGTAACGAGTATAGCTGTTGCGTATGCCCCTACGCCGACAAAGGCGGCATGTCCCAGTGATATCTGACCGGTAAAACCAGTCAGCAGATTTAATCCGACGGCCCCAATGATTGCGATGCCAATGAGATTGGCGACATACATCACATAGGCGCTTGCAAACCAGGGCAGCAGCACAAGAGTTACCAGAAGCGCAGCCAGCCAAAAGCGCACGAAATAGGACTGAAAGATGATCTCGTCTTCCCAGTATGTTTCCTTGAAGTCACCGCAACGCATGGAGAAAACCTCTTACGCTCGGACTACATTCTCACCGGCCTCGCCGCGCCCTCACTGTGCCTGGCGCAGCACGTGACCATTCTTCTGACGTTGCCTCGACGAACCATCTTCAGCGGCGGTCAAGCCTTTGTCTTTCTTGTGTTATCGTTGTCCGTGACACGTCGCGTTAAGGAGGTGCACGAAACAGCGAACAACAACACGACATTCCCTTGTCTTGATCCTATACTTGCCTGCTGTCACGCTCACCAGGCCTGATCAACGGGCCCATCCGCGTTCTGCCGCCGGCTGATGGGCATGCTCGAATGCCGTACCGCATCGCCGCATTTGTCATAGTTTCCGCAGGCTCATTGCACACCGCCGCTAAACCCGCTCGATCAAGACTTTTCCGAAAATTCCGTAAGGCCGAATCATTAAGATCGCCACTAAGATGATAAAGGGGACCACTTCTTTGGTACCGCCTCCCACGAGAGCGTCCAGATAAACCCCTGCCACATTCTCTAAGACGCCGACGATAAAGCCTCCCACGATCGCTCCCACGATGCTGTCCAGGCCACCCAGGATGATGACAGAAAGTACTTTCAAGCCGATATGCCCCAGGTGTATGCTGATGCCGCTTATATTGCCGATGATGATACCGCCAATGGCCGCTGTGATCGCGGCAAAACTCCATGAAATAGCAAACACCCGCTTTACGCTAATACCCATGGAAAGCGCGGCTTGCTGATTCGCCGCGGTGGCCCTCATCGCCAAACCCGTGCGCGTGTAACGAAAGATGCCTGTAAAAACGATTGTACAGATGATTGCAAAAATGAACCCCCATAGCAACCCCGAGGGGACAATGGCAAACCCCAAATCAAGGGGTTGCGGTGGAAAGATTGGGGGGAAACTGCGGTACTGCGGCGACCAGATGAGATGGGTGAGGCCATTGAGTATGCTCGCAAGCCCTATGGTGACCATAATCACTGCAATGATGGGTTCCCCGATAAGGGGCCTCAATATGATTCGTTCGATCACTATACCAAGAAGCGCCGAAAAGATTAGAGTTATCGGTAGCGCAATATAAAAGGGGGCTGCGATGTTGCTCATAACCGTCAGGCATACAAATGCTCCCACGGTCATGAACTGGCCCGTTGCCAGATTGAGGATGCTGGTGGCTTTGTAGATGAGCACGTAGCCGAGCGCGATAAGGCCGTAAACACCGCCCGTTGCCAAGCCGCTGATGATGATCTGTAAGAATATGTCCATGACAGACTCCAGCCTTGGATGTAAGGGTTTAGGGCCTCCACGGAACTAGGTGGTGAAACTTTACTTCAATATAGAGGAATGCCGTCTTTGCCCAGCGAGGCAGAAGCATTGTGATTCGGAATGAACTGCGTGCGCATCGACAAGATAAAAACAGAAAAAGACGAGGCTGTCAACGATTATGTTTTTTGGTAGGGGTTAGGTCCCTGGACTTTCATGGGAAGGCGGATAATGAACTTTCCACAGATAAAGTCCATGCGGCGGAGCAGTGGGACCTGCCTTGGAACGGTCTCGAGACTCCAGAATCCGCAAAAAATGCCTGGCTGAGATTTTTTTTCGTCCCACCATGACCAGAGTTCCTACGAGACTGCGCACCATGTATCGAAGGAAACCAGACCCTTCAATGGTAAATCGAACGAGGCCCGAGATGCTATCTCTTGTCCAGAGCGCCTTGGATATTTCCCGTACCGTGGATTCCGTTCCGTCTGTCGGTGAGCCAAAGGAGGCAAAGTCGTGGGGCCCCGTCAAGTATTGCGAGGCGTCATTCATCGACTCGACGTCAAGCGCTTCCTTGACGTGCCATGCATAATTGCGCCAGAAACACGATCTGAGCGGCGCATTCAAGATACGGTAACAATAGACCTTGGCGAGTGCAGAATGCCGGGCGTGAAAATCTTTTGCAGCAAGTGAGATACGTCGCACGACAATGTCACGCGGCAGCAGCGCATTGCAGGCCCGTTGGAGCTCTTCGCACGTATGAGACCAGGTTGCCTCGAAGTGCGCGACTTGAGCCAAGGCATGGACGCCCGCATCGGTACGACCGGCGCCATGGACACGGATCAGTTCGCCGCACAGTTTGTAAAGCGCCTCCTCAAGTTTCCCTTGGATAGTAGGCACTCCAGGCTGGAGCTGCCAGCCGTGGTACATGGTCCCGTCGTATTCAACGACGGCCTTGTATTTAGTCATACGTTTTTCGTTAACCTGAGAAAATATTGATGCAGTCTGTCGTCGCCGGTGAGTTCGGGATGGAACGACGTGGCCATCAATCGACCTTGTTTCACCGCCACGACTCGACCGTCCTTGAGCGTGCACATTGGTTCAGCTAAGGGGCCCAGGGAGGTAATAATCGGCGCACGTATAAATATTCCCCTGAATGCTCCACCTTCAAGTCCCGAGATAAAAATGTCTTCTTCAAAGCTGTCCACTTGCCTGCCAAACGCATTCCGCTTTACGACGATGTCAAGTAGCCCTAGGACGGTCTGGTCAGTTCCTACATCCGAGGCCATGAACACCATGCCCGCACATGTCCCCCATACGGGGATACGACGCCCAATGTCCCGTAAAGGCTCCACGAGGCGATAGGATTCTGCAAGCTTTCCCAGTGTGGTGCTTTCGCCGCCGGGGATGATGAGACCGGCTATACCCTCAAGTTCTGCGGGCAACCGTATTTCTCTCGGCTCGACGCCTAGCCTTCTCAGTACGGCGCAATGTTCTTCGAAATCCCCCTGGAGGGCAAGGACGCCTATAACCATGGGGGCGCTACCATCCACGGCCTGCCAGGCGCGCTTTCTCAGGAAGTTCTGTCACGCCGATGCCCACCATGGCATCCCCGAGGCCTTTACTTACTTCTGCCAATATCATCGGGTCCCTAAAATGTGTGACCGCCTTCACTATAGCCTGCGCCCGGGCTGCTGGATTACTGCTCTTGAAAATGCCTGAGCCGACGAAGACGCCATCTACGCCCAATTGCATCATGAGTGCTGCATCCGCGGGGGTGGCGATGCCTCCTGCGGCAAAATTGACCACCGGGAGACGCCCTTTCTCCGCGGTTTCCCGAACGAGCTCCAGAGGAGCGCCAATCTCTTTGGCATAGGCCACATGCTCTTCAGGACTCATTGTCTGTAGGCGTCTGATGGCGCCAAGGACTTCCCGGGCGTGTCGCACGGCTTCGACGACATCTCCAGTGCCCGCCTCGCCCTTTGTCCTTATCATAGAAGCGCCCTCAGCTATACGTCGCAAGGCTTCTCCAAGATTCCTGCAGCCGCAGACGAATGGCACCTTGAAGGACCTCTTGTCTATGTGATGCTGCTCATCGGCAGGCGTGAGGACTTCGCTCTCGTCGATATAGTCAACTCCAATGGCTTCAAGGATCTGGGCTTCCACAAAATGGCCAATCCTACATTTAGCCATCACCGGGATGGTAACGGCATCCATGATCTCGAGGATAAGCCCGGGGTCGCTCATCCTTGCAACGCCGCCGTGCGCACGTATGTCCGCAGGCACCCGCTCCAGCGCCATCACCGCACAGGCGCCAGCCTCCTCTGCGATTCGGGCATGTTCCGGGGTCACTACATCCATGATCACGCCGCCCTTCAGCATCTGGGCGTGTCCACGTTTTACTGTTTCCGTACCCGTTTCCATTTGTGCTCTCCTCAGTATTCGCTGGCGTGAACACCTCCCCGCGCCTCGGTATTCTCGCCTTAATTTTTAGTTTACTCTTGTGATCATCTCTGTGCAACATTTGCGCCGGCAGCGTCACGTGCAGTTGCACTTTCGCGAACTGTGTCGGCTCACGGGTGATAGACATGTCGGCCTGGTTGATCTTCTTCCTCAATATATTCAACCCGTTGACCGTCAATCTCCATGGGCGCAGTCTCTAGGGGCCGCGTTCTGTCCGAGCCCTTTCTGACACGAGAGGTCTTTCGTGAGCCATGCAATCGTTCATCTCGAGGAGGTATTGGTTTGCCTGTCATTTCTCCGTAGATGACATTGAGTATTTCCTGAACGCTGTTGAAAACGGTCTCCACGACGGACGGCTCGAGAACCACGTCTCCATCAGCGCTGCGGCCTTTCTCCAGCGTCTCCTCCACTACATTGTAGGCAGCCAGGACGCTTCTGACGATATTATTCTTTTTCTTGATTTCACGCCAAGCCACCCAGGAGGCTAAAAAAGACGTCATCCCGAAGAGCACGCAGAGCACGAAGACTATCACGTTGAAATATTTTATTGTGACGTCCAAGAGGTTCATTCCTTCCATGCTTCGTCCCCTTCCAGCGTGCGTCAGATATTTATGACTTGCCACGTGCGACACATTGACTGCGAGTACCAGGCATCGCCTGCATATTGTCTGGAAGCCGCATTCGGGGCTTCTTCGCGCCGTGTTCAGAGGCATCACTTGGTGCATCTGAACTATCCTGTCGTTTCGGCGGATACAAGACTCGACAAGTTAAAGGTCCTTGCGCATGCCTCCTGCTGCGGAACATTATCGTGTTGGCGTTTACTTTGTTTGAGCCGCGATCTTCTCGATTTCTTCAGCGATGAATTTTTGGAAGTTGTCGTCTGGGGACATGAGGCTCGCCATTTCTTCTCCAAGGTTCGAGGGTCGGATTTTGCAAATCCAACCGGCGCCGTACGGATCTTCGTTTATTTTCTCGGGTTCGTCTTCCAATGTCTGATTCACCTCGACGACCACCCCCGAAACGACGGCATATATGCGGCCAACCCATTTCCCCGATTCTATAGAACCATAGGGTTTCCCCTGAGAGAGTTCGTCATCCTCCTGAGGAAGATCGACAAATGTGATCTCGCCCGCTTGTTTAGAAATAAATTCTGTGGCGCCCGTGACGACAAGATCGCCTTCGATTTTCGCCCAATAGTGATTTTTTTCGTATTTCAGATCATCCGGAAAGAAGTAGCCCTCAAATTCCATAAGAACCTCCTGCGTTTCCCCCGCATCTCATGGGGAATGGTAGCATACGTCAGACGCCTACCTTTCAGCGATTTGCAACAGCTCAGTTGGCTTTATCCGGTTCAGCCGAAACCCCAGCTCCTCGGCCGAGAAGCCTAATGCCAGCCCAAGGACTTGCGGATAGTAAACCACGGGTACCTTTAGGTCAAGACCACTTTTTTTTGCAATCTTTTTTTGCTGTCCTTCGTACATCACGTTGCAAAAGGGGCAGACGAGGACAAGAGCGTGAGCGCCGAGGTGCGAGACTTCTTGCAGCTTGTGCGTAGCCAGGGCATTTGCCGCGTCTTCGGACAGACCGAGCAAACCACCCCCGCAGCAGTCTTTGAGGGTTGCGTAGTCTAGGAGCGAGGCCCCTGTTGCCTTGATGAGCTCAGAAAGGGTCCTGGGGACATCCGGCGAATCAAAACCTTCTGTCAGCTCGGAGGGTTTGAGATAGTGACAGCCATAGTGCGGCGCGAGGACTGCGCCGGCGAGAGGTTTCACAATTTTCTGTCTCAGAGTCTCTACCCCTACTTCTTCCCAAAGAAGCCTCATGTAGTGGCGGACGCGCACAGGTCCCTCGTAGTGAAGACCGACGGCGGAGAGCCTTGCGTTTACTGATTCCTTCAGCGCTGGGTCAGCTTCGAGGGAATGGACGGTTTCCGCCAATGTCGCGGCGCATGCATTGCATAGGGCGCAGATCTCCATGCCTTGGGATTCGGCCAAGGCCAAATTCCTTGCGGCTATCACCATGGTGTCCATGGCATCCACGGATTTTAGAGGGAAACCGCAGCACCCAAAGGATTCTAGGTCGTGGAAATGTATCCCTAACGCTCGAGCAGTGAGTCGGGCAGATACCTCATAATTCAGATTTCTCACTGGCACCGTGCAGCCAAGATATAAGAGGGCGTCCATGAGTCGCCTCTTCCTAACGGCCGTGGCCGTTGCTGCCGGGCCGCTGCCCGACGCCCGCCGTCAGTTGAATCACGTTATCCAGTTCGGGGGTTGGCGCTTTGGATACGCGTTTACAGTAACTTGTCATAGTCATCGGCCATTTCCCGTATGGCAGGGAGTCCCATTTTTTCCCGTTTTTCGTTCTCAAAGTCTCCGACTTCGTATAACCTGCCGTGTTTTTTAAGAATAGTCTTCTGCCCCATGAGTCCGGCGGGGACGCATCCTTCCTGGGCCGCGATATTTTTTATCGCGAACATCACATCCGTGAATCTTACGTCTTGGGGGCATACCTCTCGGCAGCCATAGCATGTCGAGCAAAGCCATATGAGATCATTTTTCAGCACCTCTTGTTCCATCCCCAAAAGGACCATGCGGATAATCTTTCTCGGGTCGTACCTTGGCTCTATCAGGCAGATGGGACAGGCTGCCGTACATGCCTTGCAGGAGAAACATCTTGTGATTCCCTCGCCGCCGGGCTGTCGAGCGACCCTCCACTTAAACGAAGCGTCTAGATCATTGATGCTGGTTCTCTTCATGACATGCTCGCTGCTGGCGAATCTTGTGTGGATGAGTCCGTCGATCTCAAAAGCTCTTCAATGGCCGATGCCAGAATGTACGGCGCATTTGAAGCCAAGGGGACGTATATCAGACGATCCTTGTTCAGTCCCGCTTCGGCTAGGGTTTGTTGCAGTAACGCAAGCCGGTACGCGGCGCGGTTTGTCCCATAAACAGAAGCGCAGTTCCCGTCAAAGCAGCCAGCGACGAGCACTCCGCTGGCTCCGTCAAGAAGCGCTTGCACCACATGCATCTCTCCCACAGCGCCAGCGCAAGGCACAACAATCGGCTTTACAAGGGCTCTTAAGGCTGAGGAAAGCTCGGCATAGGCGTTGGCCCCCGAATGCTCGCAAAGAAAGGCGACAAGCTTTCCATTGTGCAATGCCGCCGACTCCACGCGGCGCTGTTCTTTAGAATTATCGGAAGGCGATCTCTTTCTTTCGGCAAGCGCAATGGCGCTCATCGGGCATTCGGACACGCAGATTCCGCAGCCTTGACAGGAATTCTCGTCCACCGAGGCCGAGGTCGCGAACTGTATTGCGCCGTGGGGACACGTACGGACGCAGGTCAGGCACAGCGTACACTTCTCGGGTTCGACCATGGCAACAAACGCCGACCCTCCATGTTGAGTCAGCGTGATCAGTTTTTTCAAGCTTCCAACAACCGACTCGATGTCGTCTCTGAGTTTGGGAGCATAAAACGTGCCGCGAGCCGGCCCTAAGGCAAACACGCCCGCCTTGGCTGTCTCAACACTAGGGAACCGCGGGGATGGCGGCGTCAAATAGGGCCTGGAACGAAGACTCGACGGAATCATTGCGCACACAGGTTCGACGGAATCAGGCGGCAAAAGCCATTCATCAAGCACTAGTATGTCTGGCGCCAGCTCAAACCCTGCTGACAGATGTGGGTCCTCGAAGACAATTTTCACGACGCCGTCTGTTTGTTCGACTACGGGCGCATCCTGCTCGAAGGCAAAGAAAAGCGTCCCCGCCTCTCTCGCTCTCCGATAGCGCGCCTCGAGACCATTTTCAGCGACCTTCAGATGACGCGTGAACACGTAACATTGAACGTTTTTCTGATTGATAAGAACATCTATGCAATCGAATATCTTGGCGAATGTGGCAGTATCAGCAACGCCATCGAGGCCTGCGAAAAAGGCGATGTGGAGCTGGTCCGCTTCTCCCAATGCGCCTATTTGTCCGTCTTGCAACTGTTCAAGAAAGCGGGACAAGCACACCACCTTATTTTCTGGCTTCACGCCATACGCCTCATACTTGGGGACGATCATCGGCGGCTGAGCGACTACCACGAAGCCCACCTTTTTTTGAACCATACCGCAAGGAGTTTGGACTGAGGCGTAAAAAGCCCCGGTTACGCCGTGAATGGCCTTGAGCACCCCATTGGCGATACACTCGATTTTGCCGTCGTAGTTTTCAGGAGTGAATATAGGTTCTGGTTCCCCCACATACACTACCGAGAATCCTTCCTCGCACAGGCGCTCTGCCAATTGAACCGCGACCGCGTCTCCCCCAAGAACCAGCACGGCGCTGAAATCTTTGGCGTCAGCCTTGTGTGCGCTTTCGCCTGAAAAGGACTGGGGGGTCGTGCTCAATCCAACGCTCCTCTCTCGCCTCGTTTCATATAGCCGATCACCCGTTCGGCAACTGCCCTTGCCTGGCGCATACTTTCCACTATGGATTTTGGCCCCTGGCATGCCCCTGCCACGAATACACCGGCGTCGGCGGCCGGTTGAAAAAAGCCGTGCTCATCTCTTCCTAAAACATCGAGCCCTAGGACAGGCGCGGGCGGCGACATCCCGATGCTGAGAACCACTGCGTCAAAGTTGTCCCACACGTTGGTTCCCTGGCTGTTGTGGTAGAGCACTTCGAGGCCTCCCTCTGCTGAGGCTCGTACCTCCGAGGGAATCGCTCTGCAAAGGTGCAGCTCCTCGCCAGCTTCTTTCAGCCGTCTCTCGAAATTTCGTTCAAACGTTTGTATGTCCATATAGAAGACTGTTATCTCTGTATCAGGCTTTTTCGCTTTCAAGAGACGCGCGAGCCGCAACGCATAGGCGCAACAGACCTGTGAGCAATAGTTGCGTCCTATGTGAGCGTCTCGGCTTCCCACGCATTGAATAAAGGCTACACGGGGAATCGGCCGTTCCTTCGGGGTCAACTCAAACTGTTCGTTTCGAAGCAGGTCTTCCAGTTCAAGAGCAGTTAATACCCCTGGGATCCGTCCGTACCCGAACCGAGGCTTTTCTGAAGCATCAAAGGGTGTAAAACCTGTCGCAACAACTACAGCATGCGATCTTACCAGAAATTCGGTTTCCGATGCTGAGAGGTTGATGGCGGCTCGAGGACAAGCGTCCTGGCACGCAGTGCACGAATCTCCGCGGGACCTGGCGCACTCATCATGCACAATGTACGGCGTCTGTCCGACAGGGGACATGCGAATCGCCCCCGGGACAGGACAAGCCTGTACACATTCCCCGCACGCATTGCATGAGTCCGGAAATATGCGCACAGGTTCCTGGACAATCAGCGATTCGAAGATTGAACCCTCCTTCCGGAGGCGCGCCAAGCCGGCGGAAAGTATGTGGGCGATACGGGGCGACGCCTGACTGCCCTTAATAGCTTCTGTGACCAGGCACGCTCCGCAATTTTGGCAGACATGCGTGGCCTTGCACACCAATTTTACCCCGTGCCCGCCGAGGAAAGGGGCCTTTTCAACGACTACCGAGTCGAATCCCCGCGCTGCAAATTCTTGGGAGCACGCAAGCCCCGCTACGCCGCCGCCTATGATAAGGCAATGTGTCTCTATGCTTTGATTTGCGTTCAAACAGCTACTTTCTTGCCATGGCGTCGCCGCGCTCTGCAGCCTCGCCGCTCATCGTTATTTGGTAGTCGCCTCGCTCTAGTTTTGCGGGGTGCGTCCTCAATTGATTGTTCATGGGCGGCGTAATGGCGTTGAGTACGTCGAGGCGCGATTGTCTTTCCAATCGTTCTATTATCTGCACCCAGGCGCAGTCCTTGGTTGGATCTGTCTCGCACTTACCGTGCGACGGGCCTCCACACGGTCCATTCAACAGACCTTTTGCGCACATGGTGACGGGGCAAATTCCCCCTGTTATTCCGAGGAAACATTGATTACACGAGCGGCAGCGTTCAGTCCACACGCCAGCCCCTTCCGAAACGCCTATGAAGCACGTGTCCACTCCAGGAAATACGGGTTTCGGATCGTACATTTGGGCGAGAAACTGGATTCCCGCTCCGCATGCCAACGACACCACGGCATCTGCGTCGTTTACTTCCTTGTCAATCAGTCGAAGGAATTCTCGGTCGCATTGCCGTTCGACCGTGACGGTCCGGAATTGCATGTCTTTTTTTTGAGCGGACGCTGCCAGCTTTAAACTGCTTGCCACTATATTGGTTTCTTTCTCGCCGCCAGCGAGACATACTGCGACGCATGTACCGCAACCGGCCACGAGCACCTTGGAATATCCCTCTATCATATCCACGATTTCTTTGAGGGGCTTGGGTTTGGCTACTATCAATTGAACCTCCGCGATGCAGCGGTGATGCCTAGACGTTTGATTGCCCAAAAATAGCCAACGAGGCTGGGAGTGTCAAGCCCGACCTCTTTGATTCCATGCCGCAGCGACGCATCCATAGCTTGCGCGCTCGTATCATCACGCCGCCGAAGACAGCGCCGTGGTTTGCGCTGAACGAACGTCTTTTTGCTTGGCCAGATAAGCCAGGGCAAGGACAATGGAGTTGAACTTGGTCCGAGCCGTATCTCCCCTCGAGGTAAGCACAATAGGGACCGTATTGGGACCGGCGGTGATGATGGCGCCGTTATCCACCATGAGGCCAAGGCTCCCCATAGTTTTTGAAAGCATTTTGTACAGAACATTGGCCGTATTGATCTCTGTAGCCACCAAACAGTTGGCGTCTCCCCTTATTTTCCCCTCGTAATGTTTCTCATCAGCCACCTCTGGGACGGTAGCCAGATCAAAGGACAGGGGACCTTCCACGATCATGGGTCCGTACTTTTCCGCTAATCGGCCTACTTTTGTGGTTGTTTCCGCAGCCAACAGGGTCGCCGGTATCGCAGACGTCTGTTTTTCGACGGCCGTAATGATCGCCACCTTGAGCAAGAGTCCCGGCTGCGTCACCTTGCGCACGACATCCATTTGATTCTCGATCGCCTGAACCAGGGCGTCAGAGCTTCGAAAGCTGGGATTCACCGCGGCGTCCGAAAGAGCAAAAAAACGACCGTCAGGGAGGACAAACAGCGCGGTGCTCGTCGCCAGGGGATGCTGAACAATATCTTTCCCGTCCAAACCAGGAATTGTCTTCTTGTAGAGCGACAGAGCTGTATGCAACAGCGTCGCTGTATCCACGCTGCCCTTGACCACAATGTACTGCGAATTGGCGCTGAGGAATTCCCGGAAAATGTTGGCCAGTGAAAGTCTTTTTGCCTCGAAGTCCACGGCAAGGGGATCGATGGACACGATGCGGGTGTGGGGATCCAATTCCGGCGCGATGGGCAGTTTGGTTCTCTTGATGGCTGCATGAATTTCTTGAGGATCGCCCAGCAGCGTCAACTGATCCACCAATCCTTGTTCCAAGGCTTGGGAGACCGCAGCCAAGACATCTTCATTGTCTCCTCCGACAACTACTATTTTGGCGGGCGACATTCTCTTTTCAGCTATTTCCGTGGTTAACTGTTCAAGCAGTCTGCTGAAGGAAAACAACTCGGATATATCTCCAGAGGAACAGATCATTCGTAGAGCTTTCTTGATGCTCCTCGCCTCGATGTCCACATTCAATCGTTTATCGGTTTTTTCCGGATTGACATACATTTCGAAGAAATGGTTCGCAACAAGGTATTCATATTCCAAGGAATCTACGCACATAATGGGAATGTCTTGCGTTGTCATCTGGCTCCTGATCTTGTCGAATAACTTGATGAAATATGGATCCCGCGCCATTGTACTGGTCAGCAAAATATAGTGGGGTCGCTCTGATTCTTTCCCTGCCGCAGCCATCTGCATAACCATTGCAACCTGCCGGGCATAGGAGTCCACTATGTGAACTAGGCTTCGCTTTAATGATCTCGATATGTTGGCCGATTCTATTATCATCATGAGTTCACAGACTTCCCTCACGCCAGTTCCCTTGTCACGCGCCCCCAAACGAAAATTTTGAGGTATGACAACCTGCTCACGATGAAGCTGATCCATGACTTTGCCAAAATCAAAATCGCCGAGCATTTTGTTGGCATCCTGAGCGGCCAGTTCTCGTTCGATTCTCGGCCCGATCTTCTTGACCGCGGAGGCAAAGCGCTCATCGAGAGTCATCACGACGGCATTCAGATTTTCTGGGTTTATTTCTTCTATTTCGGAAATGAGCGCAGCAATGGACTTGAGGGGGGTCACTTTTACGTACCCCCTTAATTTCATCTCCAGTTCTCGTGAGTCTTCCCTTAATAGGAAGTTGATGTCTTTTGCTGAAAGAGTGCAAAACGAGAGAGGGCTGCACACTGAGGCGTTTACCTGGGCATTTTCATTTTGCGCCCTCAACAGTTTCACCAGCTCCCACACCACTAATGCGCCTCTATTGAGGGAGCTGTTCGGCAATCGCTTTCTGGACTCTTCCTTGACTCGTTCGGTCAACACGTAAATGCCATCAGGGATGGGGCCAAGGTCGCCCCCTCCGCAGACAACATCCTGCACTTCAGAAATCTTGACCCCATTCCTTATCAACAGTTTGATAATCTGCAGAGCCAATTCGTCTGGCGATGTGCCGAAGGCATCGAAATCGATGTCGGCCCTAAATAAAATGGTAAATCCCCTTGTGACCAATAGATGAACAGCGTACCGCTTGGAGATCAGGGCGACGCACACTTTGCCCTGAAGTTCGCTGTACGATCCGTAAATGTGGGAATGAGCCAGCTCTGGGGCTTTCCGACGCGCGATATTCCTCAAAATCTTTTCAATAATGGGGCTGTTCCTGCCGCTGCCGGCGCGTCGAGAAAGGGCCATGATATATGCGGACAAAACATCGCCGTAGCTGGACGCCAGTCTATCGGATTTCTTAAAGAGCGATACGGCCTTTACAAGATTTTCAAGGAAATCGCACAACGGATCGAACGCGGATGGGTCATGGATTTTTTGCTCGAGGTCCAACACCGGCCGGACTACTTTTTCGTCGATCAGCGAGGCTATGTACGCGAGTTGTCCTTTTGCATTCCGGTATGCCTGAAGCGCCTCTTTTGTCCGAGCCGACGGTTCATAAGCGAATAAGTTATCCGCGGCATCCACCGTGCGGAGCAGCTCAAAATATTTCGATTCTGACAGCGCTGTATCCATAGCTTCGATCGTGGAACGAACGGTTTCCAATGACTCCATTTGATAGTCCTCAGCCTCCTCACACAAAACTAGGTCTCCGCGTTGCCGGACGCTTGCCCCAAGCAATCTATAGGCGCCGCTCACGTCAATAGAAATGGGCAGGACGGTGCGACGCAGACGGCAGCCCAACGCGTTACTTTCATTGACCCGCTGTTTTCAATTCCCTATAATAACGCCTCATCATCACGGTCGCGTTTCAGCAATAGCATCCCGTAAAGATTTTTGGCAGAGTATAACAGAATGTAAAGCTGTTGCGCGAACTATAGTCATAAATCCCACCTCATGTGAGGGTGAGTCTGATCGCTTGCGGAGTATTGCAATGAACACCTCTAGAGAAGCGAGGCTGGTGGAGACCTTGCTTGCAGAAGTGGGCGTCACGCTCAACGGATCCAATCCTTGGGACATCCGGATAAACGATGAGCGGATGTTTGCAAGGGTCTTGTCTGAGAAAAATCTGGGACTTGGCGAAAGCTACATGGATGGATGGTGGGATTGCGATCGAATAGACGATCTTATTTGCCGCATCTTAAGGGGCAACCTCAAAGAGAAGCTCAGAGGAAACTTTCGGTTGCTGCTGCCCTACGTATTAGCCCGCCTTTCCAACCGCCAATCAAAGAAACGCGCATATCAAGTGGCTCAAACTCACTATAATCTCGACAATCAATTGTTCATGTCATTCCTAGACCCGTACAACCAATATAGCTGCGCCTACTTTGAGAACGGCAAAGAAGACCTGACACAGGCCCAGCAAAAGAAGATGCAACTTGTCTGCCGTAAACTGGAACTTACTGCGGACGACCATCTCCTGGATATCGGCTTCGGCTGGGGAGGATTGGCGCGTTATGCCGCAGAGAACTATGGTTGCACCGTGACGGGCGTGAACATATCTAGGGAACAAATCGCGTTTGCCCAAGATTTTTGCAAGGGCCTGCCCGTGCGCATTCTCGAAAAGGATTATCGAGAAATAGAGGGTCAGTATAGCAAGATCGTCTCGGTTGGCATGTTCGAGCACGTAGGATACAAGAATTATAGGGTATTCATGGAGTCGGTGTACAAAAGTTTGAACGCCGACGGAATATTTCTCTTGCATACCATCGGCTCAAATGATTCTGGCGTCAACACGGATCCGTGGATCAACAAGTACATATTCCCCAATGGCATGCTGCCGAGTCTCGCACAGATCACCAAGGCGGCGGAGGGGTTGTTCGTCATCGAAGATTTGCATAACCTCGGCCCTCATTACGACAAGACTCTGATGGCCTGGAATCAAAATTTTCAAAAGTCTCGTGATCTCTTCAAAGATAAGTACGGGGACAGATTCGTGAGGATGTGGGAGTACTACTTGCTGAGTTGCGCTGGGGCGTTTCGCGCTCGTTACAACCAACTCTGGCAAATCGTTATGACCAAGCCCGGGAGAAGCCAGCCTCGTGGCGTCCGTTCATTGCCTGAACACTGAGAGGAGCAGGCAGAGACCACAAGAATAATCGATTGGTAATCCTGCCTGTTCCCTAGAGTCGCTGAAGGCCTCACGCTATGGTCATTTTCAAAAGTTGTCAGAAAATGGCGTGGCGTTACTCGCAATGACATATGAGGGGCTCTTCTTATTGCAAGGAGCCGAAGGCGACGCTGCAAGCTCAACTCGTATGAATCACCCAATCAGCCCTTTATCCTCGTCGAGTTTACCATCGGGCGCCACTATAATGGATCTCGTTCAGCCTACGCGACGATAGAGTCCGTTCGATTCCCGCACAAGGCCCTCACGTTGTAGCGCTGACAGATGCTTCATAATCATCTGGCGCTCGAAAAGAAACTGAACGTTCCTATACTTCAGGGTATTGCGATAGAATGGCGATTTTCGAGCCAATTGATCGAGCGTCATGGGGACGTCACACAAATCAAGGACCAACTTCTTTTGACGATCAAAGGCTTCGAGAAATGTTTGAAACCACCGCAGGCCTGGTCCCTCGATGGGGGCTTTGTGAGAAGAACAGACGCGTCGGTGGGGAACAGACATGACTCGTTTGACGCTCTCTTTGAAAAGTTCCAAGTCTGATTCAGGATTTCCGCACCAAGGACCGAAGGCCGTCAAGTCGATATCTGTGGTGATGAGCGTTCCGGAGTTCAGTTCCAAGAAGCAGTAGTGATCGAGTAGGTGGCCTGGCGCATGAATCGCTTGCAAACGACAGCCTCCCAGTTCCAACACATCGCCATCTCCAAAGCGCTCGTCAGGGAGTCGCAAGGCTCGTACGCCGAATTCCTCGCTTACGAAGCTTGCCCATTCTTCGCCGTCCTTCCTCGTCCCCATGAATCGCTCGCCCAATGCGCAGAGGTCGGACACCGACTCAGGCGTTTCTTGCGGCATCATGATGCGTCTGTCTTGTAAATAGAAACCATGACGGATGTGGTCAGGATGCGAATGCGTTATGATAAGAACGTCTATCCGATGTTTGCGATCGAGCTCAGCAAGACGTTCCAATCCCATGCCGGCATCAATCAGCACATTTTCACGTCCCTTGAGGAGAAAACCGTGGCACGCGGGAAACTTTCCGTTGCCTTCGCCAGCAACAAAAAACAGGTTGCCCTCTATGGGTGTGATCAATGCCTCCGGGCCAACGCTTTTCTTAATGGACGATGTGCGCATTTACTCCTTACAATCCTTCGGGCCAGGCCGTCGCCCGGGCCGCAACCCAGCCCACACATGCAGCGACTACGCATGTTCCTGGTGGCGTTGTACGAAGTGCTCCCAGCGTGCGTCAGTCAATTCCTGAAATCTTTGAATCTGCAGGTCAGACATCTTCCGAAAACGAGTTTGCCGTGAAATATACTGCTTGATTGGCTTCCTCGTTCCTTTTTCGGCCAGCCTCAGGGATCGTGACGTGAGCCGAAACCGGCCGTCCTTTATTTCAAACAATACATGCACACCACACTCGACAGCCAGTTTCCCTATTTTAATCATGTCCTTGTTGGGAAAGCCCCAACCGGGTGGACAAGGAGCGTGCACCTCTAAGTATCTCGGTCCCTTCATATCTCGCGCGGCCACAAACTTGTCATAGAGGTCCAAAGGATATGCAGGGGAAGATGTCGCAATATAGGGGATATTATGGGCTTCAACGATCCGAATCATATCCTTCTTCTGCTGGAGCTTGGTGAGCAGCGGGGTGGTGGTTGTGATCATGCCCGCGGGACTTGCGCTCGAGCGTTGTGTACCCGTATTCATATATCCTTCGTTATCGTAGCACACGTACATGAAATCGACGCCCCTCTCCAGAGCCCCGGACAGCGCCTGTATGCCGATGTCATACGTCCCGCCATCTCCCGCAAAGGCCACAACCGTGTAGTCTTGTTTACCGGTTACTTTGAGGCCAGCAACAATGCCCGATGCAGAGGCTCCTGTCGCCGCAAAAGGGTTGTTGATGCAGTGCACTTTCACTGGCGTAATGGGATAAACGCCGTGAAGCACCGTCATGCAGCTTGCTGGCACAGTGACCACAACCTTCTTTTGCGCGAGCGCCTTCAAGGCATGCCTGTACGTTAACATCAGGCCGCATGCGGCGCACGATCGGGTGCCGGGGAGAATATATTCCTCTCTGGGCAGTTCCCGAATTTTCTTTGTTGTTTTTTCAGAAGCATCTCGCGTCATATCTACAACCTTGCGTTTATCCAGGACACGACAGGGCCGCTGCCCACATCATGCTTGACGACCTCGACTATTTCGTCAGGCGTTATGTCGCGCCCCCCTAAGCCTGCAACATGAGAATTGAACTTTGGATGTAGTCCCTCGTTGAACAAGGCGCCTTTGAGGTCCACAGCCAAGGCTCCTTCGTACCCGTAACTGACGTCTTTCTCCATCACGGTGACGCCTGAGACTCGACTCAACACAGCCCCAAGGTCTCTCGCGGGGAACGGGCGGTATGTGCGCACCCCTACGACGCCTACTCTATACCCCTGACTCCTCAATGCGTCTGCGGCAACGGTGCACTCCGACGCCAGGGACCCCATGCTTACAATCGCGTGTTCGGCGTTTTCCATCGAATACAGCCACAGCAGGCCGCCCCAGGTCCGCCCGAACAATTCAAAAAATTCCTCGTCACAAGAGACAATGACCCTTTCAGAATTGAGGAGGTCTGTGTGGAGCCGATACCTCAGGTCCATGTATCCAGGCTTGAGCTCTCCCTTCACGTCTCTGCGCGGCTCGCTGAGTATCAAAGGATTGAGGTTGCACGGCTCATCGTCGAAGATGGTGGACGCATCGCTTCTCGGCGGCAAATATCGGTCCACGAGCTGCTGCGATGGCGCTTCGACAGGCGTACTTGCGTGGGAGAGGATAAACCCGTCATAACAGACCATCACCGGCAAAAGGCACTGCTCAGCGATCTTGTACGCTTGGATGATTGTGTCCAGGACTTCCTGACTGTTTCTGCAATAGAGCTGTATCCAGCCGGTGTCACGCTGAGAAATCGAGTCTTGCTGGTCATTGAGAATAGTCCAAGGGGCTCCCACGCCTCTATTGACGCAGGCCATCACGATGGGGACTCTGCTGCCGGCTGCCCAATGAAGCATCTCATGCATGTAGAGGAGCCCATTTGCGCTCGTTGCCGTGAAAGCTCTCGCCCCCA
>Ga0078972_1007643_pt1 | contig 23767 bp, 27 predicted proteins | sample YelNatPaOPGAMG01_FD_67568 | JGI IMG/M metagenome (GOLD analysis project Ga0078972, IMG submission 67568) | Hot spring thermophilic microbial communities from Obsidian Pool, Yellowstone National Park, USA - OP-RAMG-01 (SPADES assembly) (version 2) | ecosystem: Environmental > Aquatic > Thermal...
AATATCAGAAATGAAAACCGAATCAAAGCTTTCTTAAAAGAAAAGCAAAAGGTCAAAATCATCAGCTGAAAATAATCAAGATCAGTCAGCTGATGGGATAACAAAAATCATTAATCCATTCAACTACTTTGTTGCTTGTTGTCAAAGCGGTTGGATGGTAAAAATTATGAGCCAAAAAATAGTTATTTGTATTATTGCGATTATCGCAGTGATTGCATTAGGTCTCAGTGTGGGGTTGGTTTATAAAGAAAGGCAAGAAAAAAACTCAAAGCTTTCGGTATTTCCATCTATTCAGGCACCCAAAATAACAAAAGAAAAGATTTACAGAATGAAGGTGTAAGGAGGAAGCTAAAAATGTGTTTAAAGGATAAAAGATACCTGATTATTAATCTTATTTTATCACTTTTCTTAACAGTTTTTTTATCTAAATCCTATGCTAATAGTTCAATCTATTCTTCACCTGTCGGAATAATACAATCTGACATAATGTCTCAAAATAATCATGATTGGTTGGGATTCCTTTCAGTTCGTACTGAAAATCCTGAACTCCCGGAGTGTGTGCGAGATTATAAGTTACTGAAAGAAAAAAATCCCGAACCGGAAAATAATTTTATGAATAACATCAAGGAGGCAAGGATTTCTGAAATAAAAGAATTGCCTATCGATTTGGTTAGGGGAAGAATAGGCGAATATCTTGAATTTTATAAAGAAAATGAAATAGCTACATATTATGTAGGAATTAATTATTCATTAAAAAAAGAGAATCGTGCTTTTTACAATGGTGTAAATTATAGATTTTATGTCCTTGCCTTGGAAGAAGGACAATGGAAAATCATTGAATCATCCGAAGCTCCAGTATATTGGATAGTTCAGTCAGGATATGGTTTTGGTACAGCTAATGAGAAGACTGCACTAAAAATACAAGATGAATATAAGCGTACAGGTAAGTTTACTAATCCCAAAGGTGAAATTATAACGATAGAATCGGATGATCACTCTCAACCTAATTATATAAGAGTATATCGCACTACTGGCCCAACTGCTGGACAAGTTGAGGAAGTAGATTTCTATACTTATATTATTAATGTCCTTCCAAATGAATGGCCCTCAGATTATCCAACTGAATCTTTGCGAGCCGGTGCTTTGGCCGTAAAGATGTTCGGTTGGTATAGATTTTATAATTGGAAATACCCAAATTCGGGTTATCATGTAAAAGATAGTGACACTGATCAAGTTTATATACCTGGAAGCTCAAGCTCTTCATGTAAAGAAGCAGTGAATTCTGTGCAAGGGAAAGGCGTTGATGTAGCTGATGGAAATTTGCTTTATATTGATTCTGCAGGCGGTAATTATTGGAATGGTTGGTCTGTTGTATACAATACCGGAGGTTCTGGCTTGAATATCCGTAGTGGACCTGGTTTGCAGTATACTAGTATATACAAAGCTAGTGAGGGTGAACATCTGGTTGTATTGAGTAGTGGCAAAGACTATAACAATGGTTATCGATGGTGGTTAGTAAAAACAGGTGGTATTTATAACTGGACTCCTGGAGCATATACTGTTGGTTGGGCTGCTGGCAACTTTCTTTGGTATGAACAAAAAAATGGAATTGTGTGTATAAACCAGAAATTTGTAGGTTGGATGACCCAATTTGGAACAAAATACCATGCTTTACAAGAAAATGGGGATCATGAATGGATGGTACATTATTTCTATGATTATACCCCAAATACTAATGGACAATTAGCCCATTTATTTACATACACACCTAATCGCTCACCTAATGCACCTTATAACATAGAGCCTTCTGCCGGGGCTACTGGAGTATCACTAACTCCAACCCTACGTGCATCATCTTTCAGCGATCAAGATCTGGGGGATTATCATTGGAAAACGTGGTGGGAAATTAGACGGGTTGCCGATAATACTCTCGCATGGGATAGCGGTTGGCGTACCTTTGATTTGACTTCTACGGTCGTACCACCTGGATTTCTTCAATCCAATACTACTTACAAATGGCGTGTAAGATATATGGATAATAAAGGAGCTTGGTCGGAACCATTACCTATTGCAACAGAATTTACGACAACAACCTCTTTGCCTTCTCCTCCGATACTTGTATCTCCTCAAAATGGATCTCATCAAGCGTGTGGTATTAACTTTGTTTGGAACAGTGTTTCTGGAGCCACTAATTATGAGTTATATCTGAGATTTCCAAATGGCTCTTCGGGTTCAGATACAACAACATCGACAAGTTATTCTTATTCCCCAGGATTGATAGGACAATACTACTGGAAGGTAAGAGCCTATGCAAATGGGACATGGTCTAATTATTCAAACGAATGGACATTTTATTTTGACGGCTTATCCAGTCCAACTTTAGTATCTCCATTAAATGGTGCAACGACAACTAGCTTAAGGCCTGTTTTTCAATGGAATGCCGTTTCTTGTGCTAACTATTATGAATTGCAACTTGCCAGAGACGCTTCTTTCTCAGACATGGTTAGAGATAAATTGTCAGTATCTGGTACTTCCTGGCAGTTGGATAACCAAGATTTAACCATAGGACAAACCTATTACTGGCGGGTGCGTTCTAGCAACCCAATTGGGCTGTGGTCTGATACATGGCGTTTTACAATCGCGAGTTCCATATCGCTCAATCTATATTATGGCTGGAATTGTATATCGTGTCCCGGAGAACCAGTCATAAATAATTGGAATACAATCAAATCTGGGAATCCTAATATTGCATTAATTGTTGAATATGATACAATACAGCGAAAGTTTGTAACGGCAAATAATATTGAGTTTGGCAAGAGTTATTTTGTTGGCGTCATTGCTAATACGCAGATTTCGTTGCAATACTATCCTCGGAATTCGCTTACTCGTGGAGCCAAATATGGTTGGAACTCATTAGGCAGTATATCATATAGCATCCCTGTAAGCAGTGTGACATCAACTCCGTCTGGTAAATTAGCACTCATTGTGCGTTACAATAATAGTCAAAATAAATACGAGATGACTTCCACAATAGAACCAGGGGTTGGCTATATGGCAGGTTGCATTAGTGACTGCACATTGAATATGAGTTACTCACCGCCAGCACCGCCAGCAAAACAAAAGGTTGTGACAAAGCCATCATGGGAAAGTGTATTAACGGTGAATACACAAACAGGGCATAAAAAACTTGTTTTTGGTATGAGCAAATCTGCGTCAGATGGGATTGATCTGTATGATATACCTATTCCTCCGCTTCCCGATACATTTGGCGGTGTAAACGCAGGATGGGCTACTGGAGACTTGGCGTTTGAATTATTAGAAACATCATTTGTGAAAGACGCATCAGAATCTAACTGGAAATTATCAATAGAGCTATCCGAAGATGGAGAGATAAGCTGGCAAAATCTACCAAATACATACAATTTTACACTTTTGTATGATGATAAGGTAGTCAATATGAACAATGAACGATCAATATCATTACCAATCGGAAAGCATTCATTGATAATATCAGCTAAGTCAAAAGCGAATATACCTGATAAGACAAAACTATTTGCAAATTATCCAAATCCATGTAATCCAGAGACATGGATACCGTATCAATTATCTATTGACTCTAAAGTAAAAGTTATGATTTATTCGTTGAACGGGGATTTGGTCCGGGTTTTAGACTTGGGATATAAGCCAGCAGGGATATATGTAGAAAGATCGAAGGCAGCCTATTGGGATGGTAGAAACGAATCAGGAGAGCGAGTGAGTAGTGGTATATATTTTTATACACTAATTACGCCTGAATTTTCTCAGACGAGGAAGCTTGTGATAAAGCGTTAGAATCAATTAATATGATAGGAAAAAGTCTCCCTTTGGGTGGAGTTTGATTAAATAATTGGGTAATCGCTGAGAATAGATACCTGCTTCCGTAAGAATGCCGAACACACGCACAGTGTCATTTTCACGTAAAGCCTGCCCCTTGTGAAACTTGTCCCCGCGAAGCTTGTCCCTGTGAAAACATGGAGTGGGGAACAGGGGCAGGAATCCAGAGAAAAATTGCTAATTTTATTACCCGATTAATTATTCAATATTCGTGAAAGGGGAGATTTAGAGGGATTTTCCTAAATAATCCGATTGGACGGTAAATTGTCTGAACTCGTTTCTGAATTTCAAATATATTGACAATAAAAAAGGAGGTAGAAAATGGGGAAAAATAAAAAGCTAAAATGGAATAAGCCATGTCTTGTATCTTTGGGTAGCATTGCTGAACTATCTATGGGAGATTGCGGTTCAGGTTCTATTCCAGGCTCCTGCAAAGTTGGAGATGTTGCGATACTTGTATGCGATTCTGGAAATGCAGTACTTCCTGTACCCTCGCCTTAATAATAAAATTTAATCCTGAGTTTTGTCCAATGAGACCATAATTCCATAAGGTTTTAAAAGTGTTCTAAACGCAATAATGATGCGTTTTATCAATGGATATAAAGGGTTGAAAACTACTTCGTATACTCTCCCACTAATGGAAAGAAGATTTTTATTGCTCATTTTTATTGTATTTTTTATGATTTTTTGATAATATCTTTTTTGCCATTGTTGATCCTCCTTAAGGTTAAAGGTTTGTGTTATCTTTATGATACCTTAAAAAGGTCGCAATGGCTTGTATTTTCTTTTACTTTACTTGATGTGAAATCACTAAAAATGACTTATCATTGGAGGAAATTTAGGTTTAAAATCTCAACCACTTTGGTACGACATTCGTTAATTTTATAAAAAACTGAAACAAATGAAGGTGGGCATCAATATAGCTTTTATATGTTTTTTCGCCTCTTAATATTTTACAGATTGCTTGCCAAAAAGAATCGCTGCTTTGTAGTAATTTCAAAGTGACTCTTGGAGCCAAATTAAATAACTTAAGAAGTTGCTGGGCAGAAATTAATTCTGGCATCAGTTCTTGATCAACAGCATTTTGATAATCCTTTAAATCGTTTTTGTGTCCTTTTAGTTTTTTAATAACAGACGAAGCGGCCAACTGGGCGCTTCTAATAGCATAATAGATTCCCTCGCCCGTAAAAGCATCTACAAGCCCAGCCGCATCACCGACCAAAAGCACGTTTTGTGTTTGAATATCTGAACCGCTCTGTCTGTGCGGCAGAAGAAACCCCTTAAAAGAAACAGTGTTATAAAAGCCAATATTTTGATAGCGAAGATATTGCTTATAATATTCTTTTAAAAACACTGCGTATTCTTTGCTTGTCCCAGCGCCAATAGAAAGATGGTCTGATTTTGGAAATATCCAAGCGTATCCACTTTTTAAAGTGCCGCAATCAATTGTAATAAAGCCTTTATATTTTTTTAGAACCTCCGCAGCAACATTCACCTCTGACTCTATAGCGATACTAAAGGAAGTGTTTTGCATTAACCCCAACGATTTTGCAGTAATGCCTCCAGCCCCATCTGCGCCTATTAAAATATCGCCGCTAAAAAAAGATTTGTCAGTTTTAACCAAGACTTTACCTTTTTCAATTTCAATCTTTTTAACCGTACATCCATCAAGCAATAAAGCCCCTATTTCTTGGGCTTTTTGTGTTAAAAATGCATCAAATCTATCACGCATTACATTGTATATAAGAGGTTCGTCATAAGTACGCATAAACCACTTTTTGCATTTGTACGAAAATATAATACCGAAAATCACATCTTCAATGACCGACTCTATATCAAAAGGTAAAATTTTTGCTGATTTTATTTGCACCCCGCCGCCGCAAACCTTATATCGCGGGATTTTTTCTTTATCAATTAAAAGCACTGCTAAATCAGGGCAAGTCTTTTTTATTTCATAAGCGCAAACAGAACCTGCCGGTCCGGTTCCTATGATTAAAACATCAAAGTGGTTTTTCTTTGTCATAGATTATCCTATGGATATAATGTTTTTATAAATCCACTTTAGTAAGTTTTTGATGGCTATAGATATAATGGGGTTTCCAGCAATAGTGAGAAAGATAGAAATTATGAATGGTAACACAGAACGTAATACCGTGGTGGACCCGATTTTCAAATTGGGGGCAGAACTAACGGACTGCAGCAATTTAGTATATTTTAATATCTGCTTTTCGATGTCAAAAGTTTGTTTATTTTGATCAAGTACCTGATAAAGTTTATCCAAAACACGTTGAATAGATAGAAGTGTTTGGATTCTTCTCTCACGAACTATTTTTTTTAGAACTGTTTGTGGGTATAGAAAATAACCAGGCATAAAAACCAAAAAAATCAGAAATAAAAATATGGAACCATATAAGTGGTATGGGGACGTCATATTAAAAGCTATTCCTCTACTCTTTGAGGTTGTCATAAAAATAGTATATGGAATAATCCAAAGTAAAACCTCTATTGCGAACAACGTAGAATATGAGGAAAATAATCGGGATATCTTAAATATAGTTGCATCTTGACCAGGGAAAAAAATATTTACATTAAGATCCGTAAAGGTAGATATTTTATATATGAAATAGCATGAAGTTGCTGCAAGCCACATCCCAATACCAGCAACTGCAGCAGAAAATGAAATAAATAAAACTGTATAAACTCTTAATAAACTATTTATTTGAGGATATAACGGAGCAACAACAAGTATAGCAAGAAAAAAGAAAAAAACAATAATTACAAATTGATACTTGCTTGTGTACATAATTTTGAAGACTATTTCAATTTCAGAAATTTGATGTTCACTATTTAGCAATTCCAATATATCTTTAAATGCATCAAGATGCTTATTCCATATATACCAAATTGACAGGAATGCATGAAGTATAATTAGCATTCCGAAAGTAAAATAAAGCCAAAAATCCTTAAATAAAGCAGAGGCACCCGTTACATTATCTATAAACCAGTTAAGAAGTGCTGCAGGCGGAATTAAGATAAAAAATTGGATCCATATAGGAATCTTGCAACGTTTAAAGATAAGTTCATTAAGTTTAAAATACGGAGGTAAGAAAAAATCATACCTTTTATATATTTTCTCTATGAATTCCGTCTTTGTTTGTATCAACTTACTACAATCCATGACTGCACCCCATTTTTCAAGACATTTTTTATGCCCAAAAGTTGTAGAGATATTTTCCTCATACTTTATATTTTTGATCCACTTCTATAGGGGACCCGGCGCTCACATAAGCGGTCAATATAGTCCTTTGACACTTTCAATCCTGCTCCTGTAAGGTCCATTACTCTTTTCACAGCTGATGGCACACCTTTTGATAGAACGATGTCTCTAACATCATACAGAGATTAAACTTTCGGTAGGGTGGTTTACCTCTTTACCTACTGAGTTATCAATAATAAGGAATTTACATGATTTAGTCTGTAAAGAAATTCGGCAAGAAGCTATTTTATTGTCAGTATCACATTATATCAATTAGCTCTAAAGCTTTCACATACTTTTCAATAAACGAAAATATTCATCCCTGGAAATACCTGCTGTCTGCAAATTTTTTCTGATGATTGCCACAGGAACCTCTTCATATGTAGGGATCACAATTGGACGAGAGATTCCCGGTTTCGTATAGGAACGATGACTTCCTTCCTGACGAACAAAATGGAAACCATTAGCAAGGAACACTTTTTCCAGAAGCTTCCAGTGTATCGGCGTTATTCTTGGCATTATCATATTCCTACTGTTAAATAATGTCTCTCAATAGCAACCCAAGAAGGGCTTATCCAGTTTTCCTGCTTAAACTCATAACCTGCTTCCTGAAGGATTTCGTCCAATGTTCCCATATCTGCTGCGGTTTCCAAGAAAAGAGATACTGCCTCATCCAAAGCTTCTCTTGCTTTCTCTGGCGTAGGTCCTGAACTCATAACATCCAGTGGCATTGCATGAGCAATGAATTGATTGCCCTCTTTCCAGATTTGAACTGTATATTCTATGTTTATCTTCTTAGCCATGTTATCTCACCTCATTCCATATAGATCAACGACAGTGTATCGCAGCCAATCATTTTTTATCATCAACTTGCCTTTTTAGTCAAATTTCCCCCGCTTGATGGGTATATTTGTTTGGTTGTATCTTAATATAAGGGTGGGACATATTTATTGACACCTTGCACATTTAGACGCCTCATAATGATGATAATGCAGAACAATTACCCACACTATTAAATCCCATAAACATATGTAAAATCAATAGATTAAACTATTTTCCGCCCTTTAATAAAATATCTATAACAAAACTATGCCAATTATACCCCACCTTTGCCAATCTCTTCGGCATGATTAGGGCTAAAAACACCCACCATTTTAGTGAAAATGGCATGGAAAGAGAGCAGTTCTCATGAGATATATTTTATCCTAAAATAAAAAAGCCCCGCTGACACTCTCTTTCTTATCTTTGGTTGTTGATACCAGCAGATTTTTAGATCAAGAAAGATTCACTGATCAGTAAATCGGATGATGTGATTCAACGAAATAAGGATTTAGTGTTACTTTAAGAGTTTTAAACGCTTTAGATCCTCTTCCGTCCACCCTGCATCCTGAATAATACCTTTCAAGGTCTTTAGAGGAAAGGTATCCTTTGGATGATGAAAGGCAACCGTTACTCTACCCTTAGTTGGATGAAGAAACTGACGGTGAGAACCTGATTCACGATCAAGGTAAAATCCATCCCTGATCAAAGCATTTACTAATCTCCTCGCTGTTAGGGAACGCAGCTTAGAATAATCGATGTCACTCATACTACTACCGCCACTCTTGGCTCAGATAATATCTGAATCTCAGGTTCTTCTGGAATGGATTCTCCATGCTCAATCATACTCTCAATGGTCATCTCTACTACTTCCCTGATATTCTTTAGAGCCTCATCCCATGTTTGCCCCCAGGTGCGCGCTCCCTTCAAGCTCGGACAATAAGCATGGTAAGCTTGTCTCCCATCAGCAAAAGAATCCTCTTCAATCACCACCTTGAATATGTAAGTTTTAACCTGTCTTTTGGATTTTAGTGTAACTTTCTCCATAAGTCTTCACCTTTCTACTACTTTAACATAACTCTTGAGCCAAAAAAAGACTACTCTATTTCTTACTCCCCATAGTGGCTTCCAATGATCTTAATAAGATATACATAACATAACTATCTGAACCCCGAGTGGATTTACACCTTCATCGCAAATCTCCACCACTTGCTTTGGAAATCATTTACAATTATCGTGAACAAATAACCGAACAGGTTATATTCGTTCGGCTATTCCGTGGTGGAATGTCCTTCCTTGCTCACCAGTTGAAATTTCATATCAAAGGAAACGATCAGCAGTAAATTCCGCACTCCATAAACAAGATTTAAAATTTGCCCTCTAATTTGCCTTTTTAACCCCGTTCTCTACCTGTCCCCTGTGTTATAATTAGGGCAACCTGAGATAGACGCCTTATAAGCCATTCTGACGCGTTTTTTCCGCATTCCACAAATAGACCCTAACCTGTCTAGTCGCTTATACATGTCAAACCTCGCGGCTCTCGTATATATCCCTCAAGAATTGGTCAGCATCGATCAACCCCTTCCATCCACCAAAGCTCCTCTTGATCCCCTCCGCAGCATCAGCGATAGGCTCTGAAACCGTTATGGTGATCTCCGTGCCGTCCTCAATATCAATGTCCTCTAAGGGCTCAATAACACCATTCCTATATCTCGCCCTGATTGTCCTTATCAACTGATCTCACCTCCAAAATCTATGTTAAAAAGCTCTCATTGATATTCTATCACCAACTCGCCTGATCATCAAAGGATTTTTTTCTGAACTCACACCTGCACATCAATACTATGGATATTATGAGCTATCTCCATTTAGATGTGCAGATGCCAGTCCGGAAATAAACGATAGTTCATAATAACAATAGCTCATAATATTTTAGCTCTTTAACAAATGGCAAACTGTAAATGACTATTCATAGCACTCGGACTGGGTTTGCCAAAATATATGAATGATAGTTCATAATATGGAGGATTCAGCGAGATGAAAGATAAAACCGATAACAATGACAGGATCAACAACACTCAACGCAAGGTGCTTTCACAGTTAGCTGTGGACATCCTGGACAAGAAGATCCAGCAGGCGAGGGATGCATCAGGTGAGCTGACCGCACAGATCAAACTCAAAGTCAAAGAGGAGTTGGGTATCACAGCCATGGATATGGAGATAGACGCCATGCAGAGACAGATAGAACTCCTGCAGAGGAAGAAGGAGGAGTTGGGGTTCAGCAAATATAACGATATGCTCATCCCCGGCTCACAGGCGAAGGCGATTATGGATAAACGGACAGAGGACGCCAGCGAGAAGATAAGGCTGTTAGAGACCAAAAAGACAGATGCCATAAGCAGGATATGGACATCAACTACGATGAGCGAAGCGTTGGCTGTCCTTGACGCCCTGAAAAACATCTAAAAAACATAAGACAGGTTATGAAAGGAGAAATCAAGATGAACAGGGAGATTTTAGAGAGACCTTTTAACAAGGAACAGATCAAACAACGGAAGGGCAACTTCGGGGACATCATAGACTATGTGGAGACACACGCTGTCATCCAAAGGCTAAACGACGCCTTTGACGGTCAGTGGAGCTTTGAGGTCCTAACTCAGGAGAGGGACAGCTCGCAGGTAATCGTTTTAGGTAGACTATCAGCGGAAGGCGTATCCAAATCACAGTTCGGCTGTAGTTCAATAACCACAAACTCAAAGACAGGCGAGGTCATATCATTGGGCGACGACTACAAGGCAGCTGCCTCTGATGCTCTGAAGAAATGCGCATCGCTTTTCGGTGTGGGACTGCACCTCTACGGCGCAGGGAAAGACGAACAACAGACAGACATAAACAAAGGGTTGAGGGAGAAATCCAAGCCCAAAGGTGATGCGACGATAACAAAAGAACAGCTATCAACAATAAAGAAGCTGAGGTCATCTATCGGCTGGACACCTGAGATGGTCCAAGAACAAGCCAAGTCCATGTTCGGCACAGATGACATCTCTGCGCTTAATCCCACAATGGCGTCCGCACTGATAGCCTTCCTGCATAACCAGATAAAAGATGATAACGAGGAGGTGGAATACTGATGAACATACCAGACGAAGAGAAACCGCACTTCTCCATCTCACAGCTCATCTGCTACCTGCAATGTCCATTACAATACCATTTCCAATATGAGTTAGGGATCGCATGGGAGAGGACACCCTCATCTGTGCTGTTAGGCGACGCAGTCCACAGAGGCATAGGACAGATTAACATGCAACTGATGGCTGGCAAGACGGACATCGCACTGGCAAAGGATGAGTTCACAGCCGCATGGAGAGATGGCATATCCACAAACGAGATAGCATGGAAGGAAGACCCGTCTGAGCTTTACAGCAAGGGCGAACAGCTTTTAGAGATATATGCTGATGAGATGAAAGATGAGAGACCCACAGAGGTTGAACTGCCATTCAGATTGCCCCTAATTGACCCTAAGACAGGGCTATTCGTCCATCAGAGGGACATCGTCGGCAAGATAGACGCCATATTCACAGATGACACAATTATAGAGGTCAAGACCACAGCTAAAAGCCCTACACAGCAGGAGATAGACCAGAACTTGCAGATAACGCTTTACTCTTACGCTTATAGGATGCTCTATGGCAAGCCGGAGAGGGCTATCAAGGTGATAAACCTCGTCAAGACAAGGGAGCCGAAGCTGATCGTCTCACAGACGGATAGGACTGAAAGAGACCACTCATGGCTCATAGCGACGATGTTTCAGGTGTTAAGGGCGATTGAGAACAAGCTGTTCTATCCCAACCCCATCGGTGGGTTCGGCTGCTTTAACTGCCAATACCAAGGACACTGCAAGGAGGACAACGATGAGAATTATCTTTTACGAGGACATAACGGAGATGTTAGAAGACCTGAGCAGGGCGATGCAGACCGCTGATGATAACACCCAAGAATGGCAAAAAGCGATCAAGAAGGGCGATTATTACCGTCAAGACACGGAATACGGGTTCAGCGTCTACGGGCAGGTGATCAAAAATGCTTATAAGGACAAGTATCTGAGGAACTATAGGCTTGTCAGGGCATACTCCATCGCCTGCCCCGAAGGCGAGCTTGGCGATGTCCACGTGTCCAGCATATCTGAGATAATAACCGAAGAGGAGTTTGAGAAAGCCAAGATAAACGGTTGGAGGGATGTGATACGATGAAGCTGATGTTCAGAAAAGAGGATATATTGGACACCATAAGGATAGTGAACATGGCAGCGGACACAGGACATGCCCTACCGCCCATACTGTCACATCTGCTCATCTCAACCACAGATGACCCTCTATCCATGCTGTTCGGATCAGCAAAGGATAAAGGGATATACATATCTGCGACAGATATGGAGATAGGCATAAGGGCGTCAGCAGAGGGTCAGGTCATATCCGCTGGGTCTGTGACGATACCAGCTAAGAAGTTCGTTTCACTAATCAAGGAGATGCCAGAATCCGAGATATATCTGACGACAACGGCAGATGACGATGTCAATATCACCTGTGGTCATGCCAAGTTCAGGTTGTCAGGGCTACCAGCTGACGAGTTCCCCCCGCTGATAGATAGAAACGATAGAAAGAGGGAGTTTGTCCCCATGTCCGCCAACGCTTTGTTGACGATGATAGGACAGACGTCCTACGCTGTCTCAAGGGATGAGACAAGGACTTTCCTCAACGGTGTCCATATGAGCCTGAAAGACAAGGTGATAAAGATGGCAGCTACCGATGGCAAGAGGTTGGCTGTCGCCAGTGCAGAGTTGGAGACGACAACAGAGCCTAAACAGGGGATAATACCCATCAAGGCGATGGATAGGCTCAGGGATATGCTGATGTCATCTGCGAATGTCAGGATATGTTTAGATACGGACCGTGCTATATTTGACGCTGGTGATATATCTCTTGTCTCAAGGCTCATAGATGGCGAGTATCCCGATTATGAGAGGGTGATACCATCGGATAACCATATAAGGCTGACTATGGAGACGGAGAAACTGCTGTCCATAGTGAGACGGGTCGGGACGATGGCTAACCCTAAGATGCCTGGGTTGATGATGGAGATAAACGGCGACATATTAAAGGTGATCGCTAAGACCGCTGAGTATGGCGAGGGATATGAGGAGACGGAGATAAAGAAGGAAGGCGATGATATAACCATCGGTCTCAACGCGATATATCTGTCAGATGCCCTGAAAGCTATCCATAAGGACGAGGTGATGATTAGCATGAGTGACCCGCTAAAGCCTGTCCTGATGAAGCCAGTTGGGAATGATGGATACATCTGCGTGATCATGCCGATGAGATTGGATCCCAAATGATAGTTCATAAATGATAGTTCATAAATGATAGTTCATAATATTTTAGCTCTTTAACAATGATAAAACATAGCGTCAATGACTAATGTCGTTGACGCTTTTTCTTTTTCGTAAATTTTTGTTGACTTTCCCATCTCATTATTTTATACTCATCAATGATCTTTATGTGATTTTAACATGAATTGGAATGGTATAGCTAGCCCTATAAAACCCTGCGGTTATTGAATATCTTTTATAAGAACCTTACAGAAAGATCGAAGAGCTAATTTTAGTAAAGTCAAACCAAAGGAAAAATTTAATGAAAAAGGGAAAGCTGTCAAATCCAAAGGGAAACTGGTAACCACGTGGGCATCAATCCGATACCTATGATAAAGTTAATATAGAATGCAATACCTCTATTAGTTCAAACTATCATCTGATTCTTTACGACAGTAAATCATATCACTTCAAGGTGAGATTTTTTATGAAAGAGAACATATATAAGAAGGAAAAGGTTAGTATTGTCAAATGTTGTGTTAACTCAAGTGATGAAGATATAGCAAAATCGGTCTATAGTGCAGTCAATCTGATTGGCGGATGTGAACCAATCCTTAATGGAAAGCAAAAAATTCTAATAAAACCCAATATTGGAACTAATAGTATAAGACTATATAAAGGTAGACAGGTCGATCTCACAGAACCGGCGATAGTCGATTCAGTCATAGCTTTAATAAGAGAGCATTCTGAAGCGGAAATAATGATTGGTGATGGAGAACCGATTGACCTATATCAAAGACTCGGATATGACAATATCGTAAAGAAATATCATAATGTCAGACTTGTAGATTTTGGCGCCGGTCCATTTGAACGAGTGTCGGTGCCAAACCCAGTCATGTTTAGAAACTATATGCTAAGTAATGAACTTAAAGATGTAGATATGACCATTTCCATATCAAAGATGAAAATCCATCATGCACAAGGAGCAACTCTTTGCCTGAAAAATCTGTTTGGCTTAACTCCCAAAGCGATATATGGTTCGGTGAGACTATATCTTCATGATGCGCTGGTGCGCCTTCCAAGAGTATTGGTTGATTTAGGTCTCATATTCAGACCTGAATTATGCCTAATAGATGGTCTTGTATCTGCTAATAATCAGGAATGGGGAGGCGAACCTGTTGAGATGAATGTTATATTGGCTGGCTATAATGCCATAGCGACTGACGCCGTCGGTATGAAGGTCATGGGTTTAGACCCTAAGTCGGACTATCCTAATTATCCATTTTTCTATCATAATAATCCGTTGAACATAGCAAAATCTGTTGGATTAGGAACAAACGATTTAGAAGATATTGAGATTCTGGGCTATCAAATAGATGAAGTGAAAAAGCAATTTGAAGTTAAAATAAATGATATGGTATCCATGATAAATGATGATTTTAAGCAAAAGGGAAAGTTACAGGTTAATCTGTATAGGAAAAACAGGGTGCAATTTGTAAAGGACTATGCAGGCAAGTATATAGGTATGGGCGAAGGTAAAGTATTATGGGCAACAAGCGACATAGACGAAGCAATCAGGAATTGTCTGTCATACGAAAAGTCAATAACTTATTTTATGATCAAGGTTGTTCCAGAAGACGAAGAACCAGAGATACTGGATGTTTATGACAACGTTTTATAACCGAATCTCTAATTTGAGACCTGTTTGTATTATGCCCGAATTATCAAAATAGGGCGAGAATCATTCAGGATTTCTAACACAAACGGAGAAAGCATATCTTGAAAAGTGAAGGGCAAATTCAAAAAACGCCATGAGAAGTTAAGTTACCTGATAGCATTCCCCCTTATGATGCATGACAATATCCTTTCTTCAAATACTTCCAAACTTATTATCATTCCTAAATAATTCATTCCTAAATAATTCATTCCTAAATAATTCAGACTTTGAAATCGCAACAAAAAATTTTCTTGACGAAGCATTGTCAAAAATTTATAATGTTACTCAAATTTATTTAAATAACGCAATAAACTCATCAACAAAGGAGGATTTTCTTGATCTATTCTATTTCTGATTTAGCCATAGAAGCTGGCATATCTTACCACACGTTATATTTTTATATTAGAGAAGGACTAATAAGAGAATCGGTTCTTGTTGGTAGTCGTCAGAGAATATTTGACGAATCTGATTTAGATAGGTTAAAACGCATTATCCGTCTTAGAAAGGAAGGGAAATCTATAAAGCACATTAAGGCTATTCTAGAAGAGGAGAAGGCAGATGGCCCCACAAAATATCTATGAATTAGTTGATCTTAAAGAGGACCCTTTTCGCATAAGTCCCGATCCACGGTACTTTTACCATACGATAGGTCATGATGATGCTCTACAACGTCTTTATCTCTCAATAGAGAAAAAGAATGGTCTTAATATAATCTACGGTGATTACGGAACTGGTAAAAGCACTATGGTTGAGATACTCCAGAGACGTTATGGGGGAAACGAGAATTATATAGTTGCGAAAATGGCAACAGCTAAAGCTAAAAGCGAATACCAATTTTATCAATTAATACTGAACGCTTTTAACATTAAAAACACAGCTCGATCCACTCTATCTTCCAGGACACTTCTTGAAACATTCTCTTTTGAAAAGAACATTGGTGAAGGCAAAACAATAATACTGATTATAGATGAAGGAGAAGCTTTAACCCCAACCAACATTGATATACTAAGAACTTTGTTAAACTTTGAAGCTCCCGATCAAAAATTTATTCAAATGATAATATTTGGTCAAATGGAACTACTTCCCAAAGTCCGCCGTAGAAGAAATTTTGTTGATCGCATCAGTTTATCATATATTCTTAATCCACTAAACATAAGCGAAATGCGAGAGATGATCGATTTCAGATTAAAAGTTGCTGGTTGGAGAGGACAAAAATTGTTTGAGGACGATGCTTATGAAACGATTTATGACTATACCAAAGGATTTCCAAGACAAGTAGTTAAGCTCTGTGGCATGTCTTTAGAAACTTGCATTATGAACGGAGATTTCATAGTCACCAGAGAAATTGTTAAGTATCATGGGGATATGGAGACGAAGCTCTATGGATCCCGAAAAATTAGAAAAATATAAAGAAGCTACTGGGATCGCCCTACTTAATGCATATAGTAGCGGGTTGTTATCTCGGGAAGAGTATCAATTAATTCAGAAATTCAAACGTGAGAAATGGAACAACGTTAAAGATTTCCTAAAGTCTATTTCTGAAAAGAAAATCGTATCTGATGGGGAAAAGGAGTCTACAAATAATGTATACTCAACTGATGTGGAGTATACAAAAAATGTGGAGTCCACAAAAGATGTATACTCAACTGACGTGGAGTATACAAAGAATGTAGAGTCTACAAATAATGCATACTCAACTGATGTGGAGTATACAAAGAATGTAGAGTCCTTGCTTCCTAGAGTAAATTTAATAACAAAGACATACAACGAAACCAAAATCAGAGTTCCAGTATTATCAAACGTAAATATAAAGAGCAATTTCACAAAATTTGATAACGAAGTCAGCGACTATTTGAGCAGTCAGCAAACACTTCTTGAACAGAGCATATATAACAGGCTTTACAGGTTATCTGTTGGATACGGCAGAAATTATTGCCGAGTAAACGCAGAAGCCCTAATGAAATCTTGTAATATCAAAGATAGGCGTACTCTTAATTCCGGAATAGATGGACTTATAAAAAAGGGTCATATTCAGATAATTAATAGAAATAACAAAGGGACACTGTATAGAATTTTCTTTCCACACGAAATTATGGATAATGAAGACAATACTAATATAGAGATGACGCCAATTACTGATAATTCAGAAATTGAATAAATAAACCCAGAGAAACTTTAAGGGAAATGGAGAAAGAGCATATAAAGGAAGCAATATAGAATCTAAAAGTTCTAGATATGAAAAATAGATCGTGAGGTGTTCGGTTTCTCAGATGCAACTTACTTTTCAAGATATAGCACTTTAAAAGAAGAAATACTGCACTTTAAAAGAAGAAATACTGCACTTTAAAAGAAGAAATACTGCACTTTAAAAGAAGAAATACTGCACTTTAAAAGAAGAAATACTGCACTTTAAAAGAAGAAATACTGCACTTTGAAATAAAAAAAATGTGTTTTAGCCCTTTATTTTCAATCATTTGCGAAAGACGTAATTTAAAACAACGTTTTAAATTTAAAACAACAACAACATACTGTTATAGTACCTAAGTACCTATAATAACTAAGGGCACAGAAATACGAAAATTTATTTGTTGTTGTTTTTTTATTTTTAAACTTATAGGGAAAAGGGAAAGAAAGCATAAAATTCCAAGTGAGTTGGAGGAGACATAAGATGACACAAAAAAAATCATTACCAGATTCAACTGATGACAAAGAGGAAAAACTACCTATACCAACGTTCATAAAATCAGAAGTCAATTTTGTAAGACTTCCATTCTTTGCTCTATCAAGGAAAGATTCTTCAAATAGAACAGAAACAGAGTACAGAGAATCCACCGAAAGAGATGGGAAGAGGATAGAAATCCTTTGGACGGTTACCGCAAACGCTAAATTTGGCTATCCAACCCCATTTGATAAAAAGGTGCACAAAGCAATTGAATCAATTATAAGTAGAAAAGGACTCCCTATAAAAAATCCCATTGATTTCTCAATATACGAAATCTGCAAGCTCCTAAATATAGATGCTGATTCTGGAAGAAATTATGAGATGGTCAAAAACGCCTTAATTAGGACCTCGTTTGCAGGTATACAGTCTAAAGGAACTTTCTATTCCAAAAATGATAAAAGATGGATTGAGGATGCATTTCATCTCTATGACAGGATTGTGTTTATTGGAGAAACACTCCCGGATGGAAGTATTGCTGAAAGCAATTATCTCTTCTTGAGCGATTGGTATCTCAAGAGCCTTAATTCCTTCTACATAAAGCCGCTTGACTATGGCTTCTTTTTAAGCTTAAAAAGCAACATAGCCGGTAGATTATATGAATTCCTCAGTTTACAATTCTACGGAACGGGTGGTAAACCATACTCCATTGATTACCACAAACTATGTCAGGTCTTGCCCATAGTTGAACAAAAATATTTATCAAAAGCTATCCAGAATTTAGAATCTGCCCATGAAGAACTCATCAAAAAGAATTTTATCTCAAAAGCAGAATGGTGTGAGAAACCCAATTGGACAATAGTCTATTATCCAGGGAAAAAAGCCAAGGAGGAGCTAAAAAGTGCTGAAACCGAAAATCAGCTAAAGGTTGAACTGTCAATATCTGACGGAAAACAAGCCATAGATAGTGAGATAGAGTTATCCCAAGATAAGTCTGAAATAATTGAGAACCTTATTCAGAAGGGGATAGCGAAAACTACTGCTATTAGATTAGCTAATAACTACTCAGACGATCGGCTTAGAAGACAGATAAACATATTTGATTGGTTAGTAAGGAATAAAAGCCCTTTGGTTGAAAAGAATCCAGCGGGTTTCTTAAGAAAATCAATAGAGGAGGATTACCAACCACCCAAAGAGTATTTGGATCAGCGAGATAAAGAAGCTAAGGAGCAGAAAGGGAAAGATCGCCAAGAACGTTGGTTAAAACGTAGGGAAAAACTAATAAGACAGGAAGTTGCTAACTGGGATCAGGTTTCTTTGGAGGAAAGAATAAAAGGGAGATTAAATTTTTGGATAATAAGTGAGACGATGAATAATAGGACACCGACATCGGAGCAAATAGAGATAAAGAAAAAGGAATTGATAGACTGCTTACCAAAGACTGATGATGAGAAATTTGAATATCTGTCTCAGAAATATCCAGAATTACCCCCTGATGATTTTAAGTAGGAATAGCAAAGAAAATTCTTGGAGTTTTTGTTGCATTATTTACAAAAATTTAATAAAAAGTAGTTGACATCTAAATTAATTTATTGTATAGTAGAGATTGGGATTATTTTTTATAGGCAAGATGGTATGTTCCTCTGATTTGTTTGAGGAAAATAAAATATTTTGAATGGGACTAAGAGGGAGCAGGACTTTTTAGCATAGTGTGATATTTTGTGCTAGAAAGTTTTTGTTTTTGCAACTTGTAATATACATTATATATATCTTATATAAGCTCTCCTTAACCACAAAGCTATCCGAAGGGAAAAAATTATGTATCATCTTTGTGGCTCAAAATACCTGCATCATTTATCACGTCTTTTTACAGTTCAATCAACGGATTTCTTTAATTTCATAAGAAACTTGTTTTCAAATTGTGATCACCCTATTGATGAGGATTATACTTTATGTCTGCTCCTGTCACAAAAAAGATCTATCGGATACACGAATTAGCTAAGGAACTTGATAGGCGTCCTCTAACCATCAAAAGATGGGAATCGGCAGGGTTAATACCCAAAGCTAGAAGAGATACTCGGGGGTGGCGTTATTATACCGAAGACGATATTAGAAACTTAGTGAAAATGGTCAAGGAAAATAACTATTTTTCTAAATTTGCCCAATATTAAGTGTAGCTGATCTCTGATTCAAGTAAGGGCAACATTAGATTTGTCTTTTTACCTCTGAGGATATGAAACAGTATGCAAGAAGCAAACAAAACTGATAAACAATCTACTTCAAAAAGCATCAGCAGAATGTCGTTTCAGGACATTATGCAAATTATGCTTGTTCGTAAATGGGTCATTCTTTTGGTTTTTCTATCAGCTTTTGGATCCACGATTTACTATATTAAAACCACCCCATATATATATGAGTCCAAAGTTCTTCTAATGCGTGAGACTTCAACAGAGAAATTACCAGCTAATATCATAGGTATTGACGTTGAGCCAGAAAAGCTTGATAAGGGACAGGAGATGCTCTTGAAAAGCATTCCCTTGTTACAAGAAGTTCAAAGAAAGCTTTCCGATCGAAATATTAGTGTTGATATAAAACAACTTTCCGAGTGGTTGTCTTTATCTACTCCCAAGGACAGCACAAACGTCGTTCAATTGATTGCAAAAGCAAATACACCAGAACAAGCACAAGCAATAGCGAATATCTCTGCGGAAACATATATAACTAAGTTGTCAGAGATGAAGAGATCAGAATTGAGCCAGGGATTAGAATTCCTAAAACAACAAATGGAACAGATTGAAGCAAAAAATAGGGAGACTGAAAGGGCATTAAGCAATTTCAGAGACAGAGAAGGCATTATCGCAGTGACGCCAGAAGCAGAATCAGGTGGATTACTAGGGAAGTTAGGGGCTATGCAAAGCGATCTTCTACAAGCGGAAAATGACGTTGAGCTTACCAAGACACAATTGCAAGCTATTGAAAAGCTCATTGAGGAAAAAAAGAAACTTGCTCAAACATCATCCGCCAGCGGGATTTCCGCCCAAATGGATAAGCTTCGTGAGACGATAATAAACCTTCAGATTGAATTAAGCAACAAGTTAGAAACTCAAACGGATAAACATCCAGACGTTATAGCCATTAAGAAAAAAATAGAAGCAGCACAAGCGCAATTGGATTCAGAATTTAACAAAATGCTTACTGGGACTTCCGCAACAAGCATTGATCCGATAACCGAATTACAGGATTTGATGAAACAATATGTTACGTTGACTGTTCAGTTGAATAGCATGGAAAAAAGAGCGGCGCTGATGAAGGACAGACTAAACCAATTCAGGTCAGAACACCCAGAGATCGCATCAAAACAAGTAGAGTTGATGCAATTAGAACGGCAATCAAGGATTTACGAGCAGGCTTATTCAACGTTGACGAGCAAATACGAGGATATGCGATTGATGGAGCAGATGAAAGTTGCTGGTCTTAAAGTGATTGACCCTGCGCCACTTCCAGATTCCCCTATATCTCCTAACATAAGATTGTCTTTAGCTATGGGGGCGCTTTTGGGGCTATTGTTAGGGGTAATGCTTGCCTTTTTCCTGTATTACATAGACGACACCATAAACACAGAAGAGGACGCTCAACGTTATCTGAATTTTCCTGTTTTAGGGACAATACCTAAGATAACCCCATATCAAGTTCCCGAAACTGCAATTAACTGGCGGAGCAGTAATGGGGCAGTCCGTAATAGAGATACCTCAAAAAATGACGGGAATTTAAGTAAAAAATCCAGAATAGAAATGCAAAATCTTTTAGGGCATTGCATATTATATGCACCCAAAGACTCCCATAAATCCAACGCAAAGGAAAGCTATCGTAATCTGGCGGTAAACATACAATTTTCTTTGATAGATGAGCCGATCAAGTCTTTGTTAGTAACAAGTTCTGCTCCGGGTGAAGGTAAGACTACCACAGCTTGTAATTTGGCAATAACTATGGCAAGACCTGATATGAAGGTTCTTCTAATTGACGCTGATATTCGCAGACCAAGATTGCATCGGATATTGAGGCAAAATCGCCTACCAGGGCTGACGGATATACTCGTATCAGGTGTTGAAGACAACGGACATCTTTTATCTGATTGTATTCATACAACGACCGTTAATAACCTTTATCTGCTTCCATGCGGTTCGCATATATCAAATATGGAATCTCTGCTTGCGTCGCAGAAAATGGCACAATTAATTGATACTATGAGACAACAATATGATATGATTATATTGGATTCTGCTCCAATCCTGTCTGTTGCAGATTCAGTAGCCATTAGCAACAAGGTGGACGGCGTTTTATTGGTCTTATTTTCTGGAATGACAGATAGCAGGACCGCTAACAGAAGTATAGATGTGCTAAAAAGGGTAAATGCCAACATAATCGGAACAGTTGTGACAGATGTGAACTATGCAAAGCATTACGGCTACTATCGCTATTACCGCTATTACTATCACTATTACCATCATTACGGAGCAGAAAGCGAAAAAGATGAAGGGTAGCAATACTCTAATGGGAGGGGGTTATTTTTGATGGCAAAATATCTTGTAACTGGGGGAGCGGGGTTTATCGGATCGCATATCGTTGAAGAACTGCTTAATAGAGGGGAATTCGTCCGAGTTCTTGACAATTTCTCTACAGGCAGACGACAGAATATCCTACCATTCATTGATAATCCAAATTTTGAGCTTATAGAAGGTGATTTGCGAAGCTACCATATCGTTTTGGAAGCAGTAAGAGGGATAGATTATGTTCTCCATCAGGGCGCTCTTCCATCAGTTCCAAGATCAGTAGAAGACCCCATAACCACGAATGATGTAAACGTCAATGGCACATTAAATGTCCTTGACGCATCAATTAACGCAGGGGTGAAAAGAGTAGTTTTTGCATCGTCATCATCAATCTATGGCAATAGTGAGGAACTTCCAAAAAGAGAGGATATGAAGCCTGCACCAGAATCGCCTTATGCCATATCAAAATATGCGGGAGAAAGGTATTGCCAGATATTCACGAGGCTATATGGGCTTGAAACAGTGTGCCTGAGGTATTTCAACGTCTTCGGTCCTCGGCAAGACCCGAATTCTCAATATTCGGCGGTGATACCAAAATTTATTCGGCTGATTAAAGAAGGGCAAAGCCCTATAATATACGGAGATGGTGAAGCGTCCAGAGATTTTACTTATGTCGCGAATGTTGTCAATGCAAACCTGCTTGCCTGCACATCTAAATATGCGGTTGGTGAGGTGTTCAATATAGCTTGTGGTGGGAGTATAACTATAAACCAATTAGTAAAAAAATTAACTGGTATTTTTGGCAACAATATAGAACCAATATATAAAGACCCAAGACCAGGGGACGTCAAACATTCCTACGCGTCTATTGAAAAGGCAAAGACTCTGTTAGGTTACAACGCTATGATTAGCTTTGACGAAGGGCTGGTTCGTGTGGTTAATTCGTGATTGGAGCAAAAAATGGAACTCAGTTCAAAGATCATTCTCGTTACTGGATGTGCAGTCTTTATTGCATCAAAGATCGCTGAATTGCTTCTTGAGCAAGGAGTAACCGTTATAGGATTGGATAACTTGAATGACGCCTACTCTCCCGATTCTAAAAGAATGGCGGTTAGCAAGGATTCAGAAATTCGGCAATTTTGAGTTCCATCGCATAGATATCACTGATCTTAATGCGCTTAGATCTTAATGCGCTTAGATCTTAATGCGCTTAAAGAACTATTCCAATAGCATAAGTTTGATGCGGTTATGAACCTTACAGCGCGAGCAGGTGTAAGGGCAAGCGTTGAGAATCCATGGGTATACGTTGATACAAATATCACAGGGACGCTTAATCTTTTAGAACTATGCAAAGATTTTAATGTAAAGAAATTCGTTTTAGCGTCAACGTCCAGCATATACGGCGCAAACGAGACGCCTTTGATGGAAAAATATATCGGTAAGAAAGCTAAAATTGGATAGCAGCCTGCGCAACCACTGCCCATCCAGCAAAGGTCCCTGCTACGTGGGCAGATATATCAAAGGC
>Ga0078972_1007645_pt1 | contig 23759 bp, 21 predicted proteins | sample YelNatPaOPGAMG01_FD_67568 | JGI IMG/M metagenome (GOLD analysis project Ga0078972, IMG submission 67568) | Hot spring thermophilic microbial communities from Obsidian Pool, Yellowstone National Park, USA - OP-RAMG-01 (SPADES assembly) (version 2) | ecosystem: Environmental > Aquatic > Thermal...
TTTTTATTGGTTTAAAGTATGGAATGAAAGTTTCTTTTACTTCAACACCAAACAAACCTTCTTTCAAACTCAAATCAGTAACATGTCCTTTACTAGCGGCTATCATTAGCAGAGAATTTGCACCAAAAACTTCATTAACCTCTAAATCTTGATATTTCTTTTTTGATGGTTTTCCAAAGAATCTTGCTATAGTTTTAACTTTTGTTGGAGATTCTACTATGAACAATCTAGTCTTTAAAGCAATTTTTGTTTCTTCAGCTTTCAACTTTCCTTCCATAGCAAGCAAAACTTTCCTTCTATCTTCATCAATTTCTTCAACAACCTTTTTAGTGTCAACTTCTTCAATATTTTTCCATTCAATATCTTCAAAATAGGTTAGTTCTTTTTTCAAAGAGTTGAAAGCTTTTTCTTCATCAACTATAACAACACTTAGGCCCTTTGTTACTCCCCCAACATACAATCTACTTGTTCTTCCACTCGCTTGAATATAAGCAACAGCGTCTGGAATTAGAAATGTGTATTCTCCTTCTTTATCGCTAAAGCTTATCGTTGGCGATTCCCTTATTGCTTTTAGAACTTCTTCATCTTTTAATATTTTTTTAAGGAATTCCAATCCACTTATTGCAACTTTCCTCACAAATTCTAGAAATCCTTCTAACGTTCTATTTTCGATTAAAGCTTTCCTCACTTCTTCTAACTCTTCGGTTCTTAAAGTTTTAATTTTTATCAGATTTGCAACAAGATGCTCGTATTCTTTTTTATATTCTTCCTTAATGGCTTGCTGTATGTTGTTCAAAAGCATTAACCATTTTGTAGGATGGAATTCCTCTATTCTAATTCTGACAACAAATTTTGGCACACCCGCAAAAATTGCATATCTAATTCTAGCTGGCAAATCAATTCCCCTAACAAGAGGGCTTCTTGAAGTTACCATTCCTATCAAAGCATCTAAGTTACCAGCCTTAAAATCTTCAAACGATTTTTTATCAGGTTTTAAAAATGCTTTTACTTTTATGCCACTTTCAATTAAAAATTTCTCCAATTCTTCGGCAAATTCGCCACCCTTATCCATTGGCACGAAGATTAGACAGCCGCCACCAAACTTTTTTACAATGTTTAAAACTTCTTCTTTAATGTTTTTGTTTATAGTAAAACAATCAACAATATTTCTTCCAAATTCGGGTTTTGTTCCAATTGAAAATCCGAATACTGAGTTTAATATTGCAACACTTTTTGTTCTTCTAGCTTTTTGGGTAGCCCCACTAACTATTAGTTGGGATTCTATTTTCACTCTATCTCTTAATTTTGAAATTTCTGAAATTGCTTGCTTTAGCTCAATCCTTTTTTCAAAAACATCTTCAATCAAATTTTTAATTTTTTTGGGAAGTTTGACCATTTTCAAAACATATCCTATGGCTTTGCTTCTTCTAAGAAAGCTATCCACATCATCAACAAAAACCAAATCTATGCTTTGTCTTTGAATTTCTTCTCTTTTCATTATGCTAAGGTGGGTTGTTATTATTACATCAGCTTGGTCCATTTTCTCAAGAGCTTCTTTCTTTTCCTTTGCTGTTAGCATAGAATGATAGCTTACGATAGTTGCATCTATTCCCAAAACTTCAGCAAATTTTCTCATCTTTTCTGACACTTCATTTACCAATAGACTTGTAGGTAAAATTATTAAGCATCTTTTTTTAATAAACTTTGCAGCGTATAGAGTTAGAATTATTTGGACAGTTGTTTTACCTGAGCCAGTTGGGGCAATTAAAGCAAAGCTTTCTCCTTCTAAAAACCTTCTAACCCAAAATCTTTGTAATGCCCAAATTCTTGCCTTTACTGCTTTTTCAAAAAGACTATCTATTTCTTCAACTCTCTTATTCCTCTTTTCAATTTCAAACAAAGGACCAGATTTAATTTTATCATTCTCATTCGGTAGACAAACCTCGCATGGCAAACCTTTAGCCAATCTTTCAGAAGTAATAGTATTTCCGCAGTTTGGGCAAAGATTTTTGTATACTAGTTTCAATTCCATTTAAAGAATTTTTAAAATTTTATTTAAATCCTACTTTTCAAGAACCCATTTTAGAACTTTTATTGCTGTGTTATACTCATCTATATTTTTGATTTTGAAATCTTCATCATAAGGATACCAATTAAAATTCAACTTCTCCAATTCTTCTAACTTTTTCTTTATCTCACTTTCACTTTTCATAGCAGGACCTACCTTTTTGATAAATCAAATTTCAATCAATAATTAGGTTTAATCAGAATTTAAAATTAACATCGAGGATTCTTAGAGAATTAGATATAGAATAAAGCTCTCATCAAACCTTTTTCTCCTGCCAGCTTCCAAAAATCTCTTAATGCTTCCTTAACAACTTGCTTTTCTGTTTTTAGATGCTCGCAAAAAGCTAGGACGAACTTCCATTCATATCCTCTTTTTTCAACTTCTTCCTGCAGATAAATGTCTTCTAATCTCTTCACCTTTGGTAATTTTATTCCGGATACAGCTTCTTTCCTTACCAAGGTGTTTGAAGTGAAACCTCTTTGCTTTAACCCAAATTTAGCTTTTATAAAAAGCAAGAGCTTTCTCAAAAAGCTTATTGGCCCTTTTGGTAAACCAAAGCCTTGAAGAGCCCCGAGGTTCTCATTCTTATTTACGATCAACGCATAAAACCATTTTTTGTTCACAACAATATCAGCATCAATAAAAAAGAACCATTCGGTTTTAACTCTTTTTATAAGCATTTCTCTAACTTCCCCTAAACTTCTATTTGTTTGAAAAATTTCGCATCCATATCTTTTGGCTATTTCTATAGTGTTGTCTGTGCTATAACCATCTGCAATTATTATTTTGTTAACTGGGATCACTTCCTTTATTGCCTTTAAACAAGCTTCTAAAGTTTTACCTGAATTTAAAGTTGGAATACAAACGTCAAATTTTTCCATAAGTTAATTAACCTTAGAAGTTTATATCTCCCCTTCTTATGAACCTATAGCTTGAATGAAGTAAAAGCCGAGTTTTTTGGTTAGGGAATATAAATTTAAAAGTATAATTTGAATTATACTTATGGCAATTATACTTGTAAGATACACAGACATCGAAAGATGGAAGAAAACAGGAAAAAGAGTTTTAGTTTACGGAAGAAGAAAGACTGGAAAAACTTTCTTCCTTAAGAATTTTACAAGCTACGATGAATATTTTTTTGTTAAAAGAGACGGAGAAATATTAGATTTAAAAAGCGTGAAAACCATAAGCTACGAATACTTAAAAGACCTGTTGATAAGAGAGAAGGAAAAAAGAGTAGTCATCGACGAATTCCATAGACTGCCAGAAGAATTTTTAGATTTTCTTCAAGCTTATGGAAGCGAGTTAAATTTAGTTTTGGTAACTTCAACTCTTTGGCTTTCAAGAAAAATTCTTGGGGAAAGCTCCCCCCTGCTTGGGATTTTCGAGGAATTCAAGCTTGATTTGATTGATGAGAGAGATGTACTAAAATTCTTGAAAGGAAAGTTAGAAGGCAAGAAACTTATTGACACAGCAATTTATCTAAGAGAACCTTGGTTAATTCCTCTTGTTCAAGATGTTCATGAAGATATTCCAAGAATTTTGGTTGAAGAGAAAAATACGATAGAAAGATTAATTGGAGAGATTTTTAGAGAAGAAGAAAGACAATTAAAATCAAGCTATATTTCAATTCTATCTGCGATTTCAAGCGGAAGAACAAAATCTTCTGAAATATCTTCCTTCATGTTTTCCAGGAAAATTTTGCCAAAAGATGACCCAAGCATAATTCAGCCATACCTGAAGACTCTTTCTAATATTGGAATTATTGAAAAGATTAAAATACTAAACAAAAAGTTTGATTTGTATGTTCATAAGTCTCCGTTGTTAGATATTTACTTTTTGCTAGATTCGAAATACGGTTTTTCGGAAATTGAAATACCACAACAAGAAGTTAAAAAAATTTTTGAAGATAGGCTTCCTTTTCATGCTGAGCTATTTTTTGGAAGGCTCTTTTCCAAGATTTTCGGATTGAAGTTTGGAAAGATTATGGAAAAGGATTATGATATTGATGTGGCTTTATTTTCTCATAAAAAAATAAAAATGATTTTTGAAATAAAGTGGAAGAATTTTGTTAATAAAGAAGAGATTGAGAAAATCGAGAATGTATTCTCTTCGATGGAAGCAGAAAAGTTTTTAGTAGTCCCAGAAGCTTCCATTTTAGAAAGAATCCCAAAAGGTATAGAAGTGGTAGATGTGAATAGAATTTTAGAAATGATAGGATAACTTTTATTCGATAAATTTCTCCAAAAAAGTTTTGAGATTGCGAATAGTTTTCTTTAAGATAGGCGTTCTTTCCTCAAAGAATTCTAAAATCTTTAAATCATCTCTTTTGTAGAACTTTAACAAAGCCAATGTAAAAAGATAAATGGCCCCAGCAAAAACAACCAAAATGAAATCAATTAAAATACCAGAAGTGATTTTTGTTGTTAAATAGAGGAAAGCAAATGATATCAGCGAGGAGATTAAAATTTTCGTAAAATCTTTTTTTGGCATTTCAACTCTCAAGAATTTTTTTATGTAAAAGTAGCTAACGATTGAAAGAACCAAAATTGATATGAAATAAGATATTGCCATACCAAGAGCTGAGTAGAGTTTTGTTAACGGATAAACAATGGCAAGAAAAGTAATAACAGTTAGCAAAACAATATTTCTATTTAATTTTGTTTTTCCAATCGCATATAAATTTGAAAGAAAAACATTTCCAAGACCATAAATAACAGAAGCAATTGCCAAAATTGGAAATAGACTACTTGCTTCTAAATATTTTTCACTCGAAAAGATTACTATAACTTGTTTCGAAAATATAATCAAAAACAAAGCTATTGGTAAAGAGAAGAAAAATGAATACCTTGTTACTAACTCTATTAATCTTTTTTGATGATTTTTTGATTGATAATTTACCGAAAGAGAAGAAACTATCGGTAATAAAGCTGAAGCTAATGTATTTGGCAATGCTACAATTGGGATTGTTATTATCAATGCAACAGTGTAAATTCCTGTAGCTCTTGTATCTTGAATCATTGAAAGCAAAGCATATTGTCCACTAGAAAAAATACTCCATACCAAGCTAGAGATGAAAGCAGGCAATGCATACTCAAATAAAATTTCTTTTTTGTCTATTTTTGAATATCTTCCTTTTATTCTTGTTTTGATGCTTCTAAAGATGAATATAAGGAAATAACAAACAATAAAACCAATTATCGGACCTAAATACTTAAAACCTAAAAATATCAGAAATATTGCAAGCACATCTTTTAGTAAGACTCCCCACAAGTCCGTTGAAAGATATAGTTTCATGTTTTGGAAAGCGTAAATTATTGAGCCTGAAATAGAAGCAAGAGTTAGTGAAAACATGGCGAATGGAATGAGAATACCAGCTGTTGCAGGTATTTTTAAAGCAGAAGAGATAAAATTGTTGAAAAACAGAAATGATATTAAAATTAGGAAGTTTGTTAGCAGGATAATTTGATACGAAAACCTTATCAACGATTTTATTTTTCCTACTTCTTTTTTTGTCTCATACTCAGAAACAAGTTTCCATAATGCTGTATTTATTCCGAGGAGAGATAGTGTTGAAAGAAATGTGGCAAAATTTACAACAGTAGAAACAATTCCATATTCTTCAGGTGGCAAAGTTTTACCTGCGATAAACCAATATAAAAATCCTATTAATGTGACTAGAAGCCAATCAAGGAAAAGATACGTTGTGTTAGATATTAGCTTCTTGCTTACAGACATTATCTTTAATTTTTTTGAGAAATTAAAAATAGAAAGATTAACAGACACACTCGTTCCCAGGAATGAATGAACGAAAATCTACTAGATTTTAGATAAGCCCTAGAAATGGAATCAAAGAGAAGATAGCTTGAATTATCATCATAACAAAGACAATTTGCTTTTCGTTCAAATTCCAGAGATTTGTTATCAAATGAATCCAAGAGTAAATTTGCTTACCATATTTTGGTTTGATAGTTCCATCTCTTTGTAAAATTCCTAGATCTGAAGCAAATCTTCCAAGTTTAAATCTTGAGTAAAACTTTAGAATTCCTTGAATGATGAATGGCATCATCGTTATTACTGTAGCTTTTTCCATATTTCCAACTATTGCACCAACAGCAACAACAGCCCCTAAAGTATAAGTTAGACTATCTCCAGAAAGAATTTTAGCTGGGTAAAAATTGTATTTTGCTATTCCAAGCAAAGCACCAAAAGTTGTTAAGAAAATTGCTGAAGCTATAATACTTCCATGCAGATAAGCATAGATTCCGAGAGAGAGTGTATAAACTAAACCCATTCCAGCTTCCAGAAAGTTATATCCACCAAGTAGATTAACCATGTTTGCCGCACCAACTACTCCAATCGGAACTATTAGCAATGGATACAAAATTCCAAAATCTACTGTTCCTATGAATGGTAAATTCATTGTAGTATCGCCTGCCATTATTGCCATTAGTGGAAAAGCAGCAGGTAGAGTTAACAATGGTTTTTGCCATGCTTTCAATCCTTGTTTTCCTTCTATATGGCCAGCAACTTTAACTTGTCTAGAGTTTAAATCGTCTAGAAAGCCAGAGAACATTATTATGAGAATGCTTGTTATTGACGCAAAAAGATATACAAGTTGAGAGGATTCTTGGTGAATGAAAACAGTTATGAAGGTATAAAATAACAAACCTGCTATTATTCCTGCAACAACTGGTACTCCAGCAGAATTTGGAACTAATGGCTTGTTCTTTTTGTGAACGTCAGTCGTTAAAAGACCAATGAGTCTGAAGTATTTAATAGCATATGGTGTGATGAAAAAAGTCGCAAGAGCAGAAATGATTACAGATGCTAATATTTCTATTCCTACCATTTTTGATAATTAGCTATCAATTTTTAATCATTTTTTGATATTTCACTGTCAATTTTTGCTACTTTTAGCTTTCTTTTTTGGCATTTCTTTTTGTTTAGATTTGAACGCTCTAAGCAAAATCATACTACCAACTCCTAAAATTATCGACGCAAGTAGTATAAGGGTTAAAACATAATTCGAGATAGCAAGACCAAACAAACCAGTTTGAATGCCTTTATTTGAAGTTGATTCTTTTGTTTTGTTGATGCTTCTTTCAATCTTTGTTTCATTTTTGCTTGTAATATTTTTGTCCGTTTCGTTTTTTGTTGATGTTATATTTTCTTCAAGCGAGACATACAAACTTGTTCTCAATGTATTATTCGTCGAGTTATCTGTAAAAGTGTTCAATGTATTGTTTACAGTTGGTAAAGCAGCAAAACCAGTGATTGCTTCTTTTTTTGTTGTTTGAGTTTCTGTTGGTTTATCATCATTTGACATGCAAGGAGTTCCACCATCAGCATAACTTTCCATCCAAACACCATTTTTCAATTCTAAACTTTTCCCATTGTCATTGGCACCCCAGGAGCTAGAATAATTAACCGAATTAATTATCTGTAATGAAGAATTTTTGATTGCTATAAATTCCCCACTATTGCTCAAAGAAAATGAAGATTGGAAAATGCTACAAGAAGCAAATGGATACTCTTCTTTTAGTCTTGTTGCATTGTTTGAAATTATGGCAAATTGATTCGGTTTTAGAATTACGCTTCCATTTACTAAAACAATTTTATGATTTGTGTTGCTTTCAAAAAACTTCCAACCAGTTAGATTGACTTCGCAATTTCCAGCATTAAACAATTCTATCCATTCTCTATCTTCATCGCTTCCTTTAGGATTGTACATTATTTCGTTTATTATAACTTTTTGTTCTGTACAAGCTGTAGAATCAGAAACATTCAAGTTGTTAGAATTTTCATTTTCATAGACAGTAAATGTTGTTTCCCTTGGACCAACAGTTAATGGATCCCATTTTTCTAATACTGCTCTAACTCTGTAAATTCCTGGAGCTTCCGGTTTAAATTCATAAATTTTTTCAAAAGTTGAATTTTCTAAACTTTCGTTAAATGTGAAGTTGAAGGTATGAGTGGAATTCGAGATTTCAATATAGATTGTTGCATTATCGAAAACTTTGCTAAAGATTTTTAAGTTTATTGGAACTTTTTCTCCAAGCTTCACATCTTTCGCTTTGACATCAAAGTCAAGAGGGGAAGAATATTTTAAGCTTATTGTTATGTTTTTTATGATTGTAGCTGAGCTATTTTCTTCATCATAAGTTATAGTCGGGACAATAACTTCAACTTCGTTTCTATTGTCAATTGTTTTGTTCACTCTAACTTTGTATTTTTTGCTTGCAGTTGATTTTGTTTTGTTTGTTTCTAGAGATGAATTTGAATGAGAGAGTAATTTAACTTTTGGCAAGCTTATGTTTTCTATTCTCTCTTCATCAAAACTTATTGTGATATTTTCCTCACTAACCGAAACATTTTCTGGCAAATGATAAACAAACCTTTTTATTGGAGTTATTGGTTGATCTTCTTCAATTAGGTTTTCTCTAGATTCGTATTCAAGCGTTCCGTTTTTGAAAGTATAATTGAAAGGAATGAAAATTTTTAGCTCGCAATTTTCCTTACAATCAAACAAGATTTTCTGGTATTCTAGTTCAACTTTCCCTTCTTTCGGTAATGAAGGATCTCCAAACAAGAAGAATTCAAGTAAAGATTTCTTTTTTATTCCAGGTTTTGTTATGTCAAAAGGATCCCAAGTGAACCAGTCTGATCGGAAAGAGTTTAACGCATAAACTAAAGATTTTCCAATTGTGTTTTCGCTTGAGAAAAATCTTGAGTCAATTTCTCCGCTAAAAGGAGCATAGTTTAAAGCTGAAGCTCCAATAAAACTTGCTGCCCCATTTTCCAAAAACTTATCTTTCATTTTTCCCAAAGCTGCAAAATCAGAATTATCCCAAACGATTCTTGCGTTTATCAAAGGAATGTCTTCTGGAAGAAAAACCTTACTTCCATTGTATTGATAGTTTGTGATTTGTTGAATCCAAAAACTATAGCTTAAAATATCTCCGCTTTCTTTAAAGTTATTTGGCAAAATCCATAAGCTTCCATTCCCTAAACCTTCATAGTAAATTATCGAAGCTTTTGGTATCTCTTCGATTAAATTTTCTTTTGTTAATTCTGACCAAGGATTTGGCCAAAGCATTCCAACAATTTTGATAATATCGTTCAAAGTAATGCTTTCATTCTTTGCCTCCTTTTGTGATAAGTAGTATAAAGCATCTTCATAATTTTCTCCAAAAGAGCTCCAATCATACTCAAAATAAGTTTGTAGAGCTTCTCCACCAATTTGAGAACCTTTAATGAAAAGCAAAACGTTAGCTAAAACTGTTGATAAACTTTCAGAGACATATTTTTCTAAAACTTTCTTCAAACCTTCATAAGTTAAAATGAACTTTGTGATCTCACTAGTTTTTAATTGACTTAAGAAAGCTTTGTGGTTTGTTCTTTGTTCTACTAATCTGCTGATATCATATCCTTTTTTCTCTAAAATTTCAGCAACGTTTCTTGCGTTTAACATTCCTCCTCCACCATAGACTAAAATTGAGAAGTAGTCATTGTACAAATATTCGCTTGCAACCAAAGCTTTTTTGTTAGTATCTAAATAGCCTCTTGAGAAAATTAGAGAAACTAAGCTTTCATCTTCTGGCAATCTTCCAACTGCAAAATCTAGATAAGTATCGTCATTTATATCAGCGTAAGGAATGTCTGTTAAAGTTATATTTCCATCTTCTTTATCTTCAGCTTGAATTATTCCTAAAAATTTTTGTTGTTCTACAGGATCTTCAACTTCAAAGCTTGGTAAACCAATTAAAAGCAAGTAATTTCCTCTTAGAATGTTTTGTGAATTGTTAAAAAGAAAGCCAAAAGAATTTAATTTCGAAACTTTTTGCTTTAGAATTTGTTTTATCTCGCTTGCGTTGTTTGAGTTTGTTAAAACTATAAAGCCATTTCTTAAAGATGAAATTATCGAAGAGTAAGCAATAGGCTTGGAGAGTATGATGTAATTAATGTTGGTTCCTTTTTCTTTTGCTAGCTTTAAATAAAAATCTTCTATTTCTTCTGTTGAGTTTTGAGAAAAATCTAAAACTGAATTTTCTTTTTCAAAAACTATTGGTAAGTTTAATAAAGAAGCGATTTGAGAGGCATAAATGTATTTTTCTATAGAATCTGCATAAACTCCCTTTTTGTTTTCGAAAAATTGAAACAAATCTTCTCTTGAAATTTTTATCGTTGAATAATTTTTGATGTTTAAGCTAATGTTTCCTAGAAGAAAGATTTGTTGAGGGTTGAAAAGTTCAATGAAATGATTTATTTGATTTTCGTTGTTATCAAAAACCAAAACTGGTTGTCTTAAAGGCGCTAAAGAAATAATATTTTTCCAATCTTTGTCTGTAATGAAAAGAGGTTTTTCTAAAACTCTGATTATTGAATAGCAAATCGTTTGATTTTCTACATTTGTTGCGTTTGTGTAAATTGAAATGCAATGAGAGCCAATTGATTGATTTAATTCTTTATTGACTACTGCTTCTTCATAGAATGTTTGATTTAGGAAAAGATTGTTATCAATGAAAATTTGCAAGTAGAAAGTTTCGTTTAGGGAATGAAGGGAAATGTTTAGAGGGATTTGTGTATAAGGCAAGGCAGTAAAATAGGTTTTGTTGAATGGAGAAAAAATTGATAATTTTTTAAGTCTAAAGTTAAGGATTGAATCAATAAAAGATGAATATACATATGTACAATTCGGAATATTTACCCATCCACCACATCCTAGTGTAAAACCAAATATATTGAATCTCTCGTTTGTAATTGCTATAACTTTTTTGTTTTCTATCATTTTCAAAACAGGTATTGTTGTTGGCGAAAGGGATTCGGCGTAAGTGAGATGGTAAGCTGCTGCACTTCCCAATTTTAATATCTCTCCAATAGAATATTCCTTGAATAACGCTGAACTATTATAAAGAATTTCAGAGTCGAGAGAAGATGCCCATAAACTAGAGGAAGTAGAAGAATTAGTTAATAATAAAGAGGCTAGCATTCCTCCATCTCCAGCGCCTATAAATACTCCACCATTAGAAATATATTTGCGTGTTTCATTTTCTTTCCAGTCAAAGGTAGGAGTTGAGTATGAATCAAATTCAAGTAACAAGACATGGTAGTTAGTTAAATTGTTGGGAAAAAATGTTCCTTCTTCAATTTGAAAGTTCTTATTTTTAAACAATTCTATAAAAACTTGGATATGATCGTAATGCTTACCATCATGGAAAATATAAGCTGTGAAACCAAGAGATGGAGATAAATTAATGAAGAGAAATATAAGAAAAAATAGTAAGTGATTTAGATATTTCCTAATCATTAATTTGATTCTAATGCTAAAATTTTGTTAATTGCCATATGATAGCTATAAGATGCTTCTTAGTTATTTAAGAGATGTAAATAAGTAACAAACAACAATAGAATAAATGAAATTTTTTATAGCACACGAAGTTTTTCCTTCTGAGTTTTCTGGTATTCTATAGGATGTGGAAAATTACTTCTTTAAATAATTAAATAATTAAAAAGACACCAACAGATAATTCTAATAACTTCATAAAAACCTGAAATTAGAGAGTTTAATTGAACATATGAGAAGTAAGGTTCTTTTTACTTCATTAAAATTTTTAAATAATAATTTCATTCTTTTATAAATGATACACCAATTTTTCATATATTTCTAAATGTTTTTTTACAGAATTTTCCCATGTAAATTTTTTTGTATATTCAGCGCCTCTTTTTCCCATTTTTTCAGCCCTTTTTTTATAAATTAATAATTCTATTATCGCTTCTGCTAAAGCTTTAGAGTCTGTCGGAGAAACTAAAATTCCAGTTTTTCTATGAAGTATGATCTCTGGTATAGAGCCTGCTTTTGTTGCAACAACGGCCTTACCACATCTACTAGCTTCTGCATACATATAACCGAATCCTTCAGCTATAGAAGCACCGACTATGATGTCACACATTGCATAAAATTTTGGAACTTCTCTAAAAGGTCTTATACCAGTATAAATTACATATTTTTCAATCCCCAGTTTTTTAATGAAAGGTTTCAATTCTTCAAATCCAGAACCACCAAGAACCAGTCTTGCATCTGGTAATTGCTCTACAACGTATTTTGTAGCTTCTAGTAACATTAAAAGATTTTTAGACTGTCCTGTACCATTCACAGCTAATCTTCCAGTAAATCCAAATAATTTATAATTTTCGAGACCATATTTTTTTCTTAAGTCACCACTTATATTTGGATGAAACAAATCAGAATCTATTCCATGTGGGATAACGGTTATCTTTTCTTTTGGTGCACCACATTTGATTAAAGTTCTTTTCGAGTAATGTGATGGGCAGGCAAACCAATCATATGGTGAATGCACAATATATTTTTCCACATAAGGATAGATCTCTCTTTCAAGAAAATTTCTACCAATCTTTTTCCATAGTTTACCAAAGAGTTCATGACACCAAAGTAGACAGGGTTTCCTAGAAAGTTTAGCAATAATCCAACCAAATGTCCCAGCAACAAAAGTATTAAACTGTAAAATATCCATACTCTTTGCTAACTTTATAGCTGGTAATAAACCAGTTAAAGGAAAAAGTTGTCTACCTGGAAATAGGTATTGTCTTGAAAATAGGATTGGAATTCTGTGGATATGAATCCCTTGATAAATCTCATAAGATTTTGTATTTGGCAGCTTAGCTGTAAGCCAATGAACATCATGTCCAAGTTTAGCAAGTCTTGAACCTAAGTTAATAACGTAAGATTCTCCACCACCTATATAAGGTGGTGCTAAATCAGAACAAATCATTATTCGCATTTAATCACCTAAAAACTATTTAATCTTCGAGCTTCAATTTATTAACAAAACATTCGTCTAATCACTTTTAAAAAGTAACCACATCACCTCATTAAAATTTATTTCTCCAGAATTAACTAACTTAAATCCAAACTTATAAAAAACCTTTACATAATTCTCCTTCTTATAAAGATATTCTTTTTCCCAAGAAACTCTTATAAAATTTTCTTCAAATCTCCTTATCTTTCCGAAGAATGAAGTTTGATTTGGTTGAAACAACAAAATCCAGGATTTCGATATTCTACAGAACTCTTTTGCTATATCTGTAAAATCTTCAAAATGCTCTAATAAACCATCAGAAAAAACTAAGTCAAAAGAATTATCTGGAAACTTAATATTCCTTGCATTCATAAAAAAAATATCTTTACCTTTCTTAAAATTGAAGAACTTTTCACAAACTTTTAAAGAATTTTTAGAATTGTCTATCCCAATAGAATTTTTATAGCCAAACTCTCTAAAGAAAGAAAGAGTAAAACCAGAACCACATCCAACGTCTATTACCTTTGCTTCTTTTGGTAATTTTATTTCTTCTAGTATTTTCTTCAAAACTTTCCTTTCCTCTTTCTTCAATCTTCTACCAAACCAGTTTAGACCTTTAAAATCTTTCCAAATTTCATCCCAATTTCTTTCCATATTTAACAAATTTAATCATAAACTTAAATAATATCAGTTGATAGTATTGTCAGAAAAAATTCAAACATCCAGAATTAATCGTTTTATTGTTGACGTCATCTGTGTTTCTTGCATTACAGCTACAAGTAACATTTGGAACAAAAATTGTCTTCTAGGATGAAGCTATCATATAAGAATGGCTCAATGGATTACAGAAAATGTCTTTTTCATTCAAAGAAGAAACATATTGTATTTTCTTCTAAAATATTTTGAGTAAAACACTATTATTTCAACTTCCATTAATTATTTTTAACGTTGTTTTTAATAACATATCTAAAACCAAAAAAGATTTTTTATCCAGGGTATTGTTCATAATTGAAGAAACCATAAGGCAAACTAGTGGATACTTGATTGTCAAAAGAAATTATAGCTATTTTGTAGTTTCTATTCTCTCCCAAATTTTTTCAAAAGATTTTCTTCTAAAAATTAAATGACAGATTATATGTAAGTAAGAACATTTTCAAAAATTGTACATAGTTATTAAAGATTTTCTTCAATATACTTAATGACTTTCAATTCGAAATATATTTCTGAGAAGCCCCCAACACAATAGCACCATATCCTTTCACAAAAGTTCTGATTTAAATTTGCAAAAAAATTAAGAAGTCGAGTGAATAATTTAGTTATCATATTGTGCGAAACATCAGGTCTAGTATATCTTAATTCTCTTTTAATAACTCTAAAATTACAATTTCCATAATGTTCCTTTATGTTTTTAGAAAAATAATCAAAAGAACCTATACTAAAAGCCCTATAATGTGTTGGATTTACCCACGCAGACCTAGAAGAAAAATGCGGAACTCTTATTATTACTATAGCATTAGGTTTTGCTATTCTATAAATTTCTTCCATTACTCTAACTGTGTCAGGAATATGCTCTATAATATGAGAAGCATAAATTTTGTCAAAAGTGTTATCCTTAAATGGCCATGGAAATTTTTTTAAATCATGAATTTTAGTAGGATTAAATTCTTTATTAAAATCAATGGAGATAACTGTTTCATTTTTTAGAGGTTTATAAGGATTCTCACCAGGTCCGATATCTAATACCAAGAGTCTTTTCATATTAATACCTAATTGCTTCTTCATAAATTTCTTTCAGTTTTTTATTTCTTTCTTTAATAGAGAACTTGCCTTTCTCTACTAACATTCTGCTATATTTTCCCATTCTCCTTCTCAGCCTTGAGTTTTCGATTAATAAAGAAACTTTTTCAATCAATTGTTTTACTATTTCTGGTTTGTTTAGAGTATACATTCTCATCCTTCTTTCTGGATTGATTAAAAACTGTTTTTTCATTAATCCATTACTATCAGCCCAGTCATATCTTTGAGCATCAATTAGAAATCCATTCTTACCATCCTCAATTATTTCAGGTATAGCGAAGATATTATTTGCAACTATTGGTAAACCTACAGACATAGCCTCGAGTAAAGAAAACCCAAATGTGTCAATGTAAGTTGGAAAGATAAATACGTCTGAAGTAGCGTAAAGATTTGAAAAAAGAATTTTGCGTGGAATATTTTCTTCTATAAACTTAATGTTTTTATATTCCTTGTATTTCTCTTTGAATTCAAATGGAACTATACACTTGAAGATAAGTTCTACATCATACCTTTTGTTAAGAATTTCAAAAGCTTCTAAAACTTCTTTTCCCCCTTTTTCAAAAAATTTGTTAGCTATAAACAGTAATCTAATCTTTGATGATTTTCTCTTTTTGCTAATCCTATAAGGTTTGATTGCTGGATACATGACTTCAAGTTTTTCCTTTATATCCTCTCCAAAAGCAGAGACTAAAGATTTATAACTCATTATACAATGAGGTAAGATTTTCTTACAATACTTTGACAATATGAATTTTCTTACAATGCTTCTTGCTCTTCCACTTAATAAAGGTTTATGATCGTCAAAGAAAGATTTGGCATGTTCTATATCCATTATCCAAGGTTTTTTGTTTAAAGGTATAATTCCACGAGAAGTGTGAATCAAGTCTGCATTGGTTGAAAAGTAGAACATTCTCGGAATTCTTAGTGATGAGTTAATTTTTCCAATTATCTTTCTTATTATGTTCTTTTTCCTTTCGTAAACTGTTAAGTTATAATTTTCTCTAATACCATTTTTGTAATTTATAAATAATACCCCTTTTGGCGGGAATTTTATTAAACTCTCGTATATTGGATGGACACCAACATTCAAGAAGACTCTTTGAATTGTCATATCTATTTTTATAACACTATTAAATAGATTATGATAACCTTTATTGTTGGTACAAAGGCAGAGTTGATAAAGTGCGTGCCAGTGATGAAAGAATTTGAAAAGAGAAACATTAATTACTATTTCATTCACACCGGTCAACATTCTTTATCGGATCTAACAAATAATTTTGGGATTAAAAATCCCGATATTGTACTGTATAATCCACCGAAAACTTCTTCACGATTCATGACTAAAACTCATAAGGCAATTTTCTGGGGAACAACACTTATCAAAAAAATCAGAGTTGTTTTGAATAGATTAAAACCAACGTATGTTCTATTTCATGGTGATACACTAACCACAGCTTCAGCAGCTATAGCATCCTCTAATATTTTGGGTAAGAAACCATGGAAAAGTGCTCATTTAGAGGCTGGCCTTCGTTCATTCAATTTATTCAAACCATTTCCAGAGGAGATCTCTAGAAAAATTGCTGACAGATTTTCTGATATTCTTTTTGCCCCTTCAGATTTAAGCGTAGAGAATTTGAATAAAGAGAGAGTTAAAGGAAAAATTGTAAAAACCGGAAATACAATTGTTGATACTGTTTTGATTTCTTTAGAGATTGCAAAAAAGAGAAAGTTGAAGAAGCCAAAAGAAAAGAAATATGTTGTTGTTAATGTTCATAGGCATGAGAACATTAAATCTAAAGAGAGGATGAGAAAAATAGTTGAGATAATAAAGAATATTTCTTATCCAATTTATTGGCCTATTCACGACAACACAAAACTACAATTGAAAAAATTTGGTTTGTTGAATGAATTAAAGAATAAAGAAATACACTTTTCGCCCTTGATGAGCTATATAGAGTTTCTTTGGTTAATTAAAAACTCTACTTATTTAGTAACTGATGGAGGGTCAATACAAGAGGAAAGCTTGGTATTGAAAAAGCCTTGTATTATACTAAGGAAAGAAACAGAGAGACAAGAAGGATTGGAGACAGGTATTAATTTTCTTACTAGATTGAATGTTGAATATTCCAAAAGAGTTATAGAAATGTTAGAAAGTTCTAACTTCAAAGTACCAAAATTCAAAAATCCTTATGGAGACGGAAAGGCATCTAAAAGAATAGTGGATTATCTATTAAGCAGTTAAAAGTTTCTATTTATTTTAATGTTTTTTGCAAAGATTATTATGAAAGTTTCGTTAATAACTACGGTTTTGAATGAAAAAAATACAATTGATGAGTTTATGAAATCCGTAATAAGTCAAACAAAAAAACCAGACGAATTTATTATTGTAGATGGTGGATCAACAGACGGAACTTATGAAATTCTAAAGAGATACTCAAAAAAATATAAATGGATAAAGGTATTTCAAGAAAAGGGAGCTAGCATTGGTAGAGGAAGAAATATTGCCATAGAAAAATCGAAAAATGAAATAATTGCTTGCACGGATGCTGGTTGCCTTCTTGATAAGAATTGGCTAAAAGAAATAACTAAGCCATTTGTAAAAAAGGAAGTTGATGTGGTTGTTGGTATTTATGAACCCTATTATACAAACGATTTTGAATATTTTCAAGGCCTGCTTGTGGTGCCTTCTCCAGAAAAAATTTTTATGAATCCTTCGAGAATGTCATCTCGTAGTATAGCATTAAAAAAAGTATGTTGGAAAAACGTTGGAGGATACCCAAATCTAACAACTGGAGAAGATACTCAGTTTAACATTAAACTAATTGAAAGTGGTTATAGATTTTATTTTGCGAAAAATGCAATAGTTTATTGGAGAATGAGAAGAAATTTGAAAGAATTTTTCAAACAATTTTATAGATATGGAGTTGGAGATAGAAAAAGTAAAAACATTTTGAAAATGAAAAAGAATCTATTGTTCGTTGCTGGATTTTGGTTTTATGTTTTTTTGATGTTATTTTCTTTTTTTGTTTCTCTGAATCTTTTAGTACTCCTATTGCTTTTACCATTTATTTATTTCTTCTTGGATGGGTTGAAATTAGCAATAAAAAGTAGGAAGGTAAGTGGAATTTTTTATGGGTTTATAATATCATTAACTAAAAGAATAGCGTATGTTCTGGGGGCGAGTTTTGAAAAATGAAAGTTTTAATGGTGCATAAAACTAGAAAAGGCGGAGTCGCAATTCATGTAAAAGAAATTTCGAGAGAATTGAGAAAAAGAGGAATTAAAGTAGATGAAATTACAAGAAATGAGGATATTAAATCGAGAAATTTCTTTGAATCTTATGCTAAAATGAAGAAATTATTTTCTAGATGGAGCAAAGAATATGATATTATTCATTGTCATGATTGGTCAATTACATATCCAGCATTAAAGTCAAATATTAAAAATTTAGTTGCGACTTTTCATGCTCTACCAACAAATCCTATTGCATCATTTTTTGAAAACTATTGTATTAAAAGTCTATCATATAGAGCTGTAGTTATTTCTCCAAAGATGAAAAGAGTATATAAGGAAGCCACTCTAATACCCAATGGTGTAAATTTATCTATTTTTAAGAAGTACAAAAATATAAAAAGAGTAAAGAATTTAGTCGGATTAGCACAAAGATATAATCTTAGGAAAATAATTTCTGCCATCAAAAAATCTGGTTTTGATTTTGTCTATACACAGAATAAAATGAAATACGAAGAGTTAGGAAAATTTTATTCAAAAATAGAAATCTTTATATCTATACCTTATGAAGCTGCTGGATTTAATATGGTTTGGTTGGAAGCAATGGCTTCGGAAGTTCCTTATATTATTGGAACAAACGCCGGAATAGGAGAAATTTTACCAATTTACAAAATTAGAGATTTTGAAGAATTAAGAAACATATTATCGAAAATTAAGAACGAAGAAATCAAACCTTTAAAAAATCAAAGAAGATGGATAATCAAAAACAAACTGACATGGAAGGATCATGTAAAAAAATTAATTAAAATATACTCCGAGGTTTAGATATGATAAGCGTTATAATTCCAGCAAGAAATGAAGAAAAAAATTTACCAGAACTTTTAGAAAGTTTGAAAAACCAGACATACAAAAAGAAATTTGAAATTATTGTTGTCGATGGAAAGTCAAAAGATAGAACAAGAGAAATAGCAAAAAGCTATGGATGTAGAGTTATAGTTCAAAAGAAATTAGGTATATCTAATGCAAGAAATTTAGGATGGAAAAAAGCAAAAGGGAATGTTTTAATATTTCTTGAAGCGGACCATAAAGTAAATAAAGATTTTGTTAAAAATGTAGAGAAAACTTTCAAAGATAGAAAAGTTAAATGTGCTAGGCCAATTATTATTCCACTTAAAAGAAATTGGATTCAAAAAACTTTGGCTGTTCAAATTGAATTAACGACAAGAAGACAAAGGGCTTGGGAATTTCCAACGATTTTTAGAAAAGAGGTTTTGAAGAAAACAGGTGGGTGGGATGAATCTATTGACTTCGCTGAAGATAGGGAGTTTCCACAAAGATTAAAAAGACTCGGGTTCAAGACCGTTTTACTTAAGAACTGTATAGTTTACGCAAAGCCTGTAGATAGTCTGGGAAAATTGTTTAAACAAGGAAGATGGTATGGTAGAAATATTTTTGGCTACTTTAAAAAGACTAGAGATTTGATTACGTCAGGTGGGGTTTTCATTTATAGTTCTTTATTACCTCTTTTATTTCTAAGTTTTTTTCATAAGTTCTTTTTATTCCTCTTTGTTATAGACTTTAGCTTCTTGTTTATATACTCTTTTATTGGTTTTATTATTACTAAAAATCTTTATGCTTTTGGGATGATTCCAATAAATGTAGTAAGAGGCGCTGGAGAATTAATTGGAATGATAGAAAGTATAAAAAAGAATAAGGGGAAATTATAAAAATGAAAAGAATTTTGGATGTAGGTTGTGGCAAAGAAAAGGTAAAGGTCAAAGGCGCAAAAGTTATCGGTATAGATAGAATAGAGTTACCTGGCGTAGATGTTATTCATGACTTGGAAAAGACCCCACTTCCATTTCCTGATAATTATTTTGATGAAATAATTTGTAATCACGTATTAGAACATATAAACAACCTATTTAATTTAATGGAGGAATTTTATAGAATAATAAAACCCAATGGTTTATTAAAGATAAGAGTACCATATTTCGCTTCACCTTCAGCATTTATGCACCCGGATCATAAAAGATTTTTTACATATAAGACGTTCGATTATTGGCTACCAAATGAAAAGCAAAGATATGAAGTGTCTAGAAATGCTTCATTTATTTATAAAGAAAGAAAATTAATTTTTGATAAAAAGTTTAGGGTGTTCGGTCTCGATATAATTGCTAATTCTTTTCCGAATTTTTATGAAGTAATCCTATCAAGAATTTTTCCAGCAGGAGAGATATATATAGAGCTAATTCCATTAAAATAAATAATGAGGAGAAAAATTCTAAATGTTGGTTGTGGGACAGAAACTTATGGAACTCATTTTGTTGATTTTTATCCAAGCAGAAAGGATGTAATAAAGGTTAACCTAGATGAAGAAAAATTACCATTTCCTGATAATTATTTTGATGAGGTCTACTCTAGAAATTTATTGGAACACTTAACGAACCCTGGTTTTGCTATAAAAGAAATGATTAGAGTATTGAAACCTGGTGGTAAATTTATTATGATAACAGATAATGCAAGTTATCTAGGTTGGCACTTATCTATTTTTGGTTCAAATGTACATCTCGGAGGATATGAAAAAATTCAAAAAGGATACGAAGATAGACATTATGCTCTTTATACAATTCAACATCTTAAAAATCTCTGTAAAAAGTATAAGTTGAAAATTATTGAAATTAAATATTTAGATAGTCCAGCAAGACTTCATGTTATAATTCTTAGAAGAATCTTGAGTTTTATTTCTTCAAGAATAGCTTTTCCAAGGATCTTGATTATTGCTTCAAAATAATTTCGTATACCTTTTTTATCTTATTTGCAATAATTCCCCATGAAAAATTTTTAACTACTCTTCTTCTCGAATTTTTACCCATTAATTGTGCTAATTTTTCGTTATCTAAAAGCTTTATAATCGCGTTTGAAAGTTGTTTTGAATTTTTTGATTCGACTAATATTCCTTCTTTAGCGGTTATTAAATCCTCTACTCCGCTTATCTTTGTTGAGATGATTGGTAATCCACAACTCATGGCTTCGAGAACAACTAAAGGCATCCCTTCCCATAGTGATGGTAAGATGAAAATATCGGCTAATTGATAATTTCTTATTAATTCCTCTAAGCTTACTCTCCCGAGGAAAACGATATTTTCTCTTAAATGGTATCTTTCTATCATTTTCACTAATTGCAAATAGTATGTATAATTTTCGTTATCTGGATTAGGTAAAGGTCCTATGTGAATCCATTTGAAATCCTTGTGTACCTTGTGGACATTTTTCAATGCTTTTACTAGATATATCAGTCCTTTTTGTCTGCTAATTCCACAGACTGTTAAAAGAATCTTTTTTGGCTCATGCTTTCTAGGCTTAAACAAATTGATATCTACACCATTTGGGACATAAAAGACATTATCTTTTTTGTACATTTTCATTTTTTCTTCTATGAATCTAGAAATTGCAATTACAGCCTTCGCTTTCTTTACCGCCCTAATTTGAAGTTTATGAGTTGATTCAGAACGCCACCAATATGCAGAATGTGAAGTGAAGACAATATTTTTGAAAATTTTAGATAGAAGAATTGTAGTAGAAGATAAGTTGGTATGTATTATATCTAAGTTTTTTCTTTCACTTATAACAGAAGTCATGACATAAAAATCGAATAGAGATCTATTATAAACTTCGAAAATAGTGTTTGGGTAGGGAATTAGTTTTAGTTTTAATTTTTCATTTCCTTCTATTTTACTTCTTTTATTTGCGTAAAGTAAAACATCTATCCCGAGATTAGAGAGATATTTAGATAAGTAATACGCGTAAGTATCGACAGAACCGCCTTTTAAAACAGGTAGAGGTTCTTTTCCAGAAGAAATTAAAGCCACTCTCATATATAATAATTATGGATTACGTAAGATTTAGAAACTTTTTGACTTTTGTTAAGATGAATTTTATGTCGGGTGGTAATAGTTTTTACAGACTACTACTTTATCTATTTTATAATATTGTTTCTAATTTTCCTACGAAAAAATACAGTTCATTAAAAATTTTATCGATAGAGAAACTAAAAGAGTGTATAGAGGAAGAATAAAAGGAATTAAAAATTTTTTCAGATTCGAAGATATTGGAACTTTAAGGGATATTTTCATAGATAAAATTTACATGGTGCATGAAATAAAAAAGTTTAATAGCGTCGTTGACATAGGTGCCCATATAGGGGTTTTAGTATTTTTATTCTATTGAATAATAACTTGATTAAAAAAATTATTTGTATAGAACCAGAAAGAGATAATTTTAGGATACTATCATGGAACTTAAAAAATCTTTCGTATCTTTCAAAAATTGATTGCTTAAACATTGCTTTATCAAATAAAAATACTACAACTAAGCTTTATTTAAGTAACTATTCAGCTGCCCATAGCTTGAAAGGCAAAAAAGGAGCAAAATTTCAAATAGTCAAAACTAGAAGGTTGGACGATGTTATTCATGAGAAAGTAGATCTAATAAAAGTTGATGTTGAGGGGTTGGAAGTTGAAGTATTAAGAGGTATGGTGAATGTATTAAGAAGATATAAGCCAGCTTTAGTAATTGAAACAGGGCATTATGAGAACGAAACTAAGATTATTTGTAGACTATTGAAAAAGCTAAAATATAAAACTTTTGTTTTGAAAAGAAAAGAACCTATAGTTCACGCTTTCTATGCTAAATAATTTTTTAATGAATTTAGTGTTAGAAGAACAGAATCTCGTGAATTATATCTTGGTTTCCATCCAAGCTTTTTAATTTTTGAAATATCTAAAAGCATTAAAGGCACATCACCTTTCCATCCCTTATCACTTTCCCCAAACTTTAACTTAGGAGTTAAATTTAATTCTTTACACACAATTTCTGCAATCTCTTTTACAGATATCCAATCTTCTGAGCCAAGGTTAAAAATTTCAAGGTTACTCTTTACTTTTCTAGAAGCAAAAATCATCCCATCGACACAATCTTCTACATAAAGATAAGACTTCTTTTGATTACCATTTCCAAGAATTTCTAGTTCATTTGGGTTTCCTTTCAACTTTTGGATAAAATCATAAATAACCCCGTGATTTAATCTAGGACCAATTATGTTGGCTAGTCTAAAAATAACTGCAGTAAAATCAAAAGTATGAACATAAGCCGAAATTAAAGCTTCACAGGCAAGTTTAGAAGCTCAGTATAAAGAAATTGGTTTGCAAGGATAATCTTCTGGTGTTGGTATTTTTTTTAGCTTGGCCATAGACTGTTGAAGATGAAGTAAAGATAATTTTTTAACATTGCTTTTTCTCATAGCCTCTAACACCCTATAAGTAACAATAATATTTTGCTTTATATCTACTTTGATATCTTTAAGAGCACTTCTAACATCAGCGTTGACCGCCAAATGCCAGACTTCATCTACATTTTTAAAGTACTTGTAAATTTTATTAGTTAGTAAATCGACTCTATAAAATTTGAAATTGAGATTATCAAAGTGATGTTGAATAAATTCTTTTTTCCAACTACTTAAATTATCAAGAACAATAACTTCGTTGTCTTTTTTAATTAATTTATCAACTAAATGAGAACCAATAAATCCTGCCCCGCCAGTAATTAAAATTTTAGACATATTCATATCCCATCGTCACCTAATCATTAAATTTAATTAACATTGAGGTTTTTATACAAGAAAGATTCTTTATTAAGTGGCTTATTTTATTTTATTAAAACTTTAAAACCAAGTCAAAGAGGAGAATTAGAAATTACAGATGTTAACAATTGGTATTTGAAGCAAGGAAGATTGAAAGCGATAAAATTAGAAGGATATTGGAGTGATGCAGGCACATTTTCTT
>Ga0078972_1007646_pt1 | contig 23752 bp, 18 predicted proteins | sample YelNatPaOPGAMG01_FD_67568 | JGI IMG/M metagenome (GOLD analysis project Ga0078972, IMG submission 67568) | Hot spring thermophilic microbial communities from Obsidian Pool, Yellowstone National Park, USA - OP-RAMG-01 (SPADES assembly) (version 2) | ecosystem: Environmental > Aquatic > Thermal...
ACCGGGCTGAAAGCTGTTGCTCATTACTGCAACCTCCGAACGGATAAGTTTCCAGAGGGATCATTTGCCCCCTGGCTCGCTGTCAGACAGGATCGGTCGGCTGTACCAGGTAACGTCGTTGCGTCCGCTGGCCCACGTGCCCCGCGTGAAGTCCTCTCCGGCGTATTCCCACTTGCCGCCCTCGTTCTTGAGCAGGACCCACCGCTGGGGCCAGGAGTTGTCCGGTGACGACTCGAATCCCCAGCGCCAGTAGACCGTTGCTGTGTCGTTGCTGCTCACGAGCAGCCGCATGTCGTAATAGGCAGAGCGGCCCTTAGACATTGCGTCAGCGAGCGCGGCGCAGAAGTGAGACTTCTCGTCTGCTGCCTTGGTCGCCTCTTCCGTAGTCTTTGCCTCAAGCGCCGCCTGCGTGTCAGCAAGCTTCATGAACGTCAACAGTCCCTTGATCGCCCCTGGGCCTGCCAGCGGCTCCATCTTTTTGCTCCAGGCGTCAGGGTCACACAGCGCCAGGGCGGGCGGAATCTCGGCGACCTTCTGTGCAACTGCCATAGCCGGGTGCTTTGCCGCCTCCTCCTGCGTCCCGGTCACTGTCACCTTCGCGTCCGGGTCCTCTACCGAAGCCGGCCTGGAGACCACAGCGGCGGCGGCTGCCTTTCTCACCCCGGCAAAATGCACTCCGGCATATAGCGCGCCGAAGACTACGACCACTACCAGGAGAAATAGAGCTACTCTTTTTGCCATCATGCAGAATCTCCTTTCGCTCTCAGCTCATTGCTTGCCGTACACATCCATGTAGGCGATCCGCCAGCCAGCACTGGTCTGCTTGAGCAAGACGTTCGCCGTGCCATGCTCGGTCACTGCCCCATCTTCGCCGTACAGCTTGTATACCAAGCTCACGCCCATCCCAACGTAAGCCGGAGAGTGGTCAGATGGCTGGACGTGCTTGACAGCACCGAAATGAATCCCGCTGATCTCGATTTTTCGGTGCGCGTTGCTCTCCGGGCAGTAGTGGTTAATGGACTTGCCGTCTTCGGGGGCAGCAATGTCCTTGTAAGCGTCTGGGTGAGCCTGGTAGTCTCCGCTAGCGACAGCCAGGATCATCTTTTCGATCATGGACTGAGTAGCCTGCTTATCGGCATCGCTCATCTCCCCAATGATCTCGACGACCGACGGCGTAGTACGCGCGGACATGGTGGAGAGCGCCGCCACGTCAATCTCAAACTTCGCCTGAGTCGGAGCGGCAGCAGAAGATGTCGTCGCAACCGCCTGCTGCTTCACAGGCTGCGGGCTCTGTCCTTCGCCTTGCGCCCGGCTGGCTACCTTCGAGCCAGCGAAGAGCGCTGCGGCGAGGACCGCGACGAGAACGAGAAACAGGCCGATGTTGCGTGTGTTCTTTGGCACTTTTCCTCCTTGCCTCAGTTGAGTTTTGCGTCGGGGTTGCCGACGAAGGCGTAGGCGTAATTCACTTCCCAGCGGCCCAGCCACAAGGCAGCGTTGGGGTACGAGGGGTGCTGGAAGCGGAGGTCCGAGGAGCGGAGATGGGGATCAGCGGCCTCACCGCAGGTCTTGCCGGCAAGCAGATCGCCAAGCATGTCTTGTGGAATACCACCGGCGAAATAGCAAGCAGCGCCGGCGGCGAGGAAGTCCTCGCTGTAGGTAGCAACGCGCCGCTTCGCTTCCTCCAGGCCAATGTCCTGGTTCCACTCCGGCCCAGACTGGCCGGCGGCGTAGCGGGACCGGGGAGAATGGCTACCCAGCCAGGCGACATCACACGCAGGTCGTTGGCTATCTGTTCTTTGGCGACAAACTCGCCGGGGGCGAGGTTGAAGCCGCCGACAGTCTCCGGGTGATGGAAATCGCCCCGGTAGATGCCGTGTCCCCGGTATACGAGCACCTTTGCTCCCGGCGCCTGCTTCAGCACGTCTGACCAGTGCTGCTTCCCGGCCTCGAACAGAGCAACGTCGAAGCCCATCTGCCGCAGTGCCTGCGCGTCACGCTCTGAGTCCTCAATGAACTCCTCGGTTGTAGAGCCGTCGAGGCCATCAACCTGGCCGGCAAGGTACAGGACCTTGACAGCCTGCTGCGGCGCCGGCATGGCTGGAGACGGGGCAGCACCTCCTGCCGGGACAGGAGTAGCTGTAGGCGCTTGCACTGGCGCCGGCGTCGGCAGAACGACGCTTTGCGCCAGGGCAACTGCCTTGTCCTTGGGCGGGATGACCAGCTTCCAGCCGACCTGGATCAGACCGGGGTTGGTTGCCAGGGAAGGGTAGGCATCCCGGTTCGCGGCGATGAGGGCCTGGTACGGGATGCCGTAGCGGGAGGCGATCTTGGCAAGCGAGTCGCCTGGTTGGACAACATACGTGTTGCTCTCAAGTTGGACATCCTTGGCTGGTCGAGTGACCGATTTGGTGATGTGACCGAGCAGTTGCTCGAAGACGGGCCGTGCCTTTTGCCAGTCCTCGCTCAGGCGTACAGGCGCATCCTTGAGGGCGCGGTCAAGGGCGCTCCTCGGGATGAACTGCGTGTACACGAAAGCGCCGATGGCAATCACGGCGACCAACGTGAAGCCGGTCCGCACGAAGTGCAGCCAGCTTCCCCCGCGCCCCTTGGGGGGAGCGGGTGTCTCGTCCAGCGGCGTGAAGTCTATGCCGCTCAGATCGAGGTCCTGCATAAAAACACCTCTCGCTCACATATGGACATTCATCGGCACTTCCTTTAGTCGAGTTTTGCCTTTTGGGCTTCCGGCGGGATAGTGAAATAGTACCAGGAGCAAGAAGGGAGCAGGTGGGAAGAGATGGCAGCGGCGAGAGGCGGCACAGGGGCAAAGAGAACAGGAAGCGGGGGTGAGCGGGGCGCGGGTCTGGAGCCGAGCCCTGCCTCTAGGATGGCCAGAAATGGCCCTAGAACTTCGGTCGAGTAGTGTAACCGTCCACAGCGGCCTGCCGTCGCGGACACGATCCGGCGTCGACGGCCTCGACGGCGTCGACTACGGTGTAGTATAGCCCCTTGTGGGCGTCGTCATGCCGCGCGGCAACGGGGATAAACCCCTACACTACGTCGTATGATGGTGGGTGGCGTGTAGTGTGTACCGCACACTACGCCGAAGGTCGCGGCTCCATGGGCTGGACTGCGCATTGAGTCTCGGTGTGTGATATTCGACCGGTACTCTAGTGGCCCGCCACCGTAGAAGTGGTGGGACAGACACTGGCCAGCCTGGAGCGAGCGTCGGTGCTGGCTAAGCGCCAGTGGATGCGCACGCCGGTGTGGTTGCCGTCGTCTTACCAGGCATCGACCTTGCGCCTGGGGCTGGCGGCATCCGGGATGCATCGGCCAGGGCACTGGGTCGCCAGGGCTGCCAGTTCGAGTGCGGCCATGTTGAGCCAACTGCCAGGCTTGGCGGTGTAGTGGAACCCAAGCTTGCGGGCAGTGCGGCCTGCCTCCTCAGGGGCGAAGGTTTCATAGAGGGCCGCTGGTGTGTGGGTGCTGAGGTTGTCCAGGACCACCTGGATCAGCTTGGCAGCGGCGAACTGCTCGTCCGCCAGCGCCTTCATCCGGGCAGCGAAGTCCATCTTGGTACGGCGATCCGTTATCTGCACGTGCCGCCAGCCAGCTTCGGGATGGACGACCAGGAACAGGTTGGCCGTGCCGTTGCGCCTATACTCGTAGTCCACCCGGCGCGGCCTCGGTCCTTGCGCCGGCTCAGGTGGACGCACTTCCTCGACCAACTGGCAAGGATACTCAGCGAAGCAGACCACCGCCTGCTCGGGGTCTGGCGACTCCTCGTACGGGTCAAGCACGTCCTCCATGTGGCAGATGTAGTCGGCACTTACGCTGGGTATCGCCCATGCCTCTTTGAGCCAGGGCTTGACCTTTTCAGCCGCAGGGTAGGGCGCACCGTCTCAGCACTGATGCTGTCCACTACCTCAAGCGGCACCAGTTCGTCCGCGAGAAGCTGCATCGTCCAGTGCTCTCGCCCTGTTGGCGGCTGGCTGCAGGCAAGCTAAATCAGAAACGCCTCCTGCTTGGCGTCAAACTAGCGCGCCGCTCCTGGCCTTGGCCGATTCACCCGTAACCATTCCCCCTCCAGGCACTCAGCGATGAGAGCAGTCAGCAGGCCTCAGCGGCTTGGCTGCCGGCCTCTTGCCTGAACGGTCGGGCGAGGATGGGTTCTCGGGCGCGGCTGGGCAGTGTGGCGTCTCATCAGCCAGACGCTGGAGTCTCGTCGGCAGAGGCGCCGGCTCTCGGCCCGTGGCTACCGCCTTGGGCAAAGACGCCCTGGCCCGCCGAGGTGAGATCCCCTGGCCCTTCCTGTGCCAAGACCTGTGGGACAGTGTGGCCCAAAGGATGGCTGCGCGAGCAGCAGAAGGTTTTCACTTGCCCTGGAGCGGCTGCGATCTCAGCCCGCTACCGGCAGGCGGCCCTCGTTGCGGCAGACGCGCATGATGGTCTCGAAGGTTTCCGGCCAGCGGTCCTCGGGCACGTCCTCGGTGATGCCAATGAGGAAGCCATTCCCCGGGGCAGCTTCGCGCAGGATGCGCCGCGTCATGTCGGCAACGGCCTCGTTGTCCTGCAGGTGCACGGAAGATGGGAAGTTGATCCAGAGCACCTTGTTCGGCCACGCCTCCCTGGCGTCTTTCACGGTCATGTCCGTGTCCGGGTAGGGGGTGAAGGCCTCGATATAATCCAGCTTCGTCTTGGCGATGGCCTTAGCCAGGAGCCTGGTATTGGCATCGAAGTGACAGCCGATCAGTTTGCCTTTGGCGTGCAGGATCTCAGCCGCTTCATTGTAATGGGGCACGATGAGTTCCTCGAAGCGCTTCAGGCCAACCACCTCAGGGCTGACATTGCCGCCGTAGTTGGCTGTCCAGGCAGGTGAGTCGGCCACCAACTGGTACACCTTGCGCCGCTCCTCCACGATGGTCTCATAGAGGTGCATCAGGCGATCGCGGTTCTCGGCCCACTGGATCGAGAACTCCTCGACACCCATGTAGGTGTAGATGATCTCCTGGAGCGGCTCGTAGCCCAGGCCCACGCGCAGGGAAGCATCCTCGCCCATGAGACGCTGCTGCTTCAGGAAGGGTTCGTAATCGGCCACATAGGTGCGGTCCTGAATCATCGCCTCAATGGGTTCGTAGTCGTCTGGGGAGGTGAAGAGGCGCTTCTCGTGCCAGGAGGTGAACCCAGCCGGGATATCTACGGCGGTGAGGTCGCCCACGGGAGTATGGACGGTGGTGCGTACACGCTCGACGCCGTCGGGGCCGGTGAATTGCAGGCGTTCCTCGGTGACTTCGGAGTAGATTCGCTTGACCACGGGTGTGCGCCGGTCAACGATGCACAGGCCGAGGTTGCGCAGGCGGCGCTCGACCTCGCTCGTCGGCAGCATGCACTCGTAGACAGTGAAGGGGACGAAGTCTGGCGTCTGCCAGGTGAGCGCGGCGTCAACTCGCTGCTTCGGTGTCATTTCGCTCGGCATTGCGTCCTCAACTTGTGATGTATTCTGGGGCTTGGGCCAGCAAAGCTGATGTGGCCCCGTTACGCCCGCAAGGGCCCATGCCACCGCCGCATCAGCCACCGGCTGCGGGCGCCGGTCTCAATGGTACGGGCCGAACTCAAGGGCGGCCTCGACAAAGGCCAGTATATTCTGCCACGGGACCTCCGGCTCAAGCACATGGGCCGGCGCGATGACGTAGCCGCCTCCGCGGCCGAGCGTCTCGATGCGTTCTTTCACTTCGGCGCGCACCTGCTCGGGTGTGCCGAAGGGCATCGTCCGCTGTACGCTCACGCCGCCCCAGTCTCGCGCTCGAACCTGGCCTGCACCTGGGGGGTGAAGGAAAGGCTGTATGGCACGCGGTCCGGACGGCCACGGCGACAGGCCGTCAGAAGGCGCTCCCTTATCGGCAAAAGTCTGCGTCCCTCCCTGTCTATCCGTGTTCCCTTATCCCGGCTGGGCTGCGCCAAGGCGCTGCTATGCGCCACTGCCACAGCGGCTGGCACGCCGTAGTATAATCTATTTTGTTCAGGGGCGTGGGTTGCTCCGAGTGACCAGCACAACCGATGAGGCGGCCGCTGAGCGCCGGATCGGGCGGTGTGAGCAGGCGCATCCAGGTCAAAGGCTCGAGGGCGTATGGCTGAGCTTACCCAGGCTGAGGTACATGAGGCGCTGACGCGTTTGGGCGACTACGTGCGCCTGGCGCAGGCACCGCTTGTCTCGCACTTCCCGCAACTGGAGAGTGTCGTCCAGCTTGATGAACGAGCGGAGAAGTTGCGGGCGATCCTTCTTGAGGCCATCGAGGCCCTCGGGCCGCCGCGCCCCACGTCGTTCGGGTCGCCGGAATCACGCGCCCGCGAGGCCCTTACCATGCGTTACGTGGAAGAGATGAGCATCGAGGACATGGCGGCCGAACTCTCCGTCAGCCGGCGCCAGGTGTACCGGGACCTCGGCTTAGCTGAGAGACGTCTGACGCAGTTGCTCAGCAGTTGGGCCTGCCCGACCCAGCAGGGGCCCCAGACGGCCGCGCCTGGGGACACAATCGGCGAAGAGCTCAGCCTGTTCTCCAGCCGCCCGGCTGAGGTCCAGCTGCGGCGGGTGCTGGATGATGCTCTCTCACTGGTGCAGCCACTCGCCAATGAGTTGGGCGTGAAGCTGAAGCTCGTCAGTCCACTGGACGAGCGGATACGGGTCGTGGGCGATCTCGCTTTCACCAGGCAGGTGCTCGTTCGCGCCCTCAGCCTGGCGGTGCAGGCGACGACGGCAGGCAAGATCGCGATCGGGGCTGAGGTGCAGGATGAGCGGGTCGTGCTGCATCTGGGCTTCAGCGCGCCAGAGCCGTTCGCCTTTGCCGAGGGGCTGGAGACCATCCGGCGTATCACCCAGTCACAAGGGATGGCCTGCGAAGCGCTTTCCCAATCGCCAGGCAAGGTTGACCTGACGCTCACGCTCTGTCGCCGGGCGCCGAAACGGGTGCTGATTGTGGAGGACAACCCTGGCGCCGTGGAGCTCTACCGCCGTTACCTGCCGGTCGAGGACTGGCAGGTTGAGGCTACAAGCGATTCGCGCGTGGCATTCGAGCTGATCAAGGCGCTGAAGCCTCATGTTGTCATACTCGACATAATGATGCCGCACGTGGATGGCTGGACAGTGCTCAGGGATCTGAAAGAGAACCCTCAAACGCGAAGGACTCCCATCGTCATCTGCTCCATCGCCAACGACCCCATGCTGGCGAGAGCGCTGGGCGCTGCCGCTTCTCTCAGTAAGCCGGTATCTCAGGCACAGCTTCTTGTGGCCCTGCATCGCTGTCTGGGAGAGTAGTGCCCTCGCAAGCGATCCTGAATATGGCGGAGAGGAGCTCTTTCAGCTCGCCCGGTCGGAAGGGGTTGCGCTTGCTGAGGCTGAGGGTGGCCCCCTGTGCGGTGAGGTTGTCCTCCCCTGGCGTTGCAGCGCTGATGGCCACGACCGGGATGTTGCCTAGCTGCGGGTCAGCGCGGATGGCTTTCGCCACCTCGAAGCCGTTCATCTCCGGCAACACCAGGTCCAGGAGGACGCAGGCTGGCGGGGAGCGGCGCATCTTGCGCAGGGCCTCGGTGCCGCTGTAGGCGCTGTCAAGCTGGTAGCCCCTGTCGGAGGCCTGCAACATCCTCCTCATCAGCAATACGAAGCCCCTGTCGTCATCCACTATGAGCACGCGGGCGGAATCCTGGCCGTCGAGCAGGCGGGCAAGGGTGGCAAGGACATCTTCGGCCGCCACGGGCTTGGTGAGCACAGCCTGAAAGTCACCTCCGGCCGAGAGCCAGCGTGTGCTCGGCAGAGGGCATTCCACGACAGGCAGATTGGCCGGCCAGCGTTCGCCCAAGCTGCGTCTCACTTCCGCCGCTCCCAGCCCGAGGCTGGAGTCTACCAAGATGGCGGCAACAGTCGAGCCTGCCAGCAGCGACTCCGCTACCTCGAGGTTGGGAGCGAAAGCGAAATCGTAGCCCTCGATGCGGCGGCTGAGGTAGAGGCAGGGCGACTCGTCGTGGCTGAGCACCAGGACGGTGGCTGGGGCACGGGCCCGTGGCGCTGGCACAGGGGCTGGGCCCTTCAGGCGCGAGACGCCCATGCCCGAGAGGGGCAGGGTGAAGGTGAATGTGCTGCCATGGCCCGGCTCGCTCTCGGCCCAGATGCGGCCTCCGTGCAGGTGCACGAAGCGCCTGGCGATGGCCAGGCCGAGGCCCTTGCCCGGGTCGGCGCCCGTCTTTGGCCGGCTCACCTGGTAGAACTCGTCGAAGATGGTCGAGAGTTCGCCCGGCGGTATGCCCGGGCCAGTATCGCTCACAGCGACGACCAACTCGCGCTCGTCAATGCTCGCAGTGACAGAGACTGTGCCCTGATCGGTGAACCTGACAGCGTTGGACAGCAGGTTGAATAGGACCTGTTTGACACGAAGGGCATCCATCGGCACTTCGGGAAGACCGGCAGGGCAGGAGACGAGGATCTGCAGGCCCTTCCTCTCGGCCAGGGTGTAGACGCTCTCCACCGCTTCGGCGATCACCTGGTCAATGCGGGCGGGGGCGCGGCGAACCGGCATGGCGAGGGCGTCCACGCGCGCCAGGTCCACCACATCGTCCACCAGCTTCGACAGGTAGTGGGCATTGCGCTGCAACTGCGCCAGGTCCCGCAGGAGAGCGCTGTTCCACTGCTCGTAGCCGTAGAGGCGCGGCTTGCGGTAGATGAGGTTGGCGAAACCGAGGACTATGTTGAGCGGTGTGCGCAGTTCGTGACTGAGGTTTGTAGCGAAGCGATTGCGCATGTCGCGCAACATTTCCGCCTCTTTGCGGGCGGCAATGACTTCGGCATTGGTCTTCTCGAGCAACTGATAGGACAGGTCCAGAGCCTTGATCGTCTTGTTCAGTTGCCCCTGCTTATCGCGCAGGCGCTCCGAGAGCATGGTGGCGCTGATGCTGCGCTGCCAGGTCAGCAGCAATAGCGAGTGTTGGGGCCGATAGGCGGCCCAGGCCGTCACGCCGACAGCGACAAAGAGAATTGCCAGCCAGCCGCCTTGAGCGCCGGCCGGCGCGAGGGCAAAGGCGAGCGCCGCTGCCAGGGCCGAGGCCGCGAGAGACGCTGCCGGGGCTACCAGCGCTCCAGAGGCGACGATCGCGACGCAGAGAAAGGATAGATAGGCGGGATTGCCGCCAAGGGCAGCGGCCAGAACTATGGTGGCGCTGAGCACCGCCAGGAGCAGCAGGGCGGCCAGGCGGGGGTGCCGGCTGACCGCGAGCGAGGCGACGAAGATCGCCAGCGCCAGGCCAGAGGCGCCGGCAAGCATGGCGCGGTCATCGGGGTGGATGCCGAGGAAAAGCCAAAGGCCGACACACAGCACCGCCCAAACGACGAGAACGGCCTTCACCGCCGGCAAGCACAAGTCCTCAACAGTTGGTGCCACAGGGACTGCTACTGGCTGGCGGGCGCTGCCTGCAGACTCGGCACTCGTGGTCATCGGCTACCTCCGGGCACAAGCGGCGAAGCCAATGCGGACCTTGCCCTGCGGCGGGCATCGAAAACTGGGCACGTTTTGGTCACACATTTGGCACAAGCGGTCGAGTATAATCTTGTCTAACGCAAGTGATTATACGCCGTTTCGCCGCCGGGTGAACATGGCCGGCGGGCGAGTGAGCCGCATCGAAGCTACAGCGTTGGCCGGGTTTGCATCTTCCCCTGAAGGTTCCAGGGGAGGGAAAGGAGGTGGCCGATCGGGATGAGCAGAGCGGACGTGCAGCCAGAGCGAGCTTTGGCATTCACCGGCAGAAGCGCTTCAGGAAGGAGGTTATGTATGGACGGTATCCAGAGGCGTCTCACACGTCGGCATTTCCTGGCTATCAGTGGTGGCGTAATCGGCACGGCCATCCTGGCCGCCTGCGGGGCGACAGCCTCGCCAACAGCAGCCCCGGCGGCCAAGGCTACCGAGGCGCCTCAGGCCACGACAGCAGCGGCAACAGCGACGACGGCGCCTGCCGCCGCAGCCACCGCGGCAAAAGTGAGCTTGGACTTCTGGAACCCCGCGGGTGACAAGCTGGGCAAGCAGATCATTGATTCCCTCGTCGCCTCGTACAATGAGAAGAGTACAGTCGCCACCGTCAAGAATACCGTCGTGCCCGACGAGAACAACTACGCCAAGTACACGACCGCTATCTCCGCCGGCACACCGCCAGACGCGATCATGACCTATTGGTACGGGCCAATCGTGAGTTGGGCCGCCGAGGGCTTCATCCTGCCGATAGACGACTATCAGGAGAAAATGGGGATCAAGAAGGAAGACTACTTCCCGGTCGTCTGGCAGATGATCAATTTCCACGGCCACCTTTGGGGCTTTCTGCAGGAGTTCGACTTCGACATAATCGGCTACAACAAGAACCTGTTCAAAGCGGCCGGCCTTGACCCGGAGGCCCCGCCGAAGACGATTATTGACCTCGATGCAATGAACGAGAAGTTGACGGTGAAGGACTCCTCGGGCGGGCTAAAGCAGGTCGGTTTCTGCCAGTGGATTGGCCGTGATTTCGCCTACACGCTGTGGTGGCGGATGTTCGGCGGCGGCTTCTACGACAATGTCAACGACAAGTTCACCATTGTCACGGATCCGAACATCAAGTGCCTGGACTGGTATAACTCGACTGGCAAGCTGCTCGGCGGGCCGGACAAGGTCACATCCTTTACCAACCTGTTCACCGGCGGGGCAGACCCCTTCTACCAGGAGCAAGTCGCTATCGGTATGCAGGGCGAGTACAACCCGATAGCCTGGCCGGACTCGGCGCCGAAGGCGATGGACCATCTTGGGCTGGCTTGGCCTCCGACGGCTGAGGGCGTCCCCTACGGCACGGGCCAGACCGACGGCGGCAACGTCTTTCTTCTGCCAAAAGGGGTCAAGAACCCGTCCGCCTCGATGGACTTTATGACGTTCATGGGTGGGCCTGAGGCCGTGCTCAAATGGAACGTCGAGGAGAACAACATTCCGCCGGTGAAAGCGGTCGCCCTCAGTGACGATTTCGCCAAGGCGACGCCGCTGATGAAGCCCTGGATCGAACTGCTCAAGCAGGACAAGATGGGCCCGGCGATCACCTCACCGCTTGCGCCGTTCTTCTTCGATCACCTATCCACCGCTGTGCAGGAAGTCCTGTACGGCAAGAAGGACTCCAAACAGTCGCTCACCGATCTCACTCAGGTGATGGACGAAGAGGCAGCTAAGTTCAAGTCATCTCACCCGAACTGGTAACTGTGAGGTTCGGACGAGAGGGCGTCTCTGCAAGACTAGGGCCTGGCCTCGGGCGGCGCCGCCCGGCGCCAGGCCCCGCGGGCGAAGGCATGGCCTGGGGGCCGCTGCCGACAGCCGAACGGCATGAGTTCAGGCGTTATGGGAGCAGAGCAGCATGACGAGAACCGAACGTCGAGAATTGATGGCCGGCCTGATCTTCATCGCACCGTGGATTCTCGGTTTTCTGTGGTTCACGCTCTATCCCGTCGTCATGGCGGTGTATTATAGCTTCACCTCCTTCAACACGGTGGCGACGCCACAATGGGTCGGCCTGGGCAACTTCGACACGCTGCGCACCGACGAGCTTTTCTGGACGGCATTGAAGAACACGGCGACTTATATCGCGTTTTCGGTGCCGCTTGACCTGCTGGCGGCCCTGTTCTTCGCCGTCCTGCTCAATGTGAAGATACCGGGGCGCGCCATCCTGCGGACGTGCTACTACATACCGACAGTGGTACCGGTCGTTGCCTCCTCCATCCTCTGGATCATGCTCTTCAACACGCATGGCGGGCTGATCAACGAAACGCTTGGCCTGTTTGGGATTCACGAAATTCCGTGGCTGAGCAGCCCGGACTGGGCGATGCCGGCCATCGTCCTCATCAGCCTATGGGGGATCGGTTCGGAGATCATCATTTTCCTGGCAGGCCTGCAGGATGTACCTGTAACTCTCTACGAGGCGGCCCGGCTCGATGGCGCCGGATCCTTGCAGTTGGTGCGTTATGTAACGGTCCCCATGATTTCGCCCGTGATCCTGTTCAACTTCATCCTGGGCATGGTCGGGGCGTCCCAGGTCTTCACGGTTCCTTTCATCGTCACTGGCGGTGGCCCGCTCAACGCCACTCTGATGTATTCGCTGTACCTGTTCCGGAATGCCTTTGTCTACTTCAAGATGGGCCTGGCATCGGCGATGGGCTGGGTTCTGTTCGTGTTCATCTTCGGGTTGACGCTGATCTCGCTCCGTGTCTCCAGGCGCTATGTCCACTACGAGTGACCCAGGGAGGTGACCGTTGATCCGCGTGATACAGCCAGCGAGAACCGTCGGCGCCGTCAGGGCGCGCAGGCGCCGTCTCACGGTTGCCAAAGTGCTGGGGATGGCCGGCCGCGTGCTTGTGCTGATCACCCTGGTTGTGTTCGCCGCGGCTTACCTGTTCCCCTTGCTCTGGATGATCTCTACATCGCTCAAGGACATGGGGGAGGTGTTCGCGATACCGCCGGTGTGGATTCCGGCTAAGCTGCACTTCGAGAACTACCCACTGGCGCTGACGACGTATTTCCCGTTCTTTCTCTACCTGCGCAATACGCTCATCATCGCCGTCCCGGCGGTAGCGGGTACGGTCGTCAGTTCGACGTTGGTGGCCTACGGCTTCTCCAGGGTCCGTTGGCGGGGCCGCGATACCGTGTTCATGATCCTCCTTGGGACGCTGATGATCCCGAACTGGACGACTCTCATACCCGTCTATGTCCTTTTCGCGCGGATGCACTGGACCGGTACCTTCCTTCCGCTCATCGTGCCGGCATTCTTCGGGTCGGCATTCTACATTTTCCTGCTCCGCCAGTTCTTCATGCGCCAGCCACAGGAACTGGTGGATGCGGCGCGGATGGATGGCGCCACCCATCCAAACATCCTCTGGTCAATCATCGTGCCGCTGTCCAAACCGGCACTGGCGGTTGTGTTGCTGTTCAGTTTCATGGATAACTGGACGGACTTCTTCGGCCCTCTCATCTACTTGAACAATGCTAACCTCTACACCCTGGCGATCGGCCTCTACAACTTCCAGTCCAACCACCGTACCGATTGGACGACCCTGATGGCGGCGAGCATCACAGTCGCATCGCCGATGATGATCCTGTTCTTCCTGGCGCAGCGCACTTTCATTGAGGGCATCACGTTCACGGGGCTGCGCGGCTAGGCTTTGCTCTGGGATGGGCTCGGCTGGCCGAGCGTCTTCGGCCGGGCTATCCGCGGAAGTAGACTCTGCTCGAGGAGGCAAACCAATATGGCGCAGAAACTGGTCTTTCTCGGCGGCGGTAGTCCTTTCATTCCCTCAACGTTCCAGGCGATTATCGAGAACAAGAGCGTCCTGGATGGCAGTGAGGTCTGCCTGATGGACCTGGACCCCACCCGGCTGCCGAAGCTGGCGCAGCTTGGCGAGGTCATGGCCAGGCGTGCCGGAATGGACCTCAAGATCACCTACACCAGCGATGCCCGGAAAGCGATCGAAGGAGCAACTTTCGTCTTCCCAGGCTATCGGGTCGGTGGGTTCAAAGCTCTCGCCGAGGATTTCAGCATCCCTACGAAGTACGGCATCTGCGGCGACGAGACGGCCGGGCCCGGCGGCACTTTCATGGCGCAATGCACCATCCCAGCGACCCTGGCCTATTGCAGGCTGATGGAAGAACTCTGCCCGGACGCCTGGGCAATCAGCTACGTGAACCCAACTAACTTCGTGGCTGATGCGGTGCGCCGGGTCACCAAGACGAAGTTCATGGCTATCTGCGACTGCTTCCCCGGATTCGTGCATGGCATCGCCAGGTTCCTTGGCGTGCCGATCGAGAAAGTGAAAGCGCGGGCGATGGGTGTCAACCACATGACCTGGCTCACGGAGTGTTATGTGGACGGGAAGGATGCCTACCCGACGCTGAAGGCGCGGCTGAAGGAGAGCGCGCTTGAGTACGGCCCCGAACTCGACTTCTCCGCCCGGATCGCCGAAGCCTACGGCTACATCATGGTCTGCCCGGGTCACCCGCGGATGCTCTGGGAGCACGACGAGGTGATGGAGGAGCGCAAGAAGCACTGGGGCGGCCCGGAGGCGCAGGCTCGCCACGCCGAGCAGATGAAGAACGTGTGGGACTACGTGGACGCCATGATCGAAGGCGCCCCCTACGACGAAACGAAGTCCCACATGCAGATGCACCATGCGCGGCACGCCATCGGCCTGGCGGTCAGCGTGATCGCGGACGACGGGCGAGAGTGGGGCGGAATGAACTTCCCGAACAATGGCGCCATCGCTAACCTGCCGCGCGGGGCCATCGTCGAGGGGCAGTGCATCGTGGACGCCCGAGGGCCGACGCCGATCGCGATGGGCGACCTGCCGAAGCCCATGCTGGGCCAGACCCTGGCAACGCTCGCCTGGGAGGACCTGACGGTGGACGCGGCGCTGACTGGCGACAAGCGCGTGCTTTACCAGGCGTTACTCGCTGCCCCCTACGTGCACGACATGAAGGCGGCGAAGGCGATCATGGACGAGCTTCTAGTCGCTCACGCCGACCTGATGCCACAGTTCAAGAGCTAGCCTGCTATGGCGACAGGGAAGAGGTTTCAGGGCATCGTCCGCAGCGTCACTCTCAGCAAGGAGGACATGGCACATCTGCTCACCATGCCCCTGGATGAGATTGACGAATGGAGTCCGGTCAGGGTCGCTCTCCTGCCGGATCGAGGCGCAGTCGCCCAGGCGATGGCCACGTCCATGGTGAACAAGATCAAAGAGAACAACGCATTGGGCAGAATCACGACGTTCATCTTGCCGGTGGGCCCGACGGCGCAGTACCCTCTCGCGGCGCAGATATCGAACGCGGAGAGGGTAAGCTGGCGGAACGTCTGGACCTTCAACATGGATGAGTACCTGGACTGGCAGGGCCGCCCGATACCCGAAGAGCACCCGATGAGTTTCCACGGGGCGATGAAGAGGGCCCTTTTCGACCAGCTCGACAGTGAACTCGCCATCCCTGACAGTCAGAGATGGTTTCCCGATCCGTTCGACCCCGACGCGATAGATAAGAAGATCGAGGAGGTCACTAGCGGCGAAGGGGTGGACATCTGCTACGGTGGCATCGGCGAACACGGCCATGTTGCCTTCAACGAGGCCGCCGGCCTGATGGCTCACTACACCCACCTCACTCCAGACGAGTTCAAGAACTCCAAGACGCGCGTCCTGCCCCACCTGAATCCGGAGACTTGGGCACGCGCTCTCCGCAGCCCACTGTACACGCTCTGCCCACCGGGAGCGGTCACGCTGGGTATGAAAGCGATCCTTGGCGCAAAGAGGATCGAGCTGGCGACCGAGGGAGTCGTCGCCCGGATTGCGGCAATGCATCCACCGACGATGGATTACCCGGTGACTTTCATCCAGGAGCATCCTAACCCCAAGGAGACCGTCACCCTCTACCTGGCCAGGGGCGCATGAGAGGCTCCGGCCAGAGAGGCTGCACGGGCGAGGAGCTGCCGGCGCGGCGACGAGCGTAGCCGGCGGGAGGCGATAGGCCCTGCCACTGGTAGTTGGTGAGGGCTGCCGCTACAAGGTAGCGGCAGCCCTCACTGTCTCCGTTTGGCGCTGGCTCTCGGTGGTTGCTCGCACTGTGCCAATCTCATATGGCTCCGCTGTTGCCCCTGCTGTGCGAACCTGGCGACCCGCCCGCACTTCTCGATGCGACAACTGGCAGGATGTCTGGAACATCGGTCGGCCGTGTAACCGTGCACTGTGGCTTACCGTCGCGGACACGATCCGGCGTCGGCGGCCTCGACGACGTCGACGGCCTCGACGGCCTCGACTACGGTGTAGTATAGCCCCTTGTGGGCGTCGTCAGGACCGAGAACGACGGGGATAAACCCCTACACTACGTCGTATGGCGGTGGATGGCCCGTGTGTACCGCACAGTACAGCGAAGGTCGCAGCTCCACAGGCTGGTCTGCACATTGAGTTCCGGTGCGTGGTAGCCGACCGGTACTCTATAAGCCCCTGTTTACCCCAACAGGAGGGAGCGCTACACTCTCGCTGTTGGCCTTTACATCGTGTGCATGGAGCAGCATGGGATGAGGTGGGCGGTGTGATAGCCGTCCCACACCGGTGGCGCTGGCCACGCTCCTGCAAAAGATCGGCGCTACTCGCGTCATAGTCCGGACTCAGGGAGGGAATATGATCGCCGCTGGTAACAAGGATCGGCCTTTCTACATCTGGCACTACGACTACTACCTCTCCGGCAACGCGCCGGACGCCTTCAGCCGCTGGGACGCCGAGACGCTGGCGGACGAGATCGTCTCCACGGGCGTCAATTTCGTCGCCATCTTCGCCGAGAACCAGCATGGCTATGCCTACTTCCCGAGCAAGGTGGCACCTGTTCACCCAAGCCTGGGGAATCGCGACTACACTGGCAGCATGATTGATGCTCTGCACCGGCGCGGCTGCACCGTCATCACCTACGTCAACTTCATGAACATCGAACGCCGCGAGGCTCACCCCGAGTGGTGGCAGCGGCAGGTGGACGGCAGCCAGGTGTACAACAACGGCTGGGGCGTCCCTTGCCCCAATGGCCCTATCAAGGACTACATGAAGGCGCTCGTGGTCGAGATCGCCACTCGCTACCCCACCGATGGCTTCTTCTTCGACATGTATGCCTTCAACCATAACGGCTGCTGGTGCGACAACTGCCGGCGTAAGTGGGCCGAGAAGTACAACCTGCCCTTCCCGACCGCGCCCGACTGGGGCGGCTCGGTCTGGGCCAAGTACCTGGAGTTCCGGGCCCAGTCCACGATTGACACGATGACTGAGATTCGCGACGCGGCGCTGAAGGTGCGCCCGAACCTGATCTGGTGCACCCACTGCGGGCCGGAGCAGAACTGGATGGCGGGCACGGCCAGGCTCCAGCCCGTGGTGGACACGATGGTGCAAAGCGAGGTCGGCACCCGCGGCGGGCGCGGGTTATGGGCGGCGGGGCAGCGGGCCAAGATCCTGCAGCCCTTCTCCCGTGGCAAGGCCAACGCCACCATCCTCGCCGATATCCACCTCTATTGGGACAAGCCGAAGGGCTGGTTCTACATCCCCTGGTCACCGGAGAACGTGCAGCGCCAGGTGGCGGAGATCGTCGCCCACGGCTCCTGGCCGGACATCTACACCGAGCCCTACCCGGACGGGCGCAACAACCCCTACACCACTGAGGGGGTGCGAGCGGGCATCATGCTCGCACGCAAGTTCGAGCCCTACTTGCTTGGGCGGGAGACGGTGAAAAGCGTTGCCCTGCACTACTCGCAACTGGCACACGACTTCTTCGGCCGTGATGACCCGAGCGCCTACACCTATAGCTTCCAGGGCGCCTATAAAGCGCTCATGGAGAGCCACATCCCCTTCGACGTCGTCCTCGACGAACAGGTCGAGGATGGCAGCATCAACCAGTACGATGTCCTCGTGCTCTCCAACTCCGCCGTCACGAGCGAGGCGATGAACCAGGCGCTACGCCAGTACGTGGCCGGGGGCGGCTCGCTCTTCGCTACCTACAAGACGTCGCTCTTGGACGAAATCGGCCGCCAGCGGGACGACTTCGCCCTTGCCGACTTGTTCGGGGCCAGCTATCGCCGCGAGTTCGGCTCCGCCTACATGCGCGCCGAGGGCCTGCTCAGCGAGGGACTGAGCGCATCGCCCATCATCGAGCAACGGTTGCTGGCCGTTTCCGCCGTCGGCGAGGCTGAGCAACTGGGCAGCGTCATCGGCCAGTCGCCCACGGACCTAGCCCCCTTCACCTACGTCTCGGCGCCGACGGTGGAGACACAGTGGCCGGCCCTGTTGCGCAACGGCCAGGTGATCTACTGCGCCGGTGACCTGGGCTTCGCCCATGCCCGCGCCGGTTACCGCGACCACCTGCGCTTGTTCGGCAACTGCGTGCGGGCGCTGCTGGGCGAGCGGGCCAGGGTCCGCATCAAGGCGCCGGTGACGCTGGATCAGGCGCTCTACACCCAAGGCAGCCGCACCCTGCTGCACCTGGTGAACCTGACCACCAACCAGACGATTGACGAGAGCGGCTCTGAGGCCGACGCCCATGAGGTGATCCCGCTGCACGACATCGAGGTGTCGCTCAAGGGCAAGTTCGGGCGCTGCTTCCGTGCCTCGGACGGGGCGGAGTTGCCCCTGAAGCAGGAAGAGGAGTGGGCCACGGTGGTCCTGCCCAAGCTGGACATCTACGACGTGGTTGTGTTTGAGTGACAGGCGGTTGCTGCCGCGCCGGCCACCATGGTTTGGCGGCTTCTCCCTGTCCGTGTTCGTTGCTGGGCGGGAGAGGACGGTGCCAAGCGCCTGTACTACAGGGCGGGGGAGGACGACCTGGCACGAGACGTGCGTGGCCGGATACAGTGAAGCAGTTTGGATGTGGAGGCACATATGGCCATCGAGATTCCGCAGGCAGAGTTCGAGCAGCGCATTGCGCGCATCCAGACGGAGCTAGCCAAACGGGGGCTTGACGCCCTGATCACCTTCGGCAACGAGGCGGAGCCACAGAACGTGCGCTACCTGGCCGACTACTGGCCGGCCTTCGAGTCAGCGGGCGTGCTCATCCCGGTGCAGGGTGAGGCGATGTTGCTCATCGGCCCGGAGAGCCTGACGTATGCCCGCTCGCGCAGCCGCCTGCCCAAGATCCGCCAACTCCTGCCCTACCGCGAGTCGGCGGAGCCGGAGTATCCTGGCGTCAAGTTGCCCACTTTCCGGGACGTCCTGGACGAGGCCTCAGGCGGGAAGGGCGTGAAGCGGCTGGGCATGGTCGGCTGGGCGATCACCACCATTCCTGTCTACGAGGCGCTGAAGGAGGCCATGCAGGGCGGTGAGCTTTTGCGGGCGGACGACATCCTGATCGGCATGCGCCAGGTGAAGAGCGAGGCCGAGATCGCCTGCATGCGCGAAGCCTACCGCGTCTCCGCTCTGGCGCTCAAAGCAGTGCTGGAAGAGATGCGGCCGGGGATGACTGAACTGCAGATCTGCGGCATCGCTCAACGCGAGATCTACGCCAATGGGGCGGAGTATGAGGGCCACCCGCTCTATGTGCTCTCCGGCAAGCACTCCTCCCATGCTATCGGCCGGCCGGCGCAGCGCCAGGTGCAGAAGGGCCAGGTCATCCAGCTGGACATCGGCGCGCGCGTGGCAGGGTATTCCTCGAGCATCGGCCGGGCGGTGAGTTTCGGGCCGCTACCGAAGGAGCAGACGGACCTGCTGCAGGTGGCTCTGGACGCCGAGAACAAGACGATGGAATTGATGCATGCCGGCGCCTCCGCCGGTGCCATTGCCAGGCAGATCGCTGAGTACGTCACGGGGCGCGGCTTTGGCCAGGCGCTCATCTACGGCCCCTGCCACGGCACCGGGCTCATGGAGTGCGAGCATCCCTGGATGGAGACAAGCTCCCAGTATGACCTGGTCGAGAACATGACTTTCGAGGTGGATTCCTACCTGCATACCGATGACTACGGTGCCCGTTTCGAAGACGGGGTGCGCGTGACCAGAGATGGCGTCGAACAATTCTCGGACTACAGGCGCGAGTTGATTGTGCTCTAGAAGCGCCGCGCCCTGTGGGGCAGCACAACAAGAGAACGCCGATGAATGCGGCTAGCCGCGTTCATCAGTGTTCCTCTACCTCCCGGGAGGTTTCGAGAGATGCGCTATGAGTTGATGTTCCCGCAACAGCTGCGCCAGGCGATTGCCGAGAACTGGCCGGTGGCCCTGCCGGTTGGGGTGCTCGAGTACCACTCTGAGCACCTGTCGCTGGGCGTGGACACGCTGCTTGTGGTCCGCGCCCTGGAACTACTGGAGCAGGAGATGAACCTGGTGCTGCTGCCGGCGTACTTCTACGGCGCCGCGAGTTACGTGGTGGAGCCGCCGGAAGGGAATGGCTCGGTGCAAGTGGAAGCCGAGGTGATCGAGCCCTTCGCAATGTCCCTGTTTCGCAGCCTCTTGCGGATTGGCTTCCGCAACATTCACGTCTTCATCCATCACCAGAGCGAGAACTTCGCCGCCGGCATGCCGACGGACCTGGCCTTCAGGCTGGCAAGCAGGCAGGCGATTTTCGAGTTCCTGAACAAGGAGCGGGGCGAGGGCTGGTGGGGGGATAACGCCATGGCGAGCTACTATCAGGAGCAGGCCCGCGGCAGCGATCCCTTCAGTTGGATCCAGGTGCATCCTTTCATGGATGCGGCGACGCAGGCGCAGTTCCCCATTGACCACGCGGGCAAGCAGGAGACCTCGCTCATGCTGGCCTTCTGCCCGGAGGGGGTGGACATGGGCAGGTTGTCGCTTGGGAAGTGGTATACGCGGGAAGCGCCCCAGGCGAGCCTGGAGTACGGCAATGCGGCCAAGGAGCGAATCCTGGCCGGCATGCGTAAGGCAATGGGCTGGGCGGCGTCCGAGCAATAGAACACCAGCTGACCTGGCGCCCGCCGGCTAGTACTGTGGGCGGCAGTAGAGTCGAACGGCCGGTCCGGATAGTGCCGCCCGACTATCCTGGGGCGGCACATCTGTGAGGGTGGTGCATATAAGCCCTGTGGGTGCCCAGGCCCGCGAAGAGGACGGCGGGGACGGCTCAGCCTCGCTGGCCCAGCCCCTACACGACGGCGACAGTGCCGGCGTTCTCAGAGCTTAGTAGGGCAAGGGAGAACCGGGAACGGGGGACAGACGCGGATGAACGCAGGTTCAGGCCGATAGGATAGAGGCGGAGCCATTCCTGATCTGCGTCCATCCGCTTCTTCTGCCCGCCGCACGCGGCCGGTTTCATGCCCTCAGTGCCGCGCCGGGCGGGCGATCCCTAGTGCGAATTCCTGGCGACGAGTGGGATATACGCACCCCACAGCCCCAGAATACGGCCAAAGAGGTGCTCAGTTCCATTCCAGGACTTGCTGTAGATCACCAGGTAGCCTGACGCACTGCTGGCGATTACGGGAGGATCCTGGCCGCCAGCCGGGGAGACCTGGTAGACCGTGGGCACAGCGTGCTCGTCTAACACCCAGCCCCAGGCCTCCAGACCAGTTGCAGTCGAGCGTTGCCAGACGAGGCAGAACTGGATGGGGTTTCTGGTGATGGCGGCGACGGCCGGGAACTTCTCGGGATCGGTGGAGCCAGCAATGAGAACGGGGGTTGAGACAGGGGAGCCCGTGTGGTCGAGCCCCACGGCGTAGATGTCACGGTTGGTGGTGGACCCTATCGGCGTTTGCTGAAAGGCCAGGACATAGTCGTTGCCGGCGGCAGCAATTGCAGGATAGGATTGGTCCTCATTTGTTGTCACGAGAGAGTACCGCCCGGGCGGACTCACCAGGGTACCATCGCTGCCCCGCAGCCGCGCCGCCCAGATGTCCTTGTCCGTGGGGGAGTATTCCTGGCACCAGACAACGAGGTATTCGTCGGTGCCTGGGTTGTAGGCGATTGCTCCTTCCTGAGGCTGCTTCAGCTGGTCCTGCTCGGAGACGCTTCCACCAGCGTTGGGCATGGAACCATCGGCCAGGACGAGACGCGCGGCGACATCATTCCACTTAGAGGTGTCGGTCGCGAAGACGCTGGAGAGCACCATGTAGCAGTTGTGTACGCTGTTCCAGACCACGCGCGGTGAGGTGAAGGAGCGGTTGGCCCAGGTGAAGATGAGGAACTCGGCAGAGCCGAGAGGCGTCCCATCTGCGGTGAAGCGCCGGCCATAGATGTCCCACTTCGCGCTGGAGGTGGCGCGGTACATCCACACGATGAGATACTCGTGGCTGGCGCCGTCGAAAGCCGCTGCCGGCATGTAGCGCTGGCCGGAGCCTGAGGAGACGACGAACGCTCCCAGGGGAACGCCAGTGCTGGTGATGCGGCGAGCATAAATGCCCCACGTACCGCTGTTCCACTGGTTAACCCAGAGCGCCAGGTACTCCTGCCCCTCGGGGTTGTAGGTGACGGCGGGGGTAGTGTGGACGGATTCGGGCGATGTCGGCTCGGAGACGAGCAATTCGGGACCAATGAAGCTTGCGAGGCCGAGCGTGGGCCCGTCTGCGGAAGCGGCCCCGCTGCCGGTTAGAAGTGCGGATGTCAAAGAGGCTAGCAAGAGGGCCGCGACCAGCACAATGGGAAGCATGCGCCGAGTAGCCATGGTTCACCTCCGTGGCCTTCCTCATGAGGCCTGAGGCAGCGACGCAGGCGCGGCTCGTCCGTGCCCGCCTTGTCGCCGTACCAGGCACGGCTGGAGCGCCCTGGCGCTCCATCGTCAGGTATCCAGGCTGACCGACTGAGGTCAATGAACTCGAGGGACAGCGGTCAAGCTGTCAGGCTGGGCAATGCTGAAGCGGACGACTCATGGGTGTGGCTGCGGACGTGACGCTCGGGGCCAACAGCAATCGCACGAGCCAGTTGTGCTGCCCGGAATGCTCCGGTAGCTGCAGAAGTTCGGGCGTCAGGCGGGACTCAATCGGCTCCCGGCCAAGCCTCCACTGCAGCGACAAGGTGCGCACTGGTTCCGGCAGGGCTGCGTCGCTCATTCGCCGCCTCTTGCACAACTGCTGCTCGGTAGGACGTAATTGTAACTCTCACTGGGACATTCGTCGAGGGCGGCGATTGGAGACGGCACACGAACAGAGCGCGTGCGAATGCGTCATGCCAGGGTATTCTGGTGCGTATAGGCTGTCTCCTATGAAGGTAGGGGAATGCGGACAGACGCGGATGAACGCAGGTTCAGGCCGATAGGAGTGGGGAAGAGCCAATCCTGATCTGTGTCCATCCGCGTTCGCCTGCCCGCCGCACGCAGCCCGGTTTCATGCCCTGCGGCGCCCGGCGGAGTACGAGGTCTCTGCTGGAAGTTCAGCCGGCCATTGGCAGCTGAGATAGCTGCTCATTGCCCGGGTTTGCGCCCTCCGACCACGACATTGACGGCACCGCGGCGGCAGGCAGCGATGCAATCGAGACAGCGCAGGCACTCAGGGTGCGTCGTGCCGTCGCGCACCGGGTCTATCCCTGCAGGGCAGTCGGAGGCGCAACGGCCGCACAGGCGGCATGAAAGCGGGTCTACCCGAATACGAAGCCATGAGATGCGGTTGAATGGCGCTAGAACGGCCCCCAACGGACAGAGGTAGCGGCACCAGAAGCGTTCGATGCTCATAGAGGCGGTGACGAAAGTGAGGCCGATGCCGATCGGTAGGAGGCTACCAGCCTGGAGCCCGAAGAGGGTCCGCAACGGGCAGTAGGCGTTGAGCGGCGGCACAACGGCCGAAATGCTCAGCCAAAGAACCCAGCCGAGGACGAGGTACTTGGCCCAGCGCAAGAGACGATCCACCTTGCGAGGGAGGGAGATCGGCATCTCGCGGCGAGTACCGAGCAAGCGCCGGGAAATGGCAGCGAGAGCGTCCTGGAGTGCACCCAATGGGCAGAGCCAGCCGCAGAAGGCCCGCCCGGCGAGAAGAGCGATGGCGACGGCTACGGACAGCGCCAGCACGTTGCCCCAGCCGATGCCAGCGAGGAACCGGCCTTCGGCGAGCAATTGCCAGGCAGACTCAACGGCGCCGAAGGGGCAATAGCTCTCAAGCGATGGCTGGCCGGACAGTGACAACGCACCGCGCACAGCCGCGACGCCTGCGGCGACAAGCGCCATTCCCTGTACGAACCGTCGCCAGAAACGCAGGTTTGGCTTGGTCATGGGCAATCGCTCCGTCAACTCTTGGGCTCGGAGAGATCGCAGATGCCATTTCCGTTCTTGTCAACGTAGCT